>Ga0116227_10003344_pt1 | contig 35720 bp, 32 predicted proteins | sample S1TSphgellanicum_FD_89693 | JGI IMG/M metagenome (GOLD analysis project Ga0116227, IMG submission 89693) | Host-associated microbial communities from peat moss isolated from Minnesota, USA - S1T2_Fb - Sphagnum magellanicum MG | ecosystem: Host-associated > Plants > Peat moss > Unclassified...
CATTCTAATCATTTCAATACCTGCATACTCTGGTTGAGAGCATTTGTCAAAAATGTCACAGGATAAACCTTGAGGACTTTGTCTCACAGCTAGATCCAAGAAATTACAAGAGAAGCCTTTAGATGTACAATTCAACTCACAAGATATTTTTGGGTATATGCCACTACCAAAAGAGTCTTGGTTAAGGTACATGAAGTTCACAAAGTGTGGAAAATCAGGAACAAAAAGATCATCCACAAACCTTCAAACCAGGGACAATCTATGATACACAACAGGACATGTGTTACTCTTCAAGAGATGCTTAATGAAATCAAACTCATAGGGAAAGAGATAGAAATTAGCCAAATAGACCACACAATTAGTACCCATGGGGATACCAATGCATTGTCTATAAACATACATGATACTGAGGTCCTTGCAGACAATAAAATGGAAGAGTTGTTTGGAATATATGGTGAAAATGAACTCCAAATTAATAAGTTGAGGAATGGAGTCTGCATCAATACATACCTGTATGTGACCCATTGCTGCGAGATTGAAACCCAAAGTGTCCTTCATTTTCTGCGTACATCAGCTTACAGCTCAGAAATTTCTGAAGTGATACCAATTCTGCACAGGGTAAGTACTCCATGTACTTCTAACTTAGCATTGAGGAACATAACTCAATGACAAACAAGGAAGGAGAAAATAAAGATAAGACACATCATTCACATCAGACCTGAATGCCAGCATGCAGAACTGAATGGAGAGAAGTTAAAACAGGACGGGCTGCAGCTGTGGCTGTGAGCTGCTGATGATGAATCCGGAGAAGCAAAGTTGCAACCCGACAGACCAGTTCCACCTGCCACAGTAAGAGGTCAAGGACCAGCAGTATTCATTATTGAAACACTTCAGAAACCCAAGTGTTAACTCTCAGAACACCCCATGGCCAGAAGAAATAAGAGAAATGAAAGAGGAGACTCAGCAGCACACCTGATCACCAGCAGAGATCCAATCCTTCAGATAGCCCAGTAGCTTCAATGCATCAGTAAATGGCAGTGTCTGCATTATGATGTCATTCAGTAAATATCCATGTGTGATATGAGATGCAACCATTCACACTGCTAGTTTTGTCAGGGTTCTGCACAACTATAACATGGTTGCAGGAGTCTGCCCTGCAGAATTGGTACCTGTCCCCCTCTCTCTTTCCATCTGATGACCTTTTGTAATATTGTTTAGCTGTTGGAAAAAAGCTCAACAGTCTAGCTAGATTGCAAACACTTCCCCTCTCCCCCCCCCCTCTTCCCAAATATTATTCAACCTTCTTGTCTCAAGACATGAGGCAGACTGTAAGTCAGAAAAAGTCTTGCACATTTTAGTTAAGACCTTGCTCCCAGCAATAGACATACCACAAGGGCCTGCTCCAAATCACTTGGTCGGACAGCAACCATTGTTCGTAGGACGTAAGCTGATGGAGATAGTTGCAACATCATCACATTTGGCTGGAAGTTCACTAGCTTCCCATTGCCTGATTCTGTCTGCACATCATAGATAACATATGTGCATCAACTCTGACACATGCCTCAATCATAACAACACCACCTTGAAAAAGCTTCCTGCAGAAATGTGAATTATACCCTACCTTATGCAGCCTCATACGTTCAATTTCTTCCTCTGCCATGTCAAGTGCTTCAATAATGGAGTCAGCTGCTGTTAAACTTTCTTGAGTACGCTTAGCACCCACTTCAGTAGTCTGCTGCAGACTCTCATCCTTGGAATCATCCTGAACTGCTTCAAACATTGACTCCAGTCGCTTCTCTCTTTCCTCCTGCATACATGACAGCACAACTTCAAACCTTCACTTTTGCCTCTTTATCTTATGAATAAGTACGAAGCGGAGCAAAACAATCACATTGGAGAGTGTAAGGTTCACCTCAATGAAGAAAGGCTCTTCAGTGCGGTCCCAGCGACGAATAGAGCGGTCATGTGAGCCTGTGACAACAAAGTCACCATGTGGGCTCACTGCAAGACACCAAACCTCTGCATGATGCCCCTCCAGCGTAAGCAGCAGCTCAAACTTGTCAGCATCCCAATATTTCAAGACCCCATCCTTCCCTGCACTGAAAATGTAGTGCGTCTTCGGCACAAATTGGACTGCCATGACACTGCCAAACCAAGGAACATTCAAACACCTTTGTCAGCCAACAAGTCACACCAGAGTACAGTCAACTGGAACTAGATTTCAAGAGTCCCACGCATATGCTTACTAAGAAAAACTGAGCTACAAGTTGGAGCTACACCTGTCCCCATGTGCAAAGAGTGACCTATGGCAATCACCAAAATCCATGCCCCAGATCTTGAGATTCTTGTCGGCAGATCCACTGGCCAGCAAAGCACCATCTGATGATATGTCCATTGTCAAAACGGGTAGTTTATGCCCATATAGTGACACAAAAAACTTCAAAGAATCGGAAAAAAACACCTGTGCCTCAAAACAACCCAGCAGAGAGGGCGATCAGGATATTACATTTCAGCAGATCAGACAGCCCAATTTGGGCTCTGAGAGAATGTGGATCTTATTGCAACATGAACACAAGTTTCATCATTACTAGTGGAGGGTGGGTCTTGCCCTGATACTTAACATGCTTAGGGAAAGCAGGCACATACATCAAGAGTTGAAATAGGTCTGCTACCTTGATAGTGGAGTCGAGCAGAGCCACTGCAATATACTTGGCATCAGGGCTGGTACGCACACAAAGCACATCATCTGTCATTCTCAGCAAGCAAGTGTTGCGCACACTGAGATGCTTGCTAGACTGCAAAACCAAAACCACTGACATACACAATGAATTGTTGGCTGGTACGTAAAATACCTTCTCACTGAGCAAGACTGTGAAACTTACTGGAAAAGTCACAATACAGGCTGTTCTGCAAGATATTGTTAAGATCAATCAATCAATCACATGCATCCTGTCAAAAGTCTACCTTATCTGTAGATTGAACAAGTTGATACTCCCAGAACTTGACATCATGGTCTGCACCCCCACTGACAAAGCCCGAACCATCAGGCATGGGAGCCAGCGACCATACTGCACCTCCATGAGCATCTACAACTTGAATGAGCTCAGCAGCAGCTATATCAAAGATCTCAAGTGTGCCAGCTTTTGTTCCCAATATAGCTTGTCGGTTCCCAGGAACAATTATACCACAGAGCCCATACCCTGACTCTATAGTCCGAAGGCATGTGCCTGACCTAGGGTTCCATATCTTCACAGCATTGTGACTGGCAGTCATAAGAGTAGTACTGTCAGCACTTAGAACTGTCACTCGAACATCTGAGCGGTGACCAGGAAGGTCGATTGAATGGATGCGGGAGGAAGTCTGTTCCTGAAGCTCATAAACTTCCAGACTGTTGTTTTGTAGAGCAAGGGCAATTGTTGCTATGACCCCTTTCTTGGGCTGCAATGGAGAAAAAGAAAAAGAACCTAACTTTTGCTTCAACCTGACAATTTGTGATAACTCAAACATGTCTGAAGCTAAGATCTCCTTAGCATCATCTTCATGGTCATCTCCATCAACATTCTCCTCTCCTTCCATATCCTCCCCCTTTGTAGAATTTTTCTTTCTCTTTCTCTTCTTCCTTCTCTTGGCCTTCTTCAGCATCTCTGATTCATCACGAATGCGATACACCTCAACAGTCTTGCCTGCCACTTGACAACCCAAAAGAGTTCCAGAGCTGTTGAACTTCACTGTTGCAACTCGATCAGCACTCTGGCGCTTGATGGTTCCTAGAGGCAGCAAAATGTCCCAATTGGTCTCAGCTAGATCTCTGCCAGAGTCCTTTTGTAGAACCTGCCCATCTGGACCTGCGGCAGTAACCAATCCTTTCTCGGTTTCTGGCACCACATGTTCTTCCTTCTGATTAATCAACAATATGCATTTGTCAGAAATAGCATAGGTACTCATCACTACAGTTCTTACAGAAGGATGAAGTACACTAGCAGACAGTACACAAGCATGAGACTAAAAACAGAAACATAGGAACAATCCCAAGAGCATACAGACCTCATTTGGAGCAATTCCATACACACGAAGTTCAGGGTCTGCAGATCCAATGACCAGGTGCCGCTCCAGAGGGTCCACATCCAGTGACCAGACAGCACTTCGATTGCTTACCACCCTTTGCACACAGCTCTGTGTATCCAGGTCCCACACCCGAACATTTGTGTCTTTGGAGGAGCTCACCAGCTTCTTGCAGTTCTCCAAAAATAAAAGATCTGTGACCTGTTGCCACATTTGTAGTTAGCTCTTGTTGTAATCAAAGCATCATCATATAATTGTGTTGACATTGCAGAAAGGGAAAGAGCAGGGGAAAGATGTTTGTAAGTTCAGCTCATTAGGCAGTCAGTGCCAAGATCAAAGAGTCCACCTGATGAACAAAGGATCAAGAGGAAACCTGATCACGATGTGCACGCAGGGAATAAAGACCTGCCTCCCCTACTGCATCCCACACAATGATATTGGTATCGGTGCTGCCTGATGCCAGTAGTGCTCCTGATTTATTATATGCAAGTGCAGTGATGGCACCCTTGTGACCTTTTAACACAGTTTCACATGTGCCCTTTACCGTGTCCCACACAAGAATCGCCCCATCCTTATAGCCCGCTGCCACCTGGGCACCCATTGAATCCCAAGTCAAACCCTCTTTCAAAACCCATGGCCTAAACAGCTAGAGGGAATTTTGAGAGGGATCCCACTACACTACTGTCCACACTTGTCTATTGAACTCACACTATCAAGACAGAAAGTTATACAGTATCAGGTCAACAAAACGGTCCATTCTGCGCGACAATCTTGAGAAGTGGACTTGTTTAGCAGTCACATATACCATAAGAGTGTTCCACAAAAACTTCCAAGACTTGGGGGAAAAACAGACATCACTTTCTTCCAGAGACAATAATGGTGCATAATGTCCTGAAGCTTGGCAACAAGAGACACTAGCTACCGAAGGACTTGATGTAAATAAACCTTGAAGAAAGGAGGCTCAAGAAAGAACTGGGAGAAGGAGCGACCAGACAAGAAGAGATCGATGAAGTTGCAGAGAAATCTCCACAACAACAATTAAAGGTAACACGACAATGAGTGCAGTCATAACCGCATGAGAGTCCCTCACAAAGTGACAGACCATCACCTTCATCACGAACGGTAGTGACGAGCTGCCATGACTACCCACTGAGTTCATCAGCTCCCAACAGTGGGTGTAGATAAGCATATAATAATCTTCCCAAAAACTTGGGCAAACCATTCTACACAATCTGCGTCCTGAGTTTCTGTTTCCTTTCCGGAAGCAATGGGAAGACTCAGACGTGATGTTGGCTAGCACTCAAGAGACATTGCTAATCAAGGAGCGACAAGACAAGAAGACTTACAAGAGTAGATGATGATGGTGATGGAGCCAGAGCAGTGACTTGAGGGCGAACGCCATCAGAGGACGGGGCTGGTGCTGTGAGAGCGCTCACACATCTCCCCTGCTTCACATTCCACACCAAACATTTCTCCAAAGCTCCCACTAACAACAGTTTGCCGGACTTATCGTAGCACACTCGCGCTTGACCTGCAGACACCACTCCGAACGCATCTCCCTCCTCATACCTCAAGTATGCCTTCACCATTTCCAATCCGCTCGGAGACGAAGAGAGAGAGAGGAAGGAGAGATAGAGATAGAGCTTGTGCTGCTCTCCAAACTTCTCTCGGCTTTCCTTCCTTCCTTCTTCTTCTCCTCTTGTCCGCCTCTTCTCTTCCCCAGCACCTCCTGATACTTCACCAAACCCTAACCCTAAATCCTCTAACCCTAAACCCTAGACTGTAAACCCCTATCCTCTTAAATTGGAGGTTTTACCTTAAACCCTTAAATCTTATTAGAGTTTTTTTTTCCCCCCCATATTATTTTGACAAAAATTTATATTTAAACCACCTTTCCCCTATTTTTTTCATAAATAAAAAAAATTATCGTACAAGTTTGATATCTAAAGTTTAGAATTGAAGTTCACAACAAAATATTTTTGAAGATTTTTCAATTATAGTAATAGTTAGTTGTTGATTCTTGAACATTTTTTCCATTTTTTTGTGTGTTGTATCATTGGTTACATACCAAGAAGAATTTAACATTAAATGGCAACAGGTTTTCAAAAAAAGTTTAAATTGAAAAAAAAAAAAACTAGTCTTAAAAGTTCTACCAATATAAAATCAAAGTCAAAATTGTGCTAATGAATTCCCCAAAAAAAAAATCAGATTTTGGGGGTTTTCCCCAAAATGGGAATATTGTGACAAAATATTCCATTTTAATTTCAATTTTTCACATTTTGATGAAACTTCCCACCAAAATAAATGCTACTCTTGATGCTTTAAAATCAAACTATTTATTACTTTGAGACAAGTTTTATAAATATTTAAACGTGGGCAAATTCATGTCAAAACTTAAATCATTATGTGAACAAATGTGACCAAAATAATATTTAATAGACTAATCATAAAATAATAAAATAATTTAGTAATAAAATAATAATATTTATTATTTATTATGTGACCAATATAAACTAATGTAAGAATTTTTAAGCATCCTAAACAATTTTTGAATTTATTATCCTAACACCATTTACAAGTTCCTAATGCCAAACTTCACATCCAAAATGTGCAATGGAAATTGGAAGATTGTTGGAAGTGCTTCACATTGTGCTCAAATGGCATAATATTCAAAATGCAAAAAAAAATTCCAATTGGTCAATTTTAATATTTGTGTCTATTTTTATTAATTTGTTGTTCTCACTATTACACATAGTATATTGTGATGACAACAAGGTAATGCAAAGCCATGAAAATCATGCCATATTGCTTACTACACAAATAGGCACTTTCCATTTAAAAGTTGTAATTAGATTAGAAAGTTATGAGTAATTAATGTTGAAAATGTTGCAAACATGAAATATAACGATTAATTGTGTCAAATCAAAAAAAACCTTTCATCACTTAAAGGGTTGCATTAATCACAAAATATTTTTTTCACGAAACAATATTTTAACAACTATTTGTTTTAATGTTGTTAAAAGCAGAGCCCCTTTCTCTTCACCAAAATTTTGAAAGAAAAAAATAATCCACCATTTTGGCCTCTATTGTCCTTATGTTGTAGCAACATTTCTATATATATATATATATATATATATATATCACAAGTACCTAAAAAGCTTAAAAAACAAATTAATTTGTCACCCTAATAACATTGCCACAAAACCCCTTTCTATCTTTCATAGGTCATCAATTGTGATTGTTTTGTTTGTAAGGAATTTTTCAATAATGCATGTTCATGTGAAAAATAATGACAAATGTCAATCTATGTTGATGATTCTAAGGTTGACAATTAAATCTCAAAGCTTTATAATTCAATCAATTCTTGACTTATAAAATTGGGAGGAAACTTTTGAATAAAATTAGAAGGAGAGATGTAAAGGACAATTGTTGTTGGGGTAGAATATGTGATCATAAGCACTTAACAAAAAGACACCTCAATGCAACTAGATAATGTTTCAAGTTACCAATCCTATCATGATTTGTTACAAGGTTTTCATCTTGCAAAAAAAATCAATCTAATTGTATATATTCATCCATTTAGATACTCCAAAACATAAACAAACCAATAAATAATCCCAACCAACAAAAGTTCATTTTCTTCATTATCATTCTTCACATTCACACATATCTAGAGTAAATGTGGTGGCTTCTTCAAGAACTTGATCGTCTCTTGCAAAAATGTTAACTACTCCAAAATGTCATTTGATCACCATCAATGAACCTACTTCCAAAAGTTTTAAAACACATTGGCATTCGACATTTGCACACGTCATTGATAAAAATGACATTTTCCACAAGTTACCATTAATCCAAACCTTAATGTTAACTAGAAATCCAAAGCATGTTCATGAGGTCTTAGTCAAGCACGATTTTGACATTACCCAAACTTAAAACTACCTTATTAACATTCATTTTCTTTCCATGGGGCGAAGATGTGAAAATATCAATACCATCATAGTTTGGCATGATGCTTATAAAGTTTTCAAGGTTGTATTTAAATGACAAAAAACTTTCACCATAAAAAATCATACAATTATTTTACATATTGAAATAATTTTGCACCAATTGTCTGTTATTTCCAATTACTTCTAATCACACATCCAAAAGTCAATATAAAGAAGCCAAGTTATCCAACATGCACACACATGTAATGTAATTAAACAAAAAAAAAACTAAAATTTAACATTTGAAAATTAATTATGGGTGCCCTTACAACAATACAAACATATTATCTTTTAATCAAATTTAGAATTGATGATCAATAAAACCAACTATCATGATGATTGAAAGCAACAAAATCAAAATAATCCTTGTACAAGAGTTATATGAATCTTCCACTCATTCTTGTTAACTTCATATAAGTACATTAGTAAGTATTCAAGTGTTATTATTGTTTTGTAAAATCAAAGTTATCAATGGAACTAAAACCTTTTGTGTGCATCAACAATATAACATGCAATTATGTCATTTTCAACTTGTTCTTACATTAATTTTTAAAGAGCCACATCTATTGATAAGGGTATAGGGATAAAAGCCCAATATAAACTAGGTTTAGGTTGATTTTTCATCCATTTCATGAACTTATGGATGAATATTGAACATTGCTTTACTATACACACTTCTTCACCTAATTATTATGTATTGACTTAATTGTTGTCACCACAATCTATATTTTCATGATCACAAAGGTCAATATATTATGTTATTATTTTAATTGAAATGTTGTTCCATGACAATGTTTTATATATCAATTTGTTTGTACTCATTTTAATTTCACTATATTCTTGCATTCATATTTTTATTGTGAAAAAGTTCATTTCACATTGAACATAATCTATAACACATTCATTCATGGTCCTTTTTTGTCGTGAAAAGTTTATTTCACATTCAACATAGTCCATTACACATCCATTTGGTCCTATTGCAAATGTCAAAGCTATTAAACATTTGTTATGAACTTGATAACCAAACCTTAATGAATGAAGATCCTAAGAATTAAACAATGTTTGAAAACATGAAAAATGTAATGTTATAATTTTTTACCATTCTAACAATAGTTCAATTATTTTCAAAATATATTGATCTTTTTCAAAATTAGCTAGCCACAATGCTAAAGGTTTTATGTTGTTACCTAATATACATGGTCATTTCACTTATTCTAAGTCTACATGGCTAAGTAAAGGTATTAAAGTAATTTTGCATTATAATAAGTTATTTTTCAATTTCAATAAATTAATGAGTAATAAAAATGTCATTGATTTGGTTAAAACAAAAAATACCATTGCTTGGAACTTGCAATTTTATGATGTAATGTGACTTGAAGTGGATCAAATAGTTTTGGTCTACCATTGATGTCATTGTGCAACTTTAATACTAATAACCTTTATTAAAGAAAATGACACAAAATGAAGGTAGCTTGCAACCTTTCAAATGCAAAGATTAAAGGAACATTTTCATTATAATGAATGACATGTATCACAACCAACATTGACATATTACAAATTTTATATTAAATTATATATAACATATGTTATATTATAAAATATTACATATGATCATTTATGTAGGGCAAAAGTATTTTTTGGTAGCACCACTAAGAATCAGCTTCAAATACTTCCTTGAGTAGTAAATTTTTTCAAATAATAAGCTTGAGCTTTATATAAATTTATGTTATTTCATGTTTATTCATTATATGCCAAAATATATGGCTTGCAATGTTCATGGGAGTAAGAAAAAGTGAAAAATACTACATTGTTTTCCTAATTAAAATGGCATTTTTCATAATCATGATCTTAAACTTTGGAAATTCATAATTAAAATATACATGCTCAACTTAATTTGATTATTAAAAAATAGAAAACGATCAAAGGTAGTTCAAGAAGATATTTGTCAAGAAAAAAACAAGACATGTTTCAAATTTGTGTTCATGACCAAAAAGTTCAAGGATTCAAATAAATGCATTATTACATTTAAAAATTTTGTTTAATGCAATGATTAGGAAAATCAAAATATAGTATGTTCTTAATATCATTAAAGTTTCAAAGTCTATACAATTTAATAAATGTGTTCACCAAAAAAAATTATAATGAAAATCCTTGTTTAAATGGTTTTAATAATTTTATAAAGTTTGATGGGTGTAATAAAATGACAGTATGACATTCATAGTGGTAGTACTCAAGGATACTTTTGCCTTGTATTTTATCAAATACTTTTCATGGATGAACTTGCAATGTGGTTTTTTTATCAATAATGATGAAGTTATTTCATTACCATCCATTCATCCATGATACATATTCAGCAAAGTATTCTCAAAGGCTTTTTGGCCAAAAGGCTTCATGATGAAAGCCTCCTTAAAATAGTTCCCCATTAAATGAGTATAAACAAAAGTATCAAATTATAATCCATCACCATTTGTAATGAATCTCAAATATGTGTCATGTAACTTTAATTAGCTACTTGGACCAATGTTTTTTGGAGAGTTACTTAAATGAACACATGTGGTTCTTGTTATTGTGTATCCAATTTGCATTCACTCATGTTCTTCAACATTATGGAATTAGTTTTTATTATTGAATAGTATGGAGTTATTCTTATTATTCAATAGTTTTGAGCTAATTTTTTTTGGAAAAAAAAATGAATTGCATTGTTTTTAAAAATCTTACAATTGGTTTATATATTCATTATGCCTTGAAAAATCTCAAAGATCAATTAAGGATGGCATGAATGATAGATCATGTCACAAATGACATCTTATGACCAACCCCAACATAAGTCATTGAATGTATGTCCAAAATTTCAAAATTAATTATATAAAAATTATCTTTTCTTAGAACTAAAATGATTATCCTTGTTTGATAGGTTTACATTTATCCCTAAATATCAAATATCATTTTCTTTCCTGCCATCCTTGTTGTAGCTGTCATTTGTAATCCGTGTAGGTGTGCATGTACCCCCTGGATAAGACAATAAGTTATTTCTCAAAGCAACCTTCCATGGTTCCAAACCTGAAGACACTCATATATTGTTTTGCCATGGTTTTTAGCATATAGACCTAATTTTGGTTTAATAGTACATCCCAATAAAGGACGACCATATTTGTTTAAACAACATATTTTGTTGTTCATGGATGAATTTAATCCTTGAATGTGCTTTTCATACATATGGGTTTTAAATCGTATATTGTCATCCATTTTTCACTATAATAGGTTCTTAGGAATGTGTTCAAAAATAGTTGTCCATATGGAAGCTTTTATGGAAATGTTTTTGAATCAATTCCTTAATAAGGTATTAATAATATTAATCCACATAATTACCTTCAGTTTGTTCAAAATCATTAATATTCTAAAATTAATGTTACATTATATATTTTCTCATTTTGTTTCATATTTTGCATTTGTTTTATGTTTATAATTTATTTTCATGTTACCCACAAAATGTTGTTCAAGATTATTTTGTTTGTTTCATGATATTGTTTTAAGTCATTTTGTGTGTGGCTAAATTTAGGTTTACCATGTTTTGTAATAGTTGTTATAAACTTTATTGACATTGAGGATTTTTTGGTTATAATAATTTTTCATGTCCTCATGGTAGATTTTTTAATAATGAAGTCATGAGTCTACATCCTTATGTTTACATTGGATATGGCATAAACCATATTTTTGCTCATTTTGAATACTTTTGTTTTGTGTAAATTACAAGTCTTTTTTTCATGATTTTTAATTGTTGGATTAACTCATGTGAATAACAATATTCAATGAAGTTGAATTTATAAAATACATAACATTTACTATGACTTTGTTAGAATCGCATTGGAATATTATGTGAAGATCTTATGATTAACATAAAAACAAATGTGAGTAATTTAAAACCTTGTGATTTGGGTAGGAATTGTTACCATCTATAGGTTATAATCTTGTACCAAATGTGTCAAGTGTAAACAATTAATGATCAAAGGATTTAAAAATAACAAATACAACAAATAGTCATCAAGAGTGATCACATTTTCTTGATTAACCTTTTCCTCACCTTGTTTTTAACAAAATAAATATACTTGGAAATATGATTATGTAATTTGGTTGCAATCTTATAAATTAAAACTACAGTGTCTGTTTGTCTGTCTGTCTGTCTATCCGGGCAGTTTCCAGGCATTGCCCAGACCTTTTTTTTTTGGTTTTGTTTGATGGGTTTTGTTTCCTGTGTCAGTTAAACTGCCCGGACCTTGGTTTTTTTTTTTTTTTTTTTTGTTGGGTTTTTTTTTTTTTGACATTTTTTACTCGACGGGTGCATTATGCACCAGGTTCACACTAGTTGTAAAAGAAACCATCAATGTTAAAATGAAATAATCATTTATCAACCAACACTTGTCAAATATCGAGGCTTTCATTGGCTTTCACCTTCAAAAGTCTTTTTAATCACAAGCAAATACAAGATTAAACTTAATACTATTTTTAGAAGGCTCAATTTTGCAATATTTGATTGCGTTTCACCAATTGAATTATCATATTGGAATCGTGTGTAATTTTTTGTGAAAAAATTCAACCATGGTGTTCTACTTATGGACTTAAAAAATAATCATAATAACTAACATTGAAATATTTTTAAATGGACCATTATGTAGCAATAACATAAAGCAATTTTTATATGATTTTTTTTTTCTTTTCCGTGTATTTCACAATCCTTTTGTAACAAAGGCTATGGGGATTATAAAATGTATACATCACAAATGGCGCATTTTAAATATTCACACCCAAGCACTAAAAATGTGTAAAATTATATTTAAATTTGCATAACCATATTACTTAAACCAATGAGTTTCTACATCCAAAAATGGTGTTAATGGTTTTTTTCAACAAATGTTTATTTCACGTTGTGTTTTTTCAAAACCTAAGTAAGCAAATGCATCACATGAAGCCAAGTATTGATTCAAGTATCAAATCTTAAACATAATAATGTGATTCCACCATCTGAATTGTTTTTTTTTAATGCATTATGATCCAAATTCCATCTTCAGTTGAGGTTCATACATAACAAGTGTGTGACATTTTTCATCTAGTAATGCAAAATTATATCCCTCCTTTTGAATAAAGTCTAAAGAAGGGATTTATTTGTCATCAAGACAACATTTTAGAAAATTTACACAAACATTCTTTTATCAACATCATTTCCAATCTTCATTGTGTTTGCTTGAAATCTTGCAAGCCCAAATTTGGGTGTTTGGCTTTCCACTCACCAAGTCATCTTGTGATTTTATATGGTTTTAAACATTTTATCTTCAACATTATGCATTAGGTTGAGCCTCTTTCATTTAATAACTCATGGCCTAACATGTTGCATTTATTGAAAGATGGTTGGGAAAATTGCAACCCATGTAGAAGATAGGATATATTGCAATTGGCACTTGAAAGATGCACATTTATCCCTTTTGCCATAAAGGCATTTTGGGTGCTTACATTAGTAGGTTAGCAATTTTTTAAAATTATTGTGCTAAAATGGTGTGGGTGGTCAAAGACTCTAAAAACTTAAACGTTTATCAAATTTACATTTATTTTTATAAACAAAGGATATCAATGGTTCTACAAAAAGTTAATGCTACTTCCATTTTGAAATGAACCATTCATCACAAACTTATCGAGTTTCATAGGTTTGTACAAATTTCATTCAAAATTCGATTTTCATAGGTTATACACAAATTGCATGAATTCCATTCTATGGATAATATGAATCATATTTGTATGAATTCAATATTTTAAATAGTCAAATAGATGAAACATTGTTTTTAATGACATGCGTGAATGTTCATATTTAATACACAAAATCCACATAGTTTTATCCAAAATTATATCATGATAATTGCACGAATTTAGTTAAAATGTAAATCGTACGTACTTCACACCAAAACATCGCAAGTAATAAAAACATATCATTTATATAGAAGTAATATGCATATTTTTTGTGTCATTTTTACACTTTGAAGCTTATAGATTTTGCACAAACATATTGTTTTACGATTTTCGCATAAATTTTATTGAAATACCATGATATTGTAAATTTGTGACGATTATGATTAGAGAAACATTTTTTAAACTTGGCATTCCTTCAAGTTTCTTGCCCATTTCTTCATACAATTTGTTTTATGTGATGTGTGAGGGGTTTAAGATATAAGTTGTGTTTTTGCCCCCTTTGGTGGGTCCACATTGTTTTCTTTTGTAGGCCATGTTTGTTCATTTGTGTTCTTCAGTGTTGTTTATTGGTTTAATATTGGTTTTCAATTATTGTTCCTTCTTTTCCCTTTCAAATGGGTTTATTTATTTATTTATGTAGTTTGACAAGTTTCATTTCAAATTACGCATTACCAAAAGACGGAATATGATAATTATATGTAACATTCATTTCATCACATAAGTTATTTTTGGGTTTTTATTCTTTCTTTGGATTAACCTTCAAAGTTGAAAGATTATGGAGTGATGTAAAATTTATACACTCCCACATTTCGGGCTTGAGGAAACCAAGACCCACCAAAATACCATGCATGATGATGGGGAAACATTTTTTCATTGTAGTCATGTCCCATAGTTAACTTCATTAGTGAGATATTTATCAATTATCCAAATTGGTCCACAATGAAGTCATAAAGGGTTTCCAATTAACATTGTTAAGAATGTTAGTTTAATTATTGAGTTAAATCTTAATTATGTTAGTGCCAAGTTCAGTTAACCTAATTAAATGTGTTTTAACTTGGAACTAATTCTTTTGAGAATGGGGTTTGAGTTGTTTAATCTTTGGGATATAATCCCAGTTGTGGGTTCTCAAATCACTTTTGGTAATTTTGAGATTCTAGAACACATAGTGTTTTTTATTTTACAAATTTTATATGTTTTTATGCAAGTTTTTTTGCACATGGTTTTGTGGTATTGTTTTCCATTTTGAGTTTTGGGTTTGGTTTCATGTTTGTTTGCAAGTGGGTTGTATTTTGGTTTGCATATATTGCATCATTAGCATGGTTTTTGCTATTTATGATGTGTGTGTAAACAATGATAGTTGGTGTTGACATGGTAATGCACAAAAATGCACACATGAAGGTTTTATAACCAAGTTCAACCAATTTCATTAGTTATGATAGCCAAATAAAGGGGGGTCATTAAGTTACAAAAACATAATTCATTACATGAGTAATTAGGGGCTACAATTCAACGACAAATGTAACATAAAAGGAATTTTTTTTAGCCCTTATGAAAACTAATGACTTTTTATTATTTTATTTATGAGGAGGTTTAAAGTCACTAGTTTTACATATTTTAATTCACTATAAGAACAACCAAATATCTCATTTTAAAGGTGTGGTACTAACTTTTTTGTAATATCAAATATTTGATAATTATAAAAAAAAATTAAATTAATTCATCTTGCATTAGAAAAAAATGCAAGATTTGTCAACAAAAAAAAAGTGGTGTCCTACCTCATGCCATCTTTTTATTGTTGTTTATTCATTAATTCATATAACATCATATTCAAATTTTTCACATCACGAGAATGGAAACTAGAAAGGCAAACCCATCCTTAGGTGGTATTATTAAAAATGCCACATTTTCATTTTGTTAAAGCCATTGAATTTGAAATAAATAAATAAAAAACTTAAATAAGGATTTTCAGTGTATTTCCTTATGAATACATTTATTAGGGTGTATAGATTTTGAAATTTTCATAAAATTAATAACATTTTGTATGTTGATGTTTTTAATCATTGCATTTAAAACAAAATTCTAAATATTAACAATGTTTTTTTTCTTTGAACTTTTTGGTTAGGAACACAAATTTGAAACATGTTTTGGGATGTTCATCAAAAAAGAAAATTTTAGGATATTTTTATGGTATTTTATTTGATATTTTTATTAGGTAATTAATTGAGTTTGTATAATTGAGTTATGAATTTATACAATTCATGAATGTGATTCTTAAAAGGGCCATGACAATAATGAATACACATTTTGAATGATTTCCACATTTTTAATCCCAATAAAATTTAAAGCCATGACAAAAAAACATATTTAAATAGCCATTTTTCCCCAAAAAAATGTTTAAAGGAAAAAGCCTATGAAAATTATTTGGAGAACTAATTTAGGTCCTTAACCATTCGTTAATATCACACAAGGAAGAGTTTGTTTAGAAATCTAGCAAAATGATTTGAAAAATGCCATTTGAAAATAAAGGATATGAATAAATTTTTAAATAACAAAATCTTGCCCAAATGCAATAGAATTTCAAAATATCATTTATGACCACAAGTACATCTAATCTCATAATTTTGGCATTCATGCTTTATTTTTCCATATATGTGTGTATAAGAACTATTTTGACAATGGAAAATCATCAATACATGACAATCCATCAACCCAACTATTACTTCAAGGAAACGTAATTTTAATATTGGCTTGAGAATTAACAAAAAAACTCTATTGATATATTTGAGATTTACAATGCATTGAACAATGATTTTTTTTAACAGTGAAGCAACAAAAAAAAGGGCCTTGTGACAAGAACAAAAGTATTTTTGGGGAAAAATGGCTATTTATCATCACATCATAAGGAATTTGAAGTTGCCATATTTAGACAATAGATTGTAGCATGTAGCCAAACAATAACATGATTCTTGATTATAATAATCTTTCTTATGTGTAGCCAAATTTGGCTAAGGCCTCTTGTGGTCTATCACCAACCCATGACCTATGTCACAAATTAAAAAAATATAAAATGGGTGTTGGATGGGAAATTCAAATTTGGTTTCCCATTTAAATTGTTATTTACATTACCCATATTAAAATCCTTTTGCTTTTGTTTCAAGAAATTTGTACATATAACAATATGGTACATAAATATAATTAACAAGCAAAATAGAAATTGAACTTTGGGAGTCTCCACAATTATTTCAATGAGTCAATTTTATTTTTTTTGGGATGGGAATCTTTGATTGGCCCATTTTGAAAAACAAAATAAATCAAGATTTGGACAATCCCAAATGGACATGCAGTGATTTTGTGTTTTGGATTGTTTTTATAACTTACAAGACTAAAACTTAAGGCAAAGGATATGGGATGAAATGAGGTGCTATTAAGAACTTACACATTGAGAATTTGGTGAACAAGTTGGGAACCCCTTGGGAATTTGATGGGAAAATGATGGAAACTTCATGAGAACACATTGAGAGCAACAAAAGATCAACACCCCCATCCTCCTTGAAAAGAAAAACTACTTAGGCCCTATGGGTGCATGTTACCTCACCTCACTAGGTGTAAGATTTTTTTGAGCTTACATGTGTTATTTGTCATTTTGGGCTCATGCTAATGTTAGGGGCATGAATTATGGATGTTTATTTTAATGATGTAGTGATGCAAAGAAGTGAAAGTGGGGACGTGTGAGGACGATGAAATTATGAGGTGGTTGTATTAAAAAATTCATCCCAACTAGTGTTTAAGTGTGAAGGGTGGGTCAACTTTTATTAGTGAAATTCTTTAATTTTTTTACCCTTCATGTTGAAGGTTTGTCAAATTCATATCCCTTTATTTTTTCCTATGTGTGTGCGACAAATGTGTGTAGGACATTAAATCACAATGATGAAAACAAAACATGATGAAAATTTCAAACATCAATATGAATTTACATCCAATTCAATTGCTTGCCTTTCATTTGAAGGGTTGTAAATTTGTTTGCCTTCCATTTGGGGACACTTTGTAAGCTAAAGGGTGTTGCAACCTTCAAAATCCAACATTAATCCCAATGTAAAGCACTCTAAAAAAATTTGTAATGTATGTGGAAGGGACATCAAATCCATGAATTTCCCCCCTTGGAATTGCAAGGGATATTATGCCTACTTATACGAGTGTAAGAACTGTCCCACTATTGAGGAGTAGGCATAAGAACCCCCACCATTCATAGGCCGTGTGATCTACATAGGTTTGGTTTGCGATAAATTTGGCATGGTGCTTTATGATAGATAAAGCCCTTGGGTAAGGGACACTACCCAAAATGTGAGGTTGGACTCAACTATCAACTTGTTGTAGGCCCATTATTTTGAGAAAGCCCCATCATAGGGCTTTACCCTACACTAAAAAAAATAGAATAATTTTGGTCATTTTTAAAATTTCACATCAAATGTTGTACACTATTTATGTAGTTAAATAGAAAGGTTAAATAAATTGGCATGTAGGTATAAAATAGGTCTAGTTTTTAACCTATTTTGCTTATGTACTAAGTAGCATGGCCTATTTGTTAGCATACAATGTCCCATTTGACTATAAAACCATTTGACCAAGGATGTTATTTTTTTTATGTTCAATTTGATGAGATGTCCCACTACCTTTATGTGCATAACCCAAGTGGATGGTGCACTAGTGGGGCATTGGGTGGATGTTAGGTCACATAATCCCACATTTTGAATTCACTTGATGTGGAATTTACAATAGAAATTAATTATTATTTTTCCTTGAACATCCCATTTTTTTGGGGTTTTGGGGGGGAGGGTGGGGGGCCGAGGGAAAGCCAAAATATTTTTCTTAAAAAAAAGAAAAAGAAAAGTTTCCTAGTCTGGACGGCGAAAATGGCGCGGACTGACCGGTGGACGGCGACCTTTTGTGGTCAGCCCTTAGCGTCAGCCCTAGCTTCGCTTTCAGGCGGCGGCGGCGGCTGTGCCCTCATAAGTTCTGTCGATTTCCTTGCAAACCATTCAAGATTGTCGAGAACGGAACGCTGCAGAATCTAGAGGTAGTGAGATTTCCATTGTTGGCGATCTGGCGATGCAGTAGTCTCTATTTAGAATTTGCTTTTTTTAACCATAGTGCTGAAGGGTTTTCTGTCGTGGAACGCATGATATTCCTCTTGACCTGCAACACTGAACTTGGGCTTCTACAACAGGCGATATTGCCTTGTTTCCTCCTTCATCTGAGGTTTTGCAGGGCAGCAGGAATCTCATGTCTTCCTTGATGAAAGCTTAACTTGTTATGTAAAACCATGAAAGGTGCATGGAACTCTTTCTCGTTTGGTAACAATCCTTAAACAAAGCTTTTGGTGTAAGCAGGACGGATAGGAGCATTTGGTTGTTTTTTTCCGTTTGGGATCTTTGCAGGGCAGGAGGGGTTTCATGCATTCCATGATGGAAAGCTTGCTGCTGAAGAAGACAATTGCCTGTTATCATGGAAGGCATGAAACTCTTCCCGCACTGCAACCCTCAACACGACTTTTTTGGTGGTTGGTGTTTGGAGGATATCAGAACGCTGCTGTTACAGGGCAGAAGTAATTTCATGCATACCATGATAGAAGCTGAACAATCCATCATGGAATGCATGGTATTCCTACTGCTCTGCAACCCAAAGACCCGAAGTTGTAGTAATTGCCTGCTCATTCTTTCTTTTCTACCGTAGAATGTAGTTGAATGCTTCTTCCAAGTCTCATGTACTTCATACTACTTTCAAATAATCAGAAAACTGTTCTGAGTGAGACTATTACTTGTCTTTGGTGTTATTGCATTTGAGTATTTGCTCATTAGAGAAAACCGTGGCCCAGAGCTTCCTAATATGCTTCAGGCTTTGTATCAAGTTGCACATAAGCAAACTTCAGGGTCCTTTGGGGCCTTGTAGGTTTGGTATCTTCATGAAAGGGTATGTTGCAAAAGGCTTTGAATGGAAATGGCGGGTTGGGTTCAAGACCACGAAACTCATCACGACATTCTAGTCTTCGGAGCGATCATTGAACTATTGAACCCTATTTGACTACTTCCATTAGCATCGAATTCACAGAAACCCCATCAAACCTGTGACTCTTGGCAAGAAGGGTATAGAACCGATATTGAATATAGACTCTTCAGAAAATAATGAACATTAAAACCTGGCTCTGTTCTCAACACTTGTACACAGACAAACTCCAGATGTTGCTGATGATTGTAACCAATTTCAGAATCCCTAAGTTTTACGAATATTAATTCTTTCCACTCCAGCAATTTGCAACAGAATCAGTAATTACACTTCAGAATGGTGTCTCCACTTCATCAATTTGCAACAAAATCACTTTGTTATGCCCTCTTCCAAACGTGCATGGGAAAAGAAGTTGCAGAGAAACACAAACACAGCAAGTTAGTAGAATATGGGAATGCAATGCAACCTTCAGAGTGCACAGGAAACAATTGTATGCACCTGACCTATCACCTCCATGTAGTCACGCCATTTGTGCAACTTTATGGCTGGCTCTCTTCCAACCTACATAACCCTAACTCTTCAATTGCAATTCGACAATTTGAAAACCGAATCAAAACTCTAACCGATCACGCTGACAACGACTACGACGACGGTCGCTGATGAGTCCACAGCAAATACTCTGTAGCTGAAACGTTTGGACGCTAAACCCTAATTGGGACTTGCAATCCCCATCAAACAGTCAGTAGTAGTAGCTGAAACATCTGGCGATCGCTAAACCCTAATTAGGGTTAGGGTTTGCCTATTCCATGTTTTGTTTGTGCTGGTGCCTGTAGACTCGTGTTGTCCAGCGATTTTAGCAGCATCAGGAGCAGCGATGGCACCACCGTTCAGACCTGGGACACCTGCGCGCACTCCTAATAAGCGGCCTGTTTCTGTCACGAAGCCTTCGCCGTGAGCCTCTCTCACCCCCTTCGCTTTCCTCTCTTGACTGGAATACGATTGCTGATGAATCTTTGCATGAAAACGGATTCAGCAGCATGTCTTTCTTGTTGTGTAGAATAGGGTACTGGAATACAAACTGTTTTGTAGTGCTCGGAATGCTGAAGCAAGGGCAGATGAAATCTCCAGGAAACGGAGGAAGATATCAGGAGAAGATGATAGGGGAGCTAGAACAAAATCTCCAGGAAGTGGAGCTACAAGAAAACCTCCAGGGAGTGGAGCTAGAACAAAATCGCCAGGGAGAGGAGCATTATCAGGATTAGGAAAGAGCTACAACAGCAAGAGTCCCGGGAAGAGTCCGACACCCTCTCTTAAGATGAAAGGTGATGCTGGTGGAGATGGAGATATGAAGGGTGTAGCAGCCAACAACAAAAGCCCTGTTGATCGCAAGGCCAGGAAGGTGCAAAACTTCTCAACATCTTTGTTTGAAGAAGAACCACATTGTAGTCCTGAAGCTTGAGCTGATTGAAATAGAGTTTTTAGGCAGCCGAGCATTTCACATTGAGAACATGTCATGCACAATGTCTCATGTATGCCTGGGGTTTTTTCCTCATATCTTTCGGTTTTCTTTTTTTTTGTTGCTTGTCAAGATTTCAGTAGAGTTCCCAATTGCTGGAATCTCTCTATTGGTACTGCAGGGTTTCTGATCTCTTTTGGTTTTTCATTTTTTGTGCTTGTGAAGCTTTTGGTAGAGTTTAGCTCTCAGGATTGAATGCTTGCCAATTGCTGGCAATTTGTTGGCAATAATAATGCAGGAACTTGCAGAGGTCCGCAAGAAGAAACGCAAACCTAACTATGATCTTGAGAAGGTAAGGAGAAAAAAAAAATGTTACTTGCAGTCAAAGCATTTCATTGCCGGTCCGTGGAGATAGATTTTGTGAACTTTAATGTTGATAGAGATGCTGAGAGATGGACATACTTCTTTGGAAATCTGTGCAAGCAACCTGTTCCTTCCATGCTGGTATTTTCTTCTTAATTTGGTGTGATCTATGCTTGCAAACATGTGATGAGATGATCTAATGTTTTCCACACTCTTCAGGATGTTGTTTCATTATGGGAAAAAACACGCCAGCGGAACATCAAGAAGGAAGATCGTAGCAAGTAAGTCAGCCATTCTTCCACGGTTTTTTGTGTTTTATTGGGTGCTCTTCACCAGGAATAGGTTTAGGGCAATGATCAAGCTGTGGTACTATAGGGTGTTGGGCTGTTGATCACAAACATCAAAAGTATATATAAATCAATAGGTATGGTAAGTGAAACTATCATTGAAACTGAAATTTTGGATTGAAAAGGAAATGGGTTTTTTTGGCATTTTGATTCTAGGTTGGTTACAGAAATCCTCAAAAAGATGGAAGGCAAGCTACATGACATGGCTGTTAACCATATCATGGCTCGAGCACTGCAGGCAAGTTACTTGATGTGCTAGCATCGCTTTCTACTTGTCCTCTAGCAGTGGGTCTGTCATTTTGCACAAGTTCCAAGTCACATATGTGGCTTTTGTAATCCTAACATGTGGGCAGTTATTGGTCAGCAGACATGTGTAAAGTATTGTACTCCAGCACAAAGGGAGAGCATATATAATGAGCTCCGGCCTCATTGCCTGACTCTTGCTAAGGACACATATGCCTATCATTTGGTGATCAAAATGATGGAACATGGTCAGTCCCTGCTTTGTGTTTTGCTACAAGCTTCCTGCAACTGACTGTGGTTACAGACACATAACAAGGTTATGATGCAATTCTTGTTATGTTCCATTTGGAATTGTTGGGTTGATTTCTTGACAATTTCATAGAGACGTGGCTACGTCTGCACAAGTCAGTGCTCCAAAATGGATGAATTTTTCTCATGATCCTCCATTCCATAGTTGATATACTGGCTCCTTACTGGATGTATGGTAGTGAGACACTGTACATGGGAGCAATTATGTTATCATAGGTGAATGTGAGAGAGCACATTGCCTGGTTGCTCATGTGATAACTAATGAGCAACATGTATGTAAGAGTTGTGACATTCATTGGCTCAAGGTCCAAACTGGTTGTCATGTGTAATTTTAGCTCCTGACTCATTTGGGCGACTACGGGTTTGTGGGGACCAGCAAATAAGAATCAACTCCAACAAATGCTTTCACTGCTTCATGGCAATGTTGTGGCTCTTCTACGACATCCAAATGGTTCACCTGGTCTGTACCTTTTATAACCTTGAGGGGTGTATTGCTGTACTAGTTCTGTACTGGTTGTAGCAGTTGTTTATTATCATTCAGAAGAGCTTCCTCATGCTACAGCATGATTTTATTTGACATTGTCAGAATTTATTGATCCACCAACATACTCCAAGTTGACCATTTGTCTCCCTTCCTCTCTCACGGCTATTTACAGTAGCTTTCAGAAATAGAAACATGTGTTGAATGAAGATTATGCAGCTGCTGAGAACCTGCTTATCTGGTGTGTATGTGGCATCTTCTACAGTTCTGGAACAAGCGTATTTGAGTGCCAATGCAGTACAGAAACAAGAGCTACTGGCTGAGTTCTATTCACCTGAGTTTCGACTGTTCAAAGGCATGATCACTGCTGGCAAGGGCAGGTCAGTAAGTCTTTATCAATGCCCTTGGGATTTGATAATTATCACAACATGGAGGTTGGGTTGGAGCTGTTTTTAGTGTGTTTTTTAACATACTTTGATATGTCAAAGTGTGTTCTTTCCATGGTTAGTTAGGGCATTCCTCAAACAGTGTTCTTCTACAAGATTCAAGAGCTGTCTCTGCTGTTTGGTTTCACAGGGTAGTAGATCTGTTAGCAACTGAGCCAGCAGCAAAGCGGAGGGCAGTTCTTGAGCACATGACTTTAGCGTTGCAGCCCATTCTTGAAAAGGGCATCGTTGATCACTCTATTATTCACCGGGCAATTGTTGAGTACTTGAGCATCTCCAAGAAGGTAAGAAATGTATCTGTTATTTTTGTTTTGGACATGGGATGTTCAGGTGAGCTCTTTATTTTGTGGCACAGTAAATTCTGGGGATTTAACTCTCTTGCATTGGCTTGGAGTGCAGAGCATGATACAGGAAGTAGTGCAGCAGCTCTCAGGTGCACTTCTGGTCCGCATGCTCCACACCCGTGATGGTGCAAAGGTCGGTGTGACCTGTGTCATGCATGGGAGCAATAAGGTTAGCAGGTTTTACTTTGATGCATTCACAAGGGGTATTTCTTTGCTGTCAGTCAACAGCAATGCCATCTTTGTATCAGTTTTACCTTTGAGATGTTTGAGATCTGTCGAGTTTGAGGCAGTGTCTGGTACATGTCCAATTGTTGAAACCATATTTCAATTGATTTTAATGGGTCTTAGATATTGTGGAAATATCCAGATGTGCTCTCACGTAAACTGAATTGTGGATGACCTTGATCTGAGTATGACCAACCTTTAGATATCATTTGTGTTTATGACCTTGCAGGACAGGAAGAAAATAGTGAAAGGAATGAAAGGTCATGTCAGCAAAATTGCACGTGATGAGCACGGTAGCATGGTGAGTAGGAAGTTTCTATGTAGTCATGGTTTTGCTGAAGTAGAGGTAATAGTCTGTGTTTGTGTTCATGTATGTGTTTAATGGTGAAAGTCTTGCAAACTCTTTATAAGAACACTGCAAATTTATGCTTTGTTGTGTTGTTTGTTCAGGTTCTTTTATCACTTTTTGATGTGATGGATGATACGCAGCTTGTCACTAAGGTTTGTTACCTTCAACACTCTGTTCTTGTTTTGTCTCACAAGCTCTATCTGCGCACTGATCCCCATAGGAAATGTTTTGCAGGTCATCATCAAAGAGATCATGAAAGACCTACAGGAGCTGGTCTTGCACAAGGTATGAACTCAGAACAATGGTCAGCTAATTTTCTTCATATCTTTGTGTCTAATTACATATTGCTACATTAACCTGTAGGATTTCAGTTTGTTATCACTGAGCAAGTTCCAGTATCTGCACCTCACCTGCTGCATCAAAGGTTGCATCTAATTTTTTTTGGACATATGTCATAATACTTTGAACCTCTTTTTCTGGATATTTTTGGATCTAAGAAAGTGTGACCTGTACTATTGCAGAATGGACGGCGTGTAATTTTGTATCTTCTGGCCCCTCAAGTCACACGCTATTTCCCACCAGATATCTTGGCTGTCTTGGAACCTCCGGCACCTGTTGATTCAACCAATTGTGAGCTAGTCTTCTTCAAACTTGGCTGAAGGAGCTCTTCCTTCATTTTGGAAAATGCAGTGGTGGTGATGTCTTGTACCTAAGATAGGCTGCTTGATGAATATGTTTGCTTTCTCTTCCAATACAAGTGTACTATCTTATGGACACAAGGTTGTGGTGTCTTCAGTACAGGATGTCACAATTCATGAAGACGAGGAAGCATTGGCTGTTGGTGCTTGTATGGGAAAAGGTAATGATAGTTATTTGATGCTTTCCTTTCATTTCATCAAATGCTGTGGTTTACAACTGAAGCAATACTGCTATATTATTACAAGTGACACATTGGATATCTTACAGGTGTCCAAATTATCTGTGTTCCTGTTTTCACCTGTTTCTGGTGTCACAGGGAAACCTGAGGGGAAAGGGGTGATAGACAAGGATGAGGAGCAGGAAGAGGAGGAGGGGGTTGTGGGTGTTGGCAAGAAAGATCCCTTGTTGCGGAGATTTCAATTACTAGTGACGAGTGGACTGGCAAAGGTAGTGTATTGATCTCAGAGGCTTATGTTCTAGCTTGTATAGGGGCAAGGTTACTCTCACAAGCTTGTTGCAGTTTGAATGAGGGTACTGTTGAACTTTTCCTATTAGCTATATGTCACTTGGGTTGTAGCCAAGACCATAACTACGTCTTCAGATTGTTTCAGGGAATTTGCTGAAATTCAGGACACATTTTTGTATAATGGTTTGTCCAAAAATTTGAGCAGATTATTGTAGCTCATCTACCCCAACTTTTGGGAGCTCATGAAGTTAGTGGGTAGCAGCTAGTCACTGCCATTAAGGTGATTTTTTGATACTTTGTGAGTGACAGGCACAAGCTTATGACTGCACTTATTCTTGTTGTGTTTGTTTTGATTTGGCCTGAACCAACTTAACAATTACCTTCAAAGTGTTGAGATATGTATTGATCTCCTGGATCTAGTTGAAGAGCACATCTCCTCAACCAAGATCGCTCCTGCATTACTAAGTAGCTACTATCTCTATTGGTGTTGCTTGGCATGTGTACTAAGATCTGGCAGGTCAAATGGATCTCTTAAATCTTAAGGTTGGCCTGTTTTGTGGTTGTAACAGGAACTGGCAGATGTATGTCGAGTGCATGCAAGAGAACTACTTCATTCACAGTGGGGCACAGATGTGATTTTTGAGGTAATTGTGTATCTCTTGTTCCAGCTGCCTGTCACTTGTTTACTTTGAGGTGGCTTCATAGACACATGGACTTCACATGCAGGTAGCGATGGGAGGTGCAAACTCAGAGCTCTGGAAAGCAGTACCAAGTGAGGTGACTGCTGTTCACAAAGCAATTTCTAGCCTGGTAGCTTTACCACAAATTAGTCTGGATGTGGATGACAAGCCAGAGGAACATGTGATGGAGGGTTACTTTTCCAGTCGGACTATACGCCGGCTCATTCTGGAGTCTCAGCTGCCTCCATCTGGAATAGATGCTGAATCATTCTCTGCAATTTTCTGGTCTACAGCTATGAAAGGGAATTGCAAACGCTGGGCAAAGGGCCACAGGTATTTCTTCCTAGTATCTGAGAAGCTCTGTGTTGTTAGGTCAGTTTCTCAGTCTTCTCTCCGGTTCTGTGTCATGAAAAGTAATGAGTTCTTTTTGTCAGACTTTTTTCTTATCATGGTACTTGATGTGTAGTCTGGCAAGGGAACTTGTCATCTTTTGTGTAGAAGCCTGGTTGAATGTATATTCTTGGGCATTATTTCTTTGAATCTGTGAGAGGTCCTGTAGTAGCCTGAAATGGATATGTATGCATAATGCATATGTGGTTTAGTGCTAAGTTTACTCAGATGATCATCAGAGCATTGGAAGTTAGGAATTGAGTCACTGAATTAACTGGTTAATTGATGTGGGTGCAGTGCAAAGGTGGTTTCAGCTTTCAGTGCTTGTGCTGATGAAAACACAAAGCTAGCTGCAAAAGCTGAGCTTCAAGTTTTGATAGATGAGGGGACCCTTCAAATGGGTCCTGCTTTCTCCCACCAGAGCAGTGAGAAGGCACAGTAATTTGTATCGTTTTGTACCCTTCCAAGTTCTTGAGTTAGTAGACACAATGTAAGTAAGTGGGTGAGCTGAGGTAACTATTAGTGTGCCCCACTCTTGAGATGGAGATCAACATCAGAATTCTTGTTAAGTATCATGGGAGAGTGGACTTTTCTGCATCTTGGTTTCTCTGTGTGCTTGAGCTCCATGTCTACTGTGTCATTGACTTTTGGTTTATCTTGCAAGTGCCAAGTGACATGTTCTAGAGCATTTTTGAGCAATTTGTAAACCTTTCCCTTCCTGTTTTTTTATTTTGCACTTATAATGTCTTATAAAACAACTAAAGATTCTCTAATTCTTAACTCTAGAGACTATCTAGCTCTAGATCTCATCAACCAGCTTACACATTGACAAGTCCATATTATTAACTAATAGGAGATCACAGGTGCAAATAATTTTATTGGAAGAAAATTGAAAGCACATTAACAATGCTGTTCACATTCATGGAACACAATATGAAAACCACATCAAGGTTCTTGTCGGAATCAAAACACAAAACTTGCAACAAAGAAAAAGAGACTCCCAAACAAGAACCTCAAAAAAATAAACTAGGAATTCAAAATAAGAAACAATCAATTAATCTAAGTAAATGAAATAAACCATCAAATAACCTAGTTACTTCCAACTAACATTAACTAATAGAAACTAGTGAGCTTGAATTCTCAACACACAAATGGGGTTTTTTTCAAACATTAGTTATAAATATGTGATAAATTCAAAATTTAACAAAAATCATTTTCAAATAAAAGGTGGCAAAAGATACGAGATGGGTAAATTTTTTGCATTTCATTTCAAATGTTTATTGAATGATTAAATCAAAGCAATCAATAGTGTTATTTAAAATGAAAAATGGGCTTTTTTATATGCAGGAAGTCAAAGAAGAAGAAAGCAATAAATGACACGTGCAAGCACGAAGGCTTGCTTGCTTCAAAATCCTTTACTTGAACATGCCCAATATCACACTCAAATTACACATCTTGATTCTTAAAGTTTTCGAAATCATATACAAAGATTGTTCAAAGATTGTCTTGGATTGCCTTGCAATTGATAGGGAAAGAAATTGCAAACCCTATTGATTGCAACAAGCATTCAAATGCACAAGGACCTAACCAACAGTTGATAAAAATTTGCCACAAGATTGCAAGAAGCAATTCAAATGCACAAGAAGATTGCAAACAATTCATAGGGAAGGAGATGGCAAAGAGCATTCAAATCCTGGAATTGCATGTTCTGTGAAGGGTAGAGAATTCATGAAGCTACTCTCATCTTCCCTCCTGCCATCCACTTCCCACATGCTGCACAGCAGATCTCAAGATGTTCCTGGATAATGTTCACCATTCTCCATGAATAACTCCCCATGCAAAAGAGATTCATGGCAGACTCTGCTGATAGTTCAGTTTTGTAACAATTTTAGCATCTTGGCAGACAAATTTGTAACCAAATTTTGTCCGATCAAATACTTGATAATGATGATGATGTCAATGAAGATAAACTTTAAACCCTAAACCCATCATCATTATCATCATCATCATATTGCTGCTGCTACTGTTGTTTAATTTGAAGCTTTGAGGCTTGTAAACTAGAAGCAACTGCAACACATGATCACTACTTAGAAAAAACCACCAAAAACCCAACAGTACAAAACACAGCAAGAGTGATTTCTTCTATTACCTTTAGATCATAGCTCTTATCCAGGTTTCAGAATTGAACAGGAAAATGCTGTTGCAACACCAAAAAGATTTAAGAACCAGAAGAACATTGATTTGAAAAACAAAGGAAAGAAAATAGGCATGAAGGGGAACAACCCTTGTTGGGAGCTGGCATCCAAGCCAGTTAGTCATAAGTGTGCAAGCTCCAATTGCTCATGTCCAAGCTCCTCCTTTAATTTCAAAAGGTCTGTGGGCTCCAGATTGCTTTGATTGCTGTGATTGACAATGCATGAAGAGGACTAAGCTCAGACTGACTTTTGGGAAGAAAACTAGGAACACATCAGATTCTACCCTTTACTATCTTACAGGTCCAAATGGCTATTTTCTTCTGAAGTTTGTCTGAAATCTCAGTTCCTGATCTGCTTGACTCATCCAGGTGAAAATGAACACGTAAATCAAGCAGTCATTCATGCCAGGCACTGAAAGATGTGCTCTTGAAAGATTCATCATTCTTGGAAGTAATTACACAACAAGATCTCTATAGCCCTACAAACAATGACACTAGTCCCAAAATCTTTCTAAGCTCTGATAAAATTTGACACTAAACAAAATATGTGGACAAATACATAGATCCTGCCACAACTGCTACCCATGAGGGAAACAGATCAATTATACTCTGTGTCTCTGCATCCACCTGTTGGTCAAGAACTGCCAACTCGATCCTCAAGGGGTCAAGGCTGTAAGCTTCAAGCCAGAATTGCCATCTCCCACCTGTTGAATCGCCTGTCAACCGACTTATGTAAGAGGGGGGTCCTCCTGCAATACTTTCAGTCTTTGGAAGCTTCCCATCAGCAAAAGACCAACTAGCCAATGGACCTGTGATATTCATCACTGTGGACCAAACCTGGTCAAGAGACCCCAGATTGATTTCCAAGTGTACCCTGCGTCTCCCTGAGCCAACTGAAGCTTCTGTATGGTCACCCTGTTCAGCTTCAATGACTCGCAGATGGGGTAGTGGCAAAAAAAGCTTTTTTGTGCCTTCACTGATGCTCGCAGGAACTTCAGCAGCTTGTGTCAAAAGCCGGGAAATTGGGTAGAGAGCCAGGAATACATTTGGATCAGCCTTGATCACAGCCTCAGTACTTGTGTCCATCTGCAATGCTTGGGGTAACGCAGGGACATTTTTCCACACAAATTTCATTGGATTCGGATCAATAGTAGCAAAATTGTAGCTTGATTTGAGCACTTCATCTGGCCCAGATGTCCTAAAACTATGACCCATTACCACGCGTTTTGGTGCAGCTGCACTGTATGGGAAGAGTTGGGAGGAAATGGCTGCTGAACCAATGCTAAGATAAAGAAGGAACCTGATCGCTGGAGGTTTTGCAATCCAATTTCCAAGAATAGGCAGGAGAGGACTGACCGCAAGGCTTACAAAAAACCCAACAACCACTGCCAAGATTGCATCAGCAACATAGAAAGCATAAGGGAGAGGAAAAGTACCACTCATACCCATTTTCTCTGTGATGAACTGTATGCAAATCGCCATGTAGTAGCAGATGTATGCAGCAGGCAACATCCCTGGGAGAACATAACCCAGCATAGAAAACACTGAATCCTTCCCAAATGTCCTCTGCAGCGCTTGGAATATTGAGAGTGCTGGCATCATGAAAAGGGCCCAATAGAAGTTTAAGTATCCACTCCCCACTCCAAGTAATGTCCAAACAGCAGATGCCAATGCATTCAAAGCCACACCTCCCCAATGTGATCCCCAGTCAAGCTCTTTCTGCTCCACCTCATTGGAGATTTTGATCCCTCCATACCAAATTGCCCTGGGAAGCAATAATCCAGCTAGTGAAGCTGGAACAAACATGGTGTATGCAATCCAGGGGTGTGCGAACCATGTCATTGCTGTTGACGACACTGAGAGACGAAGAATTGCAATTAACAGAGGCAAAACTGTTGCTAGTACGCATCCTAATGTTTGGACCACTAATCCTACAAGAACTAATCTTATCCGTTTGTTGACTGTTGACTGAACCCCTTTGGATGCATAGTTAGGGATAAGCAACACAACACCCAATGGTAACAAGTGCAATCCTACTGCTACCTTTTGTGAATAGATGACCATCCATTGCCCAAAAACATCGAAGAAAATTGGACGCTTTTCAACAGGCTCTGGATTGGAAGCTCTATCTGTTGAGTTCTTCAATTCAGGAGCACTGGTAAAAGCCCGTAACAATGAAATCAAATTCTCACCCCGTGCTTGCAAGCTCTCTCGCCCCACTTTCTCTGGACGGTCATAGCCAGTGTGATATACATAACCATCCAGAATGAATAGTATATCAAGACCTGGGATATCACTAAAGTCCTGGGAAAAGACCCTGTAGTCTGTGTCGCCAGGTATCAAAGGGAACACATCTTGAGCGGCAGTGTTGGCCATTGGGTACACTGCAGATTGGGCATAGACCCTGGAGGGCCAGGTGCCAGGCCCTGACTGAACAACAAGATCTGGTCCACTTGCACCAGAGGCTTCAATGTTGATTACTGCACCAAATGAGTCTCTCCATTTATGGGTTGTGATAAACCCATGGGCTCCAAGAAGGAAAAGCTCCTCTGCTCCATTGAAAAGGAAGACAATAGGAGATGGAGGGATCCAATTTGTGTCCACAATGTATCGAAAGACTTCAAGCATTGTTGCAACACAGGAAGCACAGTCAGCAGCACCTGGTGATCCCAATGGTCCATCCAAATGCCCATTCACTAATACTGCAGCTTCACCCTCCCGTGCTTCTTTGGCAGAAACCCTTACAGCAAGATTTCGAAGGTTCCGGTATGTATTAGAGATTGAATGCCCCAAAAAAACCATATTGAATGACCCAGTTGCGAATGAATCATCAATTTCAACTCGAAGTTCAGGAGAAGCCTTAATTTGCAGGTTCCGGAGCTCTGATTCAACATATTCAAAAGCTTGCTGGAGGCCAGAAGTTGATTGTTGGCGGTCCCTGATGTTGCCAGCAAGCTGCAAGATGTGTGCCATGGCTCTCTCTTGAGAGAACTTGTGAAGAGCAGTGGACGCTGGAAGTGGGGTGACATGCTTTTGGTACATAGATCTTCGAGCTAGCCACATTACAGGGGCATACAGCAGGACAAGAAAAAGTAATCCTCCAAGACTGACTTTGAATGCTTGAGTTGATGACAAAGGAACCAATGGCTTGGTTTTTTCCACACTACCATTTCTGTGATCCCCTGGAGCTTTCAGCCCAGTGTCTTGAGGCTTCAATGGTCGTCGAAGCATCTTGGACCCAATTTTGAAGAATAGAAGGGATTTGAGTAAACACAAAGAAGTCCGAGAGCAGAGTACCTGCACAAAAGAATAACCAATTAAGAAACTGAGCTCAACTTCCAAAACACTATCAGGTTTCTTGAACCCTACCTTCGTAAGAAGTTGGGGGATGAAGTACAGCTACCTGTACTGCTCACACAAGAACGATTGCTACCTTGAGCTTTCAGAATGGTCTGGTTGCATCTTAAAGTGCCACATGATAGCCACAATTATAGATATTGGTGATTTCAAATTGGTGATTGGACAACGTTGTAGGTATGGTATCTTTTCACAAACTTGATGATCATAGGTTTGGCACCTCGGGCTACATAGGTCCATTCTGAAATGATCAGGAATGAAGTGAAATGACTGCTTTGCACAGGTGATGAGGACAAGAGGATAACCATAGACAAATAAATCAAAGAGAGCCATGGTTCACTCCAGCAATTAGTCCCATATCCTGGAGCCTAAAACCATATGCATGAGAAATGCAGAAAAAAATCCATAACACTCTGAATGGTGATTGGGTCAGTTCAAGCGAAAACAAACATGACAAGAATGACCTTGTGAGTGTCACTCACAAAGCATCAAACAATTACCTATATCAGAAATATTAGTGACTAGCCGCCATTATTTCCCACTGAGCTTATCAGCTTTCCACAGTGGGGTGTAGATAAGTGTGTAGCAATCTGATCATAAGTTTTGGGCAGAAAACTACACAAAGATATGTGTCCTGAAGCCTAAAACTGGAGGAGATAATTCAATGCACAGACAAGCACCTGGCAGCAGATACAATCCTTCTAAAGCCCACAACAAATGTGCACATGCATGACATTGCATGGACCACATGACACATGCACACACATTCCACAGGTCCTCTTGCACTAGAATTTCTCCAAAGAATGCCTCTGGGAAAAGCCAAAATCTCTGGATCTTGAGCAAAATAGTCTCTTTGTCACAAGATTGAAATGTATCGATCAAACAGGATTGGCTGTGAAGCATCAACGAGATTTTATAATTAGTATTGTTCTTGAATCGGTATCTTGCTCTACTCCTCTCACACATAAAGGGAGGGGAGACAACAGATTCTTGATACATACCTGGCCTATGGAAACAACTAATTCTCTGAGATCGCCATCAACTCCTCCAAAAAGCAGCAGCTCCCTAAAGCTTCAAACCTGATGTTCTTGTCCATTTATTCCTTTGCCCCCTGGCTGGCGCCTCAACAACACTGCACAGAAAATCATTTCATGCACAAAGGAAGATAATCAGAAAATAAATTTGCGAGAGCGAGAGAGAGAGAGAGAGAGAGAGAGAGAGAGAGAGAGAGAGAGATATGCGCAAAACTTCCTGCACACGTAACAATAAAGCATATCAGGCTTTCAACATGAAAAACAAGATCGAACCAAAAACGCTCACCTCAGAAGCTACTTGCTGGCGAGTGAGTAAGCGAGCAACAGCACAAGCAAAACATAGACCCAAAAAAATAAAATTCAGCAAGAAAACGGTTGTTGTTGTTGTTGTTGTTGTTGTTGTTTCTTGTCAGAAATGGAAAAGAAGGAAAGCAAAACACGATTGTCCACAAATGTCCACCTCATGGACATCCCTTCTGTTTTCCCCGGGAAACACACAAGACATAAAAATCCTCAATGAGAAGAAGCTGCTGCTGCTGGCAAAACGGGGAAATCTTTCCTTCCTGTATCTTGCTGCTTCCTGTAGCTTGCTGCGCTTGCAGCGGTGGGTGCGGCTCGATAATTTCGGTGGGTATCTGGAGACAAAGAACAGAACCTTTTTTGTGCGCGCACTGCTGATGGGGCGGTCATCGGTAAGGGCCCGCCATCGCCAGAAACCCTAATAGGAGGGGGGGGGGGGGGAAACCCTAGGAGTCAGCCAGCTAGCTATCTCCTAATCATTGCTTCTTTTTTCCCTGACTGCCCCATTGCCCTACCAATATATGTCTGGTGATACCCGCTTGGTGCTGCCCAGACAAAAAATTGTCTGAGACCTAAAATTTGGTGTCTCTGCATCATGATCCATCTTATTATTATTATTGTCTTTGCTGGTTTCCAGCTCTTTGAAAAGACTTCATAATGAAAGAACCACAAAAAACCTTTAAGAATTAAATTGGCTTCCATCAAATAACCAACAAAGAAGTAGTGGTTCTTTGGCCGATTCTTATGAATTTATTTATTTATTTATTAGGGTATTATGAGAATCACAATTATATACCAAAACCCGATCTTCCAATTTTTAGAACCAGTGGGTAAGTAAGTAAGTAACATACCCAGTTTGATACTTGACGGGTATCTGTCCCTCATTCTAAGAACCGCCAACACTGCTGGGGACCCAGCAGGTGAGGGTGAAACCCAGCTGAGTTAACAATGGGTTTCACAGCTTGCCAATCTAATCCTGTTAAAAACTAGGTCTTGTAGGTAGGTAGGTAGGTACGAGAGTAGGTGATTACTAAGTAAGTAAGTAACCTACTCTCCTACCTATCTATCTACAAGACCTTTTGGATTACATGGTTAGTATGTGAGTAAGGGCTAGAGGGGGGGCCGGCTATAGGGTTAGTTAGTTAGTAGGTAGTAAAAACAGCCACAGAGGTAAGTAAACACCAGGGTTACCTAAAGGAATTGGAACCCAATGAAAAAAGTGTTTCATGTCCACCCACCCGTCATTCATTCATTCATTCATCCATTCCTTGTAGTGGGCTGGAGGCTATTGGTTCACATTTAGGCTTATCAATACTTGCATTCACTTCAGGAATCATTCTTCTTGGCATGTTCTTGTGCAGTATGATCTCGCCCCCTCCCCCCTCACTCTCACCCACTTACTGACAGACATCAAGCAAGCTTGCTTGGGCTTTGATGTGCATTGCATCATTGCAAAATTGCAGCACTTATATGTGTGTGTCTTTTGTCATGTCGGCCTTTCTTTCATCATGTTGGCCTTTGATGAGTTCTGTGAAGACATCATCATTGCGCGGCTTATGCAGCCAGCATGAACCAGTAGCACCCACCAGCATCCCATGCACGATGGATGGATGATAGTATGTGGATAGGAAACACTTTTCTGTTGCCTTCCTTTCCCAAAGCTAACCACTATTGTTTAGCTATGTATGAACCATCCACATGATGTACATATTTTATCTACCTACTTAGTAATCATCAAGTTACATGCTTCACCTACTTACTTGCATACATACTAACCGTAGATAATCATCTATCAATTTACCTATGATACTTACCCACTTACATAGGTAATTAAAAGTTCGTTCGCACATGGTGTAAAACATTTAGTGTTAAGTTAACCTAGCATTAGGTAGCTAAAAGTTCATTCACTCTAGGTGTTAAACATTTAGTGTTAAGTAACCTAACATTAGGTAGTTAAGTATTCATTCACACTTGGTGTTAAACATTTAGTGTTAAGTTAACCTAGCATTAGGTAGCTAAAAGTTCATTCACACTTGGTGTTAAACATTTAGTGTTAAGTTAACCTAGCAATAGGTAGTTAAGTATTCATTCACACTTGGTGTTAAACATTTAGTGTTCAGTTAACCTAGCATTAGGTAGCTAAAAGTTCATTCACATTTGGTGTAAAACATTTAGTGTTAAGTTAACCTAGCATTAGGTAGCTAAAAGTTCATTCACACTTGGTGTTAAACATTTAGTGTTAAGTTAACCTAG
>Ga0116227_10003345_pt1 | contig 35717 bp, 29 predicted proteins | sample S1TSphgellanicum_FD_89693 | JGI IMG/M metagenome (GOLD analysis project Ga0116227, IMG submission 89693) | Host-associated microbial communities from peat moss isolated from Minnesota, USA - S1T2_Fb - Sphagnum magellanicum MG | ecosystem: Host-associated > Plants > Peat moss > Unclassified...
AGTGTGGCGTTCGGTGGGGCAGAAGACGGCGGCAAACTGCGTGAACCTCAGTGCTAAAAAGCCCGGTAGGTTCATCCTACTCGCTTTACGCCACAAAGTATTTTTCCGCTCGAAAGCAGGCACTTCGCGGCGCGTGAATCTTAACGATATGAGCGCCATTTGCAGGACGGGCGCGAGCGGTGGAAGTAAGTGCGATCTTGGACAGTCGGAATCGACGTGTGTGAAGCAAGTCAAGGTCGCGTTTTAGGCGCCGAGCAGACATTTGATTGGCCGTCTCTATTGACTGCATCTGGCCGATTTTTGTCCTTGGCTCTCATAGTGGGCTCCCGTCCTCCGACTCTTTTACGACGTAAAAATGATTGCCCATCGGTCTGATCGATTTTTCAGGAACCTTGGGCGCGAGCAGTTCCGCGTCCGTTGGATCGTAACGCAGCGTGTAGGCGATGCCCGGCGACAGAGGCGCAGCGTTCAGCCCCCAGTTCCAATTGTGGACGACCTTTCCATCGGCCGACGTGAAATGCAGCTCAGCCTCATGCGGATACTTGACCAAGAGAAAGTGAACTCGCTCGGAATCCAGGCCGATATGCGGCAGTGAAAATATCAGCCCCCCCCGAGTATCGGCCCTAGAAATGCTGACACTGCACCGCGCCAACGGCGACCAACTGCGTTCCCTATGCTCCCGGCGAGCCACGTTATGAGGAGCGGTGGTAATAGAAGCATGGAGACGAGGAGTATTGTGATGATTGCTTTATCGAATTCCCAGAGCGCGAAGCAAAGCACGAGGAAGCCAACCCACATTGCAAAATGGAGCGCGGAGAATTGGTCAACTATCGTGGATGGGGAATCAGCCTTCGTTTGCATATGGCAGATAAGCACTCGCAGGCGGGATCGAGGAATTAGCGACACCCAGTGACGAAGAGGGTTGGTGGTCAAATTGTCAGCAATGTAGAGGGGTTTGTCGAGCGGGAACTCCTGGCCGATCAGCGTCTTATGCGCCGGGCATATCTCGACCCTTCCGAGACGCTCATTGCACCGCACCGTGAACGGCAGGTCCCAGGGGCGCAAAGGCCATTCGCTATGACCGCTTTATACTACGGTCAAATCAAAGCCGGGGATATCCATGTTGAGAGCTGTCGTTATCAGCCTTGCCGCTTGCACGCTGTCCAATACCGCCTTTGCGGAAACCATCAAGCTCGCATGCCAATACACCGAGACCGTCAGCTTTCAGTCCGGCAACGAGGAAAAGCATGGCGGGAGGATCGTCCTACAGGTCGACACGAAGAACGGAGCAACGATGATCAGCTGGACTGACGCAGACTTGAGCATCGCCGTTGGGACACTAAAGGTCGGACCGATCGTGGACCTCCTGGACGCCAGCGACGAGGGAAAATGGGATATCACGAATAAAACGACATCCGCAGATCAGTCCACATGGCTCACTCAGGTTGTGATCGACAGGAACACTGGCGACTTCAACTATTACAGGTCCAAAGAAGGTGGCATTTCCACCACCGCGAGCGGGACATGCGAGAAGGTAAAGCTTTCGGCTCGGAAATTCTAAACTGGAACCGCAACGATGATGCGCCGCCGACCAGTTCAGCACTAAAAAAGAAATCGCGCCGGATTGTCGTCGGTGATGAGTGTTGTCTGCACCGTTGCGCCTGGCGGCTGCTCGCTCGGAAACAGCGAATAGAATCCGACACATTCTCGGGAACTAATCTGCTGGACCTTTGCGAGACGTCGCCAGCCGTACAGATCGATCCAGAACACGCAGTAGGAGTGCAGCGGAGTAGGCACCCACACGCATTCGTACTGAAGCTTCCCATTCCAACCAACTAGTCGATCGATCGCTCCAGCGGAACGATTGTTTTCTATTGTCTTCTCACATAGCGTGCGCTGATCCGGACGACCTGAGTCGATGAATTCGGGATCACCATCTCTGTCGGCACTCAGGACCTCGATTGGGAGTTCGATCGCGAACTTTGTAGAATCGGGCATAGGTTGCTGATACAGGGCCGCGTGGAATGCGCGGACCCAACGCTCGATCGCGCCATACAAATTCACATTCTTGTTAACTGCCCGCCCGGGAATCGCACTGGTGGTAAATCGGACACCAGAGGCTCCTGGCTTTGGCTTTTTTCCGTGCAGCAAAGAGAGAAACTGACCGAGGCTTTCGTCGGCAACCTTGAAGCTGTTGTTGCACGCGGAATGTGTCGGAAGAACAACGGGGTTATGCATTCGGTCTTGTTGAGCAAAGCAACCCTTGGGTGGTACGTGATCGCGGGTCGACTCCTCCCAATTCAGGGTGTCGCCACAGATATAGCAAAACGGCAACTTGAGGGCTGCCTTAAGGTCTCGAGCGGTAAACACGTTGGGCATGCGGCTCTCTATACGTCGGGTTCGTTAGTTAGAGTTTAGTGCGCAACTTGACCGCGCTGTACGGTGCGCATGCCGAATGGCTGCTTGCTGAAAGGAACGGAAGTCTGAACGTCAGAGCGACGCGACGGCCGAATGACGCTTGTTGGCCGATTTCACCATTTTTCGACCGGAACGGCCCCGGTCAGGTAATTAGCCCACATGCTAGAGTCGCGTCCGCGCAGGGCCAACGGCAGGATACCGCACGAGCGGCATGCAGATTAGAGGGAATTCGAACTCCTGAGCGGGACGGCAGGAAGGAAAAACCAGCCCGAAGGGCAAACACAAATAAAAATGGCCGAAGCACATTTCGACCATTCTTGTACCGCATCAATCATCAAACTGCCTGCATCAACCGCCCTGCGATGTGCTCACGTGCAGTGGGTTTTCCGCCTGCCGTTATGCCGCCTGCGGCACCGGATCGTTGACCGCCTCGACCACTTTCTCCGTTTTCATCAGTTCGACCACTTCACCCGCCATCCGCTCAACCACCATCGCATCGAGGATCCTCTGACCGAGCGGAACAGCCGGGCCATGCTGCACTTCGTTACCCCAGCAATACCAGCCCTCACGAGGCACACCACGGCGGAACAGTTCCATCTTCGAGCAGTTAGGATACATCGACTCGATCACCTCATAAAACTTGTCCGGCTTCTGGCTGTGCATTCCGCGGGGTTTGCTGATCACAGATCCGAAGGGCAGCCCGGCTGGTGCCGACGGGCCACCGCAACGGATCGCAAACATCAGCACTTCATGGTTGATCCGGAAGTAGGTACCCATGCCGTTTTCACATTTGTGCCAGATGGCCTGGGTAACATAACGGAAGCCCCAAGCCTCGATCACCTTCAGGCCCTCCGCGATCAGCGAAGCCGGAACCCAAAGAAACAGTGCGGAATCGACTGCCACGGCACGACTGTCGCGAAGCAGATCACAGATGGCATCAATCTTCATGGTCGGATAGCCGAGCTCCACCTCAGAAATGTGGTCCCACGGCGGATCAGCATAGATGACATCGAACGGTCCGACAGCATGGTCAAACGGCTCACTGCTTTCCCGCAGTTTGGCAATATGCTTTTTCTTCACGGCCAGCTTCTGCTTATGCTGTTCTTCCTGACCAGCAAGACGGATCGCCTTCGCCCGATCTGTCTTGGCCTTCGTCGGCTTCTCCGCCAGCTCATCGAGTTCCTCCGTGGGCAAGCTTGAAAGCACCGCCGCGCTGCTGATATCAAGCTCACCGTTTTCAACCGATTTCAACAGGCCGTCGTGCCGTGATTCAAGCACCTTCATGGCCCGCTGCACAGAGTCAATGGACACGTGGCAGACTTTGGCTGCCTGCTTCTGGGACACCGCTTCAGCGGTATGCTGGTTGGCTCCCTTCTTCGTGCTCACCAGTTTTGCCGCGATCAAAGCCCGCTGACCATCGCCAAGATGACGGCGATGCAGATTCTGGCTGACGATAAACGACCTCGTCGGCATCTCCAGTTTGCCCGTATCCGTGAACCAAGGTTCAATGCCGAGTTCACGGCAAGCCCGCAGCCGCTGACGGCCGTCGACAATCTTGTTGCGATACACCAGGATCGCCATTTTCTGGCCATGTTTCTTGATATCAGCCTTGAGGAGCCGGAACTCCTCGTTGCTCATGGACGGAAAGATGTCCGTCTCACTGTGGATCGCGTATTCAGTGATGGCCTGGATGGATTCGATTTTTTCACTCATGATTAGTATTCCTATTTTAATTTAAAGGATTGGTTCGAAAGAAGATCGACTGCTTAGTGTTGTGCGATCGAGATGGCCTGATAGAACGAGTTTTTCTTCCCGCGCAACCCTTTGGCTACGAAAAAGGCATGCACTTCATCCCGCGAAAACTGCCGGAGGGCCGACCTGATTTCCGGCAGGCATGCACGCACGACCTCCGCGATCGTCATGGAGGAAAATTCGCGGTTCTCCAGTGCGGGGATCACCGCACAGCCACCCGGACTCGTATGCTGCTCGATCCAGTCCGCGCCGGTCGCCTTCTTGTAGCGGGCGATGATTTCCGAGTGGGTGCGGGGATTGTCCAGAACCGCCGCATAGTCCGCCCGGATCCGCTCGACCTTGCCCAGTTCGGCATGTGCCGTCTGCATCAGGCCATAGAGATCGAGAATCACGGCCGCACAGCTTTTCGGATCGTCAAGATCGATAGTGGCCATCGTTTCGGCAACCAACCGCGCGGCGGTTTGGATTTCTGACATCGGCTCGTGAAGAGCCGATTCTTGGGCGGTCAACAGGTTTTGTTCAATGACCTTGCGCATATCCTGCGCGATTTGTTCATAATTGAGTTGCATATGAGACTCCTATAAAGATGCATCGTCTTGTGCGATGCCGGTTGAGAAACACGCTTTGCCTTCTGCATCGTTGCGTGTGTTCGCAGTTTATAGAGCCCATATCCAGAAAACACGGTGTGCGACGGCCCGCTTCGGCGACCGGGTAGCGCGACGCGATTCGCGCACCTCTTGAAATTCGGGGAATTTTATGGCAGTGCAACCAAGCTACATTACGCAGATGCGCACCTATGCGTGGCTGCATGAGGCACAGCGGCAAACCGGGGCGAAGGGGCTGTCGGCGTTGGCGAACCGCTACGCGAAGCTCACCGCTGGTAAAGCCGATGCAACACTGGCATCAAGGGAGTTCAAGCAATATGCTTTCGGGAAGCGCACGCCGTCAGACGACACAATCGGCGAAGTCGAACAATTCCTGCCGGGTACGAAAGCTGTTTTTGAAATTGGACCGCGCGAAGACGGCAAGGCGGTTCCGCTATGGGCGGCACTGCACGGCGACACGGCAACCGTCATCAGCATCATTGAGCATTTCGATGCAGAACGCATCAGACCATTGATGGCGGAAAGTGCCCCGCTTCACGACATCGCGGTTATCGCCGTCGACCACCTGGGCGTGCCAGAAGACGAAATCCACCTCGCCATGCTCAATGGGTTTCCGACTGACGAAACAAACGTGATTGCGGCGGCCTATCAGAAGAACACCGCCTCTGTTTCGCTCAATTTGCTGACAACGCTGATCGCGCTATGGCGATACGGCAGCACGATCAACAGTGACATACCGTTCCTTGGCTACGTCATGTTCGGTCTGACGCACCGAGCAATCTACGACCTGCTCGATCCGTGGGGACTCGGCAAACCGGTTGTCGCGTTTCTCAATGACCTGATCAACCAAGCGTTCTACAAGCTCATGGAGATTCACAAAAGAACCCAGCAATCAACACAGGCGGCCGATGATCGAATGGAGCCTGCCGCTTGAGCGGTTAGCTTCGCAGGATGCCGCTCAGGCGGCATGCAAATACCGCATTGCTTCGAAGCGGCTCCCAATGAGCGGGAGTCAGCCATAAACAAACTCGACACTGCGCGCTAGATTGTCAACAATTTGCAGTCAGGCCGCCGTCCAAAAACTCTTTCCGGGGGACGAGATGAGGTTAAGCAAGGTATTGATCCGCAATTTTCGACGTTTAGAAGATGTCGTAATCGATGTAGAAGACAAAGAGACGATCTTCGTCGGGCCGAACAACAGCGGCAAGACCTCCGCGACCGCAATCTTCCGCTGCTTCCTCGGTGGTCGCGATTTTAAAATACACGATTTCTCTGTCGCTCGTCTTGCTGACTTCGAAAAGTTTGTGGCATCAGGAGATGCGACCAACCTTCCGGAGATCACTCTTGATCTGTGGTTCACGATCGATCCCAACACAATCGCCTTCGGGCGTGTTTTTACGTTGCTTCCAAAGCTTTCGGATTTCACCCGCGTCGGATTCCGGCTTTCTTACGGCATCGAAGATGCCAAGAAGCTTTGCGACGACTATCTCGCTGCCTACCCCGCCGACCAAGATGGGAAGCGTACGAAGACGCTGTTCCAGTTTCTCGCTGCAGATAACAACCTGAGTCGCCATTCGACGGTTCGATATGCGTCCCTTGAGGAAAAGGAAGCTGCGGGCGGCAAGATCGAAACGCTTGCGACGCCCTTGGAGCCCGATGAAGGGAAGCGACTGGTCAAACACCTCGTTCGGGTCGACTTTGTCGACGCGCAGCGCAACATCAACGACGACGACACCAGTCGGAGCAACCGGCTATCCGCCGCGTTTGCGTCCTACTACCGGAAAAACCTTGAACAGGCCGAATACGCCGCAGAGGCCCACAGAGTTATTGACGATAACAACAGGCAGCTCACCGAACACTATAAGGCCCAGTTCAAGCCGCTTATCGACCTGATCAAGGGACTAGGCGTCTCATCGGTCAATGATCGTGACCTGCGCATTATCTCCTCGCTCAGCCCAGAAACGGCGCTGCGCGGTAGCACCGAGCTTCTCTATGTCGATCAAGGCCGAGAACATGAGTTGCCAGAACTCTACAACGGTCTCGGCTTCAAGAATCTGATCTTCATGGCCATCCAGGCAAGGCACTTCCACTCACAATGGCTTGCGACCGCTGAAAATCGGCCATTATGTCTTCTCATCTTCATCGAGGAGCCGGAAGTCCACCTTCACGCACAGGTCCAGCAGACATTCATCGCCAACATTTGGAGTGTCATCGAGCAATCCGCTAAGGCGGCTCAGCAATCCGATCTGGTACCACAGTTGGTGGTGACAACTCATTCCTCGCACATCCTCGACGCAGTTGATTTTGAGAAGGTTCGCTATTTCCAGCGATGTCATCTGATCGGCGAGGTGCCTCATGATGGTATCCGTAATGCGTCTGATGTCCGGAGCCTTCACGCGTTCCAACCTGAAGTCGACGAAGTCGACGGCATCGTCGTCTCACCAACCAAATCACTGGCCTTTCTCAAGCGATATCTGCGCCTCACTCACTGCGATCTCTTTTTCGCTGATGCGGTGATCCTCGTCGAAGGGGCAGTAGAAAAACTATTAATGCCGTCGATGATCGAAAAATCAGCGAAAAGGCTACGCTCAACCTATATCACGGTTTTGGAGGTAGGCGGTGCATATGCGCATCGCTTCGAAGGGCTGCTCACATTCCTACGCATTCCGTATCTTGTAATCACCGACCTCGATTCGGTTGTGCCGACTGGATATCCGAGTGCGTGCAGGGCAGATGTTCCAGGTGCGCGCACCTCAAACGCTTCGTTGAAGAAACTCAGCGGCAAGGGGACCGTAAGCGACTTAATGGCAATGTCGGCAACTGAGAAGGTTGATCAATCCAAGGACCGGTGCATCGCGTTTGAGACCGATGTATTGGTCGCGGAGAGCGGAAGTCAATTGTCTATGCGACCGCGCACGCTTGAGGAAGCGATTGCCTACGAGAACCTCGCGCTCTTGAGATCGGGGGCAATATCTATGGGCACCATGATCCCCACCGCCCTTCTGGATGCATACCAGACGATTTACGACCAAGTTCGCTCGGATAATTTCAAGAAAACGGATTTTGCAATGAGCCTGCTAGCCAGTGACGCAAACTGGAGCGTGCCGGCCTATATTTCTGAGGGGCTTCGCTGGCTCGAGACGCGACTTTGCGGCGCAGTTCCCAGCTCGACCACGACAGAAGCGACAGGAACTTTGGGGGAGGCTCAAGCATGACGGAAAGAGTTGAAACGGCCGCAGATCTGGCGGTCCGCGCATGCTTGGATAAACACCAAAGCTTCGCGCTTGTGGCGGGTGCCGGATCGGGAAAGACAAGTTCTCTCGTGGAGGCACTGGAGCGGATTCGCGAACGAGAGGGGCGACAGCTTCGTCAAAACGGTCAGCGAGTCGCGTGCATTACCTTTACCAATCGCGCCGTCGAGGTGATCAAACGCCGCCTCGACTTTGACGAACTATATCTTGTATCGACGCTACACAGTTTTTTGTGGGATCAGATCAGTCGATTCCAGCTTGATATTCGCGAAGCTCTCCGCCTACACCGCCTGCCGATACTCATCGCAAAGGAGAAAGCAAAGGACAACGGTGGCACAAGCCGGACTGCGCTTGAAGCGCGGGCTAAGGCTGAAAGATTTGAGCAAGACTTGGCGGTGCTTGAGACAGTCACACAGTTCGAATACGGTGACTCCCAGTTCGGCAATTATCCAAAGGGCCAGTTGGGTCACGACGATATCATTGAGATCGCGAGCTATCTGTTCGAAGCAAACGCGACGTTCAGGCGCATCACGGGCCTGAGGTTCCCGTATATCTTCGTCGATGAAGCGCAGGACACATTCGAAGGTATCGTCACGGGACTCAATCTTGTTTGTGCGGACGAAGGACTTCCCATAGTTGGCTATTTTGGAGATCCATGGCAACAGATCCATGATCGCAGCACCGGCGAATTTTCTCCACCGGCGAACGGTGAATCCATATCCAAAACCGAAAACTTCCGATGTTCAGAGAGCGTCATTCGGCTCCTCAATGCCTTTCGCGACGATGTGAAGCAATATGCTGCAGGCGAAAACAAAGGGCGTGAGGGGAGCGTCGTATTTCGTCTCGTGAAGGCGGAAGTGCCGGAAATGCCTCGCAATCGATACTCCGATGCGCAGATCGCACGCGCGCTCGCCAAAATGGATGCGGCGATCACGGATTGGAACTGGAATGATCGAGACGATGTCGTCAAGTTGTTCCTTGTTCGCCAGATGATCGCCAGACGGATGGGTTTCTCCGAACTAAATCGGCTCTTCGCCGGACCCTATGCGTCGTCGCGGGCTGGAGATGCGTTTGAGGCAGGTGAACATTTTCTGCTCACACCGCTAACGACGACAATCTATCCATTGGTTGCCGCATATAAGGCTGGCGACAATCGCCGAATCATTGATGTCCTGCGACGTGCCAGCCCGGCGTTCGCCGTCGACGGTATCAATGCGTCAAACACCCTTAAGTCTATGATCGACGCCTCCCTTGCACTGGTGAAGGATTTGACGGGTCTATGGGAGTCGGGCACGGTTAGAGACGTTTTGCAATTCGCTGTCGACAAGCAGATCATCCGTGCCGCAGAGAAGTTGCGCGAACATCTTGGGCGAGTTCCTCGCGCTGAAGAATACGACGAAGCAATCCACAGCCTTGATAAGGGGGATTGGCTTGCCGATGCCTTTTTAGAGATGGATACCGCCGAGATCCCTCACTACGCATCATTCATAACGAGCAATACCGCCTACAGCACCCAGCATGGCGTCAAGGGCGAGGAATATCCGAAAGTCTTAGTGGTGTACGACGACGTGGAAGCGTATTGGAACCAATATAGCTTCGGCAAAATCTTGACGCCGCAAACTGCGGGGCAACCTACAGACGGACAACTTGCGCGGAGCAGGAAGCTAGCCTATGTCTCTTTTTCAAGAGCGCTTGAAGACCTTCGGGTATTGTTTTTCACGTCCAACCCGGAGGCCGCACGACAGGAATTGATCGCAAAGAAGCTGGTTGTGCCGGACCAGATAGAGATTGTCGCGTAGCCCTAGCTACAATATCGAACACCTCCTTAGGGTTGAACTGCACCGCTCCGAGAGTTGATGCCGAATAGCGGATACCGCTCGAGCGGTATCCGCGCCGTTCGTCGGATGCCTCTTGTATTCCGCAAAAATTCCGGTATTAGTATAGGAAGCCGAACGAAATCAACCCAAGCAAGGTCAACCTTTAACATGGACGCGCCGTGTTAAACGATATATCAGGGGTCCCGTCCCCTGAAAGGCAACACCAGCGGCGGGACACGATGCACGCATTCGGCTCAATAACAACCATAACAAGGAGCCAATATGGAACAGCAACAGCACGAGGCCTTCGCCTCACCCATCAAGAAACAGGCCGGACAGTCCGGCATCGACGGCAACAGCCATCGTCGTGACCGACACATTGATGTCCGCGTCAGCCCAGCCGAACGTGAGAAGATCGGCCAGCTTGCCATCGAAGCAGGTTACGGCAACCTCGCCCAATACCTTCGCGAAACCGCACTCGCAGGCCCGGCATCGTTGTCCGGCGACGCAAATACTGCATGGCTGCAGGCCATCAACTTCATCGGCAACAATGTCGCCGAAATCGCCACCCTGCTCCGGGATCGCCAGCAGCCCGATGATGACATGCTGGTCGCCCTGCTCCAGCTTCAGGAGTGTGCGGAATATGTCTGGAAAGAAGTAAAGCAGGGGAGAAACACGGGCAACACATGATCGTCCGTGTTTTCAATGCGGGGATTTCGCGCGGCGAGTCCCCGGTCAATTATTTGATGGGCGACCGTGATCACACCGGCCAGCCCCGTTCGGTTGCCCCGGAAATTATCGAAGGAAATCCCGTCCTCACGGTCGCGGTCATCAACGGCATCCAGCGGAAACATAAATACGTGTCGGGTGCGATTGCATTTCGCGACAACGAACAGCCAACCCGCGAGCAGATGCGCGATGTTATCCAGTCGTTCAAACGGACCGTCTGTCCAGGCCTTGGACCAGGTAATGTCAATGCCCTGTTCGTCCTGCATCGCGACAAAGGCAATACGGAGATTCATTTCATTGTGCCGATGACCGAGATGCAGACCGGCAGGCGCATGAACATCCATCCACCCGGCCAGCAGAACATCCGGCTATATGAGGCTTTTACCGGAGTGGTCAATCACCGGCTCGGCTATGCCCAGGTCGTGCCCGATCCACTCAAGCTCGCTCTCAGTGATTTTGAACGATACACGGCAGACGGCAAGCGGGATCGCAGTAACAAGCTATATCTGCATCGCCGTCTGACCAAAGCGATCCGCACGGGGCAGATAGCCAACCGCGACCAGTTGTGCAGTTTCCTGTCGAGCGAATACGGTGTCGAAGTCACCCGCAAGGGTAAGGACTATCTGTCGATGAAGTTCCCCGGTGCAGCGAAAGCGAAACGCTTTCGTGGCCCGCTCTATCGGGTGGATGCGGATTACCGGCAAATCGTCATGCAGGCCCGCGATAACCGGCAGGAGCACCGCCTGTCGCCCACCGAATACCAACAGGCACAAGACACCCTGCAACAGCTTGTCGAGGCACGCAGGCAGTTCAATGTCCATGCCTACCTGATGCCTCGCGTGCTGCGATCCCAACGGTTGCAGCAACGCCAACAGCAACAGCCACAACCCGTTTCCCAACCAACCATAACAACCACGGAGAACAGCATGAAAGAGAAGAACCCACCGCAGAGCATCGCGCACCAGCAAACTGCCGATGCGTCACCCATCAAATACGGGAACAAACCTAGCGTGATGAAGACCATCAAGATGATGCGCGATCAGGCAGTGACCGGCGACCGCGCAAACATGACAAGCGATTTCGGTATCGGCGGATTGATGGCCAGTCTGTCCGACATCGAATCGAACATCAATGCCGCAGTGGCTGAGATGAACAGTGCCAGAAGCCCCGAGCAGAAAGCCAATGCAGAACGGAAATTGATGGCACTGATGGAACGCAAGCGGCGAATGGAATTGCAGCTTGCCCAGGCCCGACAGCGGCAACTCAACATGGGAAGCGGTGCGGCACGCCTCTCCGGAGGCGGAAAGCATTGAAAGTCAGAACGGCTTACCCACCGCTTTCTAGCCCATGACCGATAGAGGCGGTCGCTTCGAAAACCGTGGATAAGCCGTTCAAAATATGAACTACGGCGGGTCTATCTCACGATCGGCGACAACTGGTTCACATGATGCGCGGCAGCCTTGTCCAACGCCTCAGCAATGTCGCGCGCACATTCGCCCTTGATTTCCTTGGTGATGACAATTTCCCTACCCCTGGACGTGATATAGACGTAAGAGTCGTTGACCTTGCGTTGACCGGTGCGCGTCCTTAGATTCCAGCCAAAGGAATCGATGTCATCGTATTTCATGGCATGCCGCCCCCACCTGATACCGTCACGCTCAACGGTGATCGTCGCAGTCGTCCAGTTCAGCCGATAGAACACGATGACGGGCAGGAAGAACACGACGAAGAGTGTCAGCAGCCCGAGGATGAATCCGTGATTCACACCGACCACAGCACTTGCCAGCAAGCCGACAATCATCAGAGCAAAGGCAGGCAAGGCAATCAACATGTCGGCAGCAGCCCAGTTGATGCGTCGTTGCCGGAAGGTGATGGCGACCGAGCCGTCCAGTTGAGTCGTGACCTGGCAGGCCTGCTTGAATTTGACAGTAGTTTCCATAGAAGTCCTTTCGTTATCGGGCGATGGTCATGTTTGATATGACGGTCATCGGCGGATTCGCGTAGAGCGTCTTGAGCACTGGATACGCACGGTCGGTGCACAGTGCCCCGTTGCAGTTACCACCGCTGCCTTCACCGAAACCATCGAAGTGATTCGTCAGCCCGAGCGCGTGCAGCAATTCGTGCTCGACAAGCGGTTCGAGCGGGGCACAGTTCGCATTGCTGAAATCGACATCGACATTGAAAGTCGTGCGCGGGTCAATAAGCGGGCTGGAATCCACTTCAGATTGCCAGTCGGCAGCGAGAGGCGGATTGATGGAATAGGTCAGGTCAACCCATTCGCCGAACAGGTTCTGCCGGTTTGCATACAGCTCACCGCAGTTATTCGGCTCACTGGTGCCCTGCGTCGGCGGTGTCTGGTTGTTGAAGATGACACCCCGTGCCAGTTGAGCCGGATTTGTGGTCGACGGCAGGCGGTTGAACAGAGTTTTGCCCGCAGCCGCTTCCAGATTGTTCAGTGCTGTTGTCAACTCTGGTCGACCACTGGTATCGAGGATCGGAATCAGGCCATCGCGTTCGATATTCCACCGATAGGAATGCTGACCGTCCACACTGCCTTTGAACGGATTGCCGACCGCACCATAGGCTTGTGAGGTATCCCAGATCGGCGTGTTCGTTGCCGTGCTCTGGCTCGTGGCGATATCCGCCAGGATTTGCGCATCGGTCGGAACAACCGGCGACGAAGCCCCGTTGCTTGATGAACTGGTCTGGCTATTGGCACTGTTGCCGCTTCCCCCACCACCGCAAGCAGCCAACGACATCGCCAGCATTGCTACCACAGCCACTTTCACACGCATTTCGCCCCCGTATCTAGTTGAGTCTCATGGCACAAACCATGTCGGGGAAATCATAGCGTAAACTGTAACTATATCCCGCGTATATATAACCCGTGTTTTCTTATCCCGTGGAGATTTATTCACTGCGGAGGAAACATTGGGCATGGCAACCTCCTCGACTCCCAGCCCTAACAAGGCAAAACATCCCGTTCTAGTCGCATTTGGTGAAACAGTGCGACGCCGACGGAAGCAACAAGGCTTCTCACAGGAAGCCTTTGGTGACGCGTGTGGCATTGATCGCAGCTACATGGGCGGGATCGAGCGCGGAGAGCACAACCTTGCACTCGTTAACATCATGAAAATCATCCGGACCCTTGGCGTTCGTCCGTCTGAGTTTTTCGCTGACCTGGATAAGACCGGGGACGACGAGGTCGGCGAGTAGTCACATACTTGCTATACTTCGCCCCAGCTTGGGTTAGATACCCACGCTTTTCACCCACACTTTTTTGCCTATTTTTTGTGCGTAGGTGTGTGTGGATGTAGGACTGGCGGGGGTTTTCGGGATTCTGGATAGGATTCCCATCGCCCGCTCCACATTCAGCTGACCGTCAGCGGAATTCCAGCACGAGAGCCGCCTCCACGAAGGCGGCTTTTTCGTACTGAGGGCGGTAATGTAGGGCATCGCTGCTGTCGCGCCTTCCGGTGCACGCTGCGCCGCTCCTGCCGCCCTCACTCTTGCCGCTACCTTTGTAGCCATCGAAGATGATCCACGATCCGAACCAAGCCGGCCAGCCAGGCGAGCCCTCCCACACCGCCGAAGACAGCAACGAAGCCAACGCGGCCAACGCAACAAGCGAGTCGACCGATCCGAAAGAAGCCCTGCGTTTGCGCCGCATCCGCAGCTTCGTCACGCGCGCCGGGCGTGTCTCGACCGGCCAGCGTCGTGCGATGGACGAGTTCGGTCCGCGCTTCGTGCTGCCCTACACGCCGCAGCAGCCCGACTGGGACACGTTGTTCGGCCGGCAGGCGCCGCGCGTGCTGGAAATCGGCTTCGGCATGGGTGCGACGACGGCTGAAATCGCCGCGCATCGCCCGGGCGACGATTTCCTCGGCGTCGAAGTCCACGAGCCGGGCGTCGGCGCTTTGCTCAAGCTGATGGGCGAGCAGTCACTGTCGAACATCCGCATCATCCAGCACGACGCGGTTGAAGTGCTCGAGCAGATGATCGCGCCGGACAGCCTCGACGGCGTGCACATCTTTTTCCCCGATCCGTGGCACAAGGCGCGGCATCACAAGCGCCGTCTGATTCAGCCGAAGTTCGTCGCGCTGCTGGTATCGCGGCTGAAGCCGGGCGCGTATCTTCACTGCGCGACGGACTGGCAGAACTACGCCGAACAGATGCTCGAAGTGCTGGGCGCGGACCCCGCGCTCGAAAACACCGCCGACGGCTATGCGCCCCGCCCGGAGTACCGTCCGGTGACGAAATTCGAGCGCCGCGGCCTGCGGCTCGGCCACGGTGTCTGGGATCTGGTCTTCAAGCGGCGCAACGGCAGTTAAGTACTCGCGCGTTGACCATCAACGTCAAAAGGTCCGCACTCACGCGGACCTTTTTGTTTCCGGCTCAAGGGGTTCAGGAACGATCGCGTTACTCCGACCAGTCCAGTGCGTCGCTATATCCCAGCAGCAGGATCAGCAAGCCGAAGGCGATCCGATACCACGCGAACACCGTGAAGTCATGCGCCGCGATGTAGCGCAGCAACCAGCGCACGCAAGCGAACGCACTGACGAACGCGGCGACGAAACCCAGCGTGAACAGCCCCAGCGCATCCGCGGATAGCAGACGCCAGCCGCGATACAGTTCGAAGGCCGTCGCGCCGAAGATAATCGGCATGGCGAGGAAAAAGGAAAACTCGGTGGCCACGCGCCGCTCGAGGCCGAACAGCATGCCGCCGATGATGGTCGAACCGGAGCGCGACATGCCCGGAATCAGCGCGAAGCACTGCGCCAGACCCACCTTCAACGCATCGAGCGGGCTCAGGGCATCCACCGACTCCACGCGCGGAGGCACAACACCGCGAGCGCGCTGCCGCGCCTCCGCCCACAGGATCGCGAGACCGCCCACCACCAGCGCATAGGCAACCGGCAGCGGCGAAAACAGTTCGGCCTTGATGGCCTTTTCGAACAGCAGACCGAGGACGACCGCTGGAATCGTCGCGATCGCCACATTGAGCGCAAAACGCCGTGCATCGGGCCGCGAAGGCAAACCGGTGAGGACGCTGCCGATCCGCCGGCGATACTCCCAGCACACGGCCAGAATCGCGCCGAGCTGGATGACCACATCGAAGGTCTTGGCGTGATCGCCGGTGAAGTCGATCAGACTGCCCGCGACGATCAAATGGCCCGTACTCGATACCGGCAAAAATTCCGTCAGGCCTTCGACGACCCCGAGTATCAGCGCCTTGCCAGCCAGTAACCAGTCCATCCATCCCCCTCATCGCCCACGGTTGTCGAATCAGGGCTGGTCCCGCCTGCAACGCGCGGCCCTGGCGGCCGCGCGCGCGTCATTTCTCGACGATCTGCACGCGTATGCCGTTTGTAAGGATGGTGATTGTACCGGGTTCGTAGTTCACGCCCGCAAATTGCAACTGTTCGGGCTTGAAGGTGTAGATGGGATAGTTGGTCAGCAACTGCGTGGCGAGCAGCGCCGCGGCGGCGTTGATCTGCTGCGTGTAGGCCTGGGCGCCGCCGCTGACATTGACGCTGTCGACGTTCGGTGACTTCAGCACCACGGACTTGCTCGCCTCGTCATAGGCGAGTTCGCTCGACAACGTGAACACGCCATCCACCGGCTGGCGCAGGAAGGGGCTCGCGAGATGCGCATCGAGCCGCACCGAAACGCGGTTGGTATCCGGCAGGAAGCCGACGACGGGGTTGGTCAGCGCAACGTCGAAGACCTGCGAAATCGTGCGCTGATATGGGAATTTGCGCTGCACGGCGTCCTGCACCTGCTGCTGCGAGAACGTGTAATGCGACGGGATGAACGGAAAGGTCGACGCCGCGCAAGCCGCCAGCGACAGCGTGATGGCCGCGGCCGCACTGGCCGCGAGCAGGAATCGGCGCCGGGTCGGCGCAACGGGTTGAGTCATGCACATTCTCCTGTTGAAACGGCCCCGTTGCGGGGATCGAACCATAGTTGTCAGTGAACGCGGCAGCAGGGTAAGCGGCACATGAGAAGCAGGGCCGACTCAGCCGTGCAGCAGGCCGTGCGCGGCGGGCTGCGTCAGCGTTTCGAGCCGGGTGAGCCAGGCGAGCGCCTCGGTGCGCGTCGTGCCGCACATCTCGGCCTGCGGCTGCAGGCCGGAGCAGCACGCCGGTCGCTCGGGCCGGCCGAAGATGGCGCAGCGCAGGTCGTCGCCGAGCTGCACGCAGCGCACCCCCGCCGGCTTGCCGTGCGGCATACCCGGAATCGGACTCGAGATTGACGGCGCGATACAGCACGCCCCGCAATCCGGACGGCACGCATGACCCACCACGTTAAACGGAGATTCGACAGTCACCACACTCTTCCTGAAACTTCCTGAAACGCATCGACACTCGCTGGCAGTACCCATGCGGCACGCCAACCCTGCATTGTGCCACTGCGCCGCGTGCGACCTTTTTACACAATGCGGAGCATGACTGCTCCCGTAAACTTGGACACATACGAAAGGCCACGCTCAAGAGGCGCCTGTCCCGTTCCATCCGGTCTAGCCGACCCGCAGGTCTCTGTCGCACTCCCCGGCGTGGCGCCCACCGAGCCGCCCATGACCCACGCCGACACGCTCTTCCGCCCCGACCTGCTCGCCAAGTACAGCGCAAACGGTCCACGGTATACGTCCTATCCGACCGCCCTTCAGTTCCGCGACAATTTCGATCCGGCCGACTACCGGCGCGCCGCGGCCGATCCGGGCGCCTCTGCGACGGATCTCTCGCTCTACTTCCACATTCCGTTCTGCGACACCGTCTGCTTCTATTGCGGCTGCAACAAGGTGGCGACGAAAAACCGCGCACGCGCGCGCCCTTACCTCGACCGCCTCAAGCGCGAACTCGCGTTACAAGCGGCCTGCTTCGACACCTCGCGGCCGGTTTCGCAACTGCACTGGGGCGGCGGCACGCCGACCTTCCTGTCGCACGACGAAATGAGCGAGTTGATGGCGGCCACCCGCCGGCACTTCACGCTGAGTCCCGACGCGTCCGGCGAGTTTTCGATTGAAGTCGACCCGCGCGAGGCATCGGCGCAGACCATCGTGCATCTGCGCACGCTCGGCTTTAACCGGTTGAGCCTCGGCGTGCAGGACTTCGATCCGCTGGTCCAGCAGGCCATCAACCGTATCCAGCCGCTCGAGATGACAGCCTCGGTGATGCGCGCTGCACGCGCGACGGGGTTTCACTCTATCGGCGTCGACCTGATCTACGGACTGCCGCATCAAACCGTCGACAGCTTCAGCCGCACGCTCGACACCATCCTCGCGCTCGCGCCTGACCGGCTGTCGGTGTTCGGCTATGCGCACATGCCGCAGCTCTTCAAGATGCAGCGGCAGATGGACGCCACCGCGCTGCCCTCACCCGCCGTGCGTCTGGCGATCCTGCGGCTGGTGGTGGAGCGTCTGACGAGCGCGGGGTATGTGTACATCGGCATGGATCATTTCGCGCTACCCACCGACGAGCTGGCGCGCGCACAGCAACAGCGCACCTTGCAGCGCAATTTCCAGGGTTACAGCACGCGGGCGGAATGCGATCTGATTGGTTTTGGGGCGTCGTCGATCGGCAAGGTGGGCGACGTGTATGCGCAGAACGCCAAGGATCTGCCGGGCTACGGCGCGGCGATCGACGCCGGCCGCCTCGCGATCGCGCGTGGTGTGAAGCTGACCGCCGACGACCGCTTGCGGCGCGACATCATCACGCAACTGATGTGCAACCTCGAACTGCGCTTCGATGAATTCGAAGCGGCGTATGGCATCCGCTTCGCCAAGACGTTCGCCCCGGAACTGGAACGCTTGCGCGGGTTTGCGGTGGACGGGCTAGTGTCGCTCGGCGTCGGCAAGCTCGAAGTATTGATGGCCGGAAGGATGCTGGTGCGCAACATCGCAATGGTGTTCGACCGGTATCTTGGGCAGCAGACCATGGAGCGGTTTTCGCGGACGGTTTGAGGGGCGGGTAAGTGCAGACCGGTCGCAGGTTCCGCCCCGGGAAGCCGATTGTCACCAGGCGAACTTGCCCGGCGCGGCGTTTTCGGACATAATCTGCGTTTCCCGCCGCGCGCAGCCTTATGCGCACGTGTCGCAAGACAAGCCCAGGTGGTGAAACAGGTAGACGCAGGGGACTCAAAATCCCCCGCCGCAAGGCGTGCCGGTTCGAGTCCGGCCCTGGGCACCAGTCAATCGTTTCGTCAAGTTCTACTCCCAACCCCGCAAGAGCCTCGTGCCTGTGGGGTTTGTTGTTTCAAGGGACTCCGCGCAAGTTTGTTGCCGCCGCGCGTGGCAAACCGCCCAGGCGCAGCGACACCCGTGCCCGCCCCGCGGCACGGCGCGTATCTCATCCCTCCAGAAACTCGTTCAGCAAACGATTCACCTCCGACGCCGCTTCCATCTGCACCATGTGCCCTTTGCCCTCGAGCACATGCACGCGGACCTCGCCCGGCAGCCCCTGCGCATGCGAAGCCGGGATGATCTGATCGCCCGCCCCCCAGATCACCAGGACGCGCGGCGCGAGCCCCGCCAGCCGGTCGCGATAGCCCGCGCGCTGCGCGTCGCCCTCAAATGCGGACGCGGCAATCTTGCGTAACGCCTCCTGCACGCCTTCGAGCCGCTTGTACTTGACGATATCCTCCACGAGCTGACGCGTGACGAGCGACGGATCGGCGAACAGCTTCGCCAGTTGCGGCTTGAGCGCATTGCGATTGCTGCCTTCCGTGAAGCCGTTGATGTAAGCGCCATTGATCTCCTTGCCCAGACCCGCACCGGAAATCAAGGAGAGCGAAGCAATGCGCGTGGGCGCCTGATCGGCCACCGTCATCGCCACTAGCGCGCCCATCGAATGGCCGATCAGATGCGCACGTTCGATGCCGCGCTCGTCCATGAACGCGATCACGGCATCCGCCAGTTCCTGCGCACTGCCGCTCTCGACGGCTTTGCCCGACTCGCCGTGACCCGGCAAATCAAGCGCCCACACGGTGCGATGCGCGGCGAGGTCGGCGTGATTGAACAGCCAGTTATTCAGATCGCCACCGAAGCCGTGAATCAGCACCGCGGGTGTGCCGCCCTCGCCCAGCTTCAGATAGCGCACCGTGCGTCCGCCGATCTGCACTTTCTCAGGCTGCGGCCCGCTTTCGCCCGCTTCCGCGCTGGCCGGCACGAAGTCGCGCTGGAACGCTTCCACCGCGGCATCGATCTCGGCCTCGCCGGCTTCGGCGTCGGCCACCACCGCGAGCAACGTGCCGACGGCCAGGGTGTCGCCCTCCTGCGCGATCTGCCGCCGCAAGATGCCGTCGAACGCACATTCGACGCCCGACGCAATCTTGTCCGTCTCCACGTCGAGGATCTCATCGCCTTTGGCGACCCGGTCGCCGATCGCCTTGAGCCAGCCGTTCACCTGGCCGTGCTCCATCGACAGGCCCCACTTGGGCATCGTAATCATATGAATCGGCATCGCTTAGCCTCGCACTTTCAGCACGGCGTCGGCAATCTGCTGGGCCGACGGGATGTACATGTCCTCGAGCACGCCAGCGAACGGCGTGGGCGTATGCGGCGCGGTCACCATTTCGATCGGCGCCTTCAGCGAATGAAACGCGCGTTGCGCGATCAGTGCGGAAATATCGGTGGCCATCGAGCAGCGCGGGTTGGCTTCGTCGACCACCACCACGCGGCCGGTCCGCTCCGCGCTCTCGAGGATCGTCTCCTCGTCGAGCGGCGAGGTAGTGCGCAAATCGATCACCTCCACGTCGATGCCGTCCTTCGCGAGTTTTTCCGCGGCCTCCGTGGCGTAGTGCACCATGCGCCCATACGTGACGATCGTCGCGTCGTTACCCTCACGCACCACATTGGCTTCGCCGAACGGAATCGCATACGACTCTTCCGGCACGTCGCCTTCACGTCCGTATAGCAGCTTGTGCTCGCAGAAGATCACCGGATCGTTGTCGCGGATCGCCTGAATCAAGAGGCCTTTCGCGTCATAAGGTGTGGACGGACACACCACTTTCAAACCGGGGATATGCGTGAACAGCGAGGTCAACATTTGCGAATGCTGCGCGGCCGCTCGCAAGCCGGCGCCCTGCATCGCGCGAATCACGACCGGCGTGACCGCCTTGCCGCCGAACATATAACGGAATTTCGCGGCCTGATTGAAGATCTGGTCAAAGCAGACGCCCATGAAATCGATGAACATCAACTCTGCCACCGGCCGCATGCCGCACGCCGCCGCGCCCACTGCCGCGCCGATATAACCGCCCTCGGAGAGCGGCGTATCGAGCACACGGCCCGGATACTTGTGAAACAGGCCTTTCGTCACACCGAGTACGCCGCCCCATGCATCCTGCTCGCCGGGCGAGCCGGCGCCGCCTGCGTTGTCCTCGCCCATCACGATGACGGTTTCATCGCGGGCCATTTCCTGACTCAGCGCTTCGTTGATAGCCTGAGAGAAGGTGATCTTGCGTGCCATGTCTATCTCCTGGATCGTTTAGGTATGCAACGGATGCGTTACGGATAGGACACGTACACGTCGCTCAACAGGTCCTCGGCGGTGGGCAACGGCGCGGCTTTAGCTTCGCTCACGGCGCTGTCGATCAAGCTCTTCACCTCCGCATCGACGCCGCGCAACTGAGCCGCGGTGAGCATCTCCGCGCGCACCACGCGCTCCTCGAAACGCTTCAGGCAGTCTTTCTCGTCGCGCAGTTTCTGCACTTCGCCGGGCGCGCGATAAGTCTGCGCATCGCCTTCGAAATGGCCGAAATAACGCGAGAATTTCACTTCGACGAGCGTCGGGCCGCCGCCCTGACGCGCCCTTTCGATCGCTTCGCCGAGCGCTTCGTGCACCGCGAAGAAATCGAAGCCGTCGACGATCACGCCCGGCATGCCGAAGCCGCTCGCGCGGTCTGCGATGTTGTCGGTCGCCACCGACCACGTCGACGACGTCGCTTCCGCGTAACCATTGTTCTCCGCCACGAAAATCGCCGGCAAGCGCCACACCGAGGCGAGGTTCATCGACTCGAAGATGACGCCCTGATTCGACGCGCCGTCGCCGAAGAAACACACGCCCACGCCGCCGGACTTCTTGTACTTGGCCGCGAGCGCCGCCCCGCAGATCAACGGGCCGCCCGCGCCGACGATGCCGTTCGCGCCGAGCATCCCCTTCGACAGATCCGCAATGTGCATCGAGCCGCCTTTGCCGTGGCACACCCCGGTTTTGCGGCCGTAGATCTCGGCCATCATGCCGCGCACGTCCACGCCTTTAGCGATGCAATGCCCGTGGCCCCGATGCGTGGTCGCCACATAGTCCGCGTCGTTCAGATGCAGCATCGTGCCGACCGCCGACGCCTCTTCGCCCGCGTACAAATGCACGAAACCGGGTATTTCGCCGGTTGCGAACTCCACGTGCAGGCGCTCCTCGAACTCGCGGATCGTGCGCATCATCCGATACGCCTTCAGCAATTCGTCCTTGCTCAAATCCGTTGAAACCGACATGGTGTGTCTCCTTGAAATGAATGCCCTGTCTGTCCACCGCTACCTACGTGTGCTGTGCAACGCCATTTGCCACTTCCCGAACCAGTTGCCGCGACGCCGAGTAACGCAGCGTGCGTTCGACATCGACGGTGAGCGGTCCGTCCCAGTCGAGCGAGATTTCGTACTGGTCGCCGCGCTCGAGTTCGATTTCGCGCTCGCCGTCGAAGGCGAGCGTGCCGCGCTCCGTCTCGAGCGGCATCCAGCCGCCGACTCCGAAACGCTCGCAGGTACGCATCAGCACCCGCTCGACGCGGCCCGGCGCGATCGGCGCGACCAGCGGCACGCCGGATTCGCCGGGCCGCGCGAAACGCAGATGCAGGCCATGCGCCGCCGTACGCTCGACCGGCGCCCACGCGCCGCCGATCGACGACAGGCCGATACCGTCGGGCGAGGCAAAGGTGAGGAACAGCGTTTCGATATCGGACGGCTCGGAGATCGCGCGAGCGCCGACGAAGCGTTGCCGGCTCACGCAGACATCTACGAGCGCGATCTCCGAGCGGCCGCGATTGGGGCCGGCGACGCAGCGCACCACGAGCCGCTTGTTGCGCGTGAAGGCCACCTCGGCCGGCACGGCGCCGGAGGTCGCCAGCGCGCCGGCGAGTCCGGCGACGGTCGCCTCGCGCAGATCGGGGAAGGCGTTGTTGGTGCCGGTCGATAACGTCAGGAGCGGCACCCGGCCGCAATGCGCGGCCACCGCGCGATGCGTGCCGTCGCCGCCGAGCACCGCGATCAGTTCCGCACCGGCGCGCAGCATCGCGGCGACACCTGCATGCGTGTCGGCGACGCTGTCGGTGATCGGTAGATCGATGAAATCGACCGCGGGCCAGCGCTGCTGCGCACCCACCGCCGCATGGGTGTCGAGCGCGCGCAGCAGCAGCGCAGCGACGCCGGTGCGGTCGCGCAACGTCAGCACACGATCGACGCCCAGCGCGCCGAGTCCCGCCAGCAAACGCACCACCATGTTGGCTTTCTCTGAAGTCGGGAACACGGACGCGTAGCTGGTCAGGCGGCGTATATCGCGCCCCGATGCGGGGTTCGCGATCACGCCAACGGTAAAGGGCGCTGGCACTGTGCTTGTCTCCTGTCCACGGGATACGCGGACGTTTTATTCGACACGCGGTCTTCGAATGAACGCGCGTTTGTCGTGAGCGAGACACTGCAAAGCGTGTGCCAATGTTTCCAAACGAGCACGATGCCCCGCGAAAGTGCCTTGTTTAAAGGGCTCTTCTGTTAGTAGCGAGTGTGCGGGCAGCGTCGAACGCGGCGTGACGCAACGCGCCGCGCGTCTCAAGCGGACCATGAACACGCGTCGTGGCGAGACAGGCAAACCGGGCAGCGTCGCGTTGAGCCATATAACGCCTGCTTTGCAGCGCTCAGCGACCGCGTCTCAGGCACCGATGAGACGAACGTCTCACGCGTCTCGCATGCTGCATTGCAGTGTGATTGATACTGCGGGATGTGCTACAAGATCAGCCTGAACTGACTGTGTGTCGCTCGACTGGAGCCGACCATGCCTTACGTTTCGCAAAACCAGCATGTCGAGCGCGTGCGCGGCGCTATCGAAGGGCGCTTGCCCGCGCCCGCGGATTCCGCGCGGCTCGTCTCGTCATGGCAGCGTTCGTTCGAACAGTACCGGCTCGATCCGGGCGCCGTGATTGGACCGCGCGTCCTCACGTCTGCGGAATTGCGCGACGTACAGGGCAAGGAGGAAGCGTTCCTGCGCGCCTCGGGCCAGTGTCTGACGCGTCTGCACGACATGATCCGCGTGGCCGACTATTGCGTGATGCTCACCGACGCTCACGGGGTCACCATCGATTACCGTATCGACCGCGAGCGGCGCAGCGATTTCAAGCACGCAGGGCTCTATATCGGATCGTGCTGGTCCGAACGCGAAGAAGGCACCTGCGGCGTGGCAAACGTGCTGACCGATCTCGCGCCCATCACCGTGCACAAGACCGATCACTTCCGTGCGGCCTTCACGACGCTGACCTGCAGCGCCGCGCCCATTTTTGCGCCCACCGGCGACATGATCGGCGTGCTCGACGCCTCCGCGGTACGCTCGCCGGATAACCGCGACAGCCAGCGGCTCGTGTTTCAACTGGTGCGGCAAAGCGCGGGGCTGATCGAAGACGGTTACTTCCTCAATCAAACCACGCAGCACTGGATGCTGTTCGGGCACGCGAGCCGCAACTTCGTGGAGGCGCAACCGGAGGTGCTGATCGCCTTCGACGAAAGCGGCAACCTGGTCGCCGCGAATCGCAAAGCGCGCGAATGCATTCCAGCCTTGAACGGCCCACGTCATATCGACGACGTATTCGACACTGCCGATCTGCATCTGCACGATGTCGCCCGCACGGATGCGATTGTCTGTTTGCGTCTGCGCGCAACCGGATCGACGCTCTATGCGCGGATTCGCGCGCCGCTCAAACGTGCTGCACGGACATCGGCCAGCGCAGCGGTTGGCGCTGCCCGGCTGTCGCCCAACAGCGCCCACGACCACCTGCAGGTTGGCGCACTGAGCCGTTTTCTGGGGAGCGCGGACTCGCGCATCGCACACAACGCGTCCGTGGCGATGCGGCTGATCGGCAAGCGGCTGCCGATTCTGATTCTCGGCGAAACGGGTGTCGGCAAGGAGGTCTTCGCCCGCGCGGCGCACGATTCGGGAGCACGACGCACGCGGCCATTCATCGCGGTAAATTGCGGCGCAATTCCGGAGTCGCTGATCGAGAGTGAATTGTTCGGCTACGCCCCCGGCGCGTTTACCGGTGCACGCAGCCGCGGCGCTCGCGGCAAGATTGCGCAGGCGCATACCGGCACGCTCTTTCTCGACGAAATCGGCGATATGCCGCTCAATCTGCAAACGCGCTTGCTACGCGTGCTGGCCGAAGGCGAGGTGATGCCGCTGGGCGGCGATGCGCCGGTACGTGTCGACATTGACGTGATTTGCGCAACGCATCGCGATCTCGCGCAGATGGCTGCCGAAGGATCGTTTCGCGAGGACCTGTACTACCGTCTAAGTGGCGCCTGTTTGCCGATGCCGCCGCTGCGCGAGCGCGCGGATATCCGCGATGTCATCGCTGCCGTGTTCGACGAAGAAGCGCAAATGGCCGGCCACGTGCTGACGATAGACCCGCGGCTCGCCGAACGCCTCGCGAGCTTTGCGTGGCCGGGCAATATCCGGCAGTTACGCAATGTGCTGCGGTATGCGTGTGCGATCTGCGATTCGTCGCGGGTCGAAATGCGGCACGTTGCGCCTGACGTCGCGGCACGGCTCGATCCTGAGGCTGCGGGCAATCGGACGTTGCCCGCGATGTTGCCGCCACAATACGACTCGCGCGACGAACGCACGCGCATAGTCGAAGCGCTCACGCGACATCAATGGCGGCCCAACGCCGCAGCGCAGGCATTGGGGATTTCGCGGGCCACCCTGTACCGGCGAATTGCCAAACTGAAGATCGTGGGGCCGCACCGTAGTTGAGCGCCGTCGACGCGTATCGCGAGGCACCGCCTGGATACTCAGGCCGTCACCCCGCAGAAGCATATCGACGGTTAGCGCGTAGCGTGAACCACGGCCCCCGCCCGCCGACGCTTCACCACATAGCCGACCCACATCGCCAGCAACCAGACCGGCACCAGCCACACGGATACGGACAACCCCGGCGTCATCGCCAGAATCACCAGGATCATTGCCATGAAGGCGAGGCAGATCCAGTTGCTAACCGGGAACCAGAACGACTTGAACACCAGCGTCTCTCCGGCCTGCATCATCGCCTTGCGCGACTTCAGATGCGTGAGGCTGATCAGCGCCCAGTTCAGCACCAGCGCTGCCACGACCAGCGCCATCAGCATGCCGAGCGCTTCCGACGGAATCACGTAGTTGATGATCACGCAGGTGAACGTAGCGAGCGCCGACAAACCGATCGCCAGATACGGCACGCCGCGGCGGTCCACCTTCATCAGCGCGCGCGGCGCGTTGCCCTGCTCCGCGAGGCCGTACAGCATGCGGCTATTTGCGTACACGCCGCTGTTGTAGACCGACAGCGCAGCCGTCAACACGACGACGTTGAGGATATTCGCCGTGAGGGTCGAGCCGATTTGCGAGAAGATCATCACGAACGGGCTGCCGCCTGCGGCGACCTGATTCCACGGATACAGCGACAGCAGCACCACCAGCGAGCAGATGTAGAAAATCAGAATCCGGTAGATCACCTGATTCACCGCTTTCGGAATGCTCTTGCGCGGTTCGTCCGCTTCAGCCGCCGTGATGCCGATCAACTCGAGGCCACCGAACGAAAACATGATCACGGCCAGCATCATGAAGAGGCCATGGAAACCGTGCGGGAAGAAACCGCCATCCGCCCAGAGGTTGGTGATCGATGCTTGCGGACCGCCATGGCCGCTGATCAGCAGATAGCCGCCGAACAGGATCATGCCGATCACCGCGACCACCTTGATGATCGCAAACCAGAATTCGGTTTCGCCGTAGGCCTTCACGTTAGCCAGATTGATGGCGTTGATGCCCACGAAGCAGACCAGCGCCGATACCCAGGTGGGCACACCCGGCCACCAGAAATGCACGTAGGTCCCGACCGCCGTCAACTCCGCCATGCTGACCAGCACGTAGAGCACCCAGTAATTCCAGCCCGACAGAAAGCCTGGGAAATCGCCCCAGTACTTGTAGGCAAAGTGGCTGAACGAACCGGCCACGGGCTCTTGCGCGACCATCTCGCCGAGTTGCCGCATGATCATGAAGGCGATGATGCCGCCTATTGCGTAGCCGAGAATCATGGACGGCCCGGCTGCCTGCAACACGCTAGCCGACCCGAGGAACAAGCCCGTGCCGATCGCCCCGCCCAGCGCGATGAGCTGGATATGACGGTTCTTCAGCCCGCGCTTCAGGCCTTCTTGCTGCTGTGGACTATTCAAAATTGCGCCCCACTGTAGGGATGTCGATCACCCAGACAAACTGATGGTTTGAGCTGGCAAAGCCAAAGATTTTAGCGTGTCCGCTATGACCCACGTACTGGGAGGAACCCGTGGCGCGAGATTCGTCCCGTTTCGCATGACGTTTATGCCTCGTGATTCATACGTGTTGGCTGCGTGCGTTTGTGGCGTGCATTCGCTGCGAGCATTTGCGCGTCATGCGGCATCGCATCGCCGCAGGGGCTGCTAGCGAAGATTCGTGTTCGCCAGTTCCACCACCTCGTCGCCGCGACCGTTCAATACCGCCCGCAACATGTACAGGCTGAAGCCCTTGGCCTGGGACCACTGGATCTTTGGCGGCAGCGCCAGCTCATGCTTCGCGATGACCACATCGATCAACGCGGGCCCGGGATGCGCGAAGGCATCGCGCAGTGCATCGCCAATTGCTTCGGAATCCTCCACACGCACGCTGTAGATTCCGGCGGCCTGGGCGATAGCTGCAAAATCCGTGGCGCTGAGATCGGTGCCGCTATCGAGGTAACCGCCGGCCTTCATCTCCATCGCGACGAAGCCGAGCGAACTGTTGTTGTACACCACCACCTTGATCGGCAGATCGAGTTGACGGGCGGTCAGCAGATCGCCGAGCAGCATCGACAGGCCGCCGTCGCCGGACAGCGAGATCACCTGCCGGTTCGGCTGCGCCGCTTTCGCACCCAGCGCCTGCGGCATGGCGTTCGCCATCGAGCCGTGGTTGAACGAGCCGTGCAGGGTACGCTTGCCGTTCATGGTCAGATAGCGCGCGGCCCATAGCGTTGGCGTGCCGACGTCGACGGCGAACACGGCGTCCTCGTCGGCCACTTCGTCGACGATGCTCGTCAGGTATTGCGGATGAATCGGCTTGCCGGGATCCGAGGGACGCGCGAGATCGTCGAGCGTGACGCGCGCAGCGAAGTAATGAGTGCGGGCACGCTCGATGAAATCGCGATCGGTCTTACGCGTGAGCTTCGGCAGCAGCGCCTGCAGGGTGGGCTTGATATCGCCGACCAGTCCCAACTTCAGGGGGGCGCGCTTGCCGAGCGCGCTGCCACGGCGATCGATCTGCACGATATTGCCGTGCGACGGATAAAAGTTGCGATAGGGGAAATCGGTGCCGAGCATGACCAGCATGTCGGACGACATCATGGCGTAGTAGCCGGAACTGAAGCCGATCAGGCCGGTCATGCCGACGTCGTAAGGGTTGCCCCACTCGACGTACTGTTTGCCGCGCAACGCGTGGACGGTTGGTGCGCCGAGTGCGTCGGCGAGCGCGACGACTTCGTCGTGTGCGCCGGCGCAACCACTGCCGCAAAGAAGCGTGACGCCTTCGGCTTGATTCAGGAGCGTGGCGAGGCGGTCGATATCGGCGGCGGCGGGCAACAGCGTGGCGGGCGCCGACGTGTCGGACCAGGCGGGCGCTTCATTGGGTGCTTCGGCGAGCGCGACGTCGCCGGGTAGCACGATGATTGCGACGCCCTGCTGCTCGATCGCGGTGTGCATCGCGGTGGCGAGAACGCGCGGGAACTGCGATGGGTTCGTCACCAGTTCGACGTAGTGACTGCACTCTTTGAACAGCGCTTGCGGATGCGTTTCCTGGAAGTAGCCGAGGCCGATTTCCGATGAGGGGATATGCGCCGCGATGGCGAGTACCGGTTGGTGATTGCGATGGCAGTCGTACAGGCCGTTGATCAGGTGCAGGTTGCCGGGGCCGCAGCTGCCGGCGCAGACAGCTAGTTTGCCGGTGGCGGCGGCATCGGCGCCTGCGGCGAAGGCGGCGACCTCTTCGTGGCGGGTGTGCATCCAGCGGATCGATCCGAGGCGATAGAGGCTGTCGGAGAGGCCGTTCAGGCTGTCGCCGGTCACGCCCCAGATTCGTTCGACGCCGGCTGCGTGAAGGGTTTTTGCCAGGTAGTCTGCGATGGTCTGAGTGGGCATGGGTTTGCTCCGCAGGGGGGAGGCAGGTGGGGTCTATTGTCGTACAGGTTTGGGGTTTTTGTCCTTTGGGACCGGGGTTTTGCCTGCGGCGCCTTGTTTTTGGCTGTTTTCTTGGGGTGTTGGCCTTTCCTTGCTTTCTTAGCGGTCTATTTGTGTTGCCCCTGTGCGGGGCGGCACTTACTTTCTTTGCCGCCGCAAAGAAAGTAAGCAAAGAAAGCGGGCTGCAACCGCCAGCCCGTAGTGAGCCACCTCTCATGCGACCACCAAGTGGTCCGAGACAAGACAGTCTCTCGCACCACCCGCGTAAGTGGCACAGCACTCATTCATCCCGCCAGCGCACTGCGTGCGCGGCGGAAGGGTCTGCTAGGGGTGGGATGCGGGTGTGAACACGTAAGGTATGTGCGTTAAATGTTTGGATGCCTAATCATAAGTGAGACGAGACGTGACAGGCGTACCGAAGATCTGTTGTGCCGGGCCGCTCTCTATTTAGGCATCCAAACATTTCAACGTGAGCATTGCCAGTTCACACTTGCGTGCCACCATGGGTGGACCCGTCCGCTGCGCACGGAGTGCGAAGGCGGGATGGATGAGCGCTGTGTCACGAACGGTGGAAACGCGATAGCAGGTCTCGTTTTGGGCCGTTCCCGGTGGAAGACCGGGATGGCTCACTACGGGCTAGCGGTGGCAGCCCGCTTTCTTTGCTTACTTTCTTTGCGGCGGCAAAGAAAGTAAGTGCCGCCCCGCACAGGGGCGAAGCTAATAGACCGATAAGAAAACAAGGAGAGGCCAACACCGCAGGAACAACGCCAAAACCAAGACGCCGCAGGCAAAACCCCCACCCCTACCCCCCCTCCGGCACACCGTCAAGCCGCGCAGCAGCCGACCCAACAATAATGAAAACCTGAACAAAAAACGCGCCGGCCGCGACCAAAAGACAAACCTCCATCCCCCAGCACCCACTAACACCCGCACCGAGAAGCGCCCCAACCGGCCGCGCCCCATACGTAGCGGTACTATTGATCGCCGAAACCCGCCCCATCATCCCATCGGGAGTAATAGCCTGACGCAACGTCGTCGACCCCACCACCCAAAGTATCGGCCCAACCCCAAGCAAAAAGAAACTTAGCATTGCCAACCAGAACGACGGCACGATCAACGTCGCCACCATCACCAGCGAAGCCAGCAACCCGCAAAACGGCCCAATCGTCAGCACCCGTCCAAACCTGATCCGCGCCGCGATTGCAGGCGCTGCCAGCGCCCCGCACACCATGCCAACCCCATACGCGCCCAACGTCACCCCCACCGCCGACGCCGTCAGCCCAAGCCGATGCACCGCATACGGCACATACACCGCCTGCAACATAAAAAAACCAAGATTGAAAAACACCGCCGTAGCGATCATCGGACGCAACAAGGCATCACGCAGCACGAAACGCGTGCCGTCACGCAACTCACGCAGGAAATGCCGTTGCCCCGTCTGCGCGCGCGGCGGCTCGCGCAACCCCGCCAGCAACGCCACCGCCAACGCCGACAGCCCCGCCGCGCAGCCATACGCCCACCCCGCGCCGATCCAGCCCACCAGCATCCCACCGAGCGCTGGTCCCGCTGAATACGCCGCGCTGCGCGCCAATTCGAGCCGCCCATTCGCGACAGCGTAAGACTCGCGCGACACGAGCGAAGGCACCAGCGACGGCGCCGCCACGTTGTACGCCACCGTGCCCGTTGCGCCCAGACACCCGAGCGCGGCAAGCCACGGCAAGGTCAACCCATGCAAGCCCACCAGCAACAGCACGCTCAGCATCGCAATCACCCGCATGCCCTCTGCAAGCGCCATCAAGGTTCGACGCGAGCGGCGGTCGGCCCAGACGCCGAACGGAATCGACAGCAGCAGGAACGGCAAGGTCTGTGCCGTCTGCAGCAAACCGGTCTCGCGCGCGCTCGCGCTGAGTGCGAATACTGCGACGAGCGGCGCCGCAGCCAGGCTGATCTGCTCGGCAGACTGCGCCACGAGGTTCGACCACGCAAGCCGCTGGAACGCGGCCGGCAGTCTGACAACGGAATGGGGAACAGGAATACGCATCGATGACCTCCGGCTTCAATGAGGTCATCGTCACCGCTTCGGCCGCGCGGTACGCCCCGCTTCTTGCTCTGTTATTGACGGGACGTCGTCGCGAGCCTTTAACGCTTCGCCTGGTTAAGACGCCGGGGACGCCGAAGGCGCAAAGGGCACCGCGCACGCTTCATTCGCTCAGGGCGCATACGACGAAGCCATGCCGCTCTCAAGCCCATGATCGAGCGTCGTCCGAATAATCGACAACCCGCGCGCGAGCGCTTCGCGCGACGGCGCGCCGGTCATGCAGACGCGAATCGCGTGCGGCGCAGCGTTGCGCCCAATCACGAAGCTGTCCGCCGTCTTGACGAGTACACCCTCGTGACGCAGCGCCGCCGCGAATTCCGCCGCGCGCCACGGTTCCGGCAGCGGCAGCCACAGGTGCGAGCTGGTCTCCGCATGCCGGTACGCCACACCCTTCAGCACCTCGCTCGCCACCTCGTGCTGGGTCTCGATGTGCGCGCGCTGCAAGCCGTTCAACCGCTCCATCTCGCCGTTCTCGATCCAGCGCGACACCACTTCCGCCATCAATGGCGCCGTCATCCAGCAATCGCTGCGAATCACCGCCGCAATCTTCGAACACCAGGCCGGCGGCGCCTGCAGATAGCCCACACGCAAACCCGGCGCAACGGACTTCGACAAGCCCGCAATCAGAAACGACTGATCCGGCAAACGCGTCGCCAGCGGTTCGGGTGGCGCGTCGAGCAACATGGCCGGCACGAGGTCTTCGATCAGCAGCACGCCATGGCGCTGCAGGATCGCGGCGACGGCGTCGCGCCGCTCGCTCGACATCGTCGCCGTGGTCGGATTGTGGATGGTCGGCACGCAGAAGATGGCGCGCGGATGCAGCGACTTGCACGCCAGTTCGAGCGCGGCCGGCACCAGACCTTCGGCATCGATTTCGACGCCCACCAGATGCAGCCGCAGTTGCCGCGCCAGCGCGATGATGCCCGGGTAGCTCACCACTTCGGCCAGCACGGTATCGCCCGGCCGCGCGACCGCGCGCAGCACCGACGCCAGCGCGTGCTGCGCGCCCTGCGTGACCAGCACGCGCGACGCGCTCGCCGGACTGCCCGCCCGGCCAAGCCATGCGGCGCCCGCCAGGCGATGCCGCATCGAGCCCGCCTCCGGCGCGTATTGCAGCAATTCGGCGGCAAGCCGCTCGTCGTTGGCAATCTCATGCAGCGTCGCGGACAGCGCCGCCGCCTCTCCAGTGGACTGCGGCACGTTCTGACCCAGATCGATCAGCGCCGGGGGCTGCGGCATGCCCGGCCGCAACATGCCATGTGCCGCGCCGGACGACATCTCCCGCGCACGGGCCTGCGCCACGTAGGTGCCGTCGCCGACGCGCGCATTCGCAAGCCCTTGGCGTTCCAGCTCGGCGTACGCGCGGCTGATGGTGCCGGTGGTCACATGCAGTTCGCTGGCGAGCGAGCGGTGCGGCGGCAGTTTTTCGCCCGCCGGCAACTGGCCGTTGAGGATCGCCTGCGCAAACGCTCGCGCAATGACCTGGTATTTCGGATCACTGCCCGCTTCGATCCGGGGCAGCCACGCGTTCATCGCCATGATGCGACGGTCTCCTTCTTGGTGGCATTGCTCTGCCATGGGTGTCATTAACATGATACGCATTCAATATCACGACATTGCATGCAGTCATTTACTTTAATTGAAGCGATTGAGTTGCTCGTTTCGGCTCCATAGCATGACGTCATTCCCAATTCAATGTGCCGCCTCGATGCGGCACTGCGGCATCCACCCAGGAGCGCCCCATGAGCCGTGAGACACCTCGTATCAGCCGGATCGACATCACGCATCACCAGCTCGAACTCGACCCGCCGTTCCCGGCCTCGTGGGATAGCCAGCCGCGCCGCAAATTTCCCGCCACGATCGTGCGCGTCCATGACGATGCGGGTCATGTCGGCATCGGCTCGGGCGATGCGATGTACGGCTTCGCCGATTACCAGCACCTGTTCGTCGGTACCGATCCGCTCGACCTCGCGCGCCATAGCGCCGTCCTCGACAACATCGGCTTTCACGCCGGCCGCCCGTGGCCGCTCGATATCGCGCTGTGGGATCTGGCCGGCAAGATTCGCGGCGAACCCTGCTGGAAGATGATGGGCGGCCGCAGCAACCGGATTCGCGCGTATGCATCGAGCGGCGTGCACCGGCATCCGGACGAGATGGCGAAAATGGCGCTGCACGTCGCGTCACGCGGCTTCCCGGCGCTGAAGATCCGCTTCGGCCGCCCGAGTCTCGCGGACGATTTCACCGCCCTCGCCGCCGTGCGCGACGCGGTAGGCAGCCGGCTCGAACTGATGGTGGACTGCAACCAGGGCTGGCGCATGCCGTGGGACACGGCTGCGCCGTGGACGGTGAGCGAGGCCCTCGAAGTGGCCCGCGAACTGGAAAAGCAGGACGTCTACTGGATGGAAGAGCCGCTGCACCGCGGCGACTACGAGGGCTACGCCGCGCTGCGCCGCGCCACCACGCTGCGCATCGCCGGTGGCGAAATGACCCGCGAGCGCTATGAGTTCGATCAGTTGCTCGCGCACGACTGCCTCGATGTGTTTCAGCCCGACGTGGCCTGCTCGCTCGGCATGGAAGGCCTGCGCAAACTCGCGCAGGCGGTCGAAGCGCGCGGCAAGGTGTTCACCCCGCACACCTGGGGCAACGGCATCGGTCTCGCGGCCAACCTGCATCTGACGGCGGGCGCCGCGTCGGCGCCCTTCATCGAGTTCCCATACGACCCGCCGGAATGGTCGATCGAGCGGCGCGACTTCATGTTGACGCGGCCGATCGACGTCGACGGCGAAGGCTGGCTCACGCTCTCCGACGAACCGGGCCTCGGTCTGACACTCGACGAAGACGTGCTCGCCGCAACGCAAAGTTCACGCAGTACTTACGCCTGACGCCTCGCAAGAGGCCCACACGAAAAAGACGGAGACAGACCATGCAAATCAAACCCTGGATGCGCGCCGCTTGCGTCGCGCTGGCCGCCGGTGCCTTATTTCCGGCCGCCGCCCATGCCGGCACCTGGTGCTCGAGCGGCAAGACGGTGCACTTTGCCGGCGTGACGTGGGAAAGCGGTTCGTTCACCTCGGAAGTACTGCGCTATATCGCCGAGAAGGGCTACGGCTGCAAGACCGACACCGTGCCGGGCAGCACCGCCGCCACCGAAACGGCACTCGCACGCGACGATCTGCAGGTCTGGGGCGAACAGTGGACGGGCCGCTCGGAGATCATCGCCAAGGGCGTCGCGGCCGGCCAGGTCAAGCTGATCGGCGACACGCTGCCCGGCGGCACCAACGAAGGCTGGTTCGTGCCGGAATACGTCGTCAAGGGCGACCCCGCGCGCGGTATCAAGCCGCTCGCACCGAACCTGACATCGGTGGCCGATCTGCCGAAATACAAGGATCTCTTTGAGGACGACGAAGAACCCGGCAAGGGACGTTTCCTCAACTGCCCGGCCGGCTGGGATTGCGAACGCGTCAACACGCGCCTCCTGAAAGTGCTCAAGCTCGACGACAGCTACACGAATTTCCGTCCAGGCACCGGCGCCGCGCTCGACGCCGCCATCGCGTCCGCCTATCAGCGCGGCAAGCCGATCCTGTTCTATTACTGGGAACCGGCTGCGTTGATGGCAAAGTACAAGTTCGTGCAACTGAAGATGCCGCCGTTCGACCAGAAGTGCTGGGAGACGCTGCGTGCCGACAACAGCACGTCGCAATGCGCGTCGTCGTATCTGGTCTCGCACCTGAAGGTCGGCGTCTCGACGCCGTTCTATCAGGCCGAGCCTGACCTGATGGCCGCTTACGCGAAAGTGACCTTCTCGATGGACTTCCTGAACAAGACCATTCTCGAGATGACCAGCAAGAAGATCGACGGTCAGACGATGGCCAAACAGTTCCTCCACGATCATCCGGAAATGTGGAAACCGTGGGTTTCGAACGACGTCGCGTCGAAGATCCAGGCCTCGCTCGCAGGCGCCTGATCTGCGACGACGTCGCGACGCTTTGGGCTTGGGCTGAACGGATGGCGCTGCATGCCATCCGTTCAGGCGCATCGGAGGTTTGATCATGCATTCGTTTTTCCTGCACCTGTCGATTGCCGACTGGGTCAACGACGCGGTTCAGTCGTTCGTCACCCAGTACGGCGACAGCTTTCATAACTTCAGCATCGCGCTGCTGCGCTATCTGCTGGTGCCGCTCGAAGGCGCGTTGCGCGCGACGCCGCCCTGGCTGATCCTGCTTGTGGTAGGCGCGATTACGTGGAATGCGACGCGGCGGCTCGGTATCGCCGGGTTCTTCGTCCTGCTGCTTTACGCGATCGGCTGCTTCGGCCTGTGGGACAAGCTGATGGAGACGCTCGCGCTGATGCTGGTGGCCACCGTGCTCTCCGTTGCACTCGGCGTGCCGCTCGGTATCTTCACCTCGCGCAGCGCATGGCTGCGGCGCATCCTGCTGCCGGTGCTCGACATCATGCAGACGTTGCCGAGCTTCGTGTACCTGATCCCCGTGCTGATGCTGTTCGGCCTCGGCAAGGTGCCCGCGATTCTCGCCACCATCATCTATGCGCTGCCGCCGCTGATCCGTCTGACCGATCTCGGCATCC
>Ga0116227_10003347_pt1 | contig 35710 bp, 19 predicted proteins | sample S1TSphgellanicum_FD_89693 | JGI IMG/M metagenome (GOLD analysis project Ga0116227, IMG submission 89693) | Host-associated microbial communities from peat moss isolated from Minnesota, USA - S1T2_Fb - Sphagnum magellanicum MG | ecosystem: Host-associated > Plants > Peat moss > Unclassified...
AAAGACGCGACCAATTGGCTAAACAAAGAAAGCTCGAGAGAAAATTCGATCATTTGGAAAGAGCTAAACGTTTAGAAGAGGTTCCATTATTGAAAAAATCAGCAGAAGAGTGGCGCGTAAGAGATGAAGAGCTTTGGGAACAGATGGAAGACGAACGCATTAAAGATATTAAAGCTTCTATGGATTTGATGGTTCATTCAGGTAAAATAGACGACTGGACTTGGATTGATGCTTTACAAATGGCCATGCCGGTTTTTGCTAAACTAGGCGATCTATATAAAGATGATACTTATTACGAATACATGTATAAAATGTACATGCACAGCAAAATGAGTGAAGGTGGTGGTTTGTACAATCCGAAAGATGGCCTTTGGTGGCGTGATAAAGATTTTGTTCCACCTTATAAAGAACCAAATGGTGAAGACTGTTATTGGTCTAGGGGAAATGGATGGGTCGTTGCAGCACTGGTAAGGGTACTGGATATTATGCCGGAACATGCGGTGCACCGTGATGAATATTTAAAAACCTATCATGAAATGATTAAGGCTTTGGTGCCCATTCAAAGACCGGATGGATTTTGGAATGTGAGCTTGCATGATGCAGGCCATTTTGGAGGGAAAGAAACCTCAGGAACAGCACTGTTTGTTTACGGAATGGCCTGGGGAGTAAATAAAGGCATTTTAGATAAAAAAGTATATGAACCTGTTATTGCGAAAGCCTGGAATGCAATGACTAATGAAGCCGTTCAAAAAACAGGATTTTTAGGCTATATGCAAGGAACGGGCAAAGAACCTAAAGATGGCCAGCCAGTAAGTTACAGCAGTATGCCAGATTTTGAAGATTATGGTTTGGGATGCTTTCTGCTTGCCGGAACTGAAGTTTATAAATTGAAAAAATAAATCATCATGCGTTTTAAAGCCATACTATATTTAATGATCCAAACGGCATTTATAATGCCTTTTGCACTACGGGCTCAAAATGCAACTCCGGGTAAAATAAGTGTATCGGAAGTTTATTCTTCAATCGCATTCCCATTAATACATCAACAAAAGGCTGCACCAATTTTTATCGATGAACAGGATGCGGAAGTAGTTTCGATTGCTGCAGAAGCCTTTAAAAATGACATTAATCTTTTAACAGGTATAAATGCAATTCTTAAAAAAGATAAAAATACTGCAGCTGAATATGCCGTATTTATTGGCACATTAGGCAAGTCTTTTTATATTGATGAGCTGGCAAAAAGTAAAAAAATAAATCAAGCTAAATTATTAGGCAAGTGGGAAACTTTTTCTATTTCAGTAATAGAGAATCCTATAAAAGGTGTAAAACGGGCATTGGTTATTGCTGGAAGTGACAGGAGGGGAACGGCTTTTGGTGTATTTGAATTGTCACGTATGTTAGGCGTATCGCCTTTAAATTGGTGGGCCGATGTTAAGCCTGCACATAAAAATGCCCTGTATATTAATCCTGGCGAAAGTATTGTAGGACCACCATCAGTTAAATACCGCGGTATTTTTATTAATGACGAAGATTGGGGCATACAACCTTGGGCCGCCAAAAAAATGGATACCGATGTTAAAGATATTGGGCCGAAAACCTATGCCAAAGTTTTTGAGCTGTTGCTCCGCTTAAAGGCAAACTATATTTGGCCCGGCATGCACCCGTCAACTAAAGCTTTTTACTATTATGCAAATGATCCAATAATTGCCGATCAATATGCTATCGTTTTAGGTTCCAGTCATTGTGAACCCATGCTTAGAAATAATGTATTTGAATGGGCCGAAAATTTTGAACATGAGTATGGAAAAAAACCTGGAGAGTGGCGCTACGATTTAAATAAAACAGAAATCGCTACCTATTGGACAGACCGTGTTAAGCAGGCCAAGAATTATGAATCGGTTTATACTGTTGGTATGCGCGGTATTCATGATGGGAGTATGCCCGGGCCGAAAGATAAAAATGAAAAAGTAAAATTGCTGGGTGAGGTGATTAAAGACCAAAGAAAAATTTTAACTGAAAATCTATCTAAACCAATAAGCTCTGTTCCACAGATATTTTGCCCTTACAAAGAGGTTTTATCTCTTTACCAAGCAGGTTTAAAACTGCCCGATGATGTGACCATTGTTTGGGCGGATGATAATCATGGATATATTCGTCAGTTATCAAATGCCGAAGAGCAAAAGCGTTCGGGTGGAAGTGGTGTTTATTATCATTTATCATATTGGGGTGCACCGCACGATTATCTCTGGCTTTCTTCTATTTCTCCATCTTTAATATCTTATGAATTAACGAAAGCTTATCAATATAAGGCTGATCGTTTATGGGTTTTTAATGTTGGCGATATTAAACCAGCTGAAATGGAAGTTCAATTTGCGATGGATTTGGCATGGAATGTTGATGCCTGGAAGCCCGAAAATGCACATAGTTATGCCGAAACTTGGGCTAAAGAAACTTTTGGAGAAGAATTCGCAAAACCAATAGCCGAAATTAAAGAAACATATTACCGCTTGGCTCAAGCGGCAAAGCCAGAGCACATGGGCACTGTAAATTTTAATGAGGATGAAGCTGTGCAGCGTTTGGCCGGTTATCAAACTATTTTTAACAAAGCAAAAGTGCTTGGCGATAAAATGCCAGATCGTTTAAAGGATGCTTATTTCGAACTGATTCAATATCCCGTAGAGGGCGCATATTTAATGAATCAGAAAATATTATATGCTAAAACAAGCTTAATTCTGGCTTCACAAGGAGATAAAACTGCTATGGATTATTCTAAAAAAGCTAAAGATGCTTTTGAACAGATTAAGGCGATCACAAAAAAATACAATCAGGAAATTGCTGGTGGTAAATGGGATGGAATAATGGATTACCGCCCACGTAAACTTCCTGTTTTTGATATGCCAAAAGTAGCCGAAACCATAGCGGAAAATCCAACTAAAGCTGATCTCCCTATTTCATCAAAAATTACTTTGCAAGCCAATACCTTTTCAGAAAAAGTAGCGCAAAATGGAACTACCCTACAGCTTGTTAATGGCCTGGGTATAGGTGGGAATGGTATTTCAGTATGGCCATTTACTTTTGTTCCAGTTAAAGAAAGTGAATTGGAAAAAGCCGGATCTGTGACTTATCAAACCAATTTTAAAACGGTTGGCGAACATAAAATCATTGTAAAATGTCTTCCAGCCCAAAGTGTAACCGCAGCAAGCAAGGTTCGCTATGCCATTTCTGTAAATGGAGATCAACCACAAATTATAAACGTATCTCCAGCTTCCGAAAATAACATTTGGAAACAAAATGTTTTGCAGGGCTATGCTTCTGGCGAAACTAAACATCAAATATTAAATACAGGTAAAGCCACAGTTAAAATTTATCTGCTTGATCCAGGTACGGTAATTAACCAAATAGAAATCAATTAAGAAATGATTAAAAAATACTTAGCCATAACGTGCTGTTTATGTCTGTTCTCTTTTATAATACAGGCCCAAACGCTTGGGAATTATAAATCTGGATTTAAAAAGCAAGGCAATATCGTGACCTTTTTGACCACCACAGGAGAAGTAAAATTTGAATTCTGTTCTTCAGAAATTTTCAGAGTAAGAACCAGTTGGAATGGTAAGTTTGAAGCCAATGAACACTTAATGGTCAGCAAATATGATTGGCCATTGGTTACGGCCAAGGCTGAAGATAAAAAAGATCATTTTTTACTTAGCACAGCAAAACTTAAGATTAAAATTACTAAAGTACCTTTTAAAGTTGATGTTTACGATCAATCTGGTAAGCTGCTAACAGCTGAAATTAATGGAGCAACAGTAAAAAAAGGTGAGGCCGTTAGTGTGACCAAAAAACTACAGGCTGATGAACATTTTTTTGGTTTTGGAGAGCGGATGGATTTTATGGACCGAAGGAATAAAAAACTTACACTGAATGTTGGCCGTGGAAAAGGCTTGCCACATGCAATTGGAGCATATAATATATTGCAGGCTAATTATTGCCCTGTTCCCTTTTTTATGAGTACTAAAGGTTATGGTATTTTTTTACATAATTCTTTCTCTACCAAATGGGATATGGGTGCAACTAAAAAAGATGAATACAGCTTTAGTGCAGTTGATGGAGAGCTGGATTATTATTTCATTTATGGGCCAACTTTTCCTTCCATTTTAAATCATTACACCGCAATAACAGGTAAATCACCCATGCTGCCACAGTTTGCTTTAGGCTTGCATGCAGGAACCTATAGCGGAGGAACTTGGGGCCATGAAGGCGAAAGTTCAGATCAATATGTAATTGAGCTGGCAAAAAAATACCGAGTGCTGGGCATTCCGGTTGATTTACTTTGGCTGGATTCTACCTGGAGGCTTTTTGGAGAAATAGGCGGAAAAGGAGCCACTTCATTTGAATGGAGAGAAACCTTTAAAAATCCTAAGGGAATGTTTGATAGTTTATATGCCATGAACTACAAAATGGTTGGCTTACACTTGAGACCAAGGTTTGATAATGCAAAAAAATTAAACCTGTTGGACCAGGCCAGAGATAAAGGATATACCTATCCTGAAAATGGAAAGCCTGGAGAATTTGTTAATTTTTTTGATGAAAAAGCAACACAGTGGTGGTGGGATAACGGCGTGATGAGGGTTGCTAAACTGGGTGCTAAATTCTTAAAGACAGATGAAGGAAGTGCATTTGGCGCATTGGCAAATGAAAGTGAAAAAGTTGGTCCAACCGGTAAAGAAGCTGAACGGCTGCATAATGTTTTTCCAATTGCTTATGCCAAAGCACCTTTTGAGGAATTTGAAAAATTTAATGGCTTTAGGGGTTTAAACCAAACAAGAGAAGGTTATGCGGGCATCCAGAAATATCCTTATATTTTTGCCGGTGATTGGCCGAGTGAATGGCAGTATTTTGCACCAGTAATCAAGGCGGGCCTGAATATTGGTCTGTCTGGGGTAGGTTCTTGGGCACACTGTATGGGAGGCTTTGAGCATCAGGCCGATCCGGAATTGTATATCCGATGGGTTCAGTTCGGTATGTTTAGCCCAATTGCCTTGGTTTTTGGCATGGACCACCCTGGTTATAAAGAGCCGTGGAAATATGGTGATGATGCTTTGCGTAATTTTAAGAAATATGACCTTTTACGCTATCGTCTTTTTCCGTACCTATATACAAGTATGCATCAGCAATATGAAGCTGGAATGCCAATGATGCGGGCTTTGGTCCTGAATCATCAACATGATGAGAATGTTTATGAAATTGCTGATCAGTATATGTTTGGTGATCATTTGATGGTTGCACCAGTTACGACCAAGGGTGCCATTACCAGATCTGTTTATTTGCCTAAAGGAACGTGGTTTAATTACTGGACAGGCGAAAAATATGAAGGTGAAACCTATCATCATGTGGTTGCAGGTTTGGATACGATTCCACTATTTGCCAAAGGAGGTGCCATTATTCCTATGCAGCCAGAAATGATTTATACCGGGCAAAAGCCAGTTGATGTAATAACACTTGATATTTTTCCGCAGGGCAATTCCAGCTATGATTTATATGAAGATGATCATTTAAGCCTAAACTATAAGCAGGGTAATTTCGCCATAACTCAAATTACTTCATCACTTTCTACATCATCCTTATTGCTTAAAATAGAAAAGCCACTCGGCGAATTTCAGCCAGAAACTCATAAATATTTGGGCAAAATCCATTGGACTGAAAGTAATTTGCCAACTATAATTTCAGAAAACGGAACCGCATTAAAACCATTAAAAGCAACTAATGACTTAGATAAAGGTCCGGGTTGGTTTTTTGATGCAAAATATAAAATACTTTGGGTGAAAACAGCCGGAGATAACACTAAAACTATCATTTTACAAATTAAATAGCACTTGGGTTTTATCCCTGATGATTAAAATATATAAACATGAAAACTGCATTTAAAATGAAGCTTAAACCAGGTGCCAAAAAAGAATATAAGAAAAGGCACAATGAAATTTGGCCAGAACTATCTGCTTTGCTTAAAGAAAATGGAGTAAGTGATTATTCTATTTTTATAGATGAAGAAACAGATACACTCTTTGCGGTACAGCAGCAAAACGGTCAATCGTCACAAGATTTAGGCAACAATGAAATTGTAAAAAGATGGTGGGCATACATGGCTGATATTATGGAAACCCATACAGATAACTCCCCGGTGAGTATTCCTTTAGATTTAGTGTTCCATATGGATTAATCATACTCAACCCGCTATAATTAACTGATCACATCTTCTATATCATCTAAATTTAAACATATGAAAAGAATTTACTCAACACTTTTTATGGCCTGTATTTTATGCATGGGGGCACAATCGCAATCTGTACATAAAGAGAATAAAGTTTGGCCAACTGTTGAAAACCAAATGAAGCCATGGACACGCTGGTGGTGGATGGGAAGCGCTGTAAATGAGCAAAATTTAAGTACTGTTTTAACAGAGTATAAACAGGCTGGTATAGGTGGCGTAGAAATTACACCAATTTATGGAGCAGTAGGTTTTGAAAAAGAATATATAGACTTTTTATCTCCAAAATGGATGCAAATGCTGCAGTTTACGGTTCAGAAATCTAAAAGTCTGGGCCTTGGCGTTGATATGAATACAGGTACAGGCTGGCCTTTTGGTGGGCCACAGGTAAAAGGAGAAACCGCGGCAACTAAATTAATTGTTCAAACCTATTTTCTTACTGCCGGTAATAAACTGACAGAAAATATAAAAGTAAAAGAGCCTAAGCAGGAGTTTGCGAAATTGCAGGCATTGACAGCTTATGGTAACAATGGTGAAGTATTGGATGTAATGCCTTTATTGGATGCAAGTGGAAGCTTAAATTGGTCGCCTGCTGAAGGAACTTGGGAAATTTATGCCGCTTTTATGGGCAAAACCAGACAAATGGTTAAACGTGCAGCGCCGGGTGGCAGTGGCTTAACTGTTGATCACCTTGATAAAAATGCGGTAACACATTATCTTAAAAGATTTGATGATGCTTTTGGGAATAAGCCACAGGGCATCAGAGCTTTTTTTAATGACAGTTATGAAGTTTACGGGGCAAACTGGACACCGACTTTTTTTAATGCATTTAAGCAAAATAGAGGATATGACCTTAAAAAGCATATCAAGGAACTGGTAGGCAAAGATTCTGTAAGTGAAAATGTAGCCCGCATAAAATCTGATTATAGAGAAACAATGAGTGAACTCTTATTGAATGATTTTACACAAATCTGGACAGACTGGGCCCATCAATATGGATCATTAACCAGAAATCAATCGCATGGTTCACCAGGAAATTTACTTGATTTATATGGGGCGGTAGGTATTCCTGAAACAGAAACTTTTGGATCCAGTTATTTTCCCATTCCTGGCCTGCGCCGTAATCCGGCCGACATCAGAAATGTAGACCCAGACCCGATGATGAGTAAATTTGCATCATCTGCGGCGCATACCGGAGGCAAACCATTGGTTTCATCAGAAAGTTTTACTTGGCTAAGTGAGCATTTTAAAACTTCATATTCACAATGTAAACCAGAAGCTGAACAGTTGTTTCTATCTGGTGTAAACCATATTGTTTATCACGGTACCGCAAACTCTCCGGCTAATGTACCTTGGCCGGGATGGTTATTTTATGCCTCAGCAGAATTTACGCCAGCCAATTCCTTATGGCCACATTTAAATGGCCTAAGCGATTATATTACCCGCTGCCAATCGGTTTTACAGGCTGGAAAAGCCGATAATGAATTATTAATGTATTGGCCTGTATATGATGTTTGGAATCAGGCAAAAGGTATGGATATGGCCATTAAAGTGCACAACATTGATGATTGGTTACACCCTACACCTTTTTATAAGCTTTCTAAAAATCTAGCTAAATCAGGGTATGCATTTGATTTTGCATCAGATAAACTATTGTCGCAGTCGACCGTTAAAAATGGGCAATTAAATACTTCACCGTATTCGTCTCCTTATCAAACATTAATTGTTCCAGCTTGTAATTTGATCAGTTTAGCTACCTTGAATAAAGTTATAGACCTAGCTAAGGCTGGTGCAACGGTTGTTTTTCAGCAGCTGCCTAAAGACGTACCGGGTTTATATGAATTGGAAGCAAGAAGAAAGCAACTGGCAACGGTATTAAAAAGCCTTTCTTTTGTTGATGTAGGCGGAAATGTTAAACAATTTAAAACTGGTGCTGGGCAAATTTTGTTGGCAGATGATGTGCAGAAGGCACTGGAATTTGGAAATATAAGGAGAGAAAAATTAACCGATTTAGGACTTCAGTTTATACGACGTAACATTAATGGTGGCAAATACTATTATTTAGTTAACCATACAGCAAAAGATATTGATACCGATGTACCTTTAAATGCCCAGGGCAAGGTACTGATCATGGATCCACAAAGTGGAGAAACAGGCTGGGCAGCTGCCAATTTAAAAACAGGTGATCGTCAAACCCGCTTACAGATCAAATCAGGAGAAGCTTTAATTTTAAAAGTTGCTAATGAAAATACATCAACAGCAATACGCAATTGGGTATATTTAAACAAGCCTGATGCAGTTATTCAGCTTAAAAATCCATGGTCTTTACATTTTACAAGTGGTGGGCCGGAACTCCCAGCTGATCAGCAGATTGACAAACTGGCTTCATGGACCACTCTGCCTGACCCTAAACTTCAGGCTTTTTCAGGTACAGGTGTTTATACAACCAACTTTAATTTACCTGAAAAAAAAGCAAAAGAATATGTGCTCAATCTAAATCAGGTAGATGAAAGTGCAAAAGTTTGGGTAAACGGACAGGAGATTGGCATTTTATGGAGCATTCCATTTCAGGCAAGGATAGGGAAATATTTAAAAGCAGGTAACAACACAATTAAAGTTGAGGTGGCAAATTTAATGGCTAACCGCATCCGTGACATGGACGTTAAAAAAATTAAATGGCGTAATTACCATGAAATTAATTTTGTAAACATTAACTATAAAGATTTTGATGCATCTGCCTGGTCTGTAATGCCTTCTGGCTTAATTGGGCCAGTTGAGATTACGCCATATTTTTAAGAAAATGATTAAAAATAAGTACTGTAGCTGACTTGTTTTTAATATTTAACATATTGAAAAAATAGGCTTTATGATATTAAAAAAGATGTTTTTTTGCATAAAATACCTTTTTTTTATAAAATGCAGGATAGTACAGGATGCATTTTATGCACTGCCTATATATATTTAGAAAATAATTACAGTAACCAGATAACCCAATTAACCAAATAACCAATTAACACCTGTTAATTAAATTAGACTGCATGTAAAAAAATCTACTCTCTTATAAGTTAATCCTGCACCCTTAGGGTACATTTTTCTTGCTTGGATTTTTAGATTAGTTTATTGTTCAGTTTAATTGCGAGTGTTTTATTCAATAAAATTGCTATGACTAAAATTTTTATAAAATCTTTAATCGTTGTAATGACGTTTATTGTTGTGTTAAGTGGCTGTAGAAAGGAGGCTTTTGATGCCTTTTATAACCGCCCCGAAAGTTTGGCAGATCCAATTTATCAACAGCTTCAGGCTAAAGGAAATTTCACAAAATTTTTAAACTGCATAGATAAGGCAGGGTACAAGGAAACGCTTAGTGCCGCAGGTTCATGGACAGTTTTTGCGCCAACTGATGAGGCTTTTACAGCCTATATGACCGAAAATAATTTATCAGAGATCAATGCAGACCTAGCGGTAAAGATTGTGCGTTATTCAATGATTTATGATGGAGAAAAGACAGAAAGGCTTAGCGATTATTTTTCGGCTAAAGGCTTTATACAAAATGTGGCTTTTAGAAGAAGGTCTGTTTATTATGATTTTGTATATGACGGGAAAAATACTGATGGAACTCCGATTAAAGTTATAGATGCAAACCGGAACACAGGTTTGTATGTTGCCGGTGATTTTAACAATAAAAATATTATATATTATTTAAGGCCATTTATGAGCTTTTCAAAACTATCAGCTGTTGACTATAATTATTTTTACCCAAACAGTATATATACAGGAAATAACGTTGGTCCGGCCCGGTTAATAGACGGACAAGTTAATATTATTGCCGAAAATGGAGTGATCCATATTATTGATAAGGTATTAACTCCTCCAAAAAGCATAGATCAGTACATCAACAGCAATACCCAGTATAGTGCCTTTAAAAACTTGCTTGATAAATTTGTTACCTATAGTTTAAATGCCGATGTATCTCATAAATATGAAGTAATTAGTGGTAAACCTGCCAATGTATATGTAAAAAGTTATAGTACACTATTGGCCTTCTCTCCAAATAATGAAAACTATTTGAAAGCCGATGCAAATGATGCACAGCAAGGTTCATACAGTGTTTTTGCGCCAACTGATGCCGCTGTAAATGCTTATGCACAAACCGTATTGCTCAAATACTGGAAAAAAAGAAATGTAAACAACTTAAATGACTTATACACGGTAGCACCTGATGTGGTTAAAGATTTTGTGAACTCACATTTGTACAGTACCACTGTTTGGCCAAGTAAATTTGGTACTACACTTAATGCATTGGGCGATGTAACTAAACTGGCTGCTACAGATGTGGTAGATAAGCAGGCATTGAGCAATGGATTTTTATACGGAGTAAGCAAAGCTCAAAATGCGAGTGTATTTTCAACCGTTTATGGCAATTTAAATCTTGATCCGGATTACAGTGTGATGAAACAGGCGCTTATTGCTTTTGGATTGACCATCCCAATCAAAACACCTACACTCAAGTACGTTATTGTCATGATTCCAGATGCAACTTTAAGGAAAATGGGCTATAATTACGATCCTTTTTATGCCTCATCGCCAATTCGTGGAGATAATGCTGCGCTTAGACGCATTCTTCAAACGCACATTATCCCTTTAGGAGAACGCAGTGTTCCAAACTTTAATACCGGCTCAGGTATTTTAGAGACTTCAAATGGTGAATATATTAAGTATGACCATGGCAAACTGTATTCAGCAGGTACGCAAGATAGTTTACTGGTTTCTAAGCAAACGATCCCAATTGATTCAATAAGCACAACACCAACTAACGGTGCAGCTGTATATGGTAAAGAAGCGCTTACTTATACTGTTTTACCAGTAAGCAAACACATAGAGAAATATGCAGCTTTGCCTACTGATCCATATTATAGTTTCTTTCAGTACTTAAAAGGCAATTTAATTTATAATGCAGCAACAGGAGCAATTACAGGTGTTACTGATGGGGTAAATTATACTGTTCTTGTTCCAACAAATGCTGCAATTGTACAGGCCGTTAAAGATGGATGGTTGCCGGCCACAGGCGCCGCATCATTAGGTGTGCCAAACTATACGCCAACTGATGGATCTGAGATCACCAAAGTAACTAAGTTTATTCAGTACCATATCATTAATAAAAATACAATTGTAAGCGATGGACAAAAAATAGGGGTATACGAAACCCTATTTAAAAATGATGAAGGGGATCCAGGCAGGGTCACTGTAACAGCCAATACAACATCTTCATTGGCATTCAAAGATATAACGGGGGCACCTGCAAATGTGCTATTAGGACCAACTGATAGAAGTAATGTTCTGTCTAACAGAACTGTAATTCACCAAATCAGTGCTTATCTAAAATATCAACTCTAATACAAACCAATATGACCAAAAAATATACTTATCATTTTTGCTTTATACTCTTCTGTTTATTGGTTTCTTCTATAGCTAATGCGCAGCAGATCAATTATGTACGGGGTAAGGTTATTGATAAAAAAGACAAACAGCCAATTGTTGGTGCTTCTGTATTATTAGTAGATAAAGACCGTCGTGTTATTAAAGGTGTTTCAACAGACGTAGACGGAAATTACTCTTTGCCTGTGGTTGATAAAACCAGCCGGATTACAGTTTCTTATATCGGTTATAAATCAACTGAGCCTCTCCCAGTAGATAAGGCCGTAATTAATTTCCAGTTAGAGCCTTCGGCAAACCAGTTTGAAGATGTTGAAATTGTTTCCAGAAAAAAATCAGATAATGGCTCGGGAATGAGCATAGATAAACGTGACCAGACTTCGTCTATCGGAACTATTGATGCCAAAGAATTAGAGGATATGCAGGCCGCTTCTATAGATCAGGCCTTGCAGGGTCGATTGGCTGGGTTGGACATTACTTCTAATAGCGGAGATCCGGGTGCCCCAATGCAAATTCGTATTCGTGGTACTTCTTCTATTAATGGAGCAGTAGATCCTCTAATCGTAGTAGATGGAATGCCATATGACATCAGTATCCCTTCTGATTTTAATTTTGCCACTTCTGATGAAAACAATTACGGGCAGCTGTTAAATATTGCACCGTCTGACATTAAAGACATCAGTGTTTTAAAAGATGCAGCCGCTACTGCAATATGGGGTTCGAGGGCCGCCAATGGTGTATTGGTGATTAATACCAAAAGGGGAACTATGGGGCCACCAGCCATTTCTTATAATTTTAAAGGTTCGTATTCCAAGCAGCCAAGTGCTATACCAATGTTAAATGGTAACCAGTATTCATCATTAATATTAGAGGAATACTATAATGCAGGCCGTCAGTTTTCTACAACAGATTTTGCTAAGGAATTTCAATATGACCCAAATGATCCTTATAATTATTACAACTATAGCAACAATACCAATTGGTTAGAAGCCATAACACGTATTGGTTATTTGCAGGATCACAACCTTTCTATATCTGGTGGTGGCGAAAAAGCAAAGTATAGGGCATCGTTAAATTATTTTAACAATAAAGGTACTACTAAAGGCACAGATCTGGGGCGGTTAAGTGCCCGGGTAAATTTAGATTACCAGGTATCGACAAAAATTCGTTTTAGTGCTGATATCGTATATACACATATAGATAATCAAAATCTGTATACGCTTGGTTTAAGGGATGTTGCGTATAATAAAATGCCCAACCAATCGGTTTATGAGTATGATGAATACGGCAATTTAACATCAAATTATTTCAGCCCCTCAAATACGGCTCAAGGAAGTTTTGGGTATGACTTTGTTAAATCAAAAATAAGTGGAACTTATAATCCCCTGGCAATGGCAATAGCCGCAAATAATCACCAATTGGGTGAGCGTATCATTCCAAAATTTAGTTTGCAGTATCAAATAATCCCAGATAGACTTCGGTTCAATGCGAATTTTCAGGCGGATATCAACAATACAAAGGTAAAAACCTTTTTACCTCAAATTGCAACAGGACGGCCATTTACCGATGCTACTGTGAATTTTGCAACTGATGCAGATGGTGATGCCTTTACCATGCAAAGCAGTATGACATTAGCTTTTACACCTGCATTGGGTAAAAAAAATGATTTGGTGCTATTTACCCGTTTTGATAGTTATGACAACCGCAGAACAGGACAAAGTATGTTTGCGACCAATACCGCATCTTCTTATTTGGCCGATCCTTCAATTGATGGCCGTACGACAGCGGTGGGCTCAGCTTATTCATCTTTTGCCCAGAGCCGTTCTGTTGGTCTATTATTAAGTGGACAATATAAATTTTTAGACCGCTATATTCTTAATGCAGGTATCCGTACAGATGGGAATTCTAAATTTGGGCCTAATAACCGTTTTGGAATTTTTCCATCGGTATCTGGCCGTTGGAGAGTTTCTGGAGAACCCTTTTTAAAGAAAGCGAAATTTATAAGCGATCTTAGTTTAAAGGCAAGTTACGGTATAGTGGGTAATGCACCGCGTAATGATTACTCCTATTTAAATACCTATCAAAATTATGGCTTTAGTTATTTGGGCATGGCAGGTGTATACTCCAGTAATATTGAGCTGGCTGACTTAAGATGGGAAAAAGTTGCGCAAACTAACGTTGGCGTAACATTAAACCTATTCAAAAATGCCTTAAATATGGATTTTGATATTTACCGTAAACGTACAACCGATTTATTTTATCAAGGCTTATCCATACCAACATATAACGGTTTTTCGGGCATTGATATGAACGTAGGTACGATGGATAACCAAGGCTGGGAATTTTCATTAAATGCGGTTCCATTAAAAAGGAAGAATTTACGCATCGATTTCTCTTTCAATATTTCACATAATGAAAATATTATCCGCGAAATTTCTCCATTATATCCGAGAGAAAACAAAGGAAAAATAACACAAAATAATGTGTATAAGGTATATATCCAAGAAAACAATCCATTTGGATCTTTTTATGGATTCAGATTTAAAGGGGTATACAAAGATGCAGATGCTACAATTGCCAGAGACGCCAATGGAAATCAAATTATTGGGCCAAATGGCGAAAAAGTATATATGCGCTTTGCCTATCCATCTATAGATTATATTTTTAAACCTGGCGATGCCATGTATGAAGACATTAATCATGACGGAACCATTGATTATAAAGACATTGTGTATCTCGGCAACGGCAATCCAAAATTAACAGGTGGCTTTGGTACCGGTATCTTATTGAATGGCAATATTAGGTTTGGCATAAACTTTAGCTACCGCACGGGTTACCAAATTATTAATGGAACTAAAATAACCACCACTAGTATGTACAATTATAACAATCAAAGTACAGCTGTTTTACGCCGCTGGAAAGCAGAAGGAGATGTAACGGATATGCCTAGGGCAATATACGGCACAGGTTATAATTTTTTGGGGTCTGACCGCTACATTGAAGATGGCTCATACCTGCGTTTAAGAAGTTTAACCGCAAAATATGACTTTAATAATAAGTTTTTAAAACGTGTAGGAATGAAAGGTTTAAGCGCAAATTTAATGGTTGAAAATATTTTCACTTTTACCCGCTATACCGGTCAAGATCCGGAGGTGCCTGTAAAATTAACAGCATTTTCCACTGTAATTGATAATTCTACAACACCTCCTGTTAAAACAGTTACTTTAGGTTTAACCGCAAATTTCTAAATCAGCTAAAATGAAAAAGATTATATATAGTATAAGTATGATTGTAATGCTGATTACGGTCAGCTCATGTCGCAAGTGGTTGGATTTGCAGCCAAGAGATGGCATTACAAGGGCAGGATTTTGGAAAACCAAAGAAGATATTCAGGCTGCTGTAGCAGGCTGTTATACATCATTACTGGCGCCGCCACCAGGAGTAAATGATAAGGCTTTAACCGAATATATTTTTATGTACGGAGAAATACGGGCTGATATGATCAGTGCAGGGCCAAACGCGACAGAGGATGAAAAAAATGTTTTCGATAACAATATTGTGCAGAGCAATACCATTACGCCATGGGCTGCATTTTACAGAACCATTAACTATTGTAATACAGTGTTGGATTTTGCCCCGGGTGTAAAAGAAAAAGACCCAACTTTAACAGATGCCCAGTTAAATGCGTATTTGAGTGAAGCTTTGGCTTTAAGAAGTATGATGTATTTCTATCTGGTAAGAAATTTTAGAGATGTTCCTTTAAAACTAACATCCACCTCAAAAGATACAGATTTATCAGAATTGGAGAAAAGTCCTGCAGCTAAGATATTGAACCAAATTGTAGAAGATTTAAAAAGGGCTGAGGCAGGTGCTGTAACTACCTATGGAAGCACAGTATCAGATAAAGGCAGAGTGACTAAGTTTACGGTTAATGCACTTTTGGCCGATGTGTACTTGTGGATGGATAACTATAGTGCCTGTATTACAGAATGTAAAAAAATTATTGATTCACAGCGCTTTGCGATTCAAAATGCTAATTCTTCATGGTATAATAATGTTTTTTATAATGGAAGTTCTACTGAAACCATATTTGAATTTAACAACCAGCAATCAACAGGTGCCACCAATAACATTTTTTATAATTTACTTATCCAGGCTAAAAAACGTTTTATTGCTGCACCATATGTATTAACCGATGTATTTGTGCCGGATGATTTAGATCCTGTAAGAAACTTTGATATACGCGGAAACGGCACTTTTTACAGAACCTCGGATTTTAGCATTATTAAGTATGGTATAGAAAACCCCTCATATGTAAACTGGCAAGCTTACCGTATTACAGATGTCTTAATGTTAGAAGCAGAGGCATTGGCGTTTACTCCTGGCGGTGGGCAGCAGGCAGTTGATATTATTAATACCATCCGTCAAAAACGGAATGCAGTTGCAGTTACCGCACAAACACCTAGTCCTGAAGATGCAGATGCAATTTGTGATTATATATTAGCGGAGAGGGCACGTGAATTTGCTTTTGAAGGCAAAAGGTGGTATGACTTGTTGCGTGTGGCTAAACGTGATAATTACAGAAGGATCGGAATCTTATTGGAAATGATATCCAGAACGGTATCGCCAGCTGTACAGCAATCGGCCATTAATAAATTTAAAGATGTAAACAGTCACTATCTGCCCATAAATGAAAGTGAACTTTTTGCAGATTCAAAATTGGTTCAAAATCCATTTTACACTAAATAAATTTAGCATGATGAAAAATAATTTCAATGTTCGCAATCTTACTGTACCAGTACTGATTTGTGTTTTTGCCTTTATGTTTATAAGTGCATGTAAAAGAGAGTCTTATACGTTGTTGACCAATGAAGATGTAAACATCACGAGTTATTTAGACCGTTATCCAGATCAGTTTTCTTTAATGAGACAGGTTTTAGAACGTTCAGGTACTGCTGGATATTTGGATGCCTATGGTAAATACACGCTATTTACACCAACCAATGCTGCGGTAACCCAGTATTTAAAAGACTTTAGTATTACAGTTTCAAGACCAATTAATTCAGTTGCAGATTTAACGGTTGAGGAAGCCAAAAATGTTGTCAAAATTCATTTATTACCTGATACAGTTGCAACCAATAAATTTACCGATGGTAAATTGGCACAAATAACTTTATATGGCCAATATTTACAAACTGGTGCTATTAATGTTGGAGGTGTTAGTAGTTTTATTGTCAATAAATTGGCTAAGATTACCAAGTCTAATATACGTTTAGGGAATGGGATTATCCACGTAATTGATCATGTATTGATACCAGCTAAGCTTTCGTCAGCAGAGATGATTGCTGCTAATCCAAGTAGATATAGTTATTTTACAAAGGCATTAAAAGAAACCGGTTTTTATGACTCGTTAAATGTAGCCTCATCAGCCGTTACCGATACAACAAGAAGGTTTCAGACCGTTATTTTAGAGTCTGATTCCGCTCTTCAAAAGGCAGGATTTGCAACATATAATGATTTTAAAACTAGATATTCAAAAACTGGGAATCCGAAAAGTCATGCAGATAGTTTATGGTTATACATGGCTTATCATATTTCTACAGGCCCAACCTATACACCAGATATCATTACTACGCCAGCAATTTATACGCTCGCACCAAAAGAAGTTATTACCACTAAATTTGTTGGGCAAAAAATTATTTTGAATGAAGATGAGTATAATGGTGTAGTGGAACCTGGTGTAGAGATTAATAGAACTTTTAGTGATGTAACCACAGCAAACGGTGTATTGCACGAAGTGAAAACACCATTTAGAATTAAAGTGCGTTTGCAGATTCCTGTTTATTGGGATATTGCAGAACAACCGGAGCTCAGGACAAACCCGTTATGGCGTGGTGCTGCCGCTGCTAGTATTGTATTGGTTAGTAACGGAGCTTCCATTCTATCTGGTCTTACTTTAAATAGGATACCTACTGGTAGTCAAGCTCCAAAATATGATTATTCTATTGTAAATACCAACAGATGGTATAATGCAAATGATAAGTTAATTTTCTCCATGGCAACTGCAGCCAATAGCACTGCCAGAAACCAATGGATAGAATTAAAAACACCGTTGCTGGTAAAAGGTAAATACAAAGTGTGGGTTTGCTACGGCTATTTATCTACAGGACCCGCTACTCAAGTTGCATTTGATGTAGGAACCTCTGCAGAACAAACCTTGCCCAATTTGGTCGATTTTAAACAGTCTTTGACCGCTGGAGGGGTAAGTACAGCAGCAACCTCAATCGGTGCGGTTGGGGCAGATGATACAATGCTTAGCAATGGATTTAAACGTTATATGATGACGACTGCACAATACCTAGTGCCACCTACTGGAGGTAGAGGTTCGGTGCCCACTAATGGTAGTGGTTCTGAAGTGATGGTTGGGCGCTTGGCTGGTACGGTTGATATTCAAACAACCGATCGTCATAAAATTAGGTTTACAGTAGTGGGTCCAGGAAATGCCGATGGTAATACTGTTATTGATATGATTCATTTTATTCCATTGGATGTGGATCAGCTGTATCCTAGATTTTCGACTACCGGAGCAAAATTTCCAAGACCATAAAATTTTAACCTGTACTTAGATTTCTGTAGTACAGGTTAAACTTCTAACCAGAAATATCATTAAAATGAAAAAAAATATACTCAATAGCATCTTGTTGCTTAGCACTTTAATTTGGTTTGGGAGTTGCAAAAATGCGATAGACGAACACAATGAGATTGTGAACATTGATTACAGTACCGATCTTTTTCAAAAGATCGCCGCGCAGCCAAGTTTAAGTAAATTTAATGAGTACGTTAAACGTACAGGTTATGATCAGCTATTAGCCTCCTCTCAAAACTATACGGTATGGGCCCCAACAAATGATGCATTGGCCAGTTTAGATGCCTCAATTGTAGCAGATCCAGTTAAATTGAAAAATTTTGTAGCCAATCATATTGCACTCACTTCTATACCTGCATCTAAAAATCTAAATGATACCAGCCGGGTACTGTTGCTTAATGGGAAATATGCAACTATTATTGGCCGTAATTATGAAGAGGCGGGTATCATTGGGAATCCCAGTTTTGTAAAAAACGGGGCATTATATACCATTGACAAAGCTGTGCCAACCAAGCAAAATGTTTGGGAATATATGTTAAACAGTACAGAAGCGCCACTGCAAACTGCTTTTATCAGTAATTTATCTACACAGGTAATTGATAGTGCCAATGCAAACATTATTGGCTATAATTCTTCAGGGAATCCAATTTTTGCACCTAACCCGCCTATGGTTCCTAGAAACACTTACTGGGTAAATGTAGCGGATTTAAGGGTAGAAAGCCAACAGTACACTTTTTTTATGCTGCAAGATGCGGCTTATGAAGCAGAACGCACTAAATTGACACCGTATTTTCCAGGCCTTAATTCATACACCCTAGTACGTGATCTTACCGTAAAAGGCCTTTATACATTAGATAAACTGCCAGATACCTTACAGTCTGTTAGAGGAGTTAAAATCCCAATTACAAAATCAAATATAGTCAACTCATATAGGGCAAGTAATGGAATTGTATATGTAGTTAGTGCTTTGCCTTTTAGAATAAAAGATAAGGTGCCAACTTTTAAAATTGAAGGAGAGAAGCCGTATGGGTTTAGGACGGATAAAACGGGAAATACCTATTACAGGACCAAATTAGATAATAATGGAATTTTGTATAAAGACATTGAGGTATATAACCATGCCTTTGCCGAATTTTATATAGAATACCGTTATGCAACTATGCCTGTTGTTAAATATAAAGTTTATGCCAGGGCCATTTCTGGTGCTGCTGGCGATTCACAGGTCATTAATTTTACACAACGCTACTTTGTTTATAATCCAACTACTTTGGTATATGATCTTTTTGCAACCCAGCTGGTTACACCGCTAAATTATACAGAAGTTTATTTAGGGGATTATACACCTCAGCAGTTGGGCACCTTACAATTAAGGCTGACCGCAGCAAATAGTACATCTGTAAATGTAAATACACTCATTTTAGATTATCTAAGATTTGAACCTATTCTGCCATAACAATCAAGTAAATCTGACTCAAAAAAAGACTATGCATAATTTTACCAAAATAATAAAAGGATTTTCATTGTTATTGTTTGGGCTCTTGCTCTCTGCCATAGCATATGCACAAAAAACAGATACCAGCGAATATAGTACCGATACAACAACTGTAAAGGTTAAACAAAAAAGGCTTGTTGGAGAAAAGGTAACGGGAACGGTTGTTGATGGTTTAACAAATAAACCTATAGTAGGCGCAAAACTTACGGTAACTGATTTTTCCGGTACCTTAACTGATGGAAAAGGCAACTTTAGTTTGATTGTTCCTAATTTTAACGCAACTATTCTAATTAGCAATGGCGGGTACCACACAAAACTATTGCCTGTTCATAAAGGCAAATTAGCTATTGTTAAAATTTATCCAACAAGTTATAGTTCGCTTTTTACAGAGGTGGCCTTGCCTACAGGGGTACAAAGTATTGCCCGCTCTTCCTCTTCTATTAGCTTTATTAATACACAGGGTGGTTGGACAACCAACTCAGAGAGCCCAAATGGTTATATGCAGGGGCGTATGTCTGGCGTAAATGCCATTAGAAGGTCAGGAACGCCCGGTATTGGTGCTGATGTGTTTGTACGTGGGTTTACTTCGCTGTATGCAACTAATCAGCCTTTATATGTAGTAGATGGAATGATTTATGACGCAAATTCATATGGAACATCGTTAACAACAGGCCATAAAAATAATCCTTTACAATTTATTGATTTAAGGGATATTGAAAGCATCAGCTTAATAAAAGATGCCGCCGCCGCAGCGGTATACGGAACAAAGGCCGCCAACGGCGTAATGATTATTACAACCAACCATGCGCATGACCTGGCTACTCAGATAGATTTTTCTGCTTACAGCGGTATTAATTTAAAACCCAAAAATCTTCCGGTAATGGGCGTTGCTGATTATCGGTCGTATTTATCAGATGTTTTAAAAAGTCAGGGACTGAGCAGCAGTTTTATTGCGTCACAACCTTATATGAATGATGATCCCAACCCGGTAAACAACCCAACCTACCAGATGTACCATCAAAATACCAATTGGCAGGACAAAGTATTTAAACAAACGTTTGATCAGAGTTATTTCTTAAAAATAAGTGGGGGTGATAATATTGCAAAATATGCCTTGTCAGCAGGTTATTCAAAAGATAAAGGAATTATCGATTCAACTGATAATATAAAATATAGCATGCGCTTTAACAGTGATCTTAATTTAACTAAAAAACTTCAGGGAAACACCAATCTATCTTTTAGTTATGCCGAACAGCGTTTAAAAGATCAGGGACAGTCAGCAAGAACCAATCCGATATTTATATCATTGGTAAAAGCACCTTTTTTGGCTGTAAATGCGATAAGTGCAAATGGTGCGGTTTCTCCAAATTTAGCTGAGTCTGATACACTCGGGGTGAGCAATCCGCGCGCACTGATTGATAAGGGCACCAATTTTAAAAAAAACTACCGTTTCTTTGGCAATATTAATTTTGATTATGTGTTCAATAAAACTTTTAAGTTATCCAATCTAACCGGAGTAACATATGATAAAACACAGGAAACCTTATTTATTCCCCGCAAAGGTGTAACTGATGAAATTTTGGCTATGGCTGTGGGTGATAGTAAACTGGGCTCTCAGGTGGTCCGATATTTTAATGTATTTAATGATTTGCGCCTATCATATGATAAAACCTTCGGTAAAAGCCATAAACTGCATGCCGCTTTAGGTAACCGTTATTCTTCGAGCCAAAGCGAACAGGATTATGCTATAGGCTATAACTCAGCAACCGATGCCTTAATCAGTATTGGCTATAGTAATGCAGCATTGCGCTTTTTTGGAGGAGACATTGGCAATTGGACTTCATTAAACTCTTATTTAACGGGTGACTATAGTTATAAAGACAAATACCATTTAAGCCTGGCACTTGCTGTTGACCAATCTTCACGTTTTGGAAAGAAAGACATCTCTTCACCAGTACGGTATGTTGGTGGCTACGGATTGAATATTTTGGGCGGGAAATCAGCTATTCTACCAGCATTGAGTGCTGCATGGTTGCTTTCTTCAGAAAAATTTATGAGAGATTATAAGTTTATTGACCTTTTAAAACTTCGTATGAGTTATGGAATGGTTGGTAATGATGATATAGGCAATTATAACAACAGGCAATATTATGTATCTCAAAATTTATTGGGCTTACAGGGATTAGTAAGGGGAAATATTGCAAATCCAGGCATTCAATGGGAACGTGTTGCGAAGTTTAACACTGGAGTTGATGCCTCTATATTTAATGAACGTGTAAACATGAGTGTTGATTTTTACATCAATACAACTGGAAAAATGCTGGCCTATGTACCTGTAAGTCCTGTAGGTGGTATCAGTTCCTATATTGATAATCAGGCGGGTATGCGTACCTCTGGAATAGATTTTGGGTTAAACAGCAGAATATTAAATAAAAAATTAAAGTGGGATTTAGGGATTAATGTAGGTCATTATAAAAATAAAGTAAATGCTTTACCTGGCGGAACAGATATTTTAACTGATTATGCAAATGGTACTTATTTGACAAGAGTAGGGCAAACAGCCAATCTTTTTTATGGCTACCGTACCAATGGAGTATATGCTACAACAGCAGAAGCCACGGCAGCTGGACTCTCAGTTAGAAACAGTTCTGGTATATTGGTTCCATTTAAAGGTGGTGATATGCGGTTCATTGATACCAATGGAGACAAAATTATTGACAATGCAGACCGTGTTGTTATTGGCGATCCTAATCCGGATTTTTATGGAAGCATAAGCAATACGTTTACCTATAAAAATTTCACATTGGATGCCTTGTTTTCTTTTGTAACTGGAAACGATATTTATAACTATACCCGCTCGGTATTAGAATCAGGAAATTCTTATTACAACCAAAACGATATTTTAAGGAACCGCTGGCGTGGCGAAGGCCAGGTAACGAATGTGCCTAAGGCCACTTTTGGCGATCCGATGGGAAATGCAAGATTTTCCGACCGCTGGATTGAAGATGGTTCGTATTTACGCCTGCGTACCTTAAGCTTAACTTATAATGTTCCTGTAAAAACAAAGGCCATTAAATACGCTAAAGTTTATGCAACAGCCAATAACGTATTTACATTAACAAACTATTTAGGTTATGATCCGGAGTTTAGTGCATCGGGCAGTATTTTTAATCAGGGTGTAGACACCACGTTGGAACCTCAGTTCAGGTCATTTCAGCTTGGAGTTAGAATTGGTTTATAATTGATAATTGACAAAAAAGATGAAGATGGATTTTAATAAAAAAGTTATTGCCTTTGCTGCGGTAGCCCTGTTGGCAACAGGTACATGGTCTTGCAAAAAAATGGTTAACGAAGTGCCAGAGGATAAACTTGATATTACCAATGCCTATAGAAATGTAACCGATGCCGATGCTGCGGTTATAGGTATTTATGGTCAGTTTTTAGGCCTGGAAAAAACTTATATTTTACAAAATGAACTTCGTGCAGATTTGGTTGATGTAACGCCAAATGCAGATCAGTATTTAAAACAGTTATCGAACCATACCACTACAAAAGATAATCCATATATAGACCCAAGGCCATATTATTCGGTTATTTTAAACTGCAATGATGCGCTTAAAAACTTTAAGCTTATGGTTGATGATCACCGTATGAGTGTTGATGACTATAATAAACACTATTCGGATATTGGCGCCTTAAGAAGCTGGATTTATCTGCAACTGGGTATCCAGTATGGAACAATTCCTTATATTACAGATCCGGTAGAAAATGTTGATGATGTAAAAAATTTAAGTAACTACCCACGCATTACATTTGACGCTCTTTTGGATAAATTGATTGATTTTACCGAAAAACTGCCATATAAAGAAGTATATGCTTATCCAACGGGCAATCCACTGGTTGTTACAATTGATGGCAGCTCCACTCAAAAAATATTTATCTGTAAGCCTTTTATACTGGGAGATTTGTATTTATGGAAAAACAACTATTTAAAAGCGGCAGAAAATTATGCCAAAATCATGAATGTGGAGAATAGCAATACCAACATCAACATTCAATTTGATTCTTATAAAGTTGTAGGTTACCTAAGTTCTGCCTATAACGATTTAGCTGTTCGCTATGCTAGATACCAAGATGAAACTTCATTAATTACTGATGCTGGTTGGCGTAATATATTTACACAACCAACTACATCAATAACTTGGAATTCAGAGTTTTTCTGGGGTATTCCATACAATCCAAATTATAAACCGGGCAATCCAATGGTTGATCTCTGTTCAGCAACTTATGGTAAATATTTAATTAAACCATCACAAGCCGCTATTGATAACTGGAATGCCCAAAGACAATATAGTGGTATTCCTTATGATGCTAGGGGAAGATTATCATATGAAAGTTCATCTTCAGGTCCGGTAATTACAAAATTAACAGATAATAACACCCCCTTAACCATTTTTAACAAGGGAGGCAAATGGGGCTTATACCGTGCTGCATTATTGCATCTGCGTTTCTCAGAGGCGGCCAACCGTGATGGAAAAGGCAAATTGGGATGGGCATTGCTGAATATTGGAATTGCAAATACTTTTTATGTAGGTACCTATGTAAACGGGGTTAAATCTCCAGTTTCATTTGATGAGATCAATACCATGCAAACCCCTTACCCTACAAGTTCTCCTTATTTCTTTGACGCAAGAAGCAATACTTCTGATTATAAATTGCCTTGGTACCGTAATGTAGGGATTAGGAACCGGGCAGGTGTAACCGCCTTAGATGTAAGTTACCAAAATGATCAATTAGGATTAGAAGGGAAATTAATTGATGAAGGTGCATTAGAATTGGCATTTGAGGGAAACCGTTGGCCAGACTTATTACGTGTAGCACGCAGACAGGGAAATCCGGCTTTTCTGGCCGATAGGGTTTACCAAAAATTGTTAAAAGGTGGCGATCCAAATGCAAGTGCAACCAGGGCTAAACTCATGAACCCGGCCAATTGGTATTTGCCATTTGATTGGAAATAAACATTCTATAAATTATGCTCGGCGCTTTCATCTGTACATTAAGTATAAGTGAAAGCGTTTTTTATGCTCATGTTTGGTCCATAAAACCTGGTTAGTATTTGTGCCTAACCCATAATTGAATTATTGTATAAATGCACTGCAGCATGTCAATATGCCTCTTATGAAAAAATATATTTTAACGGTTATGTTTTTGCTTAGCCTGACCTATATTGGGTTTGCTCAACAAAAGCATACGTTCGCAATCAGTAAAAATGATTTTTTATTGGATGGCAAACCCTTTCAGATTATTTCTGGCGAGATGCATTATGCGCGGATTCCAAAGCCATATTGGCGGGACCGTTTAAAAAAGCAAAGGTGATGGGTTTAAATACCATTTGCACTTATATGTTTTGGAATGCACACGAGCCTGTAAAAGGTAACTATAATTTTAATGATAATCTTGATATTGCATCCTTTTGCCGCACAGCAGCAGCAGAGGGGCTATGGGTTATTGTTCGTCCTGGACCTTATACCTCTGCTGAATGGGATTTAGGAGGATTGCCAGCATGGCTTTTAAAAAACAAAAACATTGTTATGCGTACATCCGATAGTACTTATTTGGTGCCAACTTTAACTTTCTTAAACACCGCTGTACAGGCTTTTAAAAATGAGCAGATTACTAAAGGAGGTAATGTGCTTATGGTTCAGGTAGAAAATGAATATGGGGTATACAAATCAGATAAGGTTTATTTAAATGCAATTAAAAATACATTATTAGCTGCAGGTATCGATGTTCCGCTTTTTCACTGTGATTGGCCCGGTAAAAATTATTATGATAAAGGACACCTTGACGGCATAATACCTACAGTTAATTTTGGAGGTAAAGCACAAAAAAGCTTTGAAACTTTTGCGCAGTACGCGCCAGAAGGACCAAAGTTTAATTCTGAATTTTGGACAGGCTGGTTTGACTATTGGGGAGGCAGGCATGAAGTACATTCCGTAAAAGAAAAAATAGAGGACTTTAGGTGGATGATAGAAAATGGAATTTCAGTAAATCTTTACATGTTTCATTGGGGTACAACAAATGGTTTTTTTCCGGGTGCTAATGGGAGTAATGCCTATTTTACACCTTATACTACAAGTTATGATTATGATGCCCCATTAAACGAAGATGGAGAACCAAACGATAAATTTTTTGCTTTTCGTGATGTGATTTTGCACAAGTTCCCTCACCTAAAGCTTCCTGAACTACCCATAGCGGTTAAAAAAAATACGATTCCTGAGTTTAAGCTCATGCCATTTGCTTCGCTTGTAAGCAATTTGCCCGCTGCACGTTTTTTTGAAACACCACAAAATATTGAAGCGCTTGACCAAGCTTATGGCGTAATACTGTATGCTCATGATTTTGATGGAGAACTGAAAGGCGAATTAAAAATTACGAGGGTAATGGACAAGAGGTGCCAAGAGAAGAATGTACTATTGTATATGCTGATAGTGAAGAGTTTGAAAAAGAGAATGGATTGGCAACCTTAATGATGGATAACCAGCCAACCACTTCGTGGCAAACCCAATGGAGCAGAAAAAAGATAAATCAACCGCATCAGGTTGTGATTGATTTAGGTAAAATAACACTTGTCGGTGGTTTTCGTTACCTTTCTGGAATGCAAAAAACAAAAGGTAAGATTAAAGATTTTAATTTTTATATATCAAAAGATATGTTTACAATGATAAAAAAATAACTGAGTCTATTTAACCTTAACTATTGAATTAGCCTTTGTTAAGCTTACATCGTCAATATAGCAAGCTGCACCTGAAGTGCCATTAACTAAGAAACCAATTTCTACCTTCCCGCCTTTAACAGGTATATGGTTAATGCTCACGTTTTGCCAATTCGTATTTTCTTCCTTAATAGGATATTTATATGTTTTGCCATTGCTTAATGCATACATTTCTAATTGGGCAAAGCCTTGAGTATTCTTTACCTTGGCATTTAGCATATAAAATCCATCTTCAATTTTTACATATCGAGATGATTGAATCTGCTGAAAAATCTTTCTTTTAAAAGCTTTGTTGTCACTAATATTCAAACTTTTTTCGCCAATAACTAAGGCCCTATCAGCCTTACTGTTAAAATGATTCAGCGCAGGAGAACTTGTACTGTCAAGCCCAATCTTATTTCCTTCAATAACCTCTGTAGTCCATCCGGTCAATTGAGTCTGTATTGGTTTAAAAATACTCGGTATACGTTTACGGTCAGCTTCAAAACTGCCATTCTTTGCATAATTATTATCATCAGCTGCAGCCCATTTGCCTGTAGCTATATCCAGGTTCCAAGAGCTAAGGGAGTTGAAATATGGAGTTTTGCCATCAAATGAAAGCGGGCACCATTGATTGTAGCCTAAACCATTACCGGCGAAATTGGCCCAGCGATCGCCACAGTAAATAATGGTTTCCTGTTCATTTCCCTTTAAACTTACAAAGAAACCGGTTTGCGTTACATGTGCATAATCTTCAGCAGTTCCATTCATCACCAACATATTATTGGTGGGCGTATAAGGCCCTCGAATGTGGTCAGCTACTAAATAGTAGGCATATGAAGCATCCCATCCATAAATATTAGAGGCAAACATGTAATATCTGCCATTATACTTAAACATACAATTCCCTTCACGGCTTTCCCCTTTAAAAATTTGTGTACAATCTATTAGATTAACTTTTCCTTCCTTAACTCCAATTTCAGAGATATAAATTTTGTTTCTGCCTTTTCCGTATGAATAAACTAGATAAGAAATGCCTGTATCCTCATCCGTAAATACAGTTTGGTCACCAGTATTGCTTGTCCCGATCATTTCTTCCATATTGATCTTTTGATGCCAGGTAAATTGACCTGCTGGAGAATCGGCTACTGTAATCAGTAGCTGGTTGCCGTGCTGTACAAATAAGGCATATTTTTTTAATTCTTTAACATAAGCTACTCCTAATCGACCTACCCAGGTTTTGCCTTGTTCATTTACATCTTCTCTGGTTAAAACATCGCCCTCAAAAGTCCAGTTAACCAAATCAGTAGAACTGTAACAGGTTACAGATTCAAATGTAGCTTTAGCTTGGGTAATAGAGGGGTCTTTACGGTATAGGTCTGCCTCAAGATAATGAACACCATACCAGTAATATTTTTTTATTCCTGTGCCTGGATCTGTAAATTTAAATATGCCCCCGCCCTGACTATTGATCGGAATGCCGTCTTTAGTATGCCAAAATACATCATTTTTAATGTTGTTAGGTTGAGCATTTGCACGGCATATGATAAATGCCAGCAGGAATGCTATCATCCTCAAACAATAAGCCCTATGCAATTTTATAATTCCTTGAAATGTTTTGTATTCGATTTTGTAATTTGAATTATGGTGCCTCATAAATATCGATTTCAATAATGCCTAATGCGCCTTTAAGCTTCATTTCCGGCTTGTCATTTCCATCATCTAGTTTCTTGCCATTAACCTCTACGCCAATATGGGTGTTTGCTTTTTCTGCATTTGCATTTAGAAGTTTTACGGTTAGGGTTTTGCCCTTCGTTGGTTTACAAATTGCCGTAAAATAACCCAAGCTGGGCTTAGTATTTCCACTAAAAACTTCCTTTCCGTCTACCAGGATTGTTATTGGATAAATTTTGGTTCTAAAACCATTCAGTTTAAGGGCTACTTCTGTAACTGTGCTTTCTTTTTCTAAGTTATAGGTAATCCAGGCAGTATTCACTTTACCGTCATTAACCCAGTCGCTCAATTCATTGTCGTCATAACTTAATTTTGCTTTATCGCCATTTGCTCCAGCTTCTGCACCAATTATTTTTACTGATTTTCTGGTAAGGGTGTAAGATTGACCTTTTGGGGTTTCTCCTCTTGATAAATTTGATTTTAATCCATCAGCAGGAAACTGGGAAGACAGCCCATTCTGTACTTTAATTGGCAAAGTTTCAAATGAAATGTTTGCTGATTTTAATCCATCAGCATTTGCTGTTAAATTAATTTTTCCAGCTGTGGTTGTAGACCTAATCAATGCTCTGTTTACGCCACCTTCAACCGGAAGTTCTTTTGATAAAATATAGTTGTCAGGACCTTGAGCAATGCCACCACGCCATTCGGCCGGACCTGTAAGGTTAAACGTAACTAAATTAAGTGCAGTTGGACAGCGGTTGCCATTTTCATCTACTGCTTCAACTTGTACCAGTACAACATCGGCACCATCGGCTTTAAAGCCAGTAGGATTTTTTAGTGCAGTTAATTTTAATGCAACTGGCTTGCCTGCTGTTTTTAATTGGGTTTCTGCTAATTTTTTACCTGTAGCAGTATAAGAAATGGCTTTAATTATACCTTCTTTAAAGGCAATGTTTTTAAATGTAAATAAGAAGCCATTGCTTTTTTCACCAAAACCTAAAGATTTATTGTTTAAAAACAATTCCACCTTATCCCCTGCAGCAATTACAGATACATCTTTTTTAATTCCTTTATCATAATTCCAATGGCCTATAACATGGATGCCCTCTTTTTTAGGCTCTACCCAGCCATCCCACATCGCTTGATGGGCGTAATAACCATCTTTAGGTATCCTCATGGCATCAACCTCGCCACTGCGTCTATAATTTTCTTCACCACGATGATGTGTATTGGAATCAGAAAAAATAATATTTACACCACCAGCATTAACACGGGTGCCAGTTCCAGGACGTGCTTCATAATATTCATTCCACCTTATTACATTCTCGATAGCATGTGAATCTTGGTTACGGTTATAATCACTTGCATTTGCACCTTTGTATAATGGGCCTGCACCATTTTTATGAAAAGGAGGGGAAAACTCATCCCAGTATTTTCTTAGGGCTTCATCTCTGGAGTATTCCATAGACCATAATGGCTTATTTGCACTTTTATTGATATACAGCATTTCGCCACCATATTCTGCCTGATCAATGTCTAACATTTCGCGTGAGCCAATTGCCCGGCCTCCAAATGGATCATACAGATTACGTATATCTTTCATCTCTTGCATATGTTCTGCACTGATGGATTCATTTCCGCATTCATAAAACAAAATACTTGGGTTATTGCGGTTGTAAATAATCGCATCGCGCATCAATTCCTTACGTTGGTCCCATCTCGTACCTGTTACATCTTTTTCTGAATCTCCGGCAGGCATCGCTTGGATTAAACCAACCCGGTCACAAGATTCAATATCTTGTTTCCATGGTGTAATGTGCATCCAGCGCACTAAATTGGCATTACTTTCTACCATTAGTTGATTGCTGTAATCGCTTAACCATGCCGGAACTGATAAACCAATTGCAGGCCATTCATTACTGGTGCGCTGCGCATAACCTTTCATCATTAAAACACGGTCATTTAAATAAACCATTCCGTTTTTATACTCCCCTTTTCTAAAGCCTGTTTTGGTCGCCAGCTCATCAACCGTATTCCCGTTAACTTTTAACCTGGTGGTAATGGTATATAAATAGCCATAGCCCCAGCTCCAAAAATTTAATCCATTAACTAACGATGTGGCTTTTAAAGTAGTGGTTTCGCCTGCTTTAATGCTTTGGAGTACTGAATTGTATGTTTTTATAATTTTGCCGTCTGCATCTTTAAGTTCCACCTCAAGCTGAACAGATTTAGTTTCATTGTTTTCATTTTTAACTTGAGATTCAACAGCTATAGATGCAGATTTTCCATTGATGTTAATGTCTTTTGCATAAATATAATTCCCTGTTGTTTTTAAAGTAGAATAAAGCGGTAGGGTTTGGTAAAGCTTACCGGCAACATGCAAACGTACATTTTTTGAAATACCTCCATAATTTGCATTAAAATTTTTATCGTTCCATTGGTAGCCAGAATTGGTTGCCTTTTCTTTATAATTCCAGGCATTATCTATTCTTACGGCCAATACATTGTCTTTTTCATGAAGTAAACCACTAATGTCAAAACCAAAAGCCATTACGCCATTTTCATGCCTGCCAATAAATTTTCCATTTAAGTAAAATTCACCAGCTTGACGGATGCCCTCAAACTCTAAAAATATTTTTTTTTCTTGATCGCCTGCTGGAATGGTAAAATGCTTTCTGTACCAAGCGATGCCGGTTGATAGTTCTTCTATTGATTTTTTAAACGCCTCATCTTCATTCCAGGCATGTGGCAAGGTTATGTTTTTCCATGCAGCATCATTAAAATCGGCTGTTTCTGCACCTGCAACATCCCCAACAAACAGCTTCCAGCCCGGATTAAAATTGTAGGTTGCGCGTAAATTGCCATTGGTTTGGGCCCAACTAAATTGAGCCCCCAGCAATAATATAAAAAGTACTAAGGTTTGCTTGATTTTCATTTTAAACAAATTGATATTATTAAGATGTTGTTGATTTAATGCTTGAGTTTAACATGCAGTGGTTTGTCTCTGTTGCATATAATTTCACCGTTGATGTACTCCAGTTGGGCCAATTGTATAGAGCTGCGTCTGGTTTCATAATTGTCTGTTCCTTTATTTTCGGGGGTACGTCCGGGGTGTGTAAAATAATATATGTAGGCACGGCCTTCATTCACTATGACATCGCAATGACCGCCCATAACATTGTCATCTGTTCCTTTTCCAGGTTCCTGTAAAATATTTTTTTCCTGTCTTTTCCAGTTAATTAAATCAGTTGATGAGTACACACCTAACCCTTTCCAATTATCTACAATCATCCAGTATAAATCTTTCCAATAAAATACTTTTGGCCCTTCTCCTCCACGATCACCAATAACACGTTTGCCACTGTCTTTCCAGGTATATAAATCTTTACTGTCAGCATAAAAAATAGATTTCCCGGCCATTTCATTGTTGTAGTACATACGCCAGCCCTCATTATTGGGCAATTTAAATACACAGGCATCAATACATCGATCAGAAGCCAGCTCTAATTTAGATTCAAATTTCCAGTTGATAAGATTTTTACTGGTTAAGTGAACAATGTAACGTGGGTGCCTCCAATCTTGAAAAACGCCAGGCACATAGGTTAAGTACATATGGTAAAGCCCTTTGTGTTCGATGACTTCTGGTGCCCAATGTGTATAGTCTGTTAATCGGTACTGGATATCGCAGGTATCCCGATACTTCCAGTTTGTTCCATCTTTTGATTCAGCAATACCAATTCGGGTTCCGTGTACCCAGCTTACTCCATCTAAATTTTTCACATTGGCACGCCGGTTAGTGTAAAACATAAACCATTTCTTTTCATTTTTATTCCAGATAACCACAGGATCTGTGGCACCATTATATATTGGATCTTTATAAAGAGGCTTTTGGACGGATGAAATGTCTTGATTGGTTTGGGCTTTTGAAAAAATTGGGTATAATAAAAATAGGAATAGCAGAAACTTGTACATCAATTTAATTGTAAACTGTTTAATACAGATAAGAAATTTGGTTATAGATTCTACGAGGTTATGATTTATTTTTTATATGGGCAACCTGTACTATCCTGTATAGATAAATGTTACCTTATTAAATCATAAAATAAGATTGGAAAAAGCTGATTTTTAGTGTTTGGTTTTACTTGGCACGGTGAAGTCCATCAATACTCGAACTGTCGCCTGGTTTAATTAATAAAGCCTTTTCAAAATATATTACAGCCTCATTTTTTCTGCCAGAAAATAGGGTTGCTCAAGCATATGGTTGCTGTCATAATCAAATGGTATAAGTCATTTAAATTCTCATGCTAATGCATTAATGTGAAAAACTGTCAATCACCACTTTTAATAGGGGCGCTGCTGCAATAAGTAATACTTACTATGTGACCAGCTTTGTTTCGAAGGTCAGATTCTATTATTTGTAATTCAGCTGTATCAAATAAAATAGGATTAAAATCTGTATCGCTCAATACTGGGATTTTGTTTTCTAAATGTGCTATAGGATTGATAAGCACATAATTTAAATCTTGATGGAGCACCTTTGCTCTTTCGTTGGCTAAACGCATATTCGTAAAAGTATGTGCCTTTCCATTTTCTGTAAACCTTTTTGATTTCTTCTGGAATTCTGCGTCACTCAGATGATATATTTTTTGTTCAAAATCAGTTCTGCACATAACATTAAAATATTGTGTACAGTAAGTGTGGATGTATGCCAAAGCCATTGTTTTTATGTTCAAATATGGTGCTTATTAAAAAATAAGTTAATATGTGCCATTAAACGGCTGATATCCATCGGTTAAAATAAAATATTGTATTAAGTGTTTTATCTGTCTAAATTAGGGGCACAATCGCAATAATGAATTAGATGGCCAAAGTAAAAATTCTTTTCTGTTTCTTTTTTACCTTAATATTTTCTGTTGCAGCATTTGCCCAGCAAAATAAAATGCTTGCAGGTAAAGCTTTTTATTTTCTAGATGTTTTGAATTCATCAGAACGGATAAAAAAAACATTGGTTCAAAATACTTTGCTCCATAAAATTACGGAGGCAAAATTACAGACATTAGAAAACGCTTTGCAAAATTGTAATAACGCCACTTATTATGCTGAAGCTTTAAAATGGAGTGGACAAGAAATTCTGACCATTGGAGATGAAATACTTAAAGCCTATCAGTCGGATGCCACCTTTAAAGCGATTATTCCTGTCTTGCGTAAAACAGGGAAGTATAAGTGCTATGACAAAACAGACACCATGTTAATACGTAATGCATGGCGCCTGGATGCACTGGGCATAAATAAGGTTTTAGACACTTATATTGAAGGGCTCAAACCGCTGTATCCTAAAATAGATTCCATTAGTTTTGATACAAAAAATCCAGCATTTAAAAAGCGTATTCAAGATTCTCTGTTGGTATTATATAAAAAACATGCTTCAGAACAGCTGTTTTTTAAAGTTCCACTAAATGCATGCTTTAGTGCCTTAGCCATCAATGGCCGCGATGAAGCTGTACGTTATGAGCCACTGGCAGGCGGTTTGAACGCAGCCCCTTACCAGCAAATAAAAAAAACAAATTGGTCTCAATACCAATATAGTGCCATTCTTGTGCCCGGTTCAGGGCCGGAAGAAGCTGGAATTGCATTAGATTCTAAAGGAGCTAACCGCTGCGAAATGGCTGCCGTCCGATATAGAAAAGGTTTAGCACCATTTATATTTGTCTCAGGCGGACATGTACATCCCAATAAAACCCCATTTTGTGAAGCTGTAGAAATGAAAAAATATATGGTTGACAGCCTAAAGATTCCTGCTGATGCGATTTTTATAGAACCATATGCAAGGCATACAACCACGAACCTGCGCAACGTAAACCGAATGATTTACCAATTTGGGTTTCCTGCCGATAAACCTGTTATTACCGTTACGGATAAAAGCCAGAGCAAATACATTTTAGCGATGGATAAACGCTGCATAGCCGAACTGGGCTATGTGCCTTATCAAAAAATGCAAAAGAGAAGCGATGTAGAAAATGAGTATTATCCAGAAATAAAATCACAACAGATTAATGCACTTGATGTTTTGGATCCCTAAAGGCCGGGAATACAAAATAAAACCTATACCCGAAACTTAACTGTAGGGTTATTTAATATGGCTAAAATTATTCGTTTTGTTTTTTTTGGCAATTACTTTGTTGGACTTTTAGCTGTAGCGCTTAATTTTGAAGCCACCTTACAGCTTGGTTTGCCTTATAATTCAGTAAGTTATTATGCACTTCTTTTTTTGGCCCCGATTATTTATTATACCTATGCTTATCATACAGCAGTGTACAGCACAAACGAATGGAATTTAAGAACAAAATGGTATGCAGAAAACAAACGGTTCATTTCTTACAGTCAATATATATTATCTGTTTTCTGTTTAATACTGGGCTTTCAGCTCATTTATCATAACTATACTAATATTTTATCACTGCCCACTATTTACTGGTTATCTATTTTAATTATTGCCCTGGCTGGAATTTCTTATTATGGTTTACTTCCAAAGTCTTTTCTAAGTTTTAACCTGCGCAGCACAGGCTGGCTTAAGGCCTTTGTTATTGGATTTGTATGGGCATGCTGTGCAAATGTTTTGCCACTCATATTACTTAAAATTGAAACAGGAAGTACCTATCATGACCCACTTTTATGGAGCTGGCTTTTTCTTAAAAATTGGATGTTCTGTACTGTAAATGCTATAATTTTTGATATCAAAGATTATCCAACAGATGCCAATAAACAGCTCAGGACCTTTGTTGTGCGTTTTGGTTTGCGCAGCACAATTTTCTATATTTTAATCCCGATTTTAAGTGTTGGGCTTGTAGCGTTATTTGTTTTTGCCAGTTACCGGGGCTATGGGTTTTTGACTCTTTTTTGTAATATGATGCCTTTTATACTGACCATTTTTATAGCATATTCCATGCGGAAACGTAAAAATATTTTATTCTATCTAATGGTAATAGATGGGCTAATTTTATTTAAGGCAATTTGCGGAATAATTGGAATGCAGTTTGTTTAATCAGCATATTCATATTTGTGATGAACAATAATTACGATAAAATAGCCAGTCAGTACGATTTTCTGAGCCGTATGGTGTTTTTTAAGTCTCAGGTCAATGCACAGGTAAACCAATTAAAATATATTTCGCAGAACAGTGCAGTACTTATTGTTGGAGGTGGCACAGGCTGGATACTTGAAGAACTGGCTAAAATACACCCTAGTGGCTTACAGGTCACTTATGTAGAAATCTCTCAAAACATGATTTTGCATTCAAAAAAGCGCAATTATAAAGCAAATCAGGTTAGTTTTATTTGTAGCGCAATAGAAGAGCTGGATTTAGCCAAGCAATTTGATGTTGTTATAACGCCTTTTTTATTTGATAATTTTTCGGAAGAACGGGCGAAGAAGATATTTTATCAATTA
>Ga0116227_10003348_pt1 | contig 35709 bp, 27 predicted proteins | sample S1TSphgellanicum_FD_89693 | JGI IMG/M metagenome (GOLD analysis project Ga0116227, IMG submission 89693) | Host-associated microbial communities from peat moss isolated from Minnesota, USA - S1T2_Fb - Sphagnum magellanicum MG | ecosystem: Host-associated > Plants > Peat moss > Unclassified...
AAAGTGCTTCTCATTGACTTGGTTGAGAATGGAGCAAAAAAAATATAGAAACTATAGAATGTACTGCCAAGTATTTCCCAAATTGGACAACATAGTGTTGTACTAAATTTGATCCTGGCTCTTCTGATTCTTACAGATTACTTCACTAAATCACATGTTGTCTAATGCTGTCACCTTGAGGTAAATAGGAAATCAGGATGTCCATTGTCTTGCTGGCTCTCACAATCAGTGCCTCAAATTGTGCAATGACACATAGACTGAAACTACAAAGATCTCCACAGATCTTTGCGATCTGCAAGGTATTATGTCCAACAACCTGGGTAAGCAACAGAAAATGCAGCTGCCTCACTTCTTGTCCACCACATAACTAAAGAGCACAAACAATATCTGCTTTGTCAATGAGGTACCACCAACTTTAGGTCATTGGCTGATACCAATAAGAGAGTCCAAAGGCCAGATGAAACACTCTTCACCACCAAGGTTATTCTTTACATGTTGGTCACAATCCTGTTTCAAAGAGACACCACTGCAAACTATATGGCTAGTTTGCTACAATACTAAATTTCATTGTTGCCAATGCACAAAGCACTTTGCATGCCATAAACATAGAAGAATAGTATTGCTGGGTCTTACCGTATATCCCCCCCTTTGATGAAAGCATTTCCTTGAATTTGCTAGTAGCCTTGCACCACAAAGTGAAAGCTGCAACAGGATACCACAAGACAGGCTTCAGTGTCATGGCGTACTGTGAGAATTTAGGATATAACTGGCTGTGCCAAAAAAAAACATAGTTTCCAAGTAACAAACTAGCTATGACTCACTAGTTGCTAATGTCTTCTGCTCAGTTAATATAGGCAGCACCTATGATAGGGCATTGTTAACCTTGGGGTAAACATCAAAGCTTCCATGAATCCATACAAATCAGCTTTCAATAAGGAACAAAACATGTAGCAATTTTCAGTCTTCAAGTAAGTGAAGACAGACATTTCACTGCAAAGCTCCGCACTCTGGCAAACAGCCAGCACTGCATAACCAAATGAAGGTGATGCACGTACCACGAGATGACACAAATTCAACCAGGAACTCAACCAAGGCTACAACAGGTACCATACTTCCACCCTGCTATTTGAAGACCTCATACATTAGCTGTAAGGCAGTGTTCCATGAAGCTCTAATTTTTTAAGTACTGTGCAAGCATAAGAGGTATAGTCCATCCAATTGAGTAGCTATGGTATTCAGCAACAACATGCACTAATGCACATCAGTATTCTACTGTATGCATTCCTGTCAAAACTAGCTCTCATTCGTAGAAAAAAAAGGTGAGGAACTAAATCTAAACATGATACTGGCTGAGAGTTTGATTCTCCCAAATAGAATCTATCACATATGCAAGTGCTTGTATCATGTCTGGCAATTGGGATCCGAAAGTAAGAACAGACGAGGAGACACATCGCGGCACTGCTCCGGCTCAATCGTGAGCTCGAATTTCGTTTGGATCGCTCGTGTATCCACGGCACTCTTCTCTAACCCACCCAAATTGTGCGTGAAGAAGCTAAGAAGCGAGGTGAAGATGTAAACTGTTCTTACCTTTTAGGAGGCGAGAGCGATGCTATCGTACAGGGCATGACTACAACGACGAATTCTTCTGAGCCTTCTCAATTCCTGAGCAAACTCCATCTCAAACAGTATCCAAAAGAAAATGCTCTTCTTTCTTTCTTTCTTTTTGAGGCCACTCGGAGGTCCGGACTCCAGACTCCAAAACATTCCAAAAACGTACAGTTTTTTCAATTTGTTCTTTTTTTAAAAAAAATTGACGGTTTTTAAAAAAATTCTTTTGTTCATCTCCACATTTGTGCTTTTCTATTTTTTTCTTGAGCATTTTTGCAACTTTTTTGTGTCATTGATTTTCTTGATTTTTATTTTTTATGTGCTTTTCGTCACCATCTTCTTTGACACATTTTACGCTCTTCTCTTACAACACGGTTTATGCAACATGCTCTATTTTCATCTTATGCAGATTTTCTAACAATTTTCATTTTTTTTATCTGAAGTTTTTCATTGTAATTTCTCCTTGTTTTATGATTTCTTCCATTGTGTGTGAGGCGCAGCGCACAAAGTTTATGCTGAAACAAATCATGTTGATGATTTTGCAAATGTTAAACCTTCCAATGCTGCTCATGATGAAGTTGGTGATATTGCTACTATTTTGTTTTTGCAATTGTATAACTCTACAGTTTGTTTGGATAGCAAGGACTTTGATGTATGTGATCTCGATCCTTCTGATGATCATGTTTCTTTCAATATTATTGTTTGCCACCAGTTTCCTTGTGATTTCAAGAATGATGTTTCTACATTTGTCTGTGATTTTATCCGTTGTTTTAATTTTCAGCTTTTTGATTATCATGTTGCTTTTGAGGTATGTCAAAGATCCCACTTTTTAGAAGTTGATGATAGGGAATTGAAGAATGTGAACATTGATAGTTGCAGATCTAGTAAGCATGTTAAGATTTGGGCCAAAAATGCATTTGATGAATGGCGATAGTTTTATGGGTATGAACATGTCAATTACAAATCTATCAAAGAAGGAAGAGAACATAAAAAGTCTTGTAGACATGCTTTGCTTGTTTGTTTTTCAAGTTGCTAAAAAGTACAACAACATGTGCCTTTCAACCAAGTATTTTTTCTTAATCTTACTTTTTTTTTTCAATTTTGTTTTTTCCTTTTCTTTCTCAAATTTGTTGTATTTCAGTTTGTTATTTATGTTTTATTTTTTTCTCTAACTTTTTTTTTCTTTCATTCATGGCAGCATTCAAAAATTGGCAAACTAATTAGGCAAAGGCAAAACCAAAGGATTCTTGAATTTGCTATTGCCCCAATTGTCCCTTTCAACATTTTTATCAATGTCAAATATAGTTGTGTGAAAATTGCAGGTGATGAAATAGTTTTGTGAACGTCAAATGTGAGTCTTGGGAAGTCCATTAAAAAGTCTGATGTGCTTTCTATTGAAGAAAAACATGCCATGCTTTCACAAGCAGTTTGTTAACCCACATCTCCTTATGGTCTTAATCTTAGGTTTGGGTATTTTTGTATTCGTAATATTTTCATTCGTGGCCACTCCAAATCTCAAAATGTGGATTTTGAAATTTTTGCTTTGGTTTAATTGCCTACCGGTTTGGTATTGAGGTTTTATTAAAAACTTTCAAAAAACCAACGCATCAATGTGACCAAATGCTTTACAAATTGACACCAACCTACTGTTGATTGTCTCATCCTGAATGTCATTTCAACATTCAAAAAACTTGCATGTCGACATCCTATTGTTTGGCCTAAGTCAAGTTTTCATCTTTTATTTTTCCATTCATGATCTAAATGGAAGAAAGTTGATGACAGTTGGTTTATAACTTCTCCAATTGGTTGCAATCAACTTCAGTTAATTGTTGACCATTTGATTTCTAATTTTCCCATTTTGAAAAAAAAAAAAATTGTCTAACAAAATTGGGCAAGGTATCAACATTATTCACATGGAAGAGGCACTCACTCCATGTGAGTATGGAATGGAAATGATAGGTCACCGTGACCCCATTTGGTATGTGAAGTTGGTTCTTGCCTTTAAATTTTATTTTTTGGTTTTTGTTGTTTCATTTTCTGATCTTTTTTAGTTTCTAGTTTTCTTTGTTTCTTTGAGGATGAAGAGCATTTCCTCCTTATCTGTCCAAATACACAGAAAGTTAGGGAATGCTTTTGTTCGACCCTACCCCTCACTCACACGAGCACTTTTGCTGAACTCATGCAGATTACGAACACGGTCGCCTTGGCCAAATTTGTGGCATGCTGCCAGTACCAGAAGATAATTTGTCCTCCATGATCTACCTTTCATCTAATGGACTCTCTGGTGCAAACGAACATAAAATTGTAAACAATTTCCATATATATCATTTTACTTTTTAATTTTTTTGTTTATTTTTTTTTCTTGCATTTCCATTTTTATTTTATTTTTGTTTTTTTTCCTTGTAAGTACAATCAAGTTGATAAACATTTGAAAGTTTGGGCTTTACAATACATAATCAATGGAGATTTTAAAAGCAATTGCTTGTTTCATTATGATGAAGCTTTTAAGGAGGAGAAAGATGCCATTGATAAAACAAAGGTTTTTTTTCCCTTTTTTCTTCTTAGATTTTAAGGTTTTTGTTTTTTTTTTTTTTTTTTTTTTTTTTTTTTTTTTTTTTTTTTTTTTTTTTTTTTTTTATTTTTTTTTTTTTTTTTTTTTTTTTTTTTTGGTTTTTTATTTTTTTTTTTTTTGTTGCAAAAGTTTCATGAAAGTTTGATTGATTTGTTGCTACTTTTAAGAGGTTGTATTATTGGTGGTGTTTCTTCACATGCGGGAATTGGTGGTGAATTCTGTCACTTTGGATTTTTTAAAAAATTTATCATTTTATTTTTTAAAAATTATTTTGCAAAAGGTTCTTTTTGAAAATGTTGAGAATCTGGCTCCTTCTCAATTTGTTGATGTTTTTGATGGGAATGATGTTCCTATTAATGGTGTTCTATGGAATGTTGGTCACTAAGTTTTTGCTACTCACAAAGATCCTCTTGATGGTGCATTGACTCAAATTTACTTGATGGTCTTTTTTTTGGTGTTGTGTCACATGTTACTGTTGTTGACACTATCTTTACACAAGAAGTTTCGGTTTCTACTGATTTTGTTGTTTTGATCTTAAGTTCTCCTATGAAGATTTATGATGATGAGTTTTTGAATTGCATGTTTGATCTTGAGCTTCTAAAGTTTAGAACAGATTTGGAAAGGATCTATGGTCAACAACCACTTGAACCTATCAATGTCACCAACACTTCCGGGAATGTTTTCATCGATTTGTAGAATTGCCCAATAACAATCAATGTTGTTATCCAAAGGTGATCCTTGGTTTGGTGGCAAATGTGGCAACAATGGTAGCAATGTCAAAAGCATTTTTTTCCTTATTAATTTTAATAGTTGCTAATTAATTTATTTTTTCCTTCTAATCACATCCATTTCTATTTGATTTTTTTTTTGTAATTCTTGTTTTAAAGCCTTTGATTTCAGTTTTTGATCATCATGGCTTAGCAACTTGGTGACAAACATAGCTCAATTCAACATTATATTTCATATCTTCAAGGTAATTATGCTATTTCATTTATTTCAGATTGTTTTCATTTTGTATATTTATTTTCGTCGACTAATAAGTCAGTTGTTGTTTTTGATGTTGAGTCAACAAAATTCTGTTTTGAAGAGCTTTCGATTCATATTTTTTATTTCTTTTCCAGTGACAAATACAACATAAAGGTGTAATTGGTTTTCCATTTTTCCATTTCTTAGAATTCCCTCCTTACTTTACAATTTTCTTTTAAATTGTGATGCAGGCCCTATGTTTTGCAGTTTGAATTTTACTTGTATGTTGTGTGGAGCTGCGAGGAGCTTGAACTTGACTTGCATGTTGCAATTCAGGATGTTGTGGGTTGCTTCAACTTTACTTGGATGCTGCAATTCAAGATGTCGTGAGTTTTGTTGTTCGAAGTTGACTTGAGCTACATATTCAATTTTTGTACTTTTACAACATCTTCATTTGCAAATGTTGGACTTGGATTTGTGTTTCATATTCATTTTCAGAGTTCAAACATTTACATACTCAGATTTTTGCACTTTGAGATACACTGGGATTCAATTCTTTTTTTAAATTATTCTCTTGAAATCTACTGTTGGAATTGGATTATGGTTTTTGAATATTTTGTTGAGTTTGAATTTCAAATTCAAGAGATTTTGAAGTTTTTATTATAAATGAGTTTAAAGAAGATAAGAAAAAGAAATAAAAAGAAAAGAATTTTTTTGAAAAAAAAAGAAAATTAAAAAAAAGTACCTTCCAGATTTCGGAAGGCCCAATACAGGCTGTACTGGACCTTCCGAAATCCGGAAGGTACAGTTGACAAAAACTATAAAATTAGGGCAGGTAAGCCCCCAAAAAATACAAAAAAAAAATCGACCGGTTCTTTACGTGCACTGAAAGAAATGTCACCTGGCTCTCGTCCGTCGCTAAAACCGCCTCTGAGGACAGCCACGGGCGGAAGCAATTTCGTTGGCGGAATCGCTCGCAGCGTGCGAACGCGATGCACTGCAATTTTTAAATCTCCGAAATCGTCGATCGCTCCCCCGCGCGCGCATCGCTCTTTTCCATTTTGATATCCCAAAAGAGATCCGCATCTCAAACGAGATCCACGTCCGAATCCCGGCGTCGGTCATTAAAATTTTCAGGCCCCAAAGAGATCCACGTCTGAAAACGAGATCCACGTCCTAAGCCCTCGCGTTCCTCATTACCATTTTCACGTCCCAAACGAGATCCACGTCTGGAAGCGAGATCCGGGTCCTAATCTCGTTCCCAAATACTGTTTCGAGATCCAAGTCCTTCGCTCATTCGCAGATCCGTGTCCCAAACGAGATCCACGTCCATCGTTCATTCGCAGATCCACGTCCCAAAAAAGATCCACGTCTGAAATAAGATCCACGTCGTAAGGCTCTCGCCCGCGAGCACGCACATCCCTCTTTCCCATTTTCAAGTCCCAAACGAGATCCACGTCCTAAGCCCTAGCGTCGATCATTACTATTTTCATGTTCCAAACGAGAACCACGTCCTAAATGAGATCTCGATATATGGAACGTATCACCTCACTTCGGTGCTCCTTCTCGGCCTCCGTCCGTTCGAACTTCGAAAGTGTCCGGTTAAAGGTAACCCGTACGCATCGCAACGAATACGGAAACGGTACGGTTGTACGGCCAGAGCGCGAAACCCTAAAACCGGGACTTTTGGAGGTCGTGTTTCGGGATTCTTCGTCATCACACACACGGCGCGCTGATTGTGATGAGAATTGTTGTTGTTGTTGCGATTGGGTTCTGCAAAGATTTTTTCGGCAGATTTTTTTTTGTTTCCTGACTAATCGGTGGACACGCGCAGCAGCAGCAGCATCCGCTGCCGCTGCTTGTTCTTCTAGCTCAAATGGAACACGGCAGTGGTGGGTTTGGTAAGGCGCAGGAACTTTGTATCGATCCGGTCAAGGATCAAACATCCGTGGTCAGTAAACCCCCCCCAATTCCGCCCCGCCCTCGAGGCTGACGAAATGCTTAAGAAATTTCCCGTGGATTAGATTTTCATTTGAATCACTGGGTTCTTTGCGTTTTGGGGGCTGGGGAGGAACAGGATAAACTCGGCGATGTGTTGCATTGGCTCAGGCAAGCCACGGCATTGTTATGTGGAGTTGTGTGGGGTGTCATCCCATTGACAGGAGCAATCTGGCTGCCGTTGTGAGTGTCTAATCTTGCTAGAAGAATCTCTCTATGCTTTGTGTGTTGTTCTTGAGCTTTTTCCCCCTTTGCTGGCTACTTAGGTTATTCTCTGAGGTTACTGCATGCACATGTTAAGGAGATGTACTTATTTTGCAAAGAGTGGGATTGGCAGTTTTCTGGTGTTGTCCACTGGCGTAGTATTCGGGTACTACTCCCTAATTTTGAAGGTGGATGCGGAAGAATTCGGAGGTCATGGGAGCTTGCTTCAAGAAGGATTGTTTGCGTCAGTCACTCTATTCTTGGTACACACTTCTTTGCCCTGCCCTTAGTAAATAAATTTGTTCATGGCCATGGTTTCAAGGCTCTGAAAAATGGTTTCTTTCTTCCTTTCTCTGTGGAAGTTGATCATGATTCATAATCAACATGATGATATGCTTCAGAAAGGATTTCAAAGCAAGTTCAGTCCTGGATTTTTTCTCTGGTGCACACTGCACATCCTTGTTAAAGAATAGAGAAGGTGTTTGGCATTCAGACAAAGAAGCTGTTGGGGGTGGTAATCTTGTGGTGTTCAGGAGGACCTTGTAGGAAGACTTGTAGTTGAGTTTTGCATGTGCCTTTACTGTGATAGAAACTCAAGATACAGATTGTTTGTATAAACTTTTGCTCTAAGTTTTGAGCATAATTTTATGTACTCATTTGCACCTGGTGTCAGGAGTGGATGAAGTCAGTGGGGAGTAATGGTAGCTAGTTACTGCTGTGCATGATGAAGGTGATGGTCTGATACTCTGTGACACTCACAAAGTTATGGAAGCCTTCATACTTGTCAAGAATATACAAATGTACACGTATGTGAGATTGCAGAGAAACTCCATGGAAAACACTTGGAAGGTAACTGTTGTTCTTGATACTATGGGTGGTATTTTGCAGCTTGCTTGGATTTTGGTATACAGCCTCATCCACTTCTGAGTTACTACAGTCAAGAAAACCAGTGTGCTGTCCCTATGTTGGAACTGGGGGGTTGGTCTCCACCTGTGCCATTTAGGATTTCAGTGCACTAGCAATATGATACATGGTAGGTGACTAAAAAAAAGGTTGTAGTACTCTCTTCTTGAGTCCATTAGTTGTTGTATTTGAAATCTGGTGTGGTGTTCCTAAGTTCTGTACTACAATTTCTCAAGCTTACCTGACATGGGAGCCAAAAGCATTCCAGAATTATCTGTTAGCTAGAGGATAGATTCATCTTTTCCCATTTAAAGAGAGTTTTTGACTTTTTGATGGGGGTTTTTGCAATATGTTGCTATTTTTGTTTAAGATTCCAGCATTTACCACTTTGGAAGTGCTTTTACTAAATACAAGTGCAATTGGAGGGGTCAAACTCTTCAACTCCCAAGTGTAGGCCATTCTGAGCCTTTCACAGCACCAATTTGACACACTTGTTTTTGCATGCCAGCAGGCCATTTGTACTCCAAGTGAGTAATTTTTGTAGTAGGTCATAGAGATGGGACTGCTTTGAAATTTCTCCCCAATGCTTGTCATGTCTAGCAATACAAAAGGTGCCAGATGTGGACCTCAAATTGACTGGGGCAATTGCATTTTTAACAAGGAACTGAAAATGGGTTTGTGATCTACAGGAACAATCACATCGATCAGCTTGAGCAGGAATTTGTGCCAAACCTAAGCCCAGGTTTGCAGAACAGAAGTAGATTCCCACATAGGAAAGATTTGAAAGGCCTTCCATGGATGCTCTAAACATGTGTCAGTTTTTCAGATGTGCACAAAATATATCTTAAGAGTGAAGTAGTATAATGTTCCCCATGCACTTTTTTGCATCACTGGCAGTCGCTCTCTTTATGAGATACCATTTGACAACTGCTTGCAATCAAAAGAAGGAAGCTTAATATGAGGTGGTGGAATTTGGAAGCTGACCAAGTATGATGTGCATGTAAGTCTGCATCCCTCTTTACCCTAACAAGCCATATCTTGGACACCCAAAGGCTTGTGTGGTTTGCGCAGCTCCTGTCCTTCTGTGGGTTTTGTACCCATTTAAAATCTTGTGAACTACAAAGTTGTGGTGCACACATTAGGGTTTAACACTGGATATAAGTGCTGGTAAACTGATTGAGGATCTTGTGAAACCCCTGGCCAAAAGGTAACTATGTGATTGTTTTGATATCATATCAGAATAGTTCTTTTTCAAAAGCAAATGTTTCCAAAGCATCTTTATGGGTTTTTCCTTTTTAGGGGAGAATAATTGAAATTGAGGAATTGCAACTGTAGGCCATACTACACATTTGTTGTATTTTTTGAGGTTTCATTATTTCATGAAATTAATTATGAGTGTCAAAGCTATGTTTGTTCATCATAGGTAAAAAATAGGTTTAAAAATCTTGAACTTGATCTAAACTTTGCAAATCCAGTCCAGACATCACATGGTGGAAACTTTTCCCCTGAAAATTGGTAGTGGAACAATTTCATTGCTCTTTTATTTTTCTCAGTCGGGAATATTTAATGAGTTTTCAAAGTTTTAAATGGTCAATTTAACGCTTTGACCACAAGTTGCCAGTTGCCACCCACAGAAGGCCTCCAATGCAAATAAATTTATGCTCAAAATGCATTTGAACTATGACGATATTCTCATTTTTCAAAATTAGAAAGAGGTATTAAGAAATTGTGGATTGTAGAACATTCAATTTGTGCATTTACACTTTGCCTAATTCAAAGAAACTATCCTGTTGAATCATGGCCTGTCATCACCAAAATCCAAGAACCAATTAGATTGCAATATTTTGAACAACAGCAAAATAGGAAGCAAAACATGTCTTGTGTCAAAGAGATAAACATCATAATTACGTGGATTCTATGGTAAAAGTAAATTCTATTGAATTCATGTTGATATTATTCTCTCGAATGAAAGCTTTTGAGAATAGTCTCCATGTTTATGTTAAGTGTTCATGCATGTTTCACTATTTTAAAAGAATATTCATTTTTCAAAACTATAGGTTTCTTCCTTACATGAAACTCATGCAAAAAAAGAGCATTTCAGGTTAAATTATGTTTTCTTCTGTATTTTTTATGGATTTATTACATGGTAAATAACCAATATGCAAAGTCAATTCACTTCAGAGACCATTATGCTTATCACAATTTTCTTAATCCAAACCACATGTGAAATGCTTTGCACCTTACATCAAAATACTTTTGAATATTCACTTTTTGTTTACATTGAACATATATTACTTCATGCAACCTTGAATTTGGACTCAATGGATTCTCCTTTTACAAATATCACCCATTCATTTCAGTTAAGTTGAAGCTCATCAAAGTGTATTCAAGAAAGAACAATGTCGGTACACATAATGTTTGAACAGATTCTATTATCTAGAGTAACAATTAGTGACCCTTGGTTAACTACTAAATTTAGGGGGGCATTGGTAGTTCTACGACATGAGCGAACTACAAAACAAGTGAGATGAGTTGGCTGACCTCATACGGATGATGTTAGTTGACACAAAGATGAGAGTGTGTTAACAACAACAGCCCTTCTTGCACCTCATTCTCCACCAACATGTTGTGACATTCTAGTTTACTAACTAGTCAATGTTATGTATCTTCTATAAGCAAACTATTGTAACTCAACTAGTTTCATTGGATTATATGAGGCCATGGTTTTATGCCATTGTCCTCCCATAATTTGCCACCTTATTGAGCTCCTAATGGTTTTGTAACCAAGTCAACCTATTGTACTTAACTTGGGATGCACCTCATTTTAATGTTAATAGTTTGAGACCTTTCGCAAATAAAGTAATGTTCAATTTCAATATGTTTGGTTTGCAATGTAGGATAGGATTATGGACAAGCTTTATCCAATTTTGATTGTCATTAAGAAATGGAGTCAATGGTGAACTTCCAATCTACAATTCAATAAACATTATCCTCAATCGCATATATCTTGTGTAGCCTTAGAGAGTACTTGATATTTTGCCATTATCATCAACATTGCAACACTTAATTACATGTGTGAACCATAATCAATTGCAATCTCCCCCAATTTGTGTATGATCCCAGAAGTTGAGTGATGTGTATTAAGTGATGTGTATTAAGTTCCCACCCATAATTCACATTAACAAAGGAGATAAATTAATCCTCCCATTCTGAGAAAAAATGTGAGCTGAAATATTTAGTGCCTCTTAAAAACCAAGGTCACAATATAATGACCACTACTCACCCATTTAATTACTTACAAATGATTGTTTTTAAAAGCTCGAGGCTGGCCAATCAAGATGATGTGGTGGAATATGTTTGGTTATCAAAACCAAAAAATATTTATCCCATTATTAACAAGGTTACACACATTGTTTTGATTATTATGACCCAAAAAGTTGTCACATTACATTATTTTGTAAAGGTGTATATAAATTATTTTCAAGAAAATTCCATTTTCAAATCATTTCAAATCATTTCTACATAACGATAAACAATGAAAACACTGGTTACAATGTTTTAATAGTGCGTTTGGTTACTTTAAAACAAGCAAAATCATTTCAAACCTATAATATATTTAAAATATCATTGTATAAGTACACCAAGCATTTTCAACATTAACTCAAATGATTTTGGTTTTTTTCAAAATCTGTAAAATTAAACATAGGTTACACTTGCAAATAATACTTTTATGGTGAAATCATCCTATTTCAATATATTTTTGGCCACCACTATGTGAGGTTCTTGAAAACACTTTAAGTACCGAGTTGGTAATAATATCAATTGCAAATTGAGCATATGGTCATAGATCCATGGCAAACAAGAAGTTGCCAACAATTTATCAATACAACTTTTGATCAATAAAAGGAAAATACATGCCCTTTCTCCACACTTGGCCTAGATTCATGGAAATGTGGAGAACAAAACATTTGACCATGTTAAATTATTGTAATAACTTTTCAATGTAGTGGTGCACATGCATCCAAGTTCTAGCCTCATCAAATGCAAAACAAAACCTAGGTACAACTATAGTCTCCCTAATTCAACCACATCAAATTGTGCTTTAAGTTGATTCTCAATGTGATCAGTATCCTCAATATTCACACTTGTTAATAATAAATTTTCAACCTACCATGTAAAAATAATATATTTGTTGGATCAATATATAATTGAATAATAAAAGTTATAGTTTATTAAGTTCCTTAACATACTTTTTTCCAAAAATGATCATCAATTTGATACTTGATGTTTAGTTGAGGTCATATATAGCCCTAACAAGTCCAAAGACCTTCTAATTCATTTTGAATTCTAAAAAAGCTTTAGGTAAAATCATGTAAACCTCTTCCTCTAGATTCCCATGCAAGTGTAATTATTGAATTTGCCAATTTTGTTGTGTAAACAATGAAAATATGTTAGAGCAAATGATATTGGACAATGTATAATCGAAGCAAAAATTTCATAGAAATCGACCTTGCCTTATATTTGAGAAATTTTCATAATGTCTCTTTCTTTGCTTTGAAGATCCATTTGGCAATAATTGGTGTCTTGCCCTTAGATAATAATTTATATCTCCATGTGCCACACTTCTAAATCAATCAAACTTGTTCAATAATTGTTTCCCATCCTTCATATTGTATATTTCAACATAAGTCTTTGGCTTTTAATCCATGATGATTTCGATGGCTTCAATTGAATACACGTGATAATTATGAAGCATGCTTGAACGATTTCATTGACAAATTAATTAACAAACCATTGGAATATATTTTGGTTCTTGGTCTATTTGTGATGATACGAGTGCTTAATAGTCAACATAAAAAAAGGCTATGATTCAACTAAATGTATGGCATGTTTTCATAGTTGCAAAGGAGCCCATTCAATAACAAATTCATCAATGTTTTCTAAGGTCATAGTTCTCCCAATGTAATTAGCTGATTTTTTAATTCTTTTGCCTTTGAAATGTATTCTTTGATATTAGTTCCATCCTTCATGTTGATGTTGTGCAACTATTATATAACAAGTTGATACACGAAACATTTCCCAATTGGAATTGAATCCTTAGTGCTTGCCACACAAAAACAAGGTTGATGAATTGAGCCTTTGTGTCCACAAAGTTGTCTTTAACCAAAACAATCAATCCCAACATCACCTTGGTTTTCATGTCCCATAAAATTAACTTTCACTTAAACACCACCAACAACAATAACAAAATGACATTTTACATGACATCCCAAAAATTCTCCCTCCTCAAAATGGCTTTTATCTTGAGTTGCCAAATCATTGTAGTTTGTGACTCTTTTTAGCTTGTTGTTTTTTGGACAATAGAAATTTCCTTACTTTTGGCATGAGCTTGAACCATCTTGACTATTCTCAACGAGTCCTCTTTTATTCACTTAATCTTCTTGAAGCAAACTTTAATACCATGTAGTTCATCAAAGTGTATTCACGGAAAAGCAAAGCTTGAATACACATAGCATGAAAGGTAAGGATTATGTTATCTATAAAAACAATCAATGACCCTTGGCTAACTCCTAAATTTATAGGGGCACCAATAATTTTACATTAATAGCTAACTACAAAACATGTAAAACAAGTTAGTTGACCTCACAACAATGATGTTAGTTGGCACAAAGATGAGAATGTGTTAGCAATATAAATTTCATCATAATAACAATTGATGAATTGATTACAATATTCAATCCCACAAAACATTTCAACAAATGGTTACACCTTGACCTTTATTTGAGGTTCAAAAAAATTGAAAAATTATATTGCATTTTGACAATATGTGCAAGGTTTGTCCATAAGCTAAACCATTAAACACTCAAACAAGATCTTCTATGAATATGAAACATCATCAATATGAAAAGGGCTTATAAGCTTCATCACAAAACTTTCACATGCAAAATTGCACAAGACAAAAAGTTTATCAAATTAAAAGGAACACTTGATTCCATTTCGTTCAAGAACATTTATCCTCATGTCATCAAACTTAACCAATATATTGGAATACTTATCATTGTTTTTCTAATCAACATTGGTTACCATTAATAATTCATCTTGAAGGATGGCTTACTCAATTGTCACCTTACATGTTTTAAAAACAACTTTGAAATGAGCAAGGTAGCAAGACACACAATTTGCACCTTTCAATATTGACATTTGATATAACTTAGAAAAGGACAACATTATTTGTAGTTTAGTAAACTAACTAGTTGGTCCCTTTTGGGACTTGGAGTGGAGGTAGGCCTAGTGCAAAATACCACTCTTTCATGAAGGGATATTAGGATGGTCACAAATTGGTGAACAAATTGAGGTTATGGGGGGTAATGCAACTTGTTCCAAGAGGTCCAAGTTTTTCTTTTCTCCAACACAACTTTTAATTTTTGTATACATCAAAATTCTATAAGATTTATAAATGTGGTCTTCAACTTTTTTTGGTATGGATTAACTTTTTCTTTCTTTCTTTCCATTGTTGGCTTCAAATTTTCCTTCTTGTTTAATCAAATGAATTGGATGTGAAATGCCTAGTCAAAGTCAGGAAGGAAGGAGCAAAATTCCATTTCTTTAAATTGATGCCCAACAAATGTATTAGACAATGTTTTGCATTTGGTGAGTGAAGTGCATCTCAATTCATATTATTTCTAATACGCTAAGCCTATGAGGGATGCAACGGCTTTGCAAATAACATGTGGCTTACTATGGGCATTGTAGAAAATGAAAAACTAATAACCAACCACAACTTGTGAATCGCCTATAGTTAGTTCTATTACGTAGTTGTGAGATGCATACCAGACTATTTCAAAAGTAATCTGAAACTTTGAAGTTTGAACAACTCCACCCCCAATAAAAGCTTGCACTTTCAAAATATAATGATAGAGGTGCTTCATGCTTGGCATATTTATATTGACTGTTCAACTTTGGCAAAAGTTATGGGATAAAGTGTGGTGAGCTATTGCAAACATCTTGGGAAACACATTGGGAGCTTGAGAACATGCCAAAAATGCATTAAGAACCTGGGGTGTTCACACATTGGGAACTTGATGTGAACACATATGATTGACAACTTGGTGTGCACCTAGTGAAAAGACATTGAGAACATCAAAATCAAAAAATGTTCAAAACTCCCATTAATTCCCAAAAGGAAAAAAATCTAATTCTTTGATCAGCCTCATGTGAACCATCATCTCTTATACAACTTTAAACCTTGAGTTGGTCATTTGTTTGGTGAGTCATCAATCTACCTTATAAACTTTGGGGAAACCCAAGAAATATTCAATGATATCTTTTCACATGACAATGCATGTCACATGGCATTCTAATTTATAGGTTTGCATTTCGACCTTTGAGGCCTACTTGGCCAATGGGTCTTTAGCATTGTTTATCACAAAATCTGGAGTATGACACCGGTGTAGCTGCTCTAATAATAAGCAAGAGGCCTCACTCTAGAAGGTCAAGTACCAATGTTCCTATATTATGTACATGCTGGTTCATTTGCCACCAAGTCAAAACCCCAAAAAAACACATTTCCTTTGTGCACAATTCCAAGTAGGGACTTGCGGTGACCATGTGTGAATGCAATTTGTTTTGTTGATGAGGATTGCCTCTTTACATTTGAACTATAAGCTTCCATCAATGGTCATTGGGGAAGAAGCAGTCACAAAAATGCTTACACAATCCAAGTCTGAAAAATAAGTCTAATTGTTTTGTCACCTAGAAAAGGGAATGGAACCTCAAACGTTAACATATTCAATAACAACAATATTTTAAGAGTTCAACAACATTGAAGCAATCTTCAAGTCTGAACATTGCGTCAAGAGTCTTCTTTTTAGGTCATTAATCCCATAGTAACCAAGAATTTAGATCCCAAATTTGACAGATAAGAGTTAGTTTGGTGTTGGCATATTTTTCCTTTTTGAAATAGAACTTTGAAGTGTTAGTTTTCAAGATGAGATGCCTCATGTCAGAAAAATATCTCATATTTTCACTAAAAATTAGCAAGGATGCAAATATGAAGAAATGGCCGTCAGTAGTGAACTTGAACCTTTTTATCTAAGAAGTTCATTCCAGAATTGATGTTCAACTTGGTAGCCCAAAGTGTCAAGACTGGGAAAGAGAATCAAAGTTGAATCGACCTACTATGAAGTATCCAGGGTGCATCCAGCTCCTCAACCCCTGCTTATGCAACTCCTGTTTTGTCACATGATGTTCTACCATAACTACCTATGGAACTGCAAACTGATATCAAAACATGTGAAAAGAAGGTATTATGCTTAAATTCTCTGCTTGGACCTCATAATCACCCTGTTTCAGGTCCAGTACATAAACACTGCCTTGAATTGTCAATAAAATATTGCTGCAAAGTGAGCAGTCTTGAAAACCCTGCATGACTTTCAGACCAATCACTCTGTGCATCTGTGTACAAATTCCCTCCCATGTTGCTCTACTGATTTGTGCCACTCACTCTAATTTTGACAATGCTGCCATTCTAATGGTGCCCATATCTTCAGACACCCCAATCTCCTCAAAAAAAAGTGTGAACACCTGTCCTGTGCACTTTTCCTCAAAGATGCCAACAGGAAATAGCAGGACTCAAATTGCCTTAGACTAGTCCCCATATGAGATGGGATTCTTATTGGCCTCGGTCTCCTCCAGGAGTGAAGGTGCCATACACAATCCAGGTGTCCAACCAAATACCTACAAGAAATGGTCCTGCAAAATCGCCAACAGCACAGCCTGCATTCACATTGGATAACATGTCAGGAAAACACAACATTTACCAAAAATAACTGATAACAAAACATACAGGGCTGTACTCTATTGTGCACATAGAAGATTTGGAACACAAAAGGCTTCACAGATGGAAAAATCAACTTGTGACAACTAATACAAGATCAACCATGGTATCACCTTACATTTAGAAGCCCATTATGTAATATTGAAGTTGAGGCAAACATACCAATCCAAGTTCCTGTGGAGGGTCTGATCAGCACTGTACCAAGGCCAGCACCCAATGAAGCCAGGAGGAGTGAAGCAATACCCTTCAGCGTATTTCCCACAGTCCTCCTGGCTAGCCGTTTAAGCTCTCTTGCATCCAACCCAACAGGCTTCCCATCCTTTGTCCTCACATAAAGTGAAGTGCTAATGCTTCTGTATATGTCCAACACCAACTGCACCATCCAATTGGCAGCAACTCCCAATGCATGTGCTGCAACACAAAATGCAGGCCATCCATTCTAATCTTAAGCCACCCATCCATGTCTGCATCCTCAAAACTATGCAACAAGCAGTCCAAAGCAATTGAAAGTCTATTGGTTCCAAACATAAAGCAAAACCAAAACCATGTGCAACTCTGGAATGAAGCATTGAGAACTTCTGCTCAAGTCTTACAAAATTCTGCACCAATCATCAACATCACACACAAACAATCTGCAATGCAGGCTTCAAGATATGGAGCATGGACTTATGAATTATAATCAGAAGACACAACAAACCTCGAAATGTTGTCTTGCAAACAGCAATGAACAGCTGCCACTTGGACATGTTCCTTGCAGCTTTACGCACTGCTGATTTAGGGATATCTGCAGTCATTTCAAATAGGTGATAAGGAAACACAGTTTGGGATATAGCCCACTGCTAATGAAAAGAAAAAAATATTCAAATATCAACAGACAATTATCACTTTGTTAAGATTCATCAGACACACTATGCAACCCATCAGGATCAAGCCATGTACCTTTCAACAATTTCCATGCCATCCGGTGTGTTACATAATGCACAACAGCCCTCTCAAGTATTCTTCTTGTGGTGATCACAGAAACCTGCCACCACCACCTGAGAAGTAAGCATGAGTCACAGTAGTGACTACCATCACTACAGTTACTACATCAGGGCTCAAAATCACCTGAAACTGTGAAAGCAGTTGACATAAGAATGGGGAAGTTCAGAAAGCTTAGCCAATATCTAAACTCCCTGTGAGACAAAAGGCACAACAACTAGATAATGAGAAAGCTGAGGCAAACAAGAAGTGTCCAGTTTCTTACATACCATAAGGCTAGAAATAATGCTAGAAAGTTAGGGCCAGGCATGGCCACAAAACTTACACAAGTCTCCTATTGCTGACCTGCTACATACTACATAAGCTAACACAAAGCATATCTATGAGATTAAGACTAACCATTGTATCCATTCCAGCATAAACAGAATGAGCACAACAAGAACAAGTGCAGTAATAACTTGCGAGTGTTGACAAAGTATCAGACATCACCTTTGTCACAAATGGCAGTGACTAGCTGCCATTACTTCCCACTGACTTCATCAGCTACTAACTGTAGGTATACCTTCATAATGATTTTCTCAACATGTTGGGCAATACAAAAGTCTGTGTCTTGAGTTTCTCTTGCATTTCCAGAATCAATGGGAAGACCAGTCATGATGGCAGGTTACCACTCAAGAGACATAGCATTTAAAAAGGCAACAATATACTCAATCAAGCTGCAACAAGCCATCCAGGGTAAGCATCAGGGCAAGCTTCATTCTATTTTAGCTTGCCCCTGTGCAGGCAAGCATCTAACCCTAAGGCATAGGGGAAATACTAAGCATTTCTAGAGGACACTAGTGGCATGGAAATGCAGCAGAAGGTCATTCACAAAGTAACAGGTGGTAAGATCCAACTACCTCTCGGACAATATGTGTTGCTGAGCGCTTCAAGGGGACAATAGGATTCACTGGCAGCTGAGCAGGTCGATCAGCATCCTCATCTCCCTCATCTTCTTCAGGTTGCAGGTAGGCCTCAAGTAAAGGCAGATAGTTTACCAATAAAGCTCGGACAGTAGTTGCTCCCAAGGCTCTAATCCTGAATGCAGAGAATAGGGGCTTTAACTCAATCTCATATGTCTTCACATGAATATCTGTCCTTGTCTCCCACAGTGGAACCCATCTCGCATCCCACCTGTCTGGATCTACTGCTTCCTCACAGTATGCAACATTTTCACTCCACTCCCTGCAAGCATACCATATAAAATGTCAGACAACACAGTACTCCATTAGCATTGCTGAATTTTCTGGGCAAATTAACATTAAGCTGAAGACTAAACTGTGGACAAAACCACCTCTTGCTGTAAACAGTCAATCATTGACACATGGACTTGCAGACTATTGGAGCACCTGGTTGATCATGCCAATAATACTATATATATGCTCTGTTGTGTTATGAAAGTTGGAATGGCTCACAAATCAGGTTATAGATTCTTTGATGTTTGTTACTGGGATAACCATAGTAATTCTAGAGGCGACATGTGCACCAACTCCCAACACCAGAAGGAGAAAGGGTGCCTGTGTGTAATGCCTGGTAGTAAAAATATCCTTGAAATTGCAGAGAAATCTCCACAACAACAATTTCAAAGGCAACATGAAAACAAGTGCAGTTGTAACCATATGAGAGTTGCTCACGAAGTGTCAGACTATGCCCTTCATCACGAATAGCAGTAATGAGCTGCCATGACTACCCACCAACTTCATCAACTCTAGACAATGGTGGGTGTAGAGAAGTTAAAAGTAGTTGGCCCAAAATTTCAGGCAAACCATAAAACAAATATCCATGTGATGAGTTTCTGTAACATTTCCAGATGCAGCAGGAAAGACACAGTGTCATGATGTTGGCTAGGACTCAAGAGACATGGCCTCGTAGTAACATGTCCAATTGTGACAATTTATCTGGCATCCTTGTGATTATTGATCTCATAAGAAAGAAAAGGAGCAATGGATTATATGCTACAAATCTTCAAAAAACCTAATTGAAACACATGCATAATAGATGAAGTGAAATTGAATTATGCAAGGATGCCAGATCATTAGACTCACTGTGCCACCGCGATGAAGGACCTGATCAAATGGTATGCAAACATTGAAGTGCCACAATCAGATAGGCACCAGAATAATCTAAAAATTATTTGATGATTGATTTTCTGATCTGAGAAGAGAAAACTGAGATTAGGGTTTGGTGTACACTGAGACTTCTCGAAGCAAAATTCCATACAACGTGCCTACAAGCCCTACTCTTTCCTCATGCTTCAGAAGAATAAAGAATAGGGGGAAGAAAACAAAACTGTCCACATGGAAGCCAAATCCCAAACTGCCAGAGAAGATCAATACTTCAAAATCTACTTTTTATTCATTTCTTCCTGATCGTACTGGAGTCAGTAGCTTCCCACCAAATCCCTTCCTGGCTGCATACAAGTACCTAAGAAAAGAACACAGATCGCACAACTGCCAATTTACCAAAGTTGCAAGCAGACAGCGAGGGCGGTGTTATTACCTCGACGTAGTAGTAGGCGTGTAGGCGAGCGAAAGACGGTCGGGCAGATATGAAATGGCCGATGAAGCCGCAGCCGCAGCCGAAACAGCAGCGAGAGTGGAAAAAGAATGCAACGATTTGGAAGAGACTCCGGAGGAGCTCTTCTCTAGTAGCTGGATTGCCAATGCCAGCCCCGCCATCTCGTGCGTGATCCCGACTTCTTCACTCCCGCTGAGGATCAAGCTTTTTTGTTCATCGTCAGGCCCGCTCTTACTCCTACTCTTCCTATGCTGCTCTCTTTCCTACTGCTGTTGTTCTCTTATCTCCAACCTCCGAGGCAGGTCTTTTGCTATGGCCTTTCCTGCAACTGGACTCCGATCCAGATCAGGAAGATGCAACAGCAGCTTGGTTATCAGATCAGCGTAGGATTGTGCGAGAAGGAAAGGAGGCAAAGAGGAAGAGAGCGGCCTGAGCGTCGTCGGTGCCTCCCGACCATCGCCAGAGCTTCTTCCTTTTCTTCCCGTGCCGGAGCGGCCGCCGTTACGGGGGGCTACCGTTCCAGGTCCCAAACTCCTGCTTCCCTCTTTCGGAGATCTTGGGACCTCGATATAATAAGACAACGTTCCAGGTCGCAACGTTTTCCCTGCCTCTTTCGGAGATTTTGTGGACCTCGATGCCATGAGACAGCGTTCCAGGTCCCAATGTTTTCCCTGCCTCTTCCGCAGGTTTTGGGACCTCGATACAATAAGACAGCTTCCAGGTCCCAAAGTTTTCCCTGACTCGTTCTGATATTTTGAGACCTCGATATAATAAGACAGCGTTCCAGGTCCCAACGTCCTCCCTCCGTATTTTCAGATATTTTGGGGCCTCGATATAACAAGACAGCTTCCAGGTCCCAACGTCCTCCCTCCCTCTTTCGAATATTTTGGGATCTCGATATAATAAGGCAGCATTCCAGATCCCCGGGTCGCAAGGTCCCAAGGTCCTCCCGCTTTAAGAGATTTTGGGGCCTCGATGTAATAAGACAGCGTTCCAAGTCCCAACGTCCCCCCTCCCTCTTTCGGATATTTTGAGATCTCAATATAATAAGACAGCGTTCCAGGTCTCAAAGTTGTGCCTCCCTCTGTCGGAGATTTTGGGATCTAGATATAATAAGACAGAATTCCAGGTCCCAATGTCGTCCCTCCCTCTTTAAGCGATTTTGAGACCTCAATATAATAAGATAGTGCTACAGGACCCAACGTCCTCCCTCCATATTTCGAAGACTTTGGGACCTCAATATAATAAGACACCATCCCAAGTCCCAAAGTGCTCACTCCCTATCTCGGATATTTTGAGACCTCAATATAACAAGACAGCGTTCCAGGCCCCAAAGTCCTCCCTCCCCTCTTTTGGAGATTTTGGGACCTCGATATAAGAAGACACCGTTCCGGGTCCCAAAGTCCTTTTGGTGGTTTTTGGACTTGGAATCAGGATATAATAAGAGGCCGCTCGCGGTGCTAAAGTCTGAAGTCCTCCCTGATTTTGACATCTTGGGACCTGGAACCCAGATATATTAAGAACACCATTCCAGATCCCCAAGTGCTCATTCCCACTGTTCTGAGATTTTTGAACCTGGAACCTGGATACGATAAGACCGCGCATGAAGTCTCAAAGTCGTCTTTGCGAGATTTTCGGACCTGGAACCTGGATATGATAAGACCGAGCATGAAGTCTCAAAGTCCTCTTTCCGAGATTTTGGCACCTGGAATTCATCCGTATGTAACTAGATACACACACTCTGTGAACCCCATTTTAAGACCTCGATCTGTAAAAGGAATTGGTTGGTCTCAGACCAGTTGAGCCGGGTATTTGATTTGGTTAATTTAACCAGCAATTCCATTTTTTAAAACATTTTTAAAATCAGGGAACAGCAAAATCAGAATAAAAAGAACCCACCAGTTCTGGTTATTTAAACCCTATGAAAGAACCGGCGGTTTTAACTGTTCATTTGTTGATTTGATCTCTTACAGCAACAAAATTTGAGAACCATGGATATAATTCAAACAGGCTCTTCAATTTGAAAGAACTGCACTAATGGAAACCCCGAGAACCACCCTGATAACCAGCCAGGGGTTTGGTGCTATTTCTAATACCCGCCCAACATTTGGATATTTTCATAATTAACTTGGGCTACACACAACTATGCACCATCAATGACAATCAATTGATGAAAAAAATCAATTGATTTTGTGAAAATTAAGTTCCATTTGAATGAAAATATTGCATGACATTGCATGCACCCTTGAATTGGAATTCAATTCAAATCAAATCAAATACATTGTTTGGAATGTGAATTGAATTGGATTTTAATTTAACAATTGGATTAAAATTCAATTGAAAAGAAATGAGATGCAAATTGGTGAAAAAGGTATTAAAAATATGATCATGAATATGATGTTTATGGGAAAAAAAGACTCTTAAAAAACACGTATTTGAAATGACACTTTTCCATGCCTCTTTACTTAGGAATGGGTTAAATAAATTTTGAGCTAGAATTTAGTAGGATGAAATATTACGGGATCCTATATTTATCTTACTTAAACTCAGTTTAATGAACCATCATCTTTAGAATTCTTTAAAAGTTAATTAAATCATTAATACAAAATTTAAATAAAATGGATACACCCTATTTCATCAAGAACTTGGACAAAGTTTCATGAACCCATTAATGTAATATTTGTATAATTTTGTAACTTATTATGGAAGATAAAATAAAGTGAATTGATATTATGAAATTTAAGGAACAAATGAAAATATATTAATATTTTGACCTTATGTCAATTTGATTGTCATTGGTGGTGTGAAGCAACATGCAACCCAAGTTTGAATAATATAAAAATTAATTCAAAAAATTTATTCAAGGTTGATACTTGATACACTAAATTTTATTAAGAACTTCTAAGTTGTGCACTCAAATTGGAATAAAAGTATGACAAAAGAACCACCAAGAAATAGTATCACCACCCACATGCAAACGGAGAATTCTAATTAAAATGCCCACCTTTGCAAATGGTAATAATAGACCCTTGGGTTATGAATCATGATCCTAAAAAGCAAGAAAATTTATGTTAATTTCATGAGCTTTTAAACTATACATGGTTGGTTTAATGCATCAGTCAAATGTTGTTGAATTTTTAGAACTTTTTAAGTCATTTTATTATTTGTTCTATTTTAATGATTTTAAATTAAGATTTTTTTAATTATGTGATTTATTCAATTATCTTTAAATAAATGCTCTTAATAAATTTGATTGTTTCAAAGTTGCTTTATTTATATATAAGTTTCATGTTTCTACTTGCCATTTTTCAATTAAAAGGTAATTATCACTATTTATTATTGTTCATTTTCTCTTTATGAACATGTTAATTTAGTGTAGAGACTTATGTGAAAATTTGTAGTGGATTTCAAGGTAGCCTTACATAACATAATTGTGTGTTTGCAAACAATGAACATTTCAAAATAGATAATGCCCATTGAGGTAAGCATTACATTTTTCAAAACACATGGCCTTAGTGGAAAAATAAATAAATCATGGTCTTTACATTGAGTAAAGCCTTAGGACTAAGGTTTTATCAAAATATAGCACCCCCAAGGTGGTAGTTGAAGGTGTATCTTGTATTTGGTAAAGGCCTAGTCCTAGGGTTTTACCCTACAAATAATTTGAAATCAATAGGATTAGTGCCATGGAAAAAAAATAAAAAATGCAACCAATAGTATTTTGGGGTAATCATGTTTGAATTAAGGGGATTTGGATTTCTTTTCCCTTATTGGGAGGATTTTTTTTTGAAACAAATGTTTCAACTATCTAATTTATAAAGCCAATGATGAGGTTGCCTAAGGTTTGTTATGTAGTCCAATCTAGGTTTACTCTCTAGGAGAAAACCTTAAATAAAAAGCAAAATTTTTACATTGAACTTTCATTCCTATAAATAATATTAAGAGGGGATGCTTGTGTGACACTACAATTTGGTCTTTTTAATGTTCTTTTGGGTACATAACTATGGTGATTGATGATGTGGTTTAGATGAATTAGAAAATGTTCAAGGTTTTCCTTGTTTTCAACACATTCTCTTGGCAACATGGGTTACAACTACCATTGGAAGTGTTTCAATAGAAGTTCAATGTTCAAAGATGAAAGGCACACATGTGTGAAAAAATGGAATTATAATTCAAAAACATGGTATCTTGGGAATAAATGTTATGTAAGATTACAAACCCAACAACCCTAGAATTAACTTATATGAAAACTACTAAATAATAGCATAAGAAACACCCTAAACCCTAAAATAGTTGCAAAGGACTACCAAGGGGAGGGCAACCCTACATTCCAAATAAATAACTAAATAAAGACTTTCCAAAAACAAATGCAAGTTATAATGAAGGCAAGAAAGTAGATACCTTCTAGCCTACCCTAATACATCTACAACAAACTCATCCAAAGGACCAATGACCTTCATGAAGTTACTACCATTATCTTCCATTTCGGTTGTCCTTTTGTAGTTACCATCTAATGACCTTGGACCTTGATAAGGAAAATGAATATAAAACATAAAATTGAAAGTTACTAAATAAATTAATCCAATCTACTTACAAAAAGAATAATGCACCCAAAACAAATAGAAACAAAGTACAAGGTAATGGTTCCCACAAAATTCTTTCCTTGTATTATTATTCATACACCAAATATTGTGTTTAAAGATTAAAATAAACTCAAGGTACCATAGAATGAAAATGCTATTAGTAAAAAACAACCTAAGAAAAGAATAAATCTCATGGAATGTTTAATGGAATAAGGAGCACAAAAGGCCTTTTCTCCATCCATAGTTTCCCAAGCACCTCATCCTAATGTCCTTCACAAATCCTTAAAGGTGGCAAAACCACATGCCACTAAAATACTAACTGCCCAAGTAGTTTGATCTTTTAGTAACTAAAAGACAGTAAGTACAACATACCACTAATAATTATAAAATTAGTAGAATGCCCACTAGGCTAGCTAAGATAAAAACTTGTTTCATTAACATGCTTGGATAAAGATATTAGGATAGGGATAAAGATTTTGATGATGAAGGGCAAAAGTTTAATGTAAAAGCTAGAAACAAAAATAAGATTTACCAAAATTACAACATTTTACTCGATCCTCCTTCCTTTGTTTTTTCATTTCTTAAGGAACTTCAACTTAAATAGTTGGGTGAAAACAAGCTAGGGTGAAAGATTTTGGAGTTTGGGAATTCATTTTAATAGTTTTCAAATTTTCAATAGAATTCCAATTTATATGTGCAAATTGATGGAATGGGACTCATGTCAACAATGAATTCATACACCATCATACAATATAAAAATGACAAAATCTTTAATATCCAATTGTTATGAATTTTTAAAATCATACAAAAAAATTGTCAAGGTTAGGAATAAATCAATATGGACTCAATACACTTTCACATAATGCATTTTAGAAAATAAGCAACTCAATGACAATATGGTGTGTTGATATTGATATAAGCTTGAAACAATTTGGAAAGATGTTGATGATCAAATTTTGAAATGTACATCAATTTGTAAGGTTTTTGAAAAAAACAAAATCCTTGAAATTAATAGTTTAGATATTTGTCTTTCTAATATACGATTATGATAAGTTGACCTAAGATGGTTCAAATCTTTATGACAAATATCTTATGATACCTTGCCACACAACCCATGAAATTCAAGGTGTTTTTTTTTTGGCTTACACAATGTATTATAGCTTTAAAATAGATTTTCATGATGTGTGATTTTTGTTCTAGATACTTTAATGTGCTTTCATCCACTTCCTTCAAGTTCATTTCTAATTGTTTTGGGCATCATTTCAAAGAGCAATGCAGGCAAGAGTTAAATTGAACTTCTTTTGAATTCAAATTGCAATTGTGGAATACCATAAGGGAAGCAAGCCTATGTAGCTTTCTTTTTTCATAAATGTTGGAAAATGCAAAAAAAAACTTGTGAAAAGAGAATGTGGAAACATGACAAAAAAACAATGGCAATTTATCATCTTTGACATGCAACTTTTCTTGCAATTCCAAAGGATGAAAATGTGCAAATATTTTTTGCATCTTTCAACATTGTTTTGAAGGTATTACATCCATTTCACATTTTTTGTTATTTCCTAAAAGCTTATTTATGAGCAAGGGTGAGAAAAATGGAAGGGTTTTTGGGAAAGTTTTGGAAGTGGTTGCTCCTTAGGAAATCAAAATTGTTGCTAATGAAAAGATTCAACCAACCTCGGAAAATAAACAAAACATGAATGCTTCAACTAAATTAAGAAGCACATTGAACATTCCTTTTCAAGGAACTTCAATTACATTAAGTTAGGATTACCAAACCTCCACAGAGGAGGCCTAAGGCTCAACGCCAATTGAGTTTAAATTAAAAATCATTACATGGTACCCATGAACATCCATGTTCAAAGAAGGTTGTTCAAATTATGAAAGGATTGCGCAAAAAAAAAATTCATTGAAATTACATGAAGTTTTGATTCCATGAATATTTTGTTTCCTTAAAAGTTTTTCACAAGATGGTTTTTTGAACTAAGCTTTTCAAATGAGATTGGAGCTATTGAAATAAGGAAAATAATAACAATGGAGTGGAGCATTAATATATCCTTTTGTTTTTCAAAATGATGGTCATCTTTAAACACATTATGTAAGAGTTTTTTTTGTCTCAGACTATGAATATCTAATTTTTAAAGCATAACAAAAAAATTTATAATGCATAAGACCTAACCTCCCTTGCAAGTTAAATTGAGGAGGTGATGGACATTGAAACTTTTGATTTTTACATCAAAAGGCTATTAAGTTCCATGGTGTCCATGGAAGTGGCAAACATAAGTAGATTCCCTAACATCATCTTCATACCATCATTGGATATGAATTATGATATAGATGTTACAATGGAGTAAAAAATCATATATATTGGTCTACTTAACCAATGTAGGATGATTCGGGCATTTTCACTAATGGATGCACAATAGTATGTTCTCTAATTGTGATTGAAGGGTTGAATGTTGTTCCTTTAAAAGGTCATGGAGTTAGAGAATAACACAACATGGGAAAGATGTAGCTCCAATTGTGACAAAGTTCCTAGAAACTTGAAGAAAGTTCAAACAAAGGTTGTGAAAAGCTTAAATGTGGTTTAGGAAAAAAAATGAATAATGGTGTAGCAAAAGGGTGCAAGGTTGTGAAGATGGGACAAAATTGGCAAAGCAATGGTGTTATGAACAAACATTAACCTATTTGAAAAGTTAGCATCATTGCAAGAAAAGAAAAAGGATTTTCCAAAGGATCCCCCAATTCTTGGTCTACCATTAGCAAATCCAAATGAATGGACAATTTAAAGGAAAAACCAATAGGAAAAAAAATGGCATTCCTCTAGATGCATGAAATTAGGAGGTTGGAAATTTTTAAAAGTTCAAGGAATCTATAGACAAGAATGTGTATAGGAAAAGTTGAAGGAAGCTAAACAAATAATTTATAGTGGTAAGAAATATCTTTTCTTCCTTGACTTTGCATTACTTTTTCTTTAAAGCTCTTCAATGGTTACTTATTCCAAATTTTGTTATTTCGTGTTAGATGTTGGTTAGTTCATGCACCAAACCCATAGATGGTCTAAAGTTTGTTTTGCTTACATTTGGATTTGTTTGTAGCTAATAGTAGATGCAAAACATTTTGTTGTTTCAATGGGCAAGAATGGTCAATGTAATTTACAAAGGAGGAGGTGATTTCTTTTTTCATTAAATAACTTTAAAAGATAAGGTGTTTAAATGTAGGAGCAAAAACTTTCATTTCCTCCTCCCTAGCACATGTGATAGATCATGGGATTTTGATGGAGGGTTATGCTCAATTTGTCTTGCTATAAATAAAAGATTTCAAAACCATAACTATTGTGAATATCCATGGTTCTTGAACATTCATCTAACGAGCACATTATGATGTGGCAACACATTCTTTCATGAAACATTGACGCTACACATTGCATTACTTCAATGCAACCAAAAGCTTCGAGCATTTGAAAAGGCTTGGCCAAAAATTCATGAGGCAAAGAAAGGCCACAACTTGGCATCATTTAACCTTGTAACAAAGATTGGATGATGTAAAAATTCTAAAAAATTCTAAAAAATTGATAATGGGAGAAGTAAATGCACTACAAGGTGGTTCACTTTTTGAATCACAATGCCCATTTCTATTAAATTTTTTTTCTCTGGGCACCTGTAATGAGTAATAAAATTTATCAAATTGAAAATTGATTATGAATTTAAACCCATGTAACTATTTTAAAATAAAATTATACCCATTTTTAACAATCAACTTTTAAAGTCCAAATTAAATATGAACTAGTCAGCTAATTAGAATAGTAGAAAATTGAAAGGTTCATATTTAATTCCATTCCAAATTATCCATAATGAATCAATATCATTAAATAATCTTTTTTATTGTTAAATCCTTCCTTCAAAAATCCTAGCCAAATTTCAATTATGGATTTTTAATGGCCAAAATTGAACCATATTTTCATAAGGTTTTAACATATTTATTTTCCTTTAACTTTAAAAATAGAATTGAATATATTTGGAATATCTACTTAGGCTTTTATTAATACATATTTTATTATTTTGGAGAAATGGACTTTATTATCAATTAACCAATGTTACCAAAAAAAATTACAAATTTAACACTATAGAACATGAATTTGCGTGGACTCTTGTTCAAATGACATTCATGTTAACCACTCTCTTCTTGTCCATGCCATTTGGCCTTGAAACAATGTGAGTCTTGAAAAAATGTTGAACCATTGTTAATCCATGATCATTCTAGAAAAAATCAACTTCCAGAACTCTAATTATAGGTTGATTCCAAAGATGAACACAAGCATGAAATTCTTTTCACTTTTGAAGGTTGTATTTGGGATATTTCCAAATTGCCTTTCTAGAAAACCATTTCACAAACTTTCTACAAGATGGCTATGGTATAATGATACATGTTTGCACATTTTTTTTATTTTCACAAAATAATGACAAAGAGGACCTATATGTAAAAAGTTGGTTCCATTTAGATAGCCTTTTCAAAATACATTTTTTTACAAAAAAAATCTACACAATAGAATTAATGGATGGGGAATTAGTTGCTACCCCAATGAAATGTTGGGGAATGTACCTTATAAAGTTTTGAAGGCCATGAATAACAAGCTTATTGAAGCTATCACTCTTAAAGAGCTCCAAGCTACATTGCAACATTGCCACGAGGTAAAACTCCAAGCCAAAATGGCCTACCCACATAGTTTTATAATAAAATTCAAGTGTGATTGCTCCCACTTTTCTTGAGCCCTTTATTTTCATGTTGGAGGATGGCAACACCTTTGATTTTATAAAGATAAGGTTAATTGCTTGAATTCCAAATTTTGGGGATCAATCAAAGCTTGAGAATTGGAGATTGATTGTTTTATTGGGTAGCACCTATAATAAGCTTGCCAAATTGTTGGTTAAAAGAATATAGTTCCACTTGTTGAATATTATTTGACCTAATCAAACAAGTTTCGTTGCAAGTTGTTGCATTCTTGATAATAAGTTTCTTGTGCAAGAAGCCATGGAATGGGCTATAAAAAACTACTTGGAACTAATGTTGTTGTTTTGCGATTTGAAAAACCTTTTAATTGGATTAAGTGGGGTCTTTTATTTTTGGCTTTGCAAAAGTTGGGTTTTACATGATATGGATAAAGTGGGTGTCTTCATTTTATGGGCTATCTTCTTTAATGGTGAAAAATAACCAAAAGCCTAGTTTCTTTTGAATATTTCTCATTTTGTAAAGTATGGCTACCCACTTGCTCCATATTTATTCATACTTGTTATAAATGTTTTGGTTATATTTTGGAGAACATGTGGTATGGAATTCAAGGATTAACTTGAGTGCAAATGGGGGGATTCTTAAAGACTAATCATTTCTAATGACATAACCTTGTATATTCAAGGTTCAACTCAAATCTTGATTGTATTAAAGTTGCCCTCTTTTTATTTTGCAAAGTCTTGCCTACGCAAAAATAAACTATCTAGTAAGTCAATCGCAATTTGGGTGGCTAGTTATTTTGAGCTATTCCACCTTAGGTTATTATAAGGTTTTCTACTTTACATTATTCTAAAATATTCTACCCTATTTCAAATATTTTAGGTTATTATATTCTAGGTTAATTTTCAATGATATTAGGTTATTCCATCCCAAACTATTTAAAGTTATTTCACCTTAGGTTATTTTTAGTTGTTTAAGGCTAATCCACCATAGGCTATTCTACTTTAGGCTATTTTTGGTTATTATAAATTATTACACCCTAGGTTATTTTACCCTAGGGGTTAGTGCATGGTAAATTGACCAATTTTGGACTTTTTGAAAAATTATACAACTTGTTTAATTATCATTTTAATGACCATATTCAATAGGTAAATTTGAATTTTTTTTCATGTAGGGACTTAGTTTAAGGATACCAACGTGAATATCTATTTATTCCATTTCTTAAATTTCCATAATTAAAAAAAACACACAAGAGATGTGGACTTTCAAAGTCAAACATTATGAATTGTAATCTTAACAACATTTTTTTATATGGATTTTGAAATGGTCCAATCATTTGTATTGTGTTTATTAGGCTTGACTTGATTTTGGTTATATAACATATTAAAGAAACTAAGTTTGAAAAGTTTTGCATGATGGCATTTGTAAGATTTTACCTATGGGCTTTTAAACAAGAAAAAATAAAGGTTTTTTCAAAAGTTCACAAATTTTATATAAAAAAAGGTTTTTGGACTATTCTTGTGCACATGTGTTAAGAAAAAGGACCTTTAAATGGGCTTTAGATTAAATGAAAAAATACCCAAAAAAAAGATGGAAAAACATTGTAATTCATTCTTACCCAACAAAAAATCCTTGATTTGGATTTCAAAAGTGATAATTTGGAATGTAACATTGGTCCATTCAACCATGCATTCAACCTTTAACTATTTTTAATGATTTTGCCTTAGGCTAAATAGGGTGGAATAGTCAAAAATAACATAGTAAAATAATTTAAGCATGGAGTAGTTAAAACCTTGCAAAAAAAAGAATGATTTGATTTGCATTGCAAATTACATATTACAAATTGCAAAACTTTTACAAGCAAGAGGCATTTGAATAACAATGGATTTAGTCCTAAGATTGACCTAAAGCCGCACCATATTACCAAAGAGGATATAGAAGAAGTTTTTGGAGCATGTACTAATTATAGAACTACAAACCCCAATCTTCTTCTAGAAACAAGAAAAGAACTTTTAGCATTGTACAAGAAGGTTTATGGCTCCTCCACCATGACCAACAATGAGTTCATGAAATGGTTTGTTACAAATTACATAATAAAAGCCAAAGGTCACCCTATTAATTGGGTGACATTAGTTCAGCTACAATAGTTAGAGAGAAACAAAGGCAAGAGGAATAAGAAAAGTTCAAAACAAGATTGGCAAAGTGTTCGAAGCCAAGTGATCATGCAAGAGATGCATTTGGCTTGAACGAGGTTGGTGATGTGGTGGATAGGTCAATGAAGGAGTTACAACTTGAAGGTGTGGGTAATGCATGTTGCCCGTATGGTGTTCCACCAATAGAGCTATTAAGAGTGCAAGATGTGTATGCATTTCTTGGTGAGATTTTGGTTCAATTGGTGAAGAAGGCTGAATATTTAGAAGGGGAAAAGTAGAAGATTTTTGAGAAACTTACAGGGATGCACTTCCATATGCATGCCTTAAAGTCAACCACATTACATGATTAAGAGAACTTGGCTATCTTAAGGAGGGGCTTCAAAAAACAAGTTTCAATGTCTAAACTTCTTTGTAAACAAAGGTAAGGTTGCATAACATTCTTTTACTAATTTTTTTATCATTATGTTACAACCAAGGTTCTATGTGTGTGAATGATTAATTAGGGTTATATGCATTACAATTTGATGAGCTTGAAAGCTTATCATTAGCTTTGATCATCATATTATTGCGAGGATTTTGATCACATTAAGGTATACGAGTTTTAATGAAATGCTTGTTATTCACCATTTTTGATCATGAAGTTATTAGTTTTTTTATCTCCATTGTGATCAAAGGTCATTATAAAGGACACGAGTTCTAATGTTTAGGGCTTATAAGAAGGTTGTGATGGGATAGAGGGGGCACATTCTCAAGGTAATCATGAGCTCCCCATTTTTAAAAAATTAGATGATCTCTGAAGTCAAATGAAGAGCACTAAAAAAATAATTGAAATTTGCATAGCTATAGTTGAGGATAACAAAATAAAAGTTATGCAAGTAAAAGATTTGTTTTAGGATACTAAACTAGAGTTGTGGAAGATTGAATCAAATGTTGTTGAGGTTAAAAGGGAAATGGGTGAGGTGGTAATGTAGAAAGATGCCATTCATGTCCAATTTAAATAATGGAAAAAGGAGGAGGACTTTCTTTATGGCTTAAGCTATTTCTTCATCCAACCATGCCTATAGATTCATATGTCCACACAATCATTTTGGTTTCTCCTTGTTCATTTTGTAAGAGGTCTTTCAATTTTTAAGTCATAGTTGTAGCAGCATGTAAACATGTGTATCATCCATTCTACTTGGTAGAGGTTATAAGAAAAGGTAATAAATGTTTTGTTTGTTTTAAAGTTTTCCACCTAGATTGGTGGAATTTTTGAAGGTTTCATGATCATGATGCAAATGTCAAGGAATTGGCATTGCAATTCAATTTGGATAATGTGCATAAGTAGTTGAGGTAGGCATTCAAGGATGAGTGTGTAACACATGTAAGTGTTGGAAGTTATGTTTTTCATCTTGACATTAAATGTTGTTACAAAGTCAAGGTCCAATTGTTGTTTCAAGTGTTCATTCCTTGTGTCATTAAATAAGTACAAAGAGTGATGTCACTATTTTACCAATGCTCCACACTATTGAATTCAACACTTAGACTCCCGACCTATATTACTTTCATATCCATACTTTTATGAGTCCACTTAGTGTTCAAAAACCCTATCACTACTCAATTCATTCTAGGTTTAAAAAACATGCATGGTACTTTGACCCCATGAACTTCCTTTTCAAAGCACTTCTTGAATGCTTAGAAGCAATATCATCACTTTTAGTCCATCCATAAAGCATAATTGGTGTTTTGGTGTACCTATTGAATGTTTATAATCTATGCCATTCCTTATTAGTCCATCCAAAAACACACATGTTGCTTTCACTACAACAAAAGGTGTTCTTGTACACCAAGTGATTTCATTACATTTTGAGTGAATTCACTGGTTTTAATAAATGGGGACTAGTTGGAAAGTAGTGAATTCATTGGTCTAGTGAACGGGGACTAATGAATTGCACTCACATTTTGTAGTAATGTTTGATACCATCACCTTGTTTTGGTATACCATTTGAATGTTTAGTCTAAGCTTTATCATTACATATAAACACACATGGTGTTTTAACACCAATAACTTGCTTTGGTGTATCACTTGAATGCTTAGTTTAAGTTTTGTCATTGCTTTTCAATCCATCTAGAGAGCACACACAATGCTTTGATAGTTCATGAACTTGCTTTGATGTACCTCTTGAGTGCTTAGATGTTTTGTCAGTGCTTATCAGTCCATCTAGAAAACATAATTGGTGCTTTGACACCATGAACAAATATTTTGCAAAGATTTTCTTAAGTTCTTAGAAGCAAGTCTCATTAATTATCATTTCTCCTAATAAGCATATATGCAATGTTATGACATTTAAAAACTTTAATCAAGGTCTATCACATGTTGCAAATAAATACAAGTACTCTATTTGGGCTAAAACAAAGTGAATTTGGATCATCAACTTCATTTTACCCACCCAATGGAAGGTTCAATTTAGGGGTGAATAACCTTTTAGGACTTTTGTCTACTATAATATCTCTTAAGATAGGAAGGATAGTAGAGATGCCACCAAGGTCACAAGTGTCTCATGTCTAGGAGGTGCATTCCCCCACAAAGTTCTAGTTCTATTTTAAATAAAAGGATTGTATTGATTCAAGACTTTCCAATTCTATATGTCAAGCATCTCATGAAACCATCAACAAATCCATTGCAAAATATGTTCAGACAAAAAATCAAATGCCAATTTTTGGTAAGTTTTCATTGACTAGTTCTAATTTCCTATTTTCATTTAGATGCAAGTGATAGTACTTACTTATGATAGTCCATGTAGATCTACATTTGTTGTCTATAAAATTAACAAATGTATTCAAAAGAAAAATGCTTAAAGTAACTACCAATTTCTTCAATGAAATCCTAGGTACACCATGATTAGTCATTGAAATTGGTCCACTTGAAGTCCCTCAACTTGGTGGACACTCAGATTTCATGATCGTCAAGGGTGTTACACAAGAACAAGAAGTAGTTCCAATCATGGATGGTTTGCCACTATTACTTATCCAAGGTATGTGAACCTACAAAGTACTCCTCACTAGATTTTTTATATCGAAGTCAAATTCATAGGACCTAAAGTTATTATTACTATAAATGTTTATACAATGTTTTTAAAACACGTAAATGTATTATAATCAGTCTTCAATGTTTGTGTTAATGCAAGCAAGGTGAATCTTAAAGAAGTCACACCAAACGACATTACTCAAATAGGTGATGTACATCAATGGCTCCCAAAATGGTCCATTTGCAAGTCTATTTCCATGAATGTACTTGATATGATTTGAGGACATTAAAATGTCTTTTCAAGTCTAATAATGCGTAATAGAGCTTAGAATAAGCTATGTAAGAAATTCAAATAATTGGCACCTTTTATTCTAGCATAAAAGAGCTATTTTGTAAAGTTTTTTTTGGGCCTACAGCAGACCTCATAGTTTGTGGCAAATGCCAATTTTGCCAAAATTAATTTAATTTTGGCAACCTTCTTTGGGTAATTTTGACAAAATTGGCAGTGTGTGTATTTTAACGTGAGAAAGTGAATTTCAAGGGTTGCCGCCATCGTTTGCAGCGTTTTGACGTTTGAAAAGGGCCTTTAAGTCCTAGGGTGAGGTTGAATCCGGCGT
>Ga0116227_10003350_pt1 | contig 35703 bp, 34 predicted proteins | sample S1TSphgellanicum_FD_89693 | JGI IMG/M metagenome (GOLD analysis project Ga0116227, IMG submission 89693) | Host-associated microbial communities from peat moss isolated from Minnesota, USA - S1T2_Fb - Sphagnum magellanicum MG | ecosystem: Host-associated > Plants > Peat moss > Unclassified...
GCACAGAGATAGATTTGCATTTAGTGTCATAACAGAGTTCAATCTCGTATACACCGTCGAAATTCATGCATGTGATACACACTTGAGAAACAACGTCGTGAACTCTGTTGTTGACATGCACTAGCCAGCTGGTTTCTATTCAATTTTTGCATGAGGTCTGAATTGCAAACTTCGGTGATTGTCGCCGGGTAATGTTCTAAACCCCAATATTTCAGTGCTTGCGAAAGAGGGAGCGCCTCTGCAAGAAGCAGCTCCTGTCCACCATATTGTGGACAAGGTTCTTCAGAAGAAGCGTTTTGTATGATTTCTAGAGTGTTAATTTTGTTGGTAGTAGTATACCGGAGCACGAATTCAATGCCGGGTGCAGCTGCTGATGACGACTAATTTGATTTCACTGATCATGTGATCCAGGCGGCAACAGTTGTATATCCGAAGACCGAGCAAGAAATCCTCGACGTAGTGGCAACAGCAGCGAAGAACAACCAGAAAATCAAAGTAGGCACCAAAAGCTGTCACAGCACCTGCAAGTTGGTGTGTCCGGGGGGAAACGACGGCATTTTTCTCAGCACGCTGAACTACAGTGCGATCATTGCCATCGACGAGACAGCCATGACTGCAACGGTACAGTCGGGGATCGGACTTACTACTTTCCTTGACACAGTCGCAGCTAAGAATCTCGCGCTACCCATCGCGCCTTACTGGGATGGACTCACACTGGGAGGCGTGTTAGGCACTGGCGGCCATGGAAGCACGCTGTTTGGCAGAGGCAGCGCCGTGCACGACTACGTCAAGAGCATGAAGCTAGTCATTCCCGCAACTGCTGCAGAGGGATACTCAAAGACCATCACTCTGACGGAGGACTGCCATGATCCTGCTGACCTCAATGCAGCCAAGCTTTCGCTGGGAGTTTTGGGGGTCGTTTCTGAGGTGACGATGCAGCTGGAGCCACTCTTCAAGCGCAAAGTGACGTTGAAAACCGTGCAGAATGACATGGGGCTGGAAGACACCTTCATCGAGCTCGCCACCGCATACGAATTTGGCGACGTACAATGGTACCCGTCTCAGTATACGGTGGTGTACAGGCTCGACGAGCGCGTGCCTTCGACCACATCAGGAGACGGCGTCTTCCGGTATCTGGGATTTCAGCCTATTCTGGGCGCTGAAATTGGGGCGGTTAGAGCAACTGGTAAGTGAGTAACCAGTGTTGTGTGGTTCTTCCCTTATGAGTTGGAACTGGAACTATTGAGTCTTTCTAACTGGAATCAGAATTTGGATATAGTTCTAATTTACTTTCTAGAACTGGAACCAGAGGTTCTTTACAAAATTAGAAAAACCACCAAACATTGGTTCAAACTAGTGTGGGTATAGTATCCAGGTCTGCTATCAACCATTATGCCTAGTTGAAACTAGTGTTGGTATGATATGATATACAGTTCTGGAACCCAGCATGAAGACTTATAACATTACAGACCAAAGCATTAGTTTGTTATGACCTGAGGCAATAATAGCCTTGTTCCAATACCACCAGCCTGGTAGGGACCTGAAGTTAATACCAAGCTTATTACTGATCTACAGATGAGTTCATTACTGATAATTAGCTACACATGAGGATACCAGTTTGAAACTTTGATGATCTCAAGTCATGTACTTTGACCACTCTCTGGTCATCATCTTTCTAGGGGTGAACTGGTGCCCATGTCCATAGTGGAGAGGAATTCCAATTGGGTCATACAGAGTTGTTGTATCATTAACCATGTTTGGTAAACGTATGATTCAGTGGGAAGCTGGGTTGATGTGGGGAATTATATATAAATATGGGGTGGATCGCATGTCTGACCTATGTGGAATTGTATGTACAGAAGTTGAATCTGAAAATCTGCGAAGTTCAGCCATAAAGTGTGAAGCTGCTGCTGCCACCTTGAATTCAAGCCTTCTTATAGGGCTAGGTTTGGAAAACAATGGAGTGTCATTTGTTGGCTATCCAGTAATAGGACCCAACCAACTGATGGAAACATCAGGCGGATGTCAGAACAGCCCAGATTTGCCACCCAATGTGCCACCTGCCCAAGGTTATTTTTGCTCATGGGATCCGCGTCCACACGGCTTATTCTACCATGAGACATCCATCTATGTGCCATTGAGCAACATATCAAGCTTCATTATGGATGTGAAGGCGCTGAGAGATGTGACACAGGCATCCAGCTTGTGCGGTATTGATGAATATGATGGCCTGCTCATGCGCTTCACTACACATAGTGATGCTTACCTTGGAAACCCAGAAGATGGTGTTGAGGTAAGACATTCATCTACTAATTACTCCCACTACTCAATATCTCAGGATGCTATTGAGTTTATTTTGCATAGAGTAAGGCCCCAAGAATGCCAGGGCCTTCCCAAATCAAGGGCCCCATCCAAGACAAGAGGTGAGATTGGGCCTAAAGTGTGAGAATGTCCCACTTCAAGGACCTTACTTGTCATAAAGAATGAGGCCGTTGATTCTAACAATGTGACACCAAAGAGGTTTGGTGTAGAAACCTTACATCAAAATGTCTTAATGCAATATATCTTATGCTAAAAGCCCAAAAAACCATACAGAAGTAATTGTCACAGATTTGCTGATATGTTAACATTGCAATTGTAATATTCTTATGTATGTGAATTGGTATATGTTTCAAATGTCTAGTTTTGATTGTTATCCATCTACTACCTTGAATTTTATTCATGAAAATGTACTAACCATTGGGATCCATAACAATGCCAGAAAAAGGGTTTGACATATGTGATACGTGTGGTGCTACTCAGGTTAATTTCGTATATTATCGTGCTGACAACCCAAACACACCAAGGCTGAATGAAGATGTGATGGAAGAGATGGAGCAGATTTGTCTTCACAAATATGCGGGCCGGCCTCATTGGGGCAAGAGCAGGGTTGTTACTTTTGATGGGATTTCACAAAAGTACCCAAACATTGCAGAGTTTCTAGCAGTGAAAAGCAAGTTTGATCCACAAGGGTTGTTTTCCAGCGAATGGTCGGATGCAATTCTTGGTGTTGCCAAGCCAGGAGCTCCAGGGGTTACAATAGTAAGGCCGTATTGTGCCTTGGAAGGATTGTGCATCTGTTCCGAGGATGTGCATTGTGCACCAGAATTAAATTACTTTTGTCGACCAGGAAAGATTTACCAAGATGCGAGAGTTTGCCAGTATGTGGCATAGGGGCAACATTGTCTAGTGAAATTGTTTTGTAAGGGATTGTTGTTGGCAGTGCGCTTTCATAGAGTGTCAAAGCAGACTAGGACTATGCATTACAATATGTCCCATTGCTGGATGATATTCATCAAACTAAATACTATACATACTATGTATTGTATAGACAGATGCAATTCAAATTGAGATGTGGATTGATGTCATTCATCCATTTATCAATATTATGCATCCATCCCGTTGAATTCATCCACAATGAAAAATGAATTACATCCAATTGAAGGGATGTAAAGAAGAGGAATGCACAAATATGCAAAATTCTGGAACAAGTGCAATGGTGAATCGAAGTAGCAAACAAAAGGAATCATTTTTTTTCCAAGAGTTGTGATCCACTTGTTGTTGTGTATAATCTTTAAACTATGGTAACTTTCACACACACACACACACACATGCAGAAAAATCAATAAATTTTTGCTATATATTCCATCAAATTTTGGACTATTTTCAAAGATCCAAAAATTTCCTCATACAAGTTAAACAATAAGGATTTTGTTGTCAGAAATTCAACATTTCTAAAACAATGTAATTAATGTGAAAGCAACCAAGGAAGTAAGGTAATATATAATGTGTTCAAAACAAGATTCTACTCACAACTCTTTCCATATATGGAATAACTCTTGGAAAACATTTCCACTTGATCAAAAAATCAACAAAAGAAATGGGCAATTGTACACAAACAATTATTTTATAAATGCAATCTTTATTCATGAATAAGAAGATACAAGACAAATTTGAACCCAAAATCCATGAACGTGAAAGACTTCATTGAAAAATTCCAAACCATGAATTAGAAATTATATTCCCAATAATCCAATCAAGCGGTACAAAAAGGTTTGGCAATCAATTTAAACCTAGTTTCAAAATGTCCTCTACATCATTCCAACTCAATGTGAGATGGTGTGTTCATCGTCTCTTATGCACATTATAGATGTAATACATGTGCTTGCAAGTAATATAATAGTTATGTTTACAACTTGCTATAATGAAAAAAATTCTAGATTGTAAGTACAACTTGGGAACACACCACTTATGACAAAATAGGTGCATGGCAAGTTGTTGATAGTGGATTCATGAACCAACCCTAAACCAATAGATGTAAATATATCCTTGAAATGTGAATGTGATGTTGATAACCTTGGCATCCAAGGTGGCAACATTTTCATCTTGGCCATGTTTACTAGCAAGCATTGCGTCATATGAATTTTGTGTCCATTTCACATGTTATGGGCAATTCCTGGCAAAATACAAAATTCATTAAACTCCATTGTTGGTGTGATAGGAGGTGCATCATGAATAAGAACAAAACTTGCTCGTCCCAATATGTTAGCTTCGTGCTGGATAATATTTATGCCTAAGTTCACAAACTAAACCTTGTGAAGAAGCAGTTTGTTATGCTTCAAATTGTGTACAACTCCATTTGCACATCGAACCATATTACCAAAAGAAAACTATAAAAACTTTTCAAGACCTTGTGGATGGTGATGATCTTAAAGGTGTCTAAAGAACCATGAGGTCCCAATTGGCCCTCCTCATTTTATGAATGTTGAACTCCAAATTAACACCATTTGCATAAATAGCAACACAACAAGTTATTCTTGTCAAATATTAGTTGTCTTGTGAAGATGCCATTAATCTATTGGAATGTAATTCTCCACCATCAGATTCCCTGATTGAATCACCACTCTAGATGGAGTTGTGGGATAATCTTGTGGTTTTGTCAAAGGTGTTGTAATGGTCATTGGAATTCCTCCAAGGGAACTATTTTGAATGGTATCAACAACACTTGCATGTGAATGGAGAATGGAGGACACAAAGGATCCAAATTTTGGTGTGTAAGGATAGGTGGACATTTTTTATGGGTATGTTGAATGTGAAAGTGCCCTTATTAGGTCTATGTGAATTCCCATTTAACATTGTTTTCACAAACATTGAATGTGTGTCACTTTCCAAACCAATTCATCTAGAATGCAATGAAAAACTAAACACAACATTATGAACTGATTTTGCAAATTTATTTAGGTTTGGCAAACAAAAAGCTACTCGCAAAAAAACAAATTTGTTTTAATAGGCCCTATACTTGCTTTATGGTTAAACAAACAAGATGATAAAATTGTTGTTGTAGTATTAACCTCACCATGTCATCCATAATAACAATGTATAACTATGTTCACCTTGCAACCATTTCCAACAAAACCCACATGGAGGAATGAACATTCTTCACAAGATTGGTTATTAGTTGGTACCATAGCCTCCTCTTCAAAATCAAGTTCATTCATAAGGTAATTTGGCAATTGTGTTAACTATTTAGTTCACCAACTTAACTAAAGTTGTTCAAATTTAAAATGTTTGTAGGAATTACTGGCCTTGAATCATTCCACCAAGCTTCAATTTTCACATGATTCATAACAAAATCCTTCATAGTTGGTGATTATATAAAAATCAATGTGTTCATCTTGGAATGCAAGAAATATCAAATTATTTCTATGGATCCATAAGCTCAATGGTAGAAAAATGTACATTCCTTTCCCTCCAAGGGAACATTGGGATCACCATAATAAATGTTATGAATTGCATTGTCATTCACACTTGTAGCATCAACCATAAACCCACGGAAATCATGTTTAAGAAACCTCACCCACATCACTTGTTCATTCAAACATGACCAGAACAAGCTCTAGGAATCAAAATCTTTAGCTTTCATCTCAAACAAAACAATGGTCAACAAACAACAAAAAGAATCATGCACGTGTGCCCCCATTGTTGTTAGTGGTGCATTGTTTTAATGTGATCCAACATCACCCAAGAAGTTCTTATATCACCTTTTGTCATTTTTTTCACCAAATCCATTCCACTTCCTAGGTGAAAACACACTAAGGTGTAACAATTTCAAGCACATATGGAAGTCGATAATTGCCTAAATTAACATTATGAAGGCAATGTGAAGGCAAGATAACTTGAATCACATAAGTCATTTCATAAATTATCATTAAAATTTCATTACAAAAAAAATTCCAACCCTAGTTTACCTTATGGAGAACTTAAATTTGAAATATGAGTTTATAAATTATTACCTTCATTAAGTAAAGGACTTAATGAGAAAAAACCTTAAATTACATAGAAAAACTTGGTCATCAAAATGTTCTCAAAAAATCTTCCTTAATATCAATGTTACCACACTATATTATCATTGAGTCTTTTATTCAATAAAAAACATTATATGAAGGTGCATGAAGTCCATGTTCATTGATTATGGACTGTTATAAGTTTTTGGGTACTTTTTAAAAAGTCTGTGCATTATGTTATAACAATTAAAAAACTATTCAAAAAATTCATACAATTTGATTATAATATACATAATATTGTAGTGTTGATTTTTTATTAATTTAATCATTTTTATTTAATTAGATAGCCAATTACAAATCTTAAAATCTTGCAAAAAGTGCCTTGTGACAACATTTTATGGATAGTGTAGTGTGATTTCCCCTTCCTAGACCATGTATGGACATTTTGAACAAGAACCAAGGTTCATTAAATGCCTATCCTAGATAATGGCTTCTTTATATGTAGTTGTATGTAGAGTTGTGTTTGACATGTTATCTTGAACATTCTATTCCAAAGGTCATATGAGTGTAAACACAATGTTTAACCTTGTTCTCATTAACTAGAGGGGACACATTCTCCAACACCTTCAACAAAGTGTCATTTCACAAGATGTCTCCTTTTGTGATTAGGTTTTCCTTCACAAGCAATTACAAAAACTTTTGTTGAACAAGTTTGCAAGAAATGGTATTTGGGGAGGCATTAAGATTTTCCTCCAAGTACATCTTTCAAATAGATTCAATTTGTTCAAAGCCTTTCAATTTTCTCCCTTGGCATTTGAATGGTTATGCAAACCAACATGCACAACAAGGCAACTATACCTTGGTGGTGACAAGTGACCAATAATAATAGACATATGTGCACCACATGTGGATTCACAAAAGATCAGGCTATTGCGAAGATGCATGTGTACATTTCATCTAGTTTAATAAAATCAAGCAATAATGTCTTAGTTGTCCATCCCTTCCAATATCTTCTGTTTTGAACCTTGTACTTGATATTTTATGGATAGGTTTCATTCACTATGAGAAAAATGGGTGTTTTGTAATTAGCCTTGCAACTTAGTTTTTGAGTTGCAATGACCACTTGCAATTCAATTTTTGAGTTGCAATGACCATTTGCAACTCACTATATTTCTACATTATGAATGTTATCAGACAAGTTGCATGAGTTGCAAGAGTTATTTAATTCACTGTATATATGGTGTAACTCATTATAACTCAATTGCAACTTTGTCGCAATAAATCCTTTTTCAACTACTATGCAATTCCCCTTAATTACAACCATAATGTCATGCTAACATCATTTTTCATCCATTCATCAAATTTAACACATGGTACTATGAAGATTTTGGTGATTTTTTTTTTAAATATTGATATCCATTGTTCATTATGATTATTCATTTTAGATGGTTTAAATTATGACACATGGCGCAATCAAAAGTTGCCATGCAGCATATTAATTGAATTTATATATATATATATAAGTACCTAGGTATGTAGGTACATGACCATAGGTACGTAAGTTGATAGTTGCTATATACTAACCTTCCTACTTACCTACCTACTTATGTACCTATTTAGATAGGCAAGTAAGTAGGAAAATAGAATATTAGAAGGGTAGGTGAACTAAAAAATAGCCACATAAATTTTTTAATTTTAATTTATGTTTTGCCTTTAAGGTTATACTTTTATGATTTCATCCCAACATGGCACATGTATTTTAATGTGAAAATGCAAGAAAAGACACCTCCTTTATATAATTTGTGAAATGAAATCCTGAAGACAAAACATATGGGTTAAATCTTTTAGCTACAATTGAGTTGCAACTACAACAACAATTCCACATGCTTTGTGTTTGATTTTAATTTTGTCATTAATTTGAACTTTATAATTAATCATCTGACATAATTATTTGAAACTTAATTATTTTAATTAAATATCTAATAATTAATTATCTAGATTAATCATTTGAATTATTTAATATAATTAAGATTATTAGTTAGTTAATTAATTCAAATAATTAAATATCAAAATAATTATTTAAATTTGATTAATGAATTCATATGAATTTTTTATTATTTATTTCAATTAATTAATTCATACTAATTTAGTATATTACATACTAATTACTATTGAATATATATTTTTAAAAAACTCATTATGAATTATTAAATAATTAACATGAATTTGAATAGAAAACATCAAAGTATATAGAAACATATCCATATGTACACCCTTGTTGAATGTTTAATAAAATATGTAGATTGTTTTTAATTTCAATTCAAAAGTACACTTTCACCTTTCATGAAATTTTATGGTTTGATATGTATGTATGTTAACATGATATTGTGAGTTGCAATGTAGTGGATTATTATTAATACAACAATTGAAGACCTATCATAAAAAATAAGACTAAAATATTTACTATAATATTTAAATGTTGGTTATTTATTTAATTATGAAAAATAAATTTAGTCAATTAATTAATTTCACAATTTTTTTTGAATTAGATTGATTAATTTAAATTAAAGGCTAATTGATTCATCTAATTTTTAATTTTTTAAAATATATATTATATATTAAATATGCCAATGCCACAAGACGCAACCCTTATGGGTGCCAAGGAGGTATCCACAAAAAAATCGATTATTATCTATTCTATACTTGTTCATGTAGCCTAAAAAAATTGTAGGTGTCTAAGCTTGAATATTTTGATGTACGTTCAATACAAATATTATTAATATAGTTCATGTAACATTGGAATCCAATTTGAGGTCTACAAATTCCACTTTATTTGGATAGTGAATTGCTAGTACTTTAATTAGTGGCCATTTAGTGGCAACATAATGGCCAACTAGTTACATGAATAGACTTCATAGTTGAAAACCAATTACAAAGCTTGTACTTCATGGGTGGTGGGAATGCGAACACATGGTATAGTCGCACATGTAAAAGTTATACACTAGTTGCCAAAAAAGTGTTCAATGTGTAGCTCATTTTTAACAATGTGTTAAGTTATGAATTAATTGCACATTACAACTATAATGTAACTTCTCAAAAAATCGAATGTAATTGACTACATGCATAAATATGGTGCATATAAATTACCATATACAAAACACAATTAAAAACTATGATGTAACTATCGAACAACTAGCTTATTTTTTGATGTGGAAAATTTATTTATTAAATCACTATATTTATAAAACGTAGTTGCATAGGAATTAGACTTTAGAGGGTGTAGTTGCAACACAATTGTACTTGAGTGGTTTTTGAATTCTAGTTGTAGGGCAAAGGGATGGACCACCATCTTCTAGCTAATGTAAGAAGTTCAAAAACAATCTTACCATTATATTTTCTTGGATGGACCTTGACTCTCTTAATCTCAAATTCCTTGACATCTAATTTTGCAAGCTTTCTTTTGGAACTAAATTCCGACAATGCATACAAAGAAGGGAGTAAAGAGACTGACCCCTCTAAAAGGATATGTGGTGAAATAGGTAATGGCATTTGTTGTGGTGAATAAATAGAGGAACAATCAAAATCTGTCGACTTTCCTCAATGATCTACATTATTTACAAGAATGTGCTACTTCAAATCTATCATTTTTGTTGAAAAAATCCTTGGAGGCATGATGGAAGAAACATGATTTGATTGACAAATGACCACAAAGGAAGAACCTTGCACTAGTTTCAACAAGAAGATGGACAAACCATTGTGGAGACTTGTGTAATAGATTACAATGAGACGTCCTTAGGAACAAATTTCCTTTTTGAAGATTGTGCACACCTTGAAGGAAAAATCAATGGCCACAATTGTTTCCAAAACAACACAAAAGGGACCAACAAAAGGATATTAGCAAGATCTATTAAAATTAGCAAATTGTAAAGAAAGGAAGGAGGAAAGTGGAGTTTCCATTGTAGAAAAATGATTACAATGATCTATAGACTATTATAAGACCTAAACACCAAGGGAAATGATTCAAATATATTTAAAGGTATTATAGAACTCTAATTGTTAGATTAAAAATTATGGTTGAAAAATGTAAATACACCAATCCAACACATCAAACATGTATGATCCCATAAATTATAGTGACATAATGAAAAGCAACACATGAAATGCATTTTCAACATATGGTTAACTATTAACACAAATGTAAAAATGAACAACATAAATGTTTATCAAAAGAAAAACTTCATCGAAAGTTTAAACTCGTATTTGAAATTAAACAATTATGCAATTAAATGTCATTGGAAGGAAAGTTAAATTTTTTATGTTGACTAAAATGTTTGCATTGACCAATTTAAGGATGTCCACTTTGATTGAAGGCATGGGGCATGAAAGACATATGTGGTTCTTTTGGTTGGTTTTTTTTACTAAAGTGATCATTTTGACAAAGTGTTAAGCCATACATTTAATTAAGAAAGATTTTTTTAAAAAATGGTCCATCAAGATGCCCATGGCTTAGTCAAATTGACTATACTAAATGGCCATGCTTAATTAAATTGGTTTATTAGTTTGTGGCTAAAATTTAGATGTGTTAAAGTTTAGTCATATATGCAATTACAATGTGTGACTACCAAAAATTCACGAAATATGAACATATGTCATCCATTATGGGTGGCATTCATTGATGGTTGACAATTAAGTTGGTTTTGCAATTATATTTGCAACTATACATAAATGATTAAATGACACATGGCATTTTTGCTATTGTAATTTAAAGTTTACAAATTAATTTATTGACTAATAGGTTGCTAGAAAACATTATTATAATTTAATTGGTAAACTAAGCTACATCACAAACTTCATGTGCCATGCTTTAATAATAATAATCATGTGAAATCTATTTTTCATAAGTTCGTATGGGAATAAACATACATGTCATTCATCTACTTGTATTATTTGAACATCAATGTCATGCATATCATTTAAACACAAATGTCATATACCTATTTGTATTGTTTGAACACAAATGTTATTTGTTTATTCATGTTGTTTACACATGAAAGTCATGCACACAACTTCCATGTTTAAATAATGCATGACATCTGTGTTTAAATAATACAAACCTATGAAATAACAGATTTTGCATAGATTTGGAACAAACCCATGAAGCTTAGAAATTTGAGATGTAAATAAGCTTAATAAGTTAATTTAAACGAAGTAAGCCTATGTATATTGGAAGCTTAGCCTAGCTTGCAAATTTTGTTAACTAGACTAAATAATAAAACTATCATATTAATGTCATAAACATTAATATGGTCAAAATGGACAAGATTTTTTTTTGTGATTCACAAGATTTTGCAAGATTTTATGTTGACAAGTCTTAATATAATGAAGAATATGAATGCATAGGTTATTAGGGCAAATCCAAAATTGTGGGGGTGAAACTCCTATGAGGACCAATTTAAATGAGAAAAACAATTGGTTCCTTTTTTTTCATATTGTTTTCATCTTGACTTTTGGTTGTGTCCCCAATTTTGCCCATAGTTTGGAGTCCTTTATGAATGATTTTAATATATGATTTCTATCCATACAAATCATGAACATGAGGTTAAGTTGACCTAGGATAAGGTCAACAAGAAAAATGATAGACTTTGAAGTGGTATAAAGAAAAAACCCTATCACCAATTGTTTTTTAGTATTTCAACAATACATAATTGTAGGTAATTATTTCATAATGGGTGATAACATATTATTATAGCCTATGGTTAAGTTCCACATTGACTATACATGGTACATATTTTCCCCACCCCCCTTTCACACATTCTATTAGAGAACAATATGCAAAGATAACTTCATTTTGTATTAATTCACCCACCAACATTTCTTGTCTCTTTTATTAAATTTCATTTCCACAATTTAACAAATTTATCCAAAGTTGTTATGCATGTATGCATGGCCTCATACATGACGGCCGATTACGGGCATGCCAATCATGCCTTTAAAGGTTAATTATGTGCTTAGGTCACTGTATGCTATTAGGTGTTTTAGGGTTATGGCTTGTTAATTTAAGGTTTCAACCTGTTGACAATTGTATAAAAGGCCAAGCTCTTCCCATCTTTTGTTAGTTTTTCTAGAGGGAGAATTTCCTCCATAATTAGATTGAATTTCTAGGTGCTCACGACAGGTATTGCACGACCACTGTTTACATACACTTCGTTTTCTTTCCTTCTTTTCAATTTAATTCTAGAAAAACTGCATTCCGTCACTTAATGTTGAAAGCAACAAATTTTTCATGGCTTTGAGTTTCTTAAGTTTTTTTTGCTTATTGGTTTCTTGTGTGTTGAATCATTTCTATTTCTTTTTCTTTTTCTTTTTCTACTTTTGTATTATAGCTACAACAAGAACAACAACAACCATAATTAGCAACAACACAAGCGAGGGAGAAGGGACATCGGAAACAAGCTACAAGTTATGAAGTTCTAAAGGAAAAAGGAGCGAGTAGCTCCAAAGCTTGTTTTACTATCAGCTTTAGGTCTTGGGAGCATGCACACACACACACACAAAAGGTTTGATTACAATACAAGGTCTGCACCAGGTGATGCAACCCCACATACACTTGTTTTCCTTGTACATGGGTTTTGAAGTTAACATCTGGGTTATGCACTCCTATGTGTTTTTGAACTTGCAGTCATGTAATGAGTAGCTCGTGTAGTAGTTCTGGAAGAAGAAGAAAAAAATAATTAAAAAAAATACATGAAGTAAAAGAAAAAAAAATCTTCTCCTTTGCACACCATCGCTACAGAGCTTGTGGACGTGGATCATTTTCTAATGTTGTCATCAGCAAATTTGTCATTCGTTACCATCCATTCCCATTCCTGTTCCGTTTCGTTCTCTTCACCATTTTGTTCGATGTCCTTCACAGTTCCATTTGACATTCATCACAATTTTGTTCGACGTTCGTTGCCGTTCCATCCACTGATGTTTGTCATAGTTCCATCCACTAACATCCATCCACAGACATCCATCCACTAATGTCCGTCCGTTGTCGTTCATCCTCGTCAACGTATCGTAATCTTCAAATCATATGTTATGTTAGAACTTTGTAGCTAGTGTTTTGTATTGCTACAAAATTTTGGGGCATGGGACAACACCATGTCTTCAAATGATGAAAGCATTATTGCTCAACCAAAACCAAGGTATCAGCTATGAAATAACACATAATCATTTGAGTGATTTCTTTGAGCTCACGATCTTCACAATGGTACCATTCTTGGATTAAATATTTAAAACAAACATCCAAACATCTTGACAATTTTTATACTAACAAATTGTATTAATATTTTGCAACCAACTAATGCCATGTTGAAATGCATGCACAAGCATTCATTCAAGATGGAATTCAACAATTAGACAATAAGGCCATAAAGGAACACATTAACAATGACGAAAATCCAAGCATTGATTCCAAACAAATAATCTAAAACCATGCATATTTGAGTGGCTACACAATGCATGGAAAGAGCTGAAAAGCAAAGAGGCAATGATCTTGAAAGGATGAAAATAAATAAGGTTTACAAGAGCTTGGAACAATGAGTTTTAGCAAATGGAAGAAATATTGTCATTTGCAATCATCTCACCACCTCATGTATGACAAGGTGTGACAAAATGTCACCAACAATTGTGTCAAAACCTATAACTAGGAGCCAAAGGGATTACTTTGGAAAAGGACTGCATGTCCTTTTTTTCAAAAAAAACTTTTACATGCAAATGAATGTTTGAATCAAATTTTTTGTAACTTGTTTTTAAAAATATTTAAATGTTCCCTAATGCATCACATTTTTTTGGTTAGTCATTATTGAATAAATATGAATTTTTAAAAGTGTGCAAATTCCTTACAAATACATTATTTCATCTTGAAAAAATGACCAAAATTTTTAATTCTCACCAAAAATTAAATTTTCACATTTTTAAGTTTAATTATATTTAAGCTATAATTTTTTTTCGTAAATCATGTACATTATAACCCATTTATATGTGGTAAAGGACTTTTGAAGCTTTAAAATTTTGAAGCAATTTTGAAACATTCCTTGAATTTTTAAAGTTTTAAAATTCCACATTTTAAAAAGTATAAATGCTTTCTAAATGTGACTAATATGTTCTTATCATCTATATTGTTTTCAATGAAAATTCTTTTATTATATGAACCCTTTTGATAGTCCTTTGCAAAACTAATTCCATCTAACACAGTAGGTGTACATTTTCAAACGTCATAAATTAAAACCAAAACTTGAAATTGGATTGAATGAATTTTTACTCTAAGTTCCTTGACATTCATATGAGGGGAAAAGTATTAACTTGACATGATTACCATAGTTTTAAATGGTAATAAAAAAATAAATGTTTAATTTTGATTAATTACGTTTAACATCCAATGCCCTTTTTGGCTTCTAGTTATATGTTTTGACACAACTATGAATAGTTGTTCATGCAATTACTTTTCAAGTTTTGATGAATTTTGGTCTTCTTTGCAACTTAGTTGCAACTATGACTTATCTCATCCTTCCATCAAACTAATTTCTCATGGTGTCGTTCTATTTTTTACAACACTATATATATGTTTAATTGCACATGCAACTAAGATAGTCACATTACAATTGCATTAGGTACCTAGGCTACCTATAGCCTAGGTAGGTACTAGTAGTATGAACCTTTAGATACATATCCTCCTCCTGTTCATGGAAAAACAAGAATATATTATGTTGATAACTACAGAATACATCTAAAATTTAGTAATTGGACAACATTAGTATGAACCCAATTTGCACTGAACACATCCATGTTGACTTGATAGAACATATGCACCCATTTCTCCTTGTAATGCACAGAGCCTGTATGTAACATTGGGTGTATGCTGCTCATTTCCTTTCCCAGACTTTATAGCCATCTCTGTCTACACACCGTTTCCAGCTGCCTTTGAGGTTGTTTTGTTTGGATGGGTTCCAATCAAGGTCGCCAATTTTCATAACTAAGCCTTCCCCTACTTTGGCAACATAGCCTTCAAAATTGGCTTGCAAGATCTTGACTGGGCTCCGGCAGTGCACACCCGTCCGAGTTCTGACTGCAATCAGCTCTGCAATTTGTGTGTGTAGACCAAAGTCGTAAAAATGATCATAGAAGATTACCGGCTGCCCCAATCAAACGATGATGTCAGTCAGGGGAGAAAAACCCATAAAGAATCTTGTTACAAGTCTAACAACAACTATATCCTTCAGGATGATCACTACCTATCAAATCACCGACAAGAACATAGTCTCACCTCTGCCAGTTGCTCTCATACACATTTTGTCAACAGATCTCTGAAGAAACAACTTTCAAGCTACCCTCCCGATATATCAGTAAAACCACATCTGTGTTGAATGAGGTCCAAAGATAAGAGAACTTACTGTGCCAGGATGAGTAAGAATGTATGCGTATCCCATCATGATCTTATCACGAGGGAAAGGCCAATGTCCCTGCACGAGCAAGAATATGAAATCAGAATGTGACCACCAGTTCACATTTAAAGTAATCAGCATGTGATAATAATGGCACATATACCTCTACACTCTCCTTCATGAATCTCTTCAAATTTGTATACCAACACTGAAGGAATGGCTTGCTTTAGAAATTAATGTTGTGTGTAAAATGCTGTCCTTGTCATAGCTTTGGGGTCATGGTTGATTTATATATTGTAATTGTTGCTCCACACTTGACTGCATCTTGCTCAAGTAAAGACATAATAAATTTCCAAGAAACATTGATCCAAAACAAGAAGGGTATTTCATAGTTCTTCTCTATTAGACATTAAGAGAGACCCAAATGAAATTGTAGAGCAGAAAGCATCCATGAAAAGGCACACCTGTGTCGAGCCAGTGTCATGGTTCTCAAGAAAAGTGACTGCCCGTGAAGGCCACCATCCCATGACCCCTGGTGGCTTGCCAGCAGGGTCTATCAGCCTCCAAAACTCACCATGTAGAGCAGAATGTAGTATGCCCTGTGAAAATGAAGAGACCACCAAGTCTGACACAAAAGATTCATTTCAATTGAAGTGAAAATTAGACATAAGGGATCAATGTTCACACCCATTTACAGGACAGTCAAAAGAAGTCTACCAATTCCAGGCAACAGAGTCTCGTGAGATTGTACCTTTGTTGTCACATCAAATGCTGATGATGTACCACCAGCAGCATTGATCCAGTTGATAATGCGCTGTCTGTGAGAATCTGCACCCAACTGAGAGCCATTACCAGTGCAAACAAGACATGCCTAGTGATTCAACCCTCAGATTTCGCATGGCACTGTGGCACACCACATAAGAGATGATAAGAATCAACCCTTTCTAAGCATACAAAGTGGTGTCTACTGTAAGTCTTTTCCAGAATATGTTGGAAAGTATTGAACCTTGATTGTAACACACTTTCCCACCCTCGTATGCAAGACTGTCCCAATATTCACCAATTGCAAATGCTGGTTTGGTTGCTTCAATATATTCCTTTATATAACCACCCCAGAATCCCCTGTCCCAAAGGCATTTTTGGATCATGTCAAAAACAAAACCTCATTCAAGACAGATAGATTGGAGCCTTGCACATCAGCATGGGTCCTAACTCCAATTTGATGTGAGAAAATGTGCATGGTGGGTGCAGTCACCAGTCACTGCTATGACTGAAGAAGTAACAAAGTACCTGACAAAATCTAGACGCCAGCCATCAAACTGAAAATCATTTCGCAACCATTTCATCCACTCCTTGATGTCCTTCCGCACGAATGCTTGAGAATGGTCAATATTTGGTGCTGCATGAAAGAAATCGCCTGCAGAAGAGACAATTGATCACTGAGAGATCTCTACAAGCTATTACTGTTGTGTTAAGGGTGATCCAGTCTCACCAGATACTAGCCCGTGTTGAAATTTTTTGACTTCCTGGAATAGTTGCTAAACACAATTACCATCAAATTCTCGAAAAAGCTTCTTCATCAAATTCAAAGCAATTTCAACTTTTGCAAACACCTTATGCAAGAAGAAATAAAATACAGATATGAAGATGCTCAAGGCAACACTGGAATGGCCCACAATACTACTACACCAATAAACAAAACCTGATAATTACCACTAGAAGGATTCCCACGGCCTTGGAAGTTAGGATCATCTTTCACAATTGCCTCAGGGCCCCAATCAAGTTTGCCTCCAAATACATTCCAAACACCATTTGCATCCTACAAATTTTCCATCCAGCAGCACAGGTTCACCACAGGTGCTGATCTAAAGCATTCAGTATCAATGATGAATCAGCTGAACTCATTGCTGGTTCCAGTACAGCTAAAAGGGTGGATGAGCCTAATTGTACAAACCAAAGATCTCCTTCCACTAGAAACACATTTCAGGCAGTTTAGCCTTGTATAGTATTAAAGCAACTAGCATAAGGAAACGCAACACAAACCCAAACACAAACCTAGAAGGCAATTACAACAGCAGCTCATAACCTGCTTCTGAGCACAGCGATGATTTAGCACAACATCCCCAAGAACCTGCACTGCCACAATTGGCTGTCAGAACTCATAATCAGACTGGTATGTACATACATACACTTTTTCCTCTCCAGCTTTTGGCATATGCATGGTACCCATTCTGTGACTTGTTAGCCACAGATTAGATAGAACATGGCGGCATTCTTAGTAAAAAGCAGGCAGTCAAGACAGAGGGGAAACTAAGTTATCTGAACAAAAGTAGTGAGGAAATTTAGAAATGCTGAAAAGAGATGTCTATTGTAGCTTAACATACCAGAATGTTGTGGTCGTGCATTTCAGTTATACATTGCTTTAACTCATCTTCAGTGCCATATGCTGAGTTCATGTTGTACAAGTCCCCTGGCATGTACCCTGCATGGATGATGTAATTTTGAGTGATTGGACTCTGCATGTGCTTTTTCTGTGCTATCCAGTTTCATTGCCACCATGAAACTCAACATACATGACTAGCCATTCCTTCAATGGTATGCATGAAACTGCAGGTGACAGCTTCGCTATAAGCTGCTAGAAGTTTGCTAACGGATGAGTATTTGCAACACAAAGTAGACTACATCATTGGCATACCTTGAGGGGCAACAGAGTGTGTAGGAGGTGGTAACCATACTGTAGTAATACCACACTGAGAAAGATCTGCAGCCTTTGGAGCAAGTTCCAGCCACCAGTCTCTTCTCCAGCTTTCCCAATTGAAGCCTTGAAACTAGGAACATCAGGCACCCATCAGTCCAGAATTCTTGGGAGCACCGAAATCCTCATCCCATGACACACTTTTAGACTGCTCATTCTGAACTTAGAAAAAGCAAAGAGTTGCAAGAACTTACCACGATCTCACGGCCTGTTCCAGTACCTGATGCTGCAAAACAAAGAGAAACACCATTGCAAAATGTTTAGTCCAACTCTGTAAGAGAGGGAGGAACCAGCAAACTTAAAGACACAAGAGGGCCTCTCTCAGCAAAATTCAATAAACATTTCTGTAGAAGACATTTTGAAACAGCAATGGGCTTAAATGAAACAAAAATAGAATTGAAAGACAAACCCAATTTGCCTTCTGCTGCTTCTGGATCCTTCACCCACTTCTTGGCAGTCTTTCTTTCAAGAGCTTGTTGCAGCACTTTCCTTTGTAAGTCAAGGGCCTGCTTCTCAGCTGCTTCTGCAGTGTACATATCATCCTTCACCTTTGCACTGGCTATGGACCAGACATCTTTTGGGGATGGAAGTTCCAGTGGCAGCATGGCCTCAACATCAGCAGACCTCAGCAAAGACGTCCTTGGTGGCAACCCCTGTTGTCCAAGCATAAGTCGACGTTTCATCCATTCTGGAGTTTCCCTTCTCAGACCATTTGCCAGAAGGTCCTGTCTTCTAGAATCTTTTTCCAGAAGCAATCCCAGTCGCCCTCCACCAATGACCTGCTCCACAGTACTCTTGCTGTCAATGGTTTGAACCACATGTTCTTTGACCTGTTGCAGAATATCCTCAGCAATTGTAGCACGGGTCTTCCAAGCTTCAGCTGCTGCTAATGATGTCTCCAGTAAATCATACCTGAGTTCACTCACCTTTGCTCTCTCTTCATCAGATTTATGATCTGAATTAGCAGCTTCCAACTGTGCATTGGATGCAACCCGTGCAGACACTCCTCTTACAGCTGCAGCATTCATGCGGACTTCAGGTGCCTGTCTAGAACTGTTCTCAAGATCATATGTGGCAAACTGAACCTTGTGCACTGATGCTTCAGCTGCTGGAATATGCAGCTCATCAGCTTTTGTCAAATCTTTGGCAGCCTTGATCTCTCTGTGAAGATTTTCAATAGCTGCATTGGCCACCTCCAGATGATGGACTGCAGAAAGAAGACTCTCTTTCAATGACAAAAGTTTCTTCTCACCCTTAGAAAGCTTTTGTAGCAATCCAGGATGTTCAACTAGTATTGCTTCTGCAATTCGAGCTTGCTCTCTTGCAGTCCCAGCAGCAGTAAGAGCAGTGTCAATTGCAACCTGCACTTCCATAACAGCAGATGCAGCAGTATCATCTGCTGCTGCCAGCCACAACCTTTTTGACACCTTGAGATTTGAATCTGCAGAAGACTCTTTCAGACTGGTCTCCTGATCCAAGCAACCACTGACCTCAGCATCATTTGAAATGTGACTACGCTGAGAGAATCTGACTTCTTCTTGGCTTCCAGCTCCTTCAAGGACATCTGCATTCTCACCCTGCACATGGACATCACCCTTAGGAGAGTGCAGACCTACACCCCTCAACTGCAGAGAGGAGGCCCACTTCTTTATCTGGATTTTTGTCATGGGGACAAGGGTGAGGAGGTTCAAACCTGACCTCTTTGGAGGCGGCAATCACAAAAGGAGATGCATGTTTGTGTTTAAATTGCTCCCTGTGGTGCTTTTCAATTTGTAAGTTCCTGCAAGGAAAATCCATCCGCCCACCTCTGGGTCACATGCAATGGAAGCAACAAAACTCTGAAGAATGTAAAGTGATTGATTTGTCAGTTTGAAGAATGTGAAGCAATATGATTTGTGTACCTCTCTGCAGCAAACGAAGTCCGTAAATGTGGGCACAAACTGCTGCTGTTGTGAACAAGAGATGGGGGATAAGCACAATGTCTTGAAGGGACAGGCTGCTGCAAAAGGAGAAGAAATGAACTAGGAGCTGGAGGTTTCTGTAAGACTCCAGACACATTTGCATGTGGACTTGACAACATTTTCTCCCATAAGTTGCAGTATGAGTGATGATGGATGCTGAAATCAAAAGTGCAAGGAACATCTGGTTTCAGTTCATGATGATGGCATCTGAACAAACACAAAATTGGCCATCGCAGGAAATGAAGACCTGAGAGAATGTTAAGAGAACCTGATCATCTGAATTGAGCCATAAGTGGAAACAATTGGACTTCAGAACATTCCAACTGCAATCTCATGATGGCATTTAGCATATCTTGAACCAAACCCTAATCAAAAAAGGGGGATTGTAGATGAGGCTGCTGCCATGGCTAATTCAACAAGGTCATCCTGTTAGCGCCAAGCATACTCCACAATTTCAATGGCAGAGATGAGCTGACAGGAACTATTACAGAAGATCAAACATTTCTCCACTCGATCAACATGCACAGAACAATTCTAACTGGGATGCACAGTGCACCACCACCTGGGCTGCAAACTCCATCCTCTGTGTGCACGTGTGTGTGAGTGTGTGTGCTTTCTGTGAAGGTTTTTGATTTTTGAAGCACCTTGTAAGCATACACAATTCAATCCTTCTAAATAGCAATTGCCTCCAAAGAGAGCACTTCCGATTGTTGCCCCTAAAACCCCCCACAAACCCTAACTCCGTACTGTGCAATGCTCTGCAGATCAATTTGGAGAGAGCACTGAGGCAGTGAGAGAGAGCATTGAGGAATTGACTACCTTCGGTCTCAGAACCAAAAGTCGACGAACTTTAACTGTGCTGACGAAATCTTGAGCGGCAGTCCATCCAAGACAAAAGAACACTAGAACTACTCCCCCCTAACCCTCATTCACCTCAGAGAGATGAACAAGGTCTCTGGTGGGTTTGGTTCACTCCAATAGAGATTCAAGGACTCCCAATTGTTTCACCCTTGTTCTTGTTCTTGTTCTTCTCTCTTACACAAAAATCCAAATTCTCCCCTTTCTTCTTCTTCTTCTTGTTCTTCTTCCCTTTCTCTTCACTCTCTCTTCTTCTTCTTCTTCACCCAAGATCCAAAACTCCACTTCACTGTTCACCTCCACCCTTTTAACACAACACCACAAGCTCCCAGAAGCTTTCACCTCACACCTGACACCTTGAATTTTTGTCTTTAGCAGAGAATCCAGCTCCTCCTGTTTCCCCCCCACCGCCCACGTCACCCACCCCTCAGCAGCAGCTAGTACAAGAGCTGTTGTATACTCCAGCTGCTACTTCCATCTTTGCAACTCAAACCACCACCACCACCATCACCACCACCCTCAGCTTCCAAGCAGATTGCAAAGCAACTTCAGATGACAACACCTGAAGCTCCTTTTGCAAGATTATTCTTCGTTCTAAAATTTGCATGAAGCTGCTGAATTTCGAAGAATGGGTAGGTTGGTGATGATCGATCGAATTTGCATCTGGATTTTCGATTTCTCTTTGTGAATTTTAGTCGATTCTCTGGTGTTTTCGTGTGTGTGTGTTTGCGTAAATTCTGTGTTTCGAATCCGACAAATTCTATCCCATAAGTTTTGGACATACTGTTCCCTGTCACTTTAAATATTGTTCAAATTCTGTATCCACTTATAGAAATTCTGTTTGCCTGTATTTCAATAAACCACATGTCCAGTACGAGAAATTCTTTTTGATGCCTGTTAGACAGGAGCAGCTTCAGCACATGTCTAATTAATTATTTTTGAAATTTCCATTTTGGAAATTAAAAGATATTCCTGAATATTGAAAAAGACTCTTCAATTTCCTACACCCAAAAAAGAATTTCCGAAAATTTTCAGCATTTAACATATATATATATATATATAATTTGTGCCAAAGCCACCAAGGTACTTGGGGTAGTAGGCTGTAGCCTTTTTTCTCTTCTTTTTCTTTAAAATAAAAACATTTAGGCTAGTGGGGTAGCCTAGCGCCACACGGAGTCAACCTGAACTTGTGCAAGACATGCTGAAGAGGAAAAGCCACAGAGAGACATGTGGCAAGTCCTGCGCCAGTAACCCGGCCCTGTTCCAGTTAGCCCGCCCTAGTCCAACTCAGCAAAGGAATGAAAAGGGCCGGGGGTGGGTGGGCGGGGGGAGACAGTTGAAGGGGAATCTACTTTACACCGTGGAATTTCGACTGGCTCCTGGAAGCCTGCCCCTGCTGCTCCAGTCAGCAAAGAAAATGATGGGTTTTAGGGTTGAAGGGAATCCTCTTTACACCGTGGATTTTCTCCTCCCCCCACCCCTCCCTTTTCTCTCACAAACAAGTGTCGTGGAAAAGGGACTTCCACCCTTTCTTCCCCTCCTCTCAAAAGAAGCGTTTCATGCTTGGTTTTCTCATGTTTCCACAACCCCGCCCCTTGACTTAGGGTCTCTTGCATTACCCCAAAATGGCAAAGAACACACACATGTAGGCGAAAAAAAATCTTGTAGCCAATGAGCATGCATGCAACCAAGGTGGGCCCAAGTTTTTTTTTTGTCTTTTTGGGAACAGTGAGTTTGTTGGATTTTTTTGTTGTTGCCAATGTGTTCCCATGAAGTTCCCACTTTGTTCCCATCAGGTTCCCAATAACTTCTCACTTTTTAATCCCATATCTTTTGCCCTAAGTTTTACTCTTGTAAGCTAAAGAACAAGCCCAAAGGAAGAGGTTACAATGTATCTATTTGGGGGACTGTTCAAAGCTTGATTAATTCTTTTTTTTTGTGATGGACTGACCAATTAAAGATGCCCATTACAAAAGCAAAAAAAAAAAAATTGAACTTCAAGGTTCCCCACAACTAATTAATATGAGTCATAATAAAATAAGAGGATTTTTTTTCTTTTCTCATTTGTTCCCAACATGTTCCTTTTTAAGTTCCCAATGGGTTCCCATCAGGTTCCCAATGGGTTCACCAAGGGTGTTCCCAATAGCACCTCCCATATGTTTTGCCCAAAGTCCTCCCCTTCTCACGTACATAGGTGGGCCAAAGGGGGAGCCACTTCATCTTTCCATAGAATCTTCTATTTTGGGGAGCCTCCATAGATTCAACTTTGTTTTGCAATGGGCCAATCAAATTGGCTCATTGCAAAAAAAAAAAAAAAATTAAACTTGAACTTGGGAGCCACCCCCAACTAATTAATATGGAACAGAATAAGTAACCCTCAGCTTATTACACCTATATTCTCCTTTCCTTCACATTAACCTAATGGAAAGCCACGGACATGCACACTAATAGAACAATTGTTTTCCATTGCATGGCTACAATGGGTTAAAAATTTTATAACTAATGAATAAATAAGCACTAATAGATTGACATAAGTCTAGCTACTTTCTAATGGCTAGCGTGAACTTGCATGAAAACAAAAGGCACTAATTTGGATTGACAAGATTGAAATTATTATTATTTTTCATTGGGTTCATATCCTTGTGTTGTTAACTAGCACTACGACATTTTATTTTATTTTATTTTTAGGTGTTAACCCTTTTTTTTTTCTCTTTTTTCCATCCACTTTGACTACCCTCGTCTTGCCTTACACTAACTCAGTACCCACCACCCTTACTACACTTACTCACCTACCTACTACCTACTTATTATCCATCAACATGAGTACCTACTTAATCTCACGGACATGTTTGCTTGTTCTGCAATTAGGTCTAAAACTGCCAAAAATGTTACAAAAACGAAACCAAACGTGTAAGTATTACACAAAAAACACACACACACACACACCTTTTTGTTAGCTACTTAAGCTATCCAAAGGCCTTTATGAAAATATAAAAGGCAAACCCCAAATGTGGATATTGCTCTTGCCTTGAGTTCTACTACGCATAATAATTTATAATTCTCTCTAAGAGCATCGTGAACTCTCAAAAGATGATGATTGTCTTGATCCTCTTTCTGTTCGCGAAGAAAGTGCAATGGAAAAAAGAGCATCGTCAACTCTCAATAATAGCCTTTGCACTTTCTTCACCAACACAAAGCCATGCTTCAAGATCAAAAGCTTGTGCACTCGAGAAAAGTTGTTTTGTGGAATTGGATACTAGAAAAAAAAACAATCAGTTTTGACATCTTTGCAAAAGGATTATGGTTGAATCTTTGTTGCTTGTTCAATCTTTGTTGTTTTGTGGTGACCTGATGTGTGGTGAGTCTTTTGCTGAAAAGAATTTCAGTGGCAGAATTTTATGTTCTGGAACATCAAATGCAAGCAAAAGGTTTGCTACAGGGATGATGAGAGTGACTGATCGTGTAATGTGGAGTGCAAAGTGGAGCTTGCATTTGTGGTTGGAGCAAGTGTGATTTCGCATCCTAACGAAGTATACAATCTCTTCAACTTTTATTCTTCTTCTGGCATTATTACAATTTTCGGGCCGACTGGCCATAACTTTTGCCAGAAATTGTGGTTTTTATTATTGCTTGTCGTATAGCTTTGATGTGAGGATTTTACCGGTTTCTTTTTGTTTTTGAAATAGGTGGAGAAAGGAGGAGGAGATTTTAATTTCATCAACGGGTATGGTGGAGGTGTATTTGGTGTTGCTGATGGTGTTTCCGGGTGAGCTTGTATGGAAGTCACTGATAAACTCTCTTTTATGGATCTAATGCACGTGGTTCTTTCAAAAAAATTAGCCATTCCTTTTGTTTCCTTTTCAAAGTGCAACATCTGGATATTATTGCATTCCAGTAAAGATTTTTTCTCTTTGTTTTGTGATTGCAAAGAACAGGTGGGCAACTAAGATGTTGATCCTGCATTTTACTCATAATTAAAGCTAATGGCACATGCCTCAAATGCTGCAGCTTTTGAAGAGGTTTCCTTCCATCTTACCATAACTTGTGGCATTTGTATCAGTTGATGAGTGAGATCAGTCTTTGCTGACCCTTTCAAGACTTGGAAGTTTCCTATTTCTAGCATAGGAAACAGCCATCTTTCTTTCTTCCTCATTATTGATTATGGCATGTGAGCTGTGCAACTTGTCATATTTTCAAGATTAAACTTCAGAAAAAATGCATAGGATCCACATATGCACAGGCTAATCCCAATTCTACTTTAGGAACCTCTCATCATTAAGAAAAGTTGTACAAATGTATGGTAGTAGATTCTTGTATGAATGTGCTCTTGGCACATTTTTGTCTGCCATAGATATCCAAGTCTTCCATAACTACATTCGATTTTGGTTTCATAAAGTTTTTAGTTTTTAGTGTATATTACTATGTAGAATATAAGCAAACTTTTTATCTATTGTGCATATTCCTGCAAGGAATGAACAAGCAATTTGTTTTGTTTATATTTAGGTTGGTTTTTGGAACTTCAGTTTTTGTCCCTTGTGTATATTATAATGTAGAAAACAAACACAATTTTTGTCTACCATAAATATCCAAGTGTTCCATAACTACATTGGGTTTTGGTTTCATAAAGCTTTTAGTTTTCAATTTTTTGTATATATTGCAGTGCAAAATATAGGCAAACTTTCTATCTATTATGCATATTATAGTGAGGAGTGTATAAGCAATTTGTTTTGTTTGTATTCAGGTTGTTTTTGGGAATTTTTGGGAACATGAGTTGGTTGATATGTGGGTATTGCAATTTGAAATGTTTTATGGAAAACCCAACCATAAACAAGAAAACATCAAAAGTTTGCAATACTTGCATAGACAAACTGATTTATGCACCAAGGGGTCCTTTCATGAAAATGGGCAATGTAAATAAATATATTATATTACATTTTTCGTTCAAGTTATTGTGCGAGTATTTCATGATAAAGATAATGAAGGTATTGCTCATTTGATTTATAGTAAATGTAATCCATTTGTAATGGATGGGGGTATTGTGTGCAACATGGCATAAGATTAACCCAAAATTTACAAATCCCAAAATTAGAGGTCAAATTTAAAACAAGTGGATTAATACAAAAATGTTCAACTAACCACATTACAAAAAGGATGGTGACAAAAATATATCATGCTAAGTTAATCTATAATAGTTTGATACAAAATGATGCATAAGTGCACTAAAGCTATATCTATAATTATTCTTCCAAAGAGGATGAACTAGAAGGAATATGCCCATATTGGTGAGATATTTTGCTACAACTTTTACAGCTTTAGTTGCATGGTGATGAGTAAATAGTTGACAATGCTCAAGCACAAGTTGAATTGCATTTGCAACAAAAGCTTCCTTTGTTGTGCCTCAAAACCTAACACAAGAAAACAAAACAAAAAATTAAATTCCAATGTTAAAATGCAAATAATGTTTTTTTTTTTTTTTTTTAAAGTATGGAAATATACCGCCCATGAATGATTTCGAAATCATGATACTTGGATATCACATCCATTTTTTTAACTCGGTTGCGTTTATTGGACTCTAATGTCCAATTTCGAATGCCCCATGCAAGTTTCAAAGGTTTTGCATAAGCAACTCTACTTGCCCGAATTGTCTCAACAAGGTTCTCGTCCTTTTCAAGGCGTGCCCATGCACTTTGTGGCATGAACCCCACCCCCCATGTTGGAATCCCAATGATGCCCAATAAGATCTCGAAGGTTAAACGTACCAACAAAGGCCGTTTAACTTGTTCCATTTGTTACACTTGGGTTTGGAGTTCATCCCATTCTAACTCTACTTTCTTTTTCACTCTATCGAAAGCCTTCTTTTCATTCCGCTTTTGCCTTGCGTGTGGGTTGCTCAAAATTTGAACGTTCATAGCATGGTGATTTTGTTGCCTTTGTCGCAACCCTAGCTTTGGGCTCGCGACCAAGGCAAAGGGGTTGCAAGGTTGCGGGCCAAGAGAAAGGAAGCTCGGGAATCAAGGCAAAGGCATTGCAAGGGTGCGGGCCAAGAAGAAGCCGGGGAGTCACATCACATACTCTCAAGAATGTAAGAAAGTGTGAGGGAGTGAACACTCACACTCCCAAGGCAACTCCCACTTTGGGAGATGGAGTCCCGATGGACTCCCGAAACTTCAAAGAGCGATTTGAAGCGTCAAAACTCAATGGCTTGTGGCATTCTTTATGTCATTGGAAAGCTCTTGAAACGTAGATGTCTAAAATGGGCTCGATTACTCATTTGGACATCTGAAACGTAAGTTATGGCCAAAAGAAGGGCCGGGAGTCAAACTGTCAGTTTGACTCCCGACCACAAAAAGTCGGGAATCGACCTGATTTACTTAGCTGTAGGGGGCGTGCCACATATCGTTGGAAAGCTCTCGACGAGAGCTACAACTTTGCTTCAGACCACACCTCAATCGGAGGTCTGCTTGCAAAGTTATGGGGCTCCAAAGTTGCGAGAGTCCCAGCTGGCGGGATTTCGGGACTCCCACTCGCGAATCCCGGGAAAGAAAAGCCATTTGGATGTAGGCTCCGTGGCCAGCCACAGGGTGAACCCTTTTCAGGGAGGGAGGCAACAGCCCCTTCAGTCATTAGAGAAATTGAGAAAGTACAAGGGGGGGAGTAGGCGCCACGAAATGGCAGCCTTGCCCTCCCCAAAGATGTGGCCGTGAAGCCATTTAGCCTTAAAGGCTTGCTCAATGTTAATCTGATTGTCCTGATTCCTATTCTGGCTAGAGGACCTGATGGCCTTCCAAGTGGCCATGCTAACCTCAGTCGTGGCCTCCCATGCTTGGAGTAGGACCTTCTTGAGGGAGTATTGGCCGTCAAAATGTTTACGGCATCTTTCGGACCAGAGGTAGTAGAGCAGAAAGCTCCTGAGGATGTCGAGCGGTTGTCGTCGATAAGTGAAGCCGCCCGTGTGATAGCAGTGGAAGTCCGAGGGGGTCGTCTTCCTCTTCGAACATGGCCTCCCCCAGGAGAACGAAAGGCCAGAACGAAAGGCGGTTTGGCGCCTCCCATTCGTTCCACACGCGGAGGAAGGCATTCTAGGCCTGTTGAGCAAGGGTGCATTCTATGAAGCAATGTTGGGCGGACTCTGGGAGTCCTTGATTGCAACCTTTACAGGTAGGCGGAATTCCCATGATTTGAAGCCAGGTGCCTACCGGCAGCCCGTTATTGAGGATCAGCCAGATGAGCGCCCCCACTTTGCGTGGGCGGGCATTGTGCCACATTCTGGCTATGATCTGGACAACCGTAAAGTTGCGAAGGTTCAATTGTTGGACGAAAGTGATGATGTTGGGAGTGTGTTGCTTCCTCCTGGCATTCCGGTACCCTCTCTTAGTGGAGTAACCAAAGAAGGGGGCATCGCCCATGTTGCTCGTTTGTTGCCAATGCTAGTCTTCGAGATCCCACGGGAGGTCGGGAATGAAACCGGACTCAAAGATCCAGTAAATTGGGGGTTTTTTACCTAGTGGGAATACGTCCTTGGCCAATTTGAACGTTGCTCCATGGCCTTCTTGGGCGAGGACCCTGACTGGCGTGTACCCCTCAAGGGGGATGATAGTGCTTTACGAGTTGGTAGCTTGGGTTCAGCCAGTGCCGGATGATTTTTTGAACTCCTTGGCACTGGCAGTGGTGTGGGTTATGTCGGTAATTTGATAGACCCATTCCGACGAGGTGACTTGGCCGGCTTCCTTTTTATTGACCCAGTCCCCTACCATTGGCTTGCTAGTGGTAGTGGCCGGGTCCCATGGGATGATGGCTATGATGAGGCTCTTGTTTAGCCTATTGATAGGGTGGAAGCTCACCCCGAGGGCGGAGAGACCTTTCCACTCTTTTGTTTCTGGGTCCCAAAGATTGCCAACTCTGGAACAGCCAACATTCGCGAGGGCATTCCCTTCACTTCTACCACTAAGTCCCAGCGGTCTGCCATCTTGGTTTGATATGAGAGGGTTCCCAAATATCGGTTATCTGAGCGTTTCGGCGAAGTTGGTCGGTTCCGACTTGCATAGACCCAATCTCACGCTCAGCCAGGAGTGTAGGATGCTCTTCCAGAGGGAGGTTGGGGGTCTTTTGAGCTTGGTGGCTGCGAACATCCAGTTTATGTCTTGCGTGTTTGGGCCCAGCCCGTGGACCGGAAGTCTAATTTGGTTAGCTTTGTGCCTCAGGAGTTCCTTCCAAGGCTCGCCACCTGGTGCGAGGCCCTTGATGAGGAGTTTTGCTAACAAGGCTTCCAATTGGGTTTTCGGGTCAATAATCCCTAAACCCCCCTGGGAGGTCGGGAGGACCAGGGTCTCCCACTTGACCTTTACTCTGGCATTGGTGGCTTTTCCGCTCCATATAAAGTTCCTCATCACTCCACATACCTGGCTACACATCCTAGGATTCGGATTCTAAGATGCCGCTAAGTACCACATGGAGGCGAGGAGTACCTGGTTCGCCACCAGAATTCTCTCCGCTAGTGAGAGGCAACATGTGCTCCAATTAATTAGTTTACCTTTGAGCGCGGACAACATCTTGTCGAAATTGGCTTCAGGGGGGAGGTGGAAGCCGACCTGGATTCCCAGGTATCTCACCCCTTTTCCTTTTGGGATCCACTGGAGTCCCACCTCCCGGCCCCACTCCCAATCTTTGTCTCTTTTGCTAGCCCAGATCGCAGACGATTTGTTCCAATTTATTTTTGCTCCGGACGCTTTACAAAAGATGTCTAGGACTTTTTGGGTCCTTTCCATATTGCTACGCGTGCCTTGCAAATAGAGCGTTGTGTCGTCCGCGAAGGTCTGGTCCATGATTTTTCCTCCTCCCGGGAGGGCTAAGCCTTCCACCCCGAAGCGATGGTCGTCTAGCATATGACCTAGCACATCCGTAGCTAGGATGAAGAGGTAGGGCGAGAGTGGGCATCCTTGCCTCACCGATTTGGCAAGGGGAAAGGTGCTCCCCTCCACCCCATTGAGTTTGATGGCCGACGAGGCTAATCTGTACAGGGAACCTACCCACCAGATTCATTGTGGGCAGAATCCGAATTTTGCCAGTGCTTCGAATAAGAAGCTCCATTCAATCCTGTCAAAGGCCTTCTCGAAGTCTAGGAACAATAGGACTAGGTCTTGGTTACTCTCCTCTGCCCAATCCTGGGCCTCTTGCGCCAAGAAGGTGTTGTCAAGGATACTCCTCCCCTCGACAAAACCAGTCTGGCCAGGCCTTATTACACATGGGAGGAAGACTTGAAGTCTCCTGGCCAGCGTTTTGGCCAGGATCTTGTACAGGCTTCCTAGTAACGTAATTGGCCGCCATTTTCCTAGTTTGGCATGGTCCCTCGATTTGGGGATTAGGGTTATGAGCCCCTTGTTGATCAGTTCTGATGTTTCTCCATTCCTAAGCATCGCTGAGAATGCTTGGAGCAAGGTTGGAGAGATTTTGTTTATGAATTCCTAAAAGAATTCGGTCGGGATGCCATCGTATCTTGGTGCTTTGCCCTTTGGCATCGCCAAGATGGCATCTTGGACTTCTTTCAATGTGAGCTCTTTGGTCAATTCCATGTTTGTCTCGTTTGAGACTCGGGTTAAGGTGTTGGTCCAGCAAACTTCCCGGGCTTCCGAAGTGCCGGGAGCATTTGCTTCCAAAGTGTAGAGATGCATGTAGAAGGAGCATACGTATTGAACCAGGTCCTCCTAGCCCGTTATCTCTCCCTCCTTGATTATGAGCTCTTTAAGGAGCGTTCGTTTCCTTCCGATGCGGTGGAAGTCAAAAAAATGTTTCGAGCACGTGTCACCGTACTTGAACCAGGTGGATGCGCTAAGCTAGTGGTTCCGCGCCACTTGCTTTTGTAGTGAATCGACCAAGTGTCCTTGCGCCACCGAAAGTATGCTCCTAACTGATTGGTCTTCGGGATCTCTCTACAACTAGGTTTCCGCCAATCGGGTTTTGTGTTGAAGGTCTCTGATTCGAGCCCCTTTTTCTTGCTTCCTCTCCTTCGCTAGTTCGCCATTTCTTTTGAGCACTTTTTCGGTGGCTGCCTCCAACCAACCAGGCCAATCTGCGTCGTGGCTAGGTGGAGGTTGGGTGTCATTCCAAGCATCTAGGAGGGCTGTTCTACTCGCGTCTTCCCTTAACAGGGCTATGTCAAAGTAGGTAGCAGTTGTGGGCGGGACGAAGATGCGTCCCCAAATTGTTAACACTAGCGGGGAGTGGTCGGAGATTTTTCTTATGGATGGGGCGGCTTCAATTCTTCCTCCCCTAGAGTCCAGCTCTTGCGAGACAAGGAATTTATCTATTCGGGAGACGGCGAACTCCTAACCTTTCCTTCCATTGTCGTAAGTGTACTCTTTTTTTGACATTTTCCTGAAACTGTCTAGAGTCCATGCGTCTATCAGGCCGTCTTGCAAGGTTAGGTGGTGCCAGGAGGCTGCCTCTCTCTTATGCATCCTCCTTTCACCTGCTTTGCCTATGGTCTCCTCCTCTTCCAGGTGGTTGAAATCTCCTCTGATTATGATGTGGTCAGCTGTGAGATTAGCCTCGCTAATCCTTTTCCACAAAGGAGCTCTATCTCTGGATGTTCTTAGCGCATAGGTGTTGATGATGGATAGCTCAAAGCTGTCGGGGAGGTGGAGGGTGACGTATTGGACCCTTCCCTCCGTTAGGATCCCGTCCTCTTTGATGAGTGGTGCCGTCATTCTGTCTACCAGGATGGCGATCCCGGCACTGATGTGTTGGGAATTTCCCATTGGGATTCCCGGGTTCCAGAAAGCTTTCCCTTGCAAAAACTCTAGCCCCTTTGTTGAATTGGTTACATCTTGTTTATCCAGATGATGTTCCTGGATAAGGAGAATCTGTGGTGGGTTTTGGAGAAAAGTCAGCCAAGTCTTGATGAGTTTTTGTTTGGTTGAATCTTTCCCCAGTCCCTTAACGTTGAAGGACACAATTGTGAGCGGTCGTTTAGACATGAGTCGGGCATGCTAGGGCGGCTTGCCAGTCGATCGATCCCAAGTGGTGGCCTTGGTCAAGCTCTGAATAGTGTTGGGTGGTACCTCCCCCCAGCCCGGATGTAGGAGGAGTAGGTAATGTAGGAGATGATGTAGGGGATGTTTCTGTACCTACGTTTCCTTCATTCCCTTTGTTAGGTTTTGAGTTATGTTGGGTGGTGCCTCTCGCGGTCTTTGAGTATTGGAAGGGGTTACCCCCCGCCGGGAAGCTGGTCTCTACACTTCCCAACTCTAGCTTTATGTATTTCTTCTTCCTGGTAGCCTGTGGGGAGGCCAGGATGCTCGCCATCTTGTGTTTGTAGGCAACGTGATCTATGCTTGAAGGGTCCCTTTTGAGGAGCAAGTTATGTGCCACCACCGTGCCCCCCGTGTCATTGTTCATGGTCGAGATAGTCTCAACTTCCTTCCAGTGGAGGTGTCGTTTGTTTTGTACACTGAATACGCTGGAGCTGGTCCATATGTGGGCGAGGATGGTGCACTCCATCCCCCCTTTGCCCGGTTCTGCTTGCCAGCACCATTCCAATTAGAGATTGTCTTTGACCGCCATTTTATATCTAAGAATCTTCTCCTTTAATTTGGCTTCCACATAGAGGACTAAGTCTTCTCGAGCGGAAACTTGAGACCACCTTTCCTGCGAAGGGCATGTCACTCTGATGCTAAGTGGAAGGTCCGGTGGTGTTTGATTTCTCGTGTGTACCAGGATCTGTTTTCGCTCATCCTTTTCTCGTGAAAGGACTGGCTAGATCCTTGCTTTACAAATTCCTGGTCTACGGGTATTAAGATTCCTAGTGACTCACAGTAGGAGTGGTATAGTTCAGAGTGTGTTTGTCCTCTCTTTCCACCCGGCATGGATGTCGGTTGGGGGGAGTGAGTGGGGGTCTAAGCTAGATCCTGCCGAGGGGAGAGTATCCTAATGGGCAATTTTTTTTGCCTTGGAAGGTCCATCCTTCCCCGAGGTCCTCAAACCATTTCTGTAGGACCTCTGTTCTAACCGTTTCCCCAATGTTTCCTACGAATGGGTTTGAGTTTGCTATGTTCTCATTCACCGGGGAATTTGCCACATTTGAGGTCGCGAAAGACAATCTGGTCCTCGGAGTGAATTCCTGAGTTGGGAGGATAGAGATGCCTTGGTGCTTTCCATTCAGTCTATGTGGCGGTGAGGCGATGCACTCAGACATCTTCTGATCTGGCCCGGGTGTATAAGTGGGGGGGGGGCTAGCTTCTTCATCTTTTTCGCTTCTCCGCTGGTTGCAAGATTTTTGCTGACCGCGCATTGGAGTTTGTCGGAGCCATGCGGCCTTCCGTTCATGTTCTTAGTTTTGTTTGGGTCTCCTTTGCCTGAACGAATTTCATCGTTGTCTTGTTGGTTCGTTGTCCTTTTGATTTTGTCTATGCTCCAGCACTTCGCGCTAGTGTTTTCCTTCTGATTGTTCTTCTTTCGCCATTCGAGGGGAGTTTTGGTAGGGATGTTGCCGCCTTGTGTTGGGGACCTGTTTAGGGGGCAGATCTTGGCAAGGTGCCCAAATTTCCTACATTTCCTGCATTGGTTCGGCAACCCCGAGTAGAAAATCCTCTGGGCTGTTGTGTTTCTAGGTCTGGCGCCTTCGGCCATGGATGGAATTCGGATAAATCCTGCCAGCTTGCTATATCCTTAACCTTTATCGTAACCATGGGCCCCGCTAGTCCCTTTAGGAATCCGGGGATTCTATATCGAGAACATCCCCAATGCTACTGGCCATGGTAGTTAGAGCCTTTTTTGTGCGGAGCTGGACATGAAGATCCGGAAATTGCACTTTGATGGAGTGCGTGAGGAATTTTTCCGCGTCGTGCTCATTGGGTCTGAAGAGCGCTGAGTATCTCGAGAATGAAAGGGCCCAGCCACTCCATTTTACTGCTGCAAGCTTCCTTGTCGCTCTAGCCCCTTCCTCTTTTTCGAAGAGAATCTCAAAGTATCCTCGTGTAAGCAAGGTGATCGTTAAGAAGGGCGCTAGGAGATGGAACTTTAGGCAGTCCTGAAGGTCCTTGAAAGAAGCTCTGCATGCCAGAGTTCTTCCGATCACTGTTTTGCGTGCTCTTAGAGCCGCGTTTTTTTGCATCTCGATCACCATCGCAAGCGGGAATTCCGCTTCTAACTCTAGATTATAGTCTACTGGCGATGGGCCTTGGGTATCCTCCCCCGAGGGGGAGGATGCACCTGTCCCGTTGCCTGGGAATGCATCCAGAGATGTAGGAGGTTGTTCCCTCACGTGGGGAGTCGTTTGTTTTTTCTAAGCGTTCTTTGCACCTAAAGCTTCCGGAGCTTCCGAAGCTTCTGCGCTTGGTACCGCGTGTCCGGCTTTCCTCTTGGTGGTGTCAGAGAAAGTTACTGAGCCTGAAAGGAAAGGGGAAAAGTTTTGAGGTACCTAGGAGAGATGTCTGCGTTTAGAGAGCTCAGTCGTACTCTTGTCAACTTGCGCCATCTCCTCATTTGGAGCTTCTGACAAAAGTAGCCGTTGAGAGCTGGAATCGTTTGTTTTGCCATCACTAAGCGGTTGACTTTCCGGAGCTTCTCCCGTTCCTTTCGGCTTGGCTAGGCGCTTTCCGCATTGCACCTGCTCCTCCTCTGGGATTTCCGACGAGAGTAAACGTTGAGAAAAGGGCTCGCCCATTTGACCATCGCTACGCGATTGGTTTCTTCGAACTTCTCCTCTTCCCTTCAAGTACTCCGTCTGCTCCTTCGGAGTGACTGAGGGCGCCGAAGCTTGATCAGTCAAGTTTTTGTCCCAGAGATGAATGCTTCCCGGTAGGAAGGCGCTTGTCTCGTGGGAGTTCAAATCGGGATCTTGCACCGGCAGGGAAAAGAGGCCCCTTGTTGAAGGATTACCGCCGATGCCTGGAGTTGGGGAGATGAAGATGTTGTCGCCATCGTTGTTGTGAATTGGCTTGCTGCTTCTGCGTTTGCCGATTTCTTGACGATCACGACATCTGGCTCCCCGGACTCTATCAGCAACTTGGCGGTACTCATTCAACTTGGTATCTCTTTGCCCTTTTGAATTAGAGGAGAGATTCATCATCGCCGCTATGGAACTACACAGAAAACACAATTTTTTTTTAAAAAGGAGCTATGGAGGGGGGGGGCTCTCTGATGCACTCTCAGGGAACGAGGAGCTCATTGCGAATAGAACCGTTGCCGTGGCCAGCCATAGAGTATACTATAAGGGGGGAAGGTGGTGGCTTCCCCCAAGTCCGGGCTGTGGTGAATCTTGTGTCTCCGTGTTGCCCATGGCTCATCCTAGCACCAAGGGTGCTCCAACTATGCACTAACCACTTTGTGTGGGTTGTGTGCAGGCCTGTGTGAGTGAGTGAAGCTTGTCAACTCTTCCTAGTCCC
>Ga0116227_10003351_pt1 | contig 35694 bp, 23 predicted proteins | sample S1TSphgellanicum_FD_89693 | JGI IMG/M metagenome (GOLD analysis project Ga0116227, IMG submission 89693) | Host-associated microbial communities from peat moss isolated from Minnesota, USA - S1T2_Fb - Sphagnum magellanicum MG | ecosystem: Host-associated > Plants > Peat moss > Unclassified...
ATATCTAAAATGGGCTCGCATTGCTCATTTGGACATCTGAAACACAAGTTATGGCCAAAAGAAGGGTCGGGAGTCGAATTCCTGGGAGTCTGCCAGTTTTGACTCCCGACGACTAAAAGTCAAGAATCGACCCGAAATACTTGGCTGCAGAGAACGTGCGACATACCGTTGGAAAGGTCTCGACGAGACCTACGACTTTGCTTCAGACCACATCGCGATCCGAGGTCTGCTCGCAAAGTTATGGGGCTCCAAAGTCCCGGGAGTCCCATTTGGCGCGATTTCGGGACTCCCAGTCGGGAGTCCCGGGAAAAATAGCCATTTGGATGTAGCCTCCATGGAGAGCTGCAGAGTATACTATAAGGGGGAAGGTGGTGGCTTCCCCCAAGTCTGGGCCGTGATGAGTCTTGTGTGTCCGTGTTGCCCGTGGCTCGTCCTAACACCAAGTGTGCTCTAACTTTGCACTAACCACTTTGTGTGGGTTGTGTGGAGGCCCGTGTGAGTGACTAAAGCTTGTCAATTCTTCCTAGTCCCATCCCGGAGCTCCAACCCGCCCCTCTACCCCTCAAAGGGTTGTGAGCTAGGGAGCGTGCTCCGACTCCTCCTTATTCCGCTACTTTCTACTTGGGCTCACATTTGAGTCCCTTGAGGAGTTGGGGGTGCGTCACATAGTGGCCATATACTATTGGTTGCCAAGTACCAATCCATATCACTAAGAATCTAGAACCTATTGAGGTATGGCTTAAGGTTAGAACTTTCAAGGTTCATTCAATCCGTATGAGTCACTAACCTTTTTTCCCACTAAATGCAACAATGTATCGTAACATCAAATTTATTATATGGAAAACCTAAATCTTGTAGACATTTAGACTCAAATGTTTGTTGAGAAATCAAGCTCAAATAGTTAGGTTTCATTGGTTACTAAAGTAGGAAAGTAATTAAGTTACTTTCACAAGGTTGAATTACTTTTTTTACTTATATTAGTTTAGTTATTTGTGGTTTGGTCTTTTAGTTAAATACCTTGGTGTTGATGGTTTGACTTTTTTCTTCATTGCATAAGTTTGTGTATTTCATGTGATAAGAACCTTGAAGTGTTATTAATGTTATGTTTCGTGTTGTGAACATCAAGTTTTAGTTTCCTTTCAATAAAGATTTTTGTTTGCACTTGAGTAGATCTCCTATTTGTTAACATGGTATCAAAGCTTAGGTTGTTGAATGAGAAAAAGTTGAAAGAGATCTAGAGCTAAAAAGTCTTTCGAACTAGAGCTTGAAAGTCTCTAGTAATATCATAGGATTTTTTCAAGTGTAAAAAAGAAATGGGGAAAGGAAAGAATGTGAAAAGAAAGAAAATAAAATAAAAAAGGTGAGAGGAGATTAACATATAAAGGGTTATGGAAGTCAAATCTTTAAATCTAGATTCAGATCTACTGTGAAAAGATCATGGATTGAAACTTGGAGAGATTATAGAAGACTATAAGATGCATCTATTCTTAAATTTTCAAAAGAAAAGGATATGTTTTGAGAAAGTTATGAGCTTTTGAAGACTATGTGCGAGATCTGGTTTTTTGGTCATATCTCCTTTGTTTGAGCATTTTTGGATCTTTAGCTTTGGGATCTTATAGATCATAAAAATATATATATATATGTGAGAGAAATTTCATCCCATTTGGATTTGTATTGAAAGATATCCAAACATCTAAAGTTTTAATCTCAGTTTTGAAATCAGTTTTTTTTAAAGTGATAACTCTTTGTGGTCATCATCAATAGAGCTGAAATTTTGAATAGATATAAAAGACATATATCTAATGTGTCTCCCAAAATTAGGAGTTTGGAGTTTCAGAGAACGAGTTGTAAGTCATTTTGTGTTCAAGTCCCAGTTTGAGGTGATTTCAAGGAAGTAGCAAGATTTTTCATTTTATGAAGTTAAATGAGCTGAAATTTTGAGAGATGGTAGTAGACATAGTTTTTCATGTTTCATCAAAATTTTAAATCGATCCAAGGTCATATGTGAGTAGTGTAGCTTTGCAAAGTTGTTGTGACAAAAGTTTGTTTTGAGACAACATCAAAACAAATTTTTGAAGTGGAACAAATACAACTTGGGAGAACTTGAAAGAAGGAATTTGAAGATTGAGAAGCGCAAATACATTATCAAGACCTTCATATAAAAGTGTGGTATGTAATCATGTACTTAATATCATACGAAATATTATACGAAATACGTACATATACATAAAACCTATGTATGGTATAAAATTTCATATAATACTCAAGACATACATACATATGCAAGGTCCATCTTGTTCAACCCTAACCCTAACCTTAATCCTAGAAACCTAAGGAAGGAAAACCCTAATCCTAATCCTAATCCTAGAAACCCAAAGAAGGAATTAAAATCATTTATGAAACCTCAAGAAGACATTGATGAGATGGTGGATGGTCTTTCTCAAATTGTAATTGAAAAACTAAACAAGAATAATTTCCAAGTGTGGAAATTTAAGATTATGAATTTCTTGATGGGGAAAGGCTACTGGGAATTCATAACTGGTGATGAAAAATAACCTCCTCTCCAAGAAAACCCCACATAACAACAAATTCAAGCCAACAAAACTTGTCATGAAAAAACAAGTCTTATATTAGCTTTCTGTGAATGTGTCGCATTCCATGATTGTGCATATTCAAGATGCAAAATCACCCAAGCAAGCTTGGGATACATTGGTGAAGATGTATAACACCAATACATAAGCCCACAAAATGCAACTCAAACAAGAGTTGCATAATCTAAATAAAAACAACATGAACATCAATGATTATTTTACAAAGGTGAAAAAACTTGCAGATGCTCTTGCTTCTATAGGAACCCCTGTAGATGATGAAAACCTAGTGGTTGTCACCTTGAATGGACTTGCAAAAAACTATAACCAGTTTCGTATTTCAATTGCAGTTCAAGAAACATTTCCCGATTTCCAAAACTTAATAACACTACTTATAAGTGAAGAGATGAGAATTGTTGGTACTTCATCCAATGCACGATCAAGAAAATGCTTTCTACTCAAATATTAATAGAAGTAGAGGTAGAGGTGATAAAACTTCATTTCAAGGTCGACACGGAAGCTCGCATGGTGGACATCATTAACATGAAGGTCAAGCTCATGGAGGTGAACCATGAAACTTTGGAGGAAGAGGAAGTCGAGCAAGTCGTGGAGGTCGTGGTGGAAGTCATCGAAGTCAACAACCAAATAACGACTCAAATTGCTACTACTGCAGGAAACCTTGGCACATGGCAAACAACTATTATCAAAGGGAACATGATGCACGAAATGGAAAGCTGCAACAAAGGAATTATGCATTAACTAACAATCAAGGTGATGAGTAATTGTTTGTGATGCAACACATGGCAAATTCAATGATAGGAGGTGTATCAAATAATAATGTCTGGTATGTGGATTTTGGAGCTTCAAACCATATGACTAATCATGGGAAATGGTTTAGAAACACAGGATTTGAAGACACCAGGGTTTGTGGAAACTAGTGATGACATTACACATCCCATCACACAAATTGGCAAGGTGCCATTGTCCATGTAAGATGGGTAAACAAAGTACTTGAAAGATGTACTTCATGTTCCAACCATAACAAAAAATTTGGTCTCCGTAAGCCAAATGGTGGAATAAGGTTTACATGTGACATTCAACCCAAATGGATGTTTTGTGGAAGACATGAAGAATCAAGGCAAATTAATTGCAAAAGGGGAAAGGAATGGATGAATGTTCACCTTAAATGTGACCATGCTTACGGTGAATTTCATGTTATTCACACATGGAAAAGGAGCTGGAGACATTAGAATTTGGCACAAGTGGGTTGGCCATGTTAATCTCCAATGTCTTAAGTTCATGGAGAAACAAAATCTTGTTGGAGGTCTTCATAAATTTGGAGCAAAAAAGGTGATGTCAGAAGTTTGTGAAGGATGCCAATTGGAGAAGCAAGCTAGGCATCCATTCCTAGCTCAAACAACTCATGTAAGTTCCAAACCTTTGGAAATGATCCACTCAGATGTGTGGACCACGAAGACAGAATCCATTAGAGGATGTAGGTATTACGTGAGATTCATTGATGAGCACACAAGGAAGGTGTGGGTTTACTTCATGAAACACAAAGGTGAAGTGTTTCAACATTTTTTGAATTTCAAAACGATGGTGGAGAAAGAGAAGGGTGTGAGCATCAAGTGCCTAAGGTCCAATGGAGGGGGAGAGTATTTTTCAAATGAATTCAATGAGTACTTGAAGGAGCATGGAATTCAAAGGAATTATTCATGTAGTTATTCCCCACAGCAGAATGGAATTGTTGAAAGGAAAAATAGGCACATTACAGAAATAGCACGTGCCATGTTGAATGAAAAGAATTTGCCAAATTACTTTTGGGCTGAAGCGATAGCAACTGTAGTCTATATCATGAATCAAACACCCATAGCGGCAGTTCATGGCATGACACCTGAAGAAAAATTCACAAGCAAGAAACCCGAATGTTTCACACCTCAAAATGTTTGGTTGCATTACATACGTGCATGTTCCTAATGAGAAAAGATCAAAATTAGACCCAAAAGCTGAGAAGTGTACCTTCATTGGATATTCTTCAAAACAAAAAACATATAGATGCTTCAATCTTTCCACTCAAAAGTTGCAAGTGAGTAGAGATGTTCTGTTTGATGAAAGGGTTAACTAATACTCACCACTAAAGGTAGCAAAAGATGGAGAGGCTAGAAATGGTGATGTTTCATCAAATGTGGAACAAGAATCACAATTAATTAATGGAGCATAAGAGTCTTCAATTAATGGGTCTAGTAGCACTCCATGGAAAGGAAGATTAAGATCTTCAAACATTGTACATGGTAGTTCTCAAACATCATCTAGAAATCCTCTTGTAGATGATGAATCAAGTGATTTAGATAAGAGTGTGGGTGAAGAATCAAGAATCCCTTTAGTTACTACTCCTGGAGTTCGGATGGCAAAGAAAGCTTTAAAAGCACCTGACAACAACATTGGAGTACGAAGAAACACACGAGTCAAGTACCCTATACAAAGACTCACATATGATGGCTTTGTAGTTCATCATTACGCATACATGGTGAGAGTTATACAAGAGGTTGAACCCACTTGTTTTGAACAAGCGATTGGAAACCCTAAGTGGGACAATGCGATGGATGAAGAGATGGCAGCTTTGGATGCTAATGCTACTTGGGAATTGGTAGCTTTACCAGAGGACAAGAAAGCAATTGGGTGCAAATGGGTGTACAAAGTCAAACATAATGCAAATGGATCTGTGAGCAGATGATACAAAACAAGATTAGTTACCAAAGGTTATGCCCAAACTTATGGCATAGACTATGAGGAGACCTATAGTCCAATTGCCAAAATGACAACTATAAGAACAATCATTGCTATGGCAGCAGCAAAAGGATAATCTTTACATCAAATAGATGTAAATAATGTTTTTCTTCATGGAGATTTACAAGAAGAAATGTACATGGAACAACCACCAAATTATGTGGACCAAACACATCCTAATTTGGTTTGTAGGTTGAAGAAAGTTTTGTACGACTTGAAGCAAGCACCTAGAACTTGGTCAGACAAGATAGGTCAGTATCTTATCACAAGTGGATTTCAAACATCTAATGTACAATTTTCACTATATGTGAAAAAGACAAATCATGGGATTGTAATCATAGTCATCTATGTTGATGACTTGATTTTCACAGGAAATAATGATGCAGACATCTCTGATTTGAAAAAGCTTTTGAAGCAAAAGTTTGAGATGAAGGATTTGGGAGAGTTGCATTACTTCCTTGGCATTGAAGTAATCTAGTCCCTTAAAAGGATATGGTTACTACAAAGGCAATATGCCTTGAACAAATTATTTGAATATGGGATGATGGGTTGCAAACCCATTTTAATTCCATTATAACAAAATGTGAAGTTAAGTGTAGATGAAGGAGACCTTGTGGAGGATACCACTATGTACAAACGCATAGTGGGGAGTTTGATTTACATGATCATAAGGCCAGATTTGAGTTATGCAATTGGAGTGTTAAGTCAATTCATGCAAACACCACGAAAGTCACATTTGGATGTAGTGAAGTGCATACTAAGGTACATAAAACATACTTTGAAATGTGGAATTTTTTTTGAAACCAATAGCCAGTTACAAGTACATGGATACACGGATGCGGATTGGGCTAACAATGTTTCAGATAGAAGATCGACCAATGGTTTCATGTTTTCTTTTGGAAGTGGTGTTGTTAGTTAGAGTAGTAAAAAATAACTAACAGTTGCATTATCAAACACAGAGGCAAAATACAAAGGTGCAACAATTACTCCATGTGAAGTAATTTGGTTACAAAAACTACTCTTAGATTTGGGACAATTAGTGTATGCTCTTGTTGTCATTTATTGTGATAACATCAATAGCATGCTACTTGCCAACAACTTGGTCTATCATGCTAGGAGAAAGCACATTGAGGTGCACTACCACTTTATTAGAGAAAAAGTTGTAGCAAGAGAAATTAACTTTATTCATGTAAGTATTGAAGATCAAGTTGCTGACATGTTCACAAAGGTTTTAGGTACAAACAAGCTAAAGAGGTTTAGAAAAATGCTTACTATACTAGAAGTGGATTTGAGCTTGAAGGGGAGTGTAGAGAATTCAAATTCAACTAATTAGGTTTCATTAGTTACTGGAGTAGGAAAGTAATTATGTTTACTTTCACAAGGTTGAATTACTTTCTTTATTCATATTAATTTGGTTATTTGTGGTTTGGTCTTTTAGTTAAATACCTTGGTGTTGATGGTTTGACTTATTTTTTCATTGCACAAGTTTATGTATTTCATGTGACAAGAACCTTGAAGTGTTCTTGATGTTATGTTTCGTGTTGTGAGCATCATGTTTTAGTTTCCTTTCAATAAAAATTTATGTTTACACTTGAGTAAATATCCTATTTGTTAACAAAAATGCCCCCAAGTTCCAATATAGTTTTCAATCTTAGTATCAAAAAGTTCAATGAAAAATTGGTTCAATAATTAATAGATTCCACACTGTAGCTCCAAACATTCTAAACGAAATCGTTGCACCGCTATTCATTGAGAATTTTTTGATGATAAGTTCCATAACATAACCTAAGGACACTGTGGTTTGGGAGATATCATTATGACAAAACAAAACAAACTACCTTCCTTCATGGATAAATAAAGTAACATGTGTCATTGGCCCCAAATGTGAACACACTCAACTCATTTTCCCTTCTAAACCCAATTTGTTGTAATTTGTTTGAATTTTCAACAACAAAATTCATTCGAAATTCAATATTTTCCACACCTTAAATATGAAAATTATGAAATAAATTTCATTAAAGCTAACTTAGCAATTATTTTCCAACAACACCAAGTACACCTTTGGATTTGAGTAAAAAAATTATTTATGATTTTATTAATTTTTATTTTTTAAATGGTTCATTAATCAATAACCTTTGCATTGTAATTCCAAAATATTTCAACCCAAATTACTGCACCCTTGTTCATTGTAAGGTTTTCAAATATATCAATAACATTATATGAAGTAATTTGGTTTAGGAAATTTCAACATGATAGAATAAAACAAAAAAAATTATCTACCTTCATTAATAGATTAAATTATGTGTAAATTATCTTTGTATAAAATGAATGGTTATGTATGATGAATTTTTTTTGTGCATATAAATGTAAATATTTAATTTCAAAAAACAATTTAAGGAAATTTTGAAATATGAGTTTATAATAATGTAAGTTCATTAAATGTAATTTATTATTTCTTTGTAAATCAAATGTTAATTTACAAAAAATCAAGTAATGATACATAATTCATATTTTTTTGGAATTTTAATGTTTATTCTTTTTTATACGTATGGTGTTTTAAAATATTTTTAAAATTGCAATAAAGATTCATTAATTATTAAGGTACATGTAAAAAAAATTTGTATCCATGAATGATTACATGTATGATGAAGTTTTTGGGCATATATTACAGTTTAATTTGAAAATAAAATTTTAAAAAATTCTGAAATATAAATCAACTTAATAATGTGTATGTTCGATACATGCATAATTTATAATTTTTATGTAAATTCAATTTTAGTTTACAACATATCAAGTAAGGATATACAAGTTTTTAAAATATCAATTTTCAATACATTTGTTATTTTTTAAAATTTAAAAAATTTCTTATTTCTTTATTCATTATTAAATTAGAATAATTTTTAGAATAACTAGTAAATTATCACATAATTTCAGAAATTATTTTTATTTAACACTACTATACTATAAAATATTTTTATTATTTAATTTTTTTAATACTAGGTCATTTAATAGTTCCAACAAGTTAGATAAAAATACAAATAAAAATAATTAAATAACTAACCTAACCTAATTACTAACTACAATATTATTATTAAGTTTATTGTGTAATTGTAGTCAATTATTAAGTATCACAACATTATAATGATTATTTCAATTAAAATATCATAAAAAATCTATTATTAAATTTGTTAATTTTATGAAATGTTAATAAGAATTTATAATGAATCTCGAATTTTTAAAAAATCAGTGATAATTAATTATTTAATAGATAAATAAATTTAATTGCTAATTTTCAAAAAAAAACTAATCACCATATTATTTAATAAATGATGCTAATATGTTTAATTGTTTAATTATACAACTATATAATTAAAAATGGTTAAATAATTACTATAAGTAATTAAAGTAAGTAGCTAGACCTAGGTTAGGTAGATTATTAGTTTAGGTCTAGGCCTAAATAAGTTTAGATTAGCTTGTACAACTTGATTACAACTATTTGAGTTGCAATTAAGTTGCAACTGGGTTACAACTAAGGTAGATAGCAAATGGTACTCTATCATCGAACACTTTCAAGTTTTCCCTCATTTCAACACCAAATTGAATGTTTTTTATGTAATTGGAAGCACAGAATAGATAGCTACAAATGTTTTTTGAACCTCAAAAGCAAAGGAACAAAGCAAAAAATGCAAGAAGAGAAAGAGTGATATTTTGTCTCAAATTTTGTTTTCTAGACCCCTTTACTTTTAACAACTATATCTTGCTCATTTTTCATTCATTTTGAACGATTTTAAAGGCTACAAATGCACTATTTCAAAATCTATAAAACTTGTTTAAAGTGAAAAATAATAAAAATAATAATTGAAGAGTTGAAGCTTCAAAATCATATTGAACACTTATGAAAAAATCCAAAGCACAACCCCCTTCACTTCAAAAGGGCATATCTTGTTCATTATCCATTAGATTGTAGTGTTTTTTATAGATTTGGATACGTCGGGTGGAGGATTACAAAATTGCTTTAAGTTTCAAAAGGAATAGACCATGGACAAAAGAGTTATAATGATCCAATATCAATAAGTGTTCGGTGATAGGTGTGTTTTCCCTAGGTTACAACTAAAACTTTTATCCCATATTGTTTGGTTTCCATTTCATGAATCCAAACTATATAAAGGAATGCACTAGGATTATTGGAGAACAAAATAAACATGAAAATCTAATAGCCATTTGGGATGAGCCAATAAAAAAGGTTCAACCTTAAAGGCTAAACTAAATGAAATAGGATTTCATTTATTAATTGCCATGTGGTTTAGTTCTAGGCCTAACATAGGTGCCTAAATCTAGCCCTAATTTAAGCCTATATTAAATTACATGTTTTAGGTCTAACCTAAATGCCTAGGTTTAAAGCTGACCTATTTTTAGGCACCATGTGGCCTAAACTTTTGATGTGAATGTGTCATGTGTCATTTAACTATTTGTTGACCCCAAAATTTATGAACATGCCACGTGTCATTTGACTATGCATTGACCCCACATTTTATGAATGTGCCACATGTTAACATTGTTAGTGTGCCACGTGTCACCAAACCACTAGCCAAATGTTCAATTTACATAATTACAACATAGTCGAAATGTTCAACTTACATAGTTGCAACCTAGTTGAAATTGTAATTATATTTTTAGCTAATGTCATGCTTAGTTAGTAAATGAAGTTCATCCATTAGTTGAATGTAGTTGACAACATCCTTCGATTATACTGGTAGAATAATTTTCAACTAAATTGGTAAGTAGTGGCTATTGTTGTGGTGTTGACACATGGCATACACTTTCAACTATAATTTCACTTTCGACTTGTACTTTTCGACATTACTGGTTAGTAGTTGCAAAAAATAAATTGCAACTATATGTGTAGTTTTTGACTTGGTTTATAGTTGAATAGTAGTTGAAAACATAGTTGCAAAAGGGGGGTTTTCTATTAGTGCTCCCACGATTGAGTAATCCATGTTATCATTATGGTGACTAGCATGGTCTTCACAATACTTCCTTTAAAAGCATAACAAAATCATTTCCTAAATACTCGACTACCTATAAGGAAGCCATTAATTTTGATGATTTGACAAATGGCAAATTGCTATGATTAATGAATATTAAACACTTGTGGACAATGACACTTGGATACTTTATGATCTTCCATCTAACAAAAAACCAATCAAATGCAAGTGGGTGTACAAACTTAAGTTGAAATTTAATGGTAGTATTGATCACTACAAAATTGTCTAATAGTGAAGGGTTAGTCACATACTTCAAGAGTTGATTATTTTGAGGCGTTTGCTCATGTGGTTAAATTTGACTCCATTCATACAATGCTTATTCTTGTTGTCATTAAAAATATGGAATTGCTACAATTTGATGTTTGCACTATTTTTTTTAAATGGTGATTTAGATGAAGAAATTTTCATGGTCCAACTTGAGGGTTTTCAAGTTCTTAGAACTAAGTCCAAAGTTTGCAAACTTTTCAAATGTTTTTATGGCCTTTGTCAAGCAAGTCATGCTTGAAACATTAAGTATAACAACTTTTTATGTTGTTATAATTTACAACCCAACTTTGCATATCCACGTGTCTACATTGACACTATTTTTACTAAATTGATTTTGGCCACTTTTGTTTATGATGCTTAAGTGGCTACTAGTAGAATTCTAAGCTTCATGAAATGATTATTCATTTCAATGAAGTCTTTTAGGTCAATTCTACTCTAATTGATTGTTATGTTGGGTTGTGTATCACTTGTAATCAATAATCATGAATTTTTTATATTGACCAATTCAACAATATATTCTCCACATGCTTCAAATGTATGCATTTTTTTATGCATGCCCATATTATATCATGAACACTTTTTAATGATAATTTTGTTTTATTTTTGGAAATGCATTTTCCAAATGATGAAAATGTTTTTCCATACAAACAAATGGGTCCAAATGACATATAACAAGCCAATGTGTTTACTTTGCATTTATGACTATTGTCCTTTTTGGGGTCATTTTTCCCAAAAAACATGTTTTCTTAAAGAGGAATTTTCAAATGAAATGTTTTGAAACTTTTTATATATTGTATTTATAGTTGCCCCAATATGTCATATGTTGTTTACAATCAAATTTGGAGAAATACTATTTTTTGAAAGTGCACAGATTTTGCCAGATTTTATGTTTCATTTTGAAATTTCTTCATAATTTCAAATCATACTAAAACATGTTAACACTTTCAAGTTTAATTTCTTATGTTATAAGCTACAAGCTTTCTTTAAATAACATATACATTGCATCACATTTACATGTCGAAAAAGACTCATGAATTGTTTTAAAACCTTAATTTTTGATAAACACAAAATTGAAAAAATATGAAAATTTGTATTTTTTTTAGATGTGTTTAATAGTACCCTATTACTATAAAAATTTGAAGATGAAATAAATTATATTATAAAAATTAAAGGGCCTTTTATGAAAGTAGTGTCATTGAATGAAATTATTAATTCAAACCAAGCTTTGATATTGGAATTTTGTTTGATTCATTTTAGATTTTTTAATATCCATATTATTCAATAAGCACAATTTTCCATGATTCACATGCCATTAAAGTGGCACCACATAAACAAATGTATTAAGAACTACATAAAAATTGATGTTTTGACATCAATTTTGGCTCGTTTGAGCTCATCCATGCCCAAATAGTTGGTAATCTTATGTTTGTAAAGTCAAGGACTCATCTTGACCTTGTTTTTATTATTGGGATACTTGCCAAAAAAATTCATCAACCTAAACATGTACATTGTAATGTTGTCCATAAATTTTTGAAGTATCTCAAAGGTATTGTTCATTAACTTCTATGTTTCTTTGGTCACCATGCCATTAATACTCTAATGGTTTATGTAGATGTTGACCATGCTGATGATCTCAATGACCACAAGTCACAAAGTGGTTACGTTGTTTTTCTCAATGGAGGTCCTATTACTTGGGTTAGTCACAAACAACAATGTATTGCAAGTTTGACCACCAAAACTAAATATGTTGATGTTGTCATGGCTACAAAGGAAATTGTTTGGTTACGCCATCTTCTTGCAAATCTTGGGTACTCACAATCTACTCCAACAATGTTTTTTTTAGACAATCAAAATGCCATCCGACTAAGTTCCAATCCTAAATTTCATTGTCATACAAAACATATTGATATTCAATATCACATCATTCATCAATCCCAAGAGCATCAATTTATTCATCTTCAATATGTTTCAATAGATGATCAAATTGTTGATGTTTTTACCAAGGCACTACATATGGATAAATTTCAACGATTTCATTTTCTCCTCACTCTTGGATCCAAGAATAATCAATGAGCGCGAAGATTTAAGTGAACATTTGACCATTATATAATTATGACAATGAATGGGAATGTTGTTATTCTTTGAATTGTTTTACATTCTACACTTGTAGAATAATCATTTACACTACTAACACCAAATCCTAGACATGTGAATGTTTAACTGTTAGTTTCTAAATAATTTTTCCCACCTTAACACCTTAGCATAATATGCATGGACTTGTAATGGTTGCATGGACTACTATATGTTTTTGCAAAACCTCTTTTTTATATATATTAAACATATTGTATCTATGTTTTTATCTCTTTGTATTAGTAGATATTTTCTTTATGTTCTTCATTATAAAGCCGAGTTTTTTTACAACATCTGAAGTGGTCCATGTAAATCAATATCTTTGAAAGCAACTTGTCCAAATTGTATTAAAAACAAATATTGGAGTCCATAATTTTTTTTATTATGAACTTGCAATTCATCTATTATGGGCAAACCTATGCTATAACTATTGGACAAAGTGGACAAAGGTGTAATGTCACTATTGGATACAATAGGCAGCATGAGGCTAAATTGATTAGGACTGGATGGTCGACATTTGGAAGAGTTTTAAATTTGGGATGATTAGGGGACGAGTGTGTTAATTTTGAGGTAGAAAAGTTCATGTGAAAAAGGGAAAAAGATTTTTTATGGAGAAGAATAGTTTTGACGATTATAATTGTTGTTTATATTCTATTGGGAATTACATGTTATTTTAAATTTTGTTTTAAATGATTGTAATTTGATACTAGTTCAAATATGGATTCTAAAATATGTTTTTATTTGGTTTTTTATTTATGTAGTTTATTGTCACTGCATATTTTGAATATCTAAATAATGATATGTTAAAGTACAAATCGAAAATTAGAACATTAAAAGAATATTAACATTTACAATTTAGCAACCATCCCCAAGAATGAATTTTGAGTAGAAAATTCAAGATTCTATGTATTGTTTTTGTTTTTGGTTGTTTTTATTATAAGCATAAAAAAGTTATTATGTGATATTGTTGTTTTTCTCTAGTTTTACAAATTTAAAATTTGTTAAGAAGTTGGACCATGATTCTAATTTGAACAAAATAATTATTGTAAGGATTTCAATTTGTAAATTTATTTATTTTACCAAAAAGAGCAATGGAACGGGGATGAACATGAAAAGCATGGTGACCCAAAGTTTATAGAAACAAAGTTTATAGGAATGTTAAGGGGTAGGATGAGTACATGATTTTGGATGAACAAGGCATTTAGGATAGGGACTGATTAGGGAACTTAGTTCGTTTAAATTTTGAATTCTTGTTGGTTTTGATCATGATGAGGAGACTAGGGATTGTTCAAAAGGAAAGAGTTCAGGAAAATAGGGGGGAAATTCTTAAATACATAGTTTTGGAAAGAAAAGTGAGAGGAGTTGTAGGTACTTGCAGTAGAAAACCACAAACTTTGTTTTTGATATACCATAGATTTTAATTGTTGTTTTGGGATTTTTTTTCAACAAAACATGGGATCCTGCTATAATTTTGATTTGTGATTACAATAATACAAAGAAGTACAAACTTCTACAATGAATTTTATGTTCATATTGTTGTGTGAATTGTTTTAGTATGAGAATATGATGAAATGAAATCTTGTTTCTGGAGTTTTTTTTACAATGTATTCTTAAATGCATATTCTAGTTATATGAAATAACCATGAATATGGTGTTTTAATGAATGACAGGGTTAAACATGTTGAGAATTAAGGTAGAAATAATGAATGTATGCATGTGAAATGCAAATATGTTGTTATAGTAGTGTGAAATATTCTGTAAGAATTAAATTTCATTTCTACCATTTGGTGACCATCTTGTGGGGAATTTTTTTTTCTATTTTCTCTTTCAGTAATGGGAAGGTTTTCTACAAATTTTGTTGCATATTGTAGACGAAACTATTCAAATGAATAGTGTTGTTTTTTAATTTAAAATTTAAAAGGGTATGTTAGAAAGTATCAAAGGTCCAAGCAGTTGATGCCATAAGGACTACAAAGCAACCTATAGACTCTAAAGATGAAGAATTGCGAAACAAGATGAATCGAATAGTGACCCGAAGCTTACATTAACAATTGGACTTGGAGGCAAATTGGTAAGTCATTGAAAAACAAACAAATGACAATCTTGAAAATGGAGAGGAGTATGCAAGGCTTATAGAAACCCCATATCGAAATCTAATGTTGAAAAGACAAGTTTTGATAGCAAAGGAAAGGTTTGCGAGGCACAGGTTGTTTTTACTACAAGAGGTGGTACTATGTGAAATGTAGACTGGGGGTCTTCAAAGAAGCCACAATTATAGACGATAATCTCCATGGAGAAAAATGTAGTCAATTACTCACCCAAATGAATGGGTGTAGTATACTTCTCAACTACAATCTATGGTTTAGAGTTGAAGAAATCAAAACGGAATAGGGACTTTTGTAATACTTGATCAACTACAAGAAATTTCAAGTCCAGAGTCAGTGAATAGCCAAGGAAGGGATGTTATAGGAGGTATACAACCCAAGTTTGTGTGTCAGTTTGCATCTCCAAATTACTATGAACCAGTGGAAAATTAAGAGGTGGAAGAAAACACCAATATTGATGTGGTTGAAGAGATTGAGGAAAATTACCTATAGTCATCTGAGTATGCAAAGGCATAGGTGAATGTGTTGGACGAAGTACCATAGTCATACTCACATCAAAGGAATCCAGAGTTGGATAAAAAAAGGTACATTGTTGAAACATGAGATCATGAATCTATGGATTTAGATATGGTCACATTACTTTCAAAGATCTATGCATTCTATGAGGAAGAAGGACATGTAATCATGGATTGTCCTTTTGTGCCTTTTCACATCAAAACATGTAATGCTAGACATGTGGAGTTATAGAATGTGGTAGGAGCATTAATGGATCAAGCACATGAACAAGAACCAGGAATTCCTATAGTTTATAATAGATTGAAAGGCATGGAGTTGGGAAGCCAATTAGGACCACAGAGTCGATAAATTCGTCCATATATTTAAACCAGGAACAGAAAACCAAAGGGGTATTCATATCCACATTCTACACCATAGAGGATACCAATGGGTAACCATAGAATGGAACATCATCAATTTCAAATCAACATAACTTCACCAATAGTGTCAAAAGTGATAGTTATTGAAACCCGAAAATAATCTGCTAGAGTAGGAGTATTCAATCACTTAATGCAAGTTTAACAACCATAGGCTTGGAAAACAGTTGTTACACCCAACATAAATGTTGTTAAAAAGGGAGTACTAATTGGATTTGTAGCACAATTGGGTAGTGGATTGGGTGGAGTTTTGGCAAGAAGGAAACTGAGTGGGAGTACGACATTACCAATAGCAATTATTGGATTTGTTGAATCACTTCAAATGGTGTTTACCAATTCGATAATGACTACTCATGTGAATAGGATTGCATATCGACCATTAATGAGCCCAATGGCTATTGGAAGGTACAAAAGTGCAAATGTAACGATATAAGAGGAGGATATCAATAAGCATATGCTATAACTGTACCACTTTTTAATCACAAAGATGGCCATTATGTTAGGCCAAATAGGGTAGCTTTTAAATATCCTAATTTCAAAAAAAATGTTGATCCAAATGTTCATGTCAGAATGTTTAATTTTGTAGTAAAAATAAATGCAAAGAATTCTAAAAAGTATATCATTAATGTGTTTAGCTATATGCTTAAAGATATAACATCAAACTAATGTCATAATTACATGTCAAAATTCCTTTATTTTATTTTTTCAAAGCTTACACAAGCATTTTGCAAACGTCATTAGAAGACTCAGAATGACAAGCAAATATACATGGAGCTAAAGAACATGAAGCAAGAGGAGATTAAAAGGGTGGAGGTTTACTATGAGTGGATTTAGAAGCCAACTCATGGTTTACAAGTACCAACCACAAATAGTTTTCTAACTACTATGTTTAGAATGGTTTATAATCATACCTCATAATTACGACTGTAAACATGAAGTGGTCAACATTACAACAACATAAGAAGACGACAATGTTATGAAGGCATGATTATGATAGAAGCAAAGAGTGCACATTCAATACCACATAATACAAAACAAGCAGCACCGATGAAAACATGGAGTAATATAAGGAAGACCGACAAACATTGCACAAATTGTGGGATGACAAATCACAATGTGGAAACATGCAAAAAGAAGAAAAAATAAACCACGGTGACAATCACAAAGGCAACACAACCAAGTCAAAACCACATAAAACATCTTCATATGCATGCCACATATGTGGTTTAAATGGACATAAAATGATAGATTGTCCAAAGTTTGCTAAGATGCAGAAGATGTTTCATGGGAAATATGTGGTAGTAGTAAAGGTTCAACTTGTTACTAATACATAAACAGTCACTGCAAATGTGAATGTGGTGGATGTTAATGTTACCACAAGAAATAAAGTAACTAAAGAACAGGTGTTCAAGGATAAAGAGCCAAGAAAAGCAAAAAGTACTACTAATTGGAAAGAAAAATGGTTGAAGAAATCAATGGTGGAAACAATTCAACAAATTTTTAAAAAACAGTACACTTAGAAAAGGCCATCCACATCCATGGAGGGATGGAACACAACTTGGCCAAGTATGCCAAATATTACTCTTGTGGAAGCACAGAAATATTAAAAAGTAATGAATTCACAAGAGAAATTAATCATAGTAGAAGAAATTTTTTTGGACATTGGTAAGAAAATGTTAAAAATATATATATATTTTAAGCTTGGGACAATTACTTAAAATAACTCTTGAGTTAAAAAGATATCTTAGGCAAAAACGAAAACCAAAAAAAATTCAGAATTTAAGTAAATTAACCACATAAAAACAAGTTGGTTTTTTATTACTAGAAGTAAGGAAAGTTGTTGTAGCAATAGATAATCATATTGTAGTTATCCAAGTACAAATTGGGAAGAATACAATAAACGATGTGTTGTTGGATGGAGGTTATGGAGTTAATATTATCATAAAACAATTGAAATTAAGGTTGGGGCTTCCACAACTTAAACCTGCACCGTATAATCTAAGGATGGGATATCAACAACCACAAAACCTATGGGGTTGATAAGAGATCTGAAGATATATATATGTTCATGGCATTCATTACATAACTATGTTTACTATATTTCATAATATGTGGTAGATTCTAATTATTCCATGTTATTGGGGAGACCATGGTTGAGGGATGTTAAAGTGGCACATGATTGGGGGAGCAACACTATTACCATACAAAGGAATGAGACAATCAGAACAATTATAGTCACCAAACATTTGGGAGTTGAAGTAAGAAGACCATAAATGTTGTTATGCTACGACTATTAGAATGGCATCACATATGAAGAAGAAGATATCATCTTTACTATAAAGCCAAAATCGTTCTCAATAAGAACAATCAATTTACCTGAAATAATTCAATATGTGAAAACGATAGATGTGGAGATCATGGATATAAATGTGAAGACTACTATTTCATAACAAGAATTTGAAGTACAAAGCATAGAAAAGAAGATACTTGGTGTGAGGTGACTTTTTTGTCCCTCTATTCCCGATTCTTTGAGGTGACTATATTTGAAAGTACATATGCTATTGGTGAAGGAAAAAAAATGTAAAGTGTATTTCTACATGTTAAATTACATTTGTAGTTGAAACCAAATAGCTTACTTCCTATGCATCATTTATGATTTAAAATTGATAGATATAATTTCCAAGCTCAAACAATCCAAATCCTAGAATTTTATGTTAAATTGTCACTCATTGAAACCAACTTTTAAGGATTCAACACCATGTTCAACTTAGCAGCAGACCATTAGTCACTTAAAATATTATTCCTATCACATACGCTATTCAAATTTAGCTTGCCTTAACTTATTAAAAAGGTAACTACAAGGCACATATGCCTACCAAATTCTAAGCTCTGCACTTAAACCAATAAGAAGTTATGCTACCAAACCCAAGGGGGTTTTACAAAGGTAGAAAGTTCAATTTGGCTATAGACCACTAGTCACTTAAAATACTACTCTTATCACATATGTTATCCAAATCTAGCTCTCCTTAGCTCATTAGATAGCTAGCTATAAAGCGCATCTACCTACTAATTTACAAGTTTTGCACCCAAACTAGTAAGAAGTTGTGTTACCAAACCCAAGAGGGTTTGTGAAATTTCTTTGAGATTTCAAGTTCCCCACACTATCCCCTACTCATTTCCATTCTTTCGAAATTACTATAAACATCCAATCTAGTCTCCCTCTTTCCATCATCTACTAAGACTAATCATTTTTTTGCTCCCAACAAAAGTTGTGGGAACAAGTATTCCCAAGATTTGAATCAAAATTATGTTTGGAAAAGAGAGAAAGTTCCAACGATTCGAATTCGCCCTTTTAAAGAGAAGGAGAAGGAAGGAGGTGAAGAAAGATCCCAACTCGGTGGTCAATGGAAGGTTTTAATGCTAGGTGGCCAATGGAAGCAAAAGGAAAAGCACCTTTTCACCTCTTTCCACTTTCCCCAACAAATTTTACTTAAACCTTCATTTTTTCAGTGATCTTAAGGTTTTACTTTACGATGGTTCTATTGGAAACAACTTGAAAACAAACAAAAAATGAAACATTCAAGGTTCATGAAATGGAATAATTTTATTAACTAACAAGAAATCACAAAGGTTGTATGCTTCAAATGTTAGAATCACAAAACTATGGCTTACAACTACTAACAAAGCTTGAAGGTTCTATGTGCATTCAAAACCATGAAAGGAGAGAATGAAAGATAATTCAAAACCACTCCATTATATACTATTTCATAACCCTAACCCTAGCCGCCACTTCACCCTAACTTAGCGGCCACCAAACCTTGACCTAGCTACCACCTAACCTTAGCTACCACCAAACCCTAACCCTAGCCACCACTAAGCCCTAAATAGTTTCCACTTCTAAACCTTAACCTAACTATTACAAAGATGTGAATATTATTCATCCTTTTGATGAATGTTTAACACATTCATCAACATTGGGAATTAGAAACGAATAGTATTTTAAACAAATTATAGGCAATTAGTTACGCATTTTCTTTTTTTTCCTTGATCTATAAATTACAACCATGCATTTCGATGTAATAAATCCTTCACGCATTCATTGCCAATTTGATTTTGATTAAAGATCTTTATTCCTTTCCTTGAAATTATGGCATCACATATGGCCATGTTTTACGGGCTTCAAGCTGCACAAGTGAATGAAGAACTAACTCCAAAGTCATCTTTATATTTGACATTGATGCAAGATCTTCGTGATGGAGATCCCAAACCACAAAAGGTGCGTGTTCGTCTTGAAGTTGATCCCCCTTGAGCCTGGTATTATCACATTTCTCCGAACTCTCGCACCCTGGTGATTTTGTTGCAAGTCGACCTTATTTTTGGTGATAAATTTGAAACTGTTTGTGAAGGTTGTTAGAGATTAAATACACCTTTATTTTTGCATGGTCTTTAATTTTCGGCATTGAACATTATCGTTGGTCATGCGATTTGATTCACCAATTGCCTCCTAATAGCAAGGCGAACTACCTGATTCGCACCATTTCACGCATCTTAGATTTCTTGCAATTATGAACTATCACTGTGGCATAGCCCAGGACTTAACATGTAATTGAAACTCTTCTTTGAGCTTATCCATAATCTAAATAAATGTTTCATTAATTATGAAACTCATGTTGCCATTGCCACCTTATCACACTATTTATTTAATCGTTAAATTGTCTCGAATTAATCTTATGTTCATAAGGTTTGAAAAGTGTTTTATTTCTATTGGACCTTTCATTGACACCCTTTCAATTGCTTCATGAATATCAAACATCCTTACTACTCACTAAATATTAGAACAAGACCAATGTTTTGTTGAACACCACAAATTTTGGTGTTTCCTACCCCCAACCTTCTAGAAATTTCTCACCCTTAATTACACAACTAAGGTTTTAAAACTATGGTTACCAGCATTTTGTTGAAGAAAAGAACTAACCCAACACCTTATTCACCAATATCGTATTTCAGAAGAAAAAAAAAAAACCCCCCCATGCAACCATGGGCATTCATCATTCCTTATTCTAACATGAAGTTGCTAAAAACCCTTAATAACTTTACCATACTCAAATATTCCTTATGCAACTTTTAAAAATTGAGACTACCGCACATGGTCATGTCAGTATAGCTCACATTTGGCAACAAATATGAGCCAAAAGTAGCTTTGGAGGATAAGGAGTATCCAAAAACATATTACAATCATCAACAATGGAGTGTTGTAGTGGATGAAACTCTAACAAAAATAAAAGCACAATAATTGCAAATAGGTAGATAGAAGTTAATTTAAGATCAACAATTGATGAAGCTTAATATGGGAACTGATGCAAAACCATAGATGGTGAAAATCAATGCATAGTTGGAAACATAAAAGGTGTTGGAATTAGAACAACTATTGAAGGAATTCAAAGATGTTTTTACATGGACATACAAAGATTTGAAAAGGATTCCACCAAAGTTGGCACAACATAAAATTGAGTTGGAGATTAATATATCATCAGCACATCAGGTCAGGGACAAATTAAATCCAAACTATGCTACAATAGTCAAATAAAATATAAACAAGTTGTAAGCAACTGGATTTATACAATTTGTAGAGGAGGCTACATGGTTGTCACCCATAGTAATACTATGACAAACCAAATATTTGTATAAATTTCAGAAAACTAAATGTAACCACAAAGAAAGATCCATACCCATTACCTTTCATAGATGAAGTGTTGAACATAGTAACATGGTATGAAGCATATTCTTTCTTAAATGGATATTCAAGATATCATCAAATCTCTATAGCTCCAAAGGACAGATACAATATTACATTTGTTATAGACTAGGGGGCTTTTATATAAAAGGTGATGCCGTTTGGAATCAAAAATGGACCTCCAACATATTTAGAGAGTTGTTACCAAAACATTTAAAGAATATTTGGACAATTTTATGAAGATATTTTTGGATGATTTTATAGTGTACAGTGACATGGAAAGTCATTTGCAAAAACTCATATTATGTTTTCAAAAGTGCAAAAAATATGGCATTAGTCTAAACCCAAACAAATGTGCATTTATGGTGTTTTTAAGGATGATCTTGGGTTTTATTGTTTCCAAAGAAGGGAAAATACTAGATCCAAAGAAGATACAAGCAATAATAAACATGCCACCACCCAAGAATCCACAAGAGATTCGATTATTCAATGGGATGGCACAATTTTACATATTATCAAAAACTTTGATGTTATTATATCACTACACTAACCTGAAAAACAAAGACTTTTCTTTGGACAAAAGAATGTAAGAAGGCTTGGGAATTGATAAAACAAAAGTATATTGAAGCACCTATATTAATATCACCAAACTAGCAGGTGGAGTTTCATGTTCATACAAATGCATCCTTGTTAGTTGTGGGGGCCATGTTATCTCTGAATGTAATAAAAAAAAAATGATCAACCAATAGTGTATGCTTTTAAGCTTTTCAACAAAGTAGAACATAATTGTAGCACAACAAAAAGAAAGACTTTAATAGTGATTTTTACTTTGCACAAGTTTAAACGTTATTTTTTGGGCAAAAAGTTTGTCTTTTATTTAGATCATATGGCATTGGTTTATTTGTTCAACAAACCACAAGTTTCAGGGAGAATAGTTAGATGGTTGTTATTATTCCTATAATATGACTTTACAGTAGTGTATAAGCCAGACAAAACTCATGTAGTTGAAGATGCATGTTAAGACTACTAGATATTACAAAACCCACAAGTGTGCTTGATCAAACCACAATGCAAATTTATTTTACATTGAGCTTGAATGGCTAAAGGAGGTGAAAGAATTTTTGAGAACATGACAAATTGAAAGCACATTATTGGTATAATAGAAGTAAAGATTGGTTAAGAGAGCAAAACCTTTCACACTAAAGAATGGTGAATTGTACAAAATGGGCTAAGACAATAGATTGTGATCATGTTTGACAACTATAGAAGCACAAATGGTGATGAGAAAACTACATGAAGGACCATAACTAAAATAACACAAAGGAAGATATTATATGTTAGATATTAGTGGCCAACTATGTACAAAAATGTGCATGATTATTGTAAATCTTGTGATACATGTCAAATAACAAGAGGATTGGCAACTTAAAGTCTTGTAAAGTCGGTGATAAATCTTCTAAAGGAACCATTTATGAACTGGAGATTTGATTTTATGGGGTCAATTAAGCCAGAAGGAAAGTATATAAGAAACAAATATATTCTTGTAACCACATATTATGTTACCAAAGTGGGTGGAAGTAAGAACATTGAGAACTAATACTGTAGTTGACGTGCTCCCAAACTCCTTGATAGACTCAAATGTGAATCTAAAGTGAAAACAATAGAAAAATAAAGAGTTGGGGCACGCTCCCTCGCTCGTAGCACTTTGGGGGTAGAGGGGTGTGCTAGAGCTTTGGGATGGGACTAGGAAGAATGACAAGCGATTAATCACTCACATGGACCTACATAAGTTAAATAACAAGTTAGTTAGTGCATAATTGGAGCACTTTAGGGGTTAGGACAAACCACGGGTAAATTCAAACTCACAAGACTCATCACAGCCTAGACTTAGGGGAAGCCATCACATTCCCCCTTATAGTATACTATGTGCCTGGCCATGGGACCAACATCCAAATGGCATTTTGTCCCAGGACTCCCAAGTGGGAGTCCCGAAATTCCCAGAGTTAGAACTCTCACAACTTTAGGGGCCCATAACTTTGTCTATAGACCTTCGATTGAAATGATGTCTAAAGAAAAGTTATAGCCCTTGTCAAAAGCTTTTCAATAATATGTCGCACCTCACTTGCACACCACTTGCACGCCACTTGCACGGAAGGAAATCGGGGTGATTCCTGACTTTTAGTGGTCGGGAGTCAAATTGCCAATTTGACTCCTGACCCTTCTTTTGTACATAACTTTTTTTTAAAGTGTCCAAATGGGTCATGCAAGCTAGTTTAAACATCTACGTTCTAAGAGCTTTCCAATGATATAAGGAACGTCTCAATCCAATGAGTTTTGACCCCTGCAATCTCCCTCTGAAGATTCGGGAGTCAATTGGGACTCCAACTCCCAAAATGGGAGTTCACTTGGGAGTGTGAGGGTTCATTCCTTCACACTCTTTTGCACTCCCAGGAGCATGAAATGTGACTCTCGGGCTTAGTTTTGACCTACACCTTTGCAAACCCTTGCCTTGGTCATGAGCCCAAGGCTATGGTTGTAACAATAATAGTCATAGCAATTTTTTTGTATGAATGCATATTAACCAAGTTTGGATGTCTTTTGATTATAGTCACATATTAGGGAGTTCATTTCATTAATGATGTCATCAAGTATTTGATAGATCATTTTTTATTGAAACATGGTGCAGATGGAGTTTAAGCAAATAATTTTGATATAAAGGAGGAATTTGAAGACTGTGAAATACAGAAACCACATATGCAAAGTACAAAATAGATGGAAGATCTTATGGTCAACATAATATTGATTTTTGATCTACAAATGACTAACAAGTCTATGAGTAATAATTGCAAAAGTGAGGGATTTGGGATGCAAAGATTTGAAAATGATTTATTAGGAGTATCAACTGAATCAACAACAATATTCGCTTGATCATCAAGGGTATTCACACAATCATCAAATTTGTTAGCATAGTCAGTAGAAAAATTGGTATATTTAACAAATGTGTGGTCACAGTCAGTAGACGAGTTGATAGTTTTAGTAGATGATTGGGCATAGTCATCAGAAGGAGTACAAGGTAAACTAGGTGGAATCAATACAACAAAAAAAGGGAAATTAACAATGTGGAATAATCGGAAGATGAAATCTACAACATTCATTCATAATGATGATGTGAAATGCTTCCACATGGCTATACAAAACACATAAACTTGTAATGATGGGTTATATTAATTTCAAGGAAGATGTGTTAATTAAAAAACAACGGGTAAATAAAAAAAAGAATGTGACAAGCAGGATGTTTAAGGACGAAAAAAGGTAAATATTAAAAGCAATTTGCATTTGTTGTTAAAAGTTGTGTGTGTTTTCAAAATTCTAGAATTCACAACATCATGAGTGTAAAGAATGCCATTGAAAAATTACAAATAATAGCAAGGGAAAAGGAAGTGCAAAGGAGTGAACACAAATAAAAGCAAGAGGAGGAAGCGGAATTGTTGGGAAAAACATTAATAGAAGAGGAGTTGAGAAGAGTAAAGAGAAGGCATGTTGAATATTCGGTCATTGGCTATAAGGTTATTGCCACATTCATCATCATCTTTGGAATGTGCAAAAGGGAAGGTGGATAATGAGAATATATAATTTGCATAGATGATAATTCTGGACATAGATACAACTGGAACATTTACAATTGAGTTTTCGTGCAAAAGTAGAAGACATTGGCATGCAAGAAAATAGACATGACCAAGAATTACATCAATAGATTCCATGTTCATTGAAGAATCAAAGGAAAAAAAAGTTGTAGAACAATGTTTTGTGGAAGCATAGATAGCGTAAAAAGATGCAAGGGAGGAGAACGTTGTTGAAATGGAAGAACAATTATCCACATAAATATAGGTGGAAGTATAGTAAACCATAGAGGTGTATGTAAAATAGGTCATGAGAAAAGTGAAAAACAAGATGAATTTGGGAGTCCTTGGAGTGAATCCTTAGGGTTCAAATCATGTGGTACCCCAATCATGCTTGGATCCATTAGTAAAACTCAACCTTAGGGGTTAATGACCAGTGCACACCAAGTGGGAATGATGTTGCCAATTGGCAACATAGGCTTAGTGCATTGGAAGGCTTGGTGGCGCAAGTTGTTGCTATTGTGTCTAAAATCAATTCACCACTAGCACCATTGGAACCTGCCCAAAATGCAGAAGAACCCCCTAATGCCCAATGCATGAGCACAAAGATTTTGCCATGTCATCTTAACAAAACATTTGAATTTAATGCACTTGTAGTTGTAGTTTAATTAGGGGTCTCCCATGGAAATCCGATGGTAATTTTTTGACTAGTGCCTTTTAAGGCCTATTGCATGCAATTTACTTCTAGAACCAATTATGTGTTATGCATGATTTGAATGGATTCATGTTTCAAGTTGTCTATGTTGTTTCAACAATGAAATGTCAAATAAATTAAAAGTCATATCATTTCATTAAACTAGATATACCCTTTTGAATAGTGATTTTGGCCTTCCTAGCTTTTGGTTGAAATTCATTGTTGTCTTAAGAATGTTTCCAATGTAACACTTGGTGCCATTTGCTATGACTATGAACTAAAAAAAATTTATACTATGTGTATGTGTAGCTTGATGAAGGGCATGTTGTGGGTGCATCTAAATAAATTTCCGAAGTGGCAAATGCTCAATGAAGCACCCTAGTTGATGGTAGCCCTAAACAAATAAACCATCAACATTGACTTGAATTTCTTTTGAAAAAGATGTCACCTTAATATTAAAAAACTAAATATAGTCCAAGAACATTATGTTTCAAAGCAACAAATTATGTATATATTTCAATGATGTAGACCATTCAAAAGATTGGCAAGAAAACCAACGTAGTCATGGGCTTGGAGAAGTCAAATTTAGGTGATCGAAAGGTTGTAAAGAACATGAAAAAACAATATAATTACAAGTCTTTGAATAAGAAGACAACCATAGAGGTACATTTTGTTTTGTATGGGGCACTTATAGTTGTGATTGCTTGATTATGTGCCAATTGGTCAATATGAATGCTACTCCCCTTATGTTCTTACATTACTTGTGGGCTTATGTGTTATTTCCATTGTCTTTTAATTATTATGCCACATGTGAAAAAAAATTAGAATAGGGTAGCAAAAGCTTTAAGGTTGCCTTGACTATATCACCTTTTCACAAATTGAGGTCTACAAAAGCATAAGTACTTTGCATTTTACGCTCCAAGTTTTGCCATTTGCCATAAATTTTGCCTTAACTTTTGTTATATGTAGATTTTACTATAGATTAAATGCCATAGTTGAATACTGCCAAAGTGAATTTTGGTGCTTACAAATTGGATTTTTTTGGTTTCCATGTTCCTTCTAATTGGCATAGTGGGCTATAATCAAGATTGGTACATGTTAGTAACCAAGCTACTGAGGATGTTTCCTTTGTTTGCACTGGTTGCAAATTACACTTTTCAAAACATGTAATATGAACTTTGCCCTTCATATTGAAAGAAAAAGAGTATACGTTCATTGAATTTCTTTTGTATATCATTGTAAACACCTACAAATTCTGAAAAGTATTATGTGTGACTTGCTTGCAGCCAACCCACCTAAAACCAAGGATGAAGGTTTAACTTTTTGACCCATCAAATCGAGTCCCATGCACTTCAAGTCTTGTATGTGAAACGGGCATGACATTCCATCAAGCCCCAATTGCACATGGGTCTTATACAATATCTATTACAACTATCAAAAAAAGGTCAACTAGATTACCATTTCCAACTTTAAATGGGACAAAGATGAAAGGCACGGAGAATGAAATTGTTTTGTGGCATGATAAAGACATAATTGTATGTAAGTGGACATATAGTTATGTCTAATTAGTCAAGAGGCATTATTTCGTAACCCACATAGGTCAATTTTGTAAAGAATCGAAAAAGAGATAAAACATGGTATAATCTAAAACTTGGTTTGAACATTTTATGCATTTTGTTGTGGCATTTCACTTCCATTTGGCTATTTGACCCATCAATGATAATGAATTTTGCATGTAAATATGGAGCTATTTTACAACCAAATGTAGTCAAATACTTGGTTTGCAAAAACCTATTTATCATAAGACCATGGTTAGTCAACAAAACCAACAAACAAACTTTATTGTTTAGACTACAATTGGTCCAGATGAATATATCATTTCTAAGTATTTTACACAAGAATTAGTTTGAAAACACAAGGTCTTCATGCACTACAAAATGTCAAATTGACTAATACAAGTTCAATCTTTAAGTCAAGGTTCATTGTGACCTTGTCAAATCAAATAATCCACTGCACCCACTTCTCAATGTTCATCTTGACATTACATGGTCAATTATGACAAGGGTCATTTTGGCTTTATTTGGTCAAATAGGTAGGTAGTTTACTTGACTTTAATTGGTCAAATAGGTAGGTGGCTTATTTGACGTTAATTGGTTAAACAAGCCATTAGTTTGTGAGAATGGGGATGAGTTAAATAATGACACGTGGTATATGACACTAATCACACGATGACACATGGACGTCCATAAATGTGACATGTGAAATTTAAAAGACCACTCATATGATGACACGTGGCACCACATAACAATTACACCCCATGGTCAATTCGACACTTTGTCAAAATGATTAGGCAAGTTGTAATCATGTGACATCCTTCCACCAAGATGGTGCCACATTTCATTAAGTTTTGACTGGCACATTGATTAGTAGTTAAATCAACAATGGTACAAATTGACTAATGAGGTGCAAATGAAATGACACCATGTGGTGGCTAAAAATGAAACAACATGTTATTAATTTGACCAATAATAATCAAGTTGCTAATGTGACAAATTTGATTAGTCAAAAATGCCAACTTAGGCTTGGTCAAAACGACCACCCACTCATGCTAAACAAGTCCAAATTGCATTGTCCAAATTGACAAGGTGGTCTTTTTTATGCCTATCCAATTGGGGTCCTTTTTTACTATATTTTTCATTCTAAAAAACCATGAATTATAGTAATGAATGTGACCAAATTATGCATAAAACCAAATAATTCAAGTGGGGAGGTATTCCCTCCCAGGGGTGTGGATGGATTAGTGTAGGTTGTGTTTCACCTAAAACAACATAGAGGTATTGTATGACATGTTCATGAAGATTTGGTCATTTTGGGGTTTGATGGACCTAAACAATATGTTCTAAACACAATATTGATGGCATGGGATGCAATTGTAGGTTCAATAGTTTGTTTCTTGGTGTGTGGTGTGTGACATAATGTGAGCATCATTCAATGCACCTACATTTCATTTACAGCCATTGCCCATCATGGGGCTTGGGTATAAGTGGAGATTAAGTTTTTCCAACCCATTGAGTTTTATTGTTCGACATAATCAATATGTTTTGATTATGATTGAACACTTTTGAAGTGGTTAAAATTGGTGCCATTGCCAAATTACAGCAATGAAGGTGTTACATGTAGTGCGTTCTAGATAAGGTATTCAATAGGTTTAGGGCTCCAACTAAAGTATTCACTAACCAAGGTATGGAATTCCATGGAAAGTTCCAAAAGTTATGTGAGAAAACATTAATTGAACATCATATGACTTCATGAAATCATCTTAAAGCAAATTGTTTAGCTGAATAGATGGTGTAGATGGTGAAATGAGGTTTAGGTAAATATGGGTTCCAAAAGGGCCATATTAGAAACTAAGATTTACAATTACCATGGTTAACTATGGGAAACAGGTTTAGTTACCATGCCGTTCTTGCATATTTTTCACCATATTTATTATTGATTGGTTGTGAGCCCAAACTATTAGCTTTAATTTGATGTGATGTTATGGCAATAATGAATTTTGATGATCTAAATGTGTGGTTTTAGGCATGTGAATAACAAATAACCTTGTTTTGGTGTGTAACGCCAATGGCTATGGAGAATATGGCAATTGTTCAACATTGGGATATTTTGCACTATGCCACTAATTAAAGAGGTGGTTATCACCCTTGAGTTTGTAGATTTGAACCAAGAAATTATGTGTACATGTAACAAATAACACCATAAATACGAATTATGTAGTTTGTAGCAACACTACATAGTGGATATCATAGCAGGAGTTTGCTATGATATTATTTAATCTAGGGGGACCTTAGCCTTAAATAGAAAGTGGTTTAAGTACAATATGTCAATTAAGATGTTCCTATGTTATTTTGTGTGATGTGGGGATAATGATAGGTGTAGATATCGATATGGTAACACAACAATTTCAAAAGTAATTACATTTGAGAATGTTTTTAAAAAGTGTCATTGGGATTTTCATAATCACCAACATAATCAAACTCCTAAAGCTGTGTTAATAAGATGAATGGTCCCAAATGTTCAAAAGAAAAAATGATAGAGCAACTAGGTCAATTGATCAATAATCCCATCTATTATAAAAATAAATGGATTGTTCAAAATGGGGATTGTTATTTGGTGAGTGTGTGAATGAAGTGTGAGCCTATGAACAAGAGCTGGAAGGCATATTCCAATTTATTCCATCCATGTCAACTAGAATATTCCCTAATAGATTTTGATGACATGTTAGAATATACCTTGACAAAAAATTATATTCCTGCCATGTTAACAATAATTCACACATCATCACTGCCACATGGATTCGCCACATGGACACCTGATAATAATGTCTTTGTTCAATTCAACATAAACGCAAAAATCTACCAAGGTTGGCGCCCCATGTGTTAAAGCAAAAAAAATAAAAATTTGGCACCTTTATTAAGAATCTTGCCCCTGGTGTCAAACATGTCCTATGTGGCAAAATATTAATTGTTAGCAAAAGCATACTTTACATTACCACATCATTCGAGGTCGTTGCAATGGGGGGCAAGTTAAACATAGTTGTAACATGAACTTGTCAACAAAACACATATGGTCAAATATAATAATTATATATATATAATACAAAAATCTTCTGTCAAAATATATTTTCATCATTCTAACAACATTATTGTGAAAAATCTATTCTAAAAACACATTGAAAAATTGGAGATTGTTATTTAGTGAACGTGAACAAGTGAACATGAACGAATTTTTTGGGAATATTTCATTGACACATGGCACATAATATTGCACGATGTGGAGGAATATTCTACCATGTGACCAAGGATAAAAATAAACATGGATGAAAAACTAAAATGAATGAAAAAAGGATGAACACAACCTATTCACAATCAAGAGTTATGTGTCAATCTAAACACTACCTCTTCACAACCGAAAGGTATGTGTCAATCGAAACACCACTTATTCGTCTCCAAGAGGTATGTTCCCCTTAAGAATTGAAATAGTATGAGACTACATATTTTCTACACCATTTCAATCTATTTTTTATTTGAATTCAATCTTTCAAACCTCTTATGTCTAAGAATATTCTTGCTACTTAAAGGATAAAATGGATGAAATTTTTTTTTAAATGAAAAAAAGGATGAACAAAACATTTTCACAACCAACAGTTATGTGTCAATCCAAACTCTACATCTTCACAACCAAGAGGTATGTGTCAATTGAAACACCACATGTTCATCTCCAAGAGGCATGTTCCCATAAGGAATTGAAACAATATGAAATTGCACACTTTTTATACCGTTTTAACCTATTGTTTATTTGAATTTAGTCTTTCAAACCTCTTATGTTTAGGAACATTCTTGTTACTTGAAGAATCAAAAAAATTCCCCCTCTCCACTAGAACTACCTAGCTCCAACTTTTCTATGATTACAACCCATTTACAATTTCTAAACGTCTAATTTATAATGGCAAAAAGAAAATTCACATCAATGGTCACACCAAACACCTTGGAAATTATGATTGAATACACTTTAATATCAAACATACTAGATATAATATGCAAAATGATAAAAGCACCTTTGGAATATCCAAGAAATCCCACCTTGCTAGACGGGGAGTAGTTGCTAGAAATTAGAACATGGGGATCATAATGGGAGAATTTTTTTGACAAAACAAATGAATGGGCGGCATGGTGATGGGTGAATGCGAAGATTAACAAAGAAAGTCTTACATTGTTCAAACAAACTGTAAACATTCCAAAGGAGGATATGGAAAACTACCACTGGGTGATGTTTACACATGTTATGAATTTCTTCCAAGAACAAGCAAGTTTGAAAAAGCCGATTCCACAACATTTTTTTACAAATTTATTGAAGGATTTGTCAACAAAGGATTTGGTAACCCTTGGGAACCTCCTTTCAACAAAATTTATGGAACCTAGTAGATGATTATATGCAACTCCAAGCAGGTGAACCTAGGTACCATAAGATTTAAGGAACAAAGTGATAAAACATGTGAATTGTCAAACGATAGGCTTGGCCTCAAAACCACAAAATGTCAATGATAGTAGAAAAAAAAAATGTCCCAACAATTGAAGGAAAAACCAAAATACCATTCTTGTTAGTAATTTGTGGTTCAATAGACTTTTTGATATGAATTAAGGTTGAAGTTGAACACAAGAGTTGTTTGTTGAAAAATCCTAAGAAATCCTTGATTTTTGGAACTCCAAAGGACGCATCTACAATGCACATTCAGTCCCTAAAACTCCAAAGGACACATATACAATACCCAATGAATCCCTAGAACTCAACCAGAAGCCTATAAAGATTCATATATTGATTACATTATCATTAATTTCTAATAATTTTTTAATTACATTTTCTTGTTATTTACTATTTGTCTGATGTTTATTTAATCACACCATGTAGTACAAATAATATTTGTAATGTCTATATGTTAAAATTAGATGTAATCAATGGAAATTTGATTGAAATAAAATGGATTTAATTGTAATTACAAATAAAATTTGATTTTGTTAATAATAGTATTATGAAAACTATAGGGACATTTGTGATAATAGAAGCAAGGGAAAATAAGACCTTGAATGTGTACTACAATTGAGAAGCAAAATGGAGGCAATAATGAATGAAAAGTTCTACATATGCATATGTAATTAGTACTTTTGACATAAAGGAGAAAGTCAATGTGTTTAGTGTAAAAGATTTAGCAAGATGTAGTAAGATCATTTTGTGATCTAAAAAATGGTGTTGAATTTCGAAATGAACAATGGTGTTAAGTGGCACAATTTGAAACATCGTGCATTAAATTAGCGATCAATAAGGAAACATATGCTATGACTATTGAAATAAACAATCATTGATCAAATAATAGAACATTAATAATTGATCACCATAAATGTTACCATCCCACACATTAAGAGGGACGTTAAAAAATAATAATTAGAAAATAGACACAAATGTCCTGAATGATTATATATAATGAGAAAAAGGCACGGTGGAAACAAAATTTCCATTGCAAGTGTAGGTTTGAAATTGTGATAATGCCTATTAGAACTTCAAAAAATTTATTGTATCCAACAATGGATTAGAGATAAATGAAATTGATAGATGTAAAATATAGTGTTATAATGGGATATTGGGCATCAAGAAATAACATGCATGAATAAAAAATGTATGCCATAGTGATATAGATGTTTGACCCAAATTTTGTGAACAACTTTTAACAAGCTTGTGAGTCATGGATTATAATACCACAAATTGTTAAGCTTTAGTTCCATAATTTTCCTTAGTATTAATGATTTGAATCCTGATAAACCTCCAAGTAATATTCATTAAGAGTTGAATTAGCTTTCGGATATTTCAGCGTAGAAGACTTTTTTACTTAAATTGATGCAAGGCTTAGTTAATTTTAAGACCTAGTAAACCTTTTAAGTGCATGATCCTTTTATGTTGTAGAGAAGGGAAAGGGGATATAGAATTAGATTTGATTTATTGATATATTGGGAATACAAGCCCATAATTAGCAATAACATCTCGTCATGATAATATTAAGTTAGTTTGTAAAATAATCTTCATGCACGAATGATGTACTTGAAAGAATTCTGAGATGTAGTCTTAATACATCTTTATTTAGTTTTCACTTTTATTAAATTCTTAAATAAAATCAAAATCAAACTTAGGCATTAACATTTCCACCTAAGTGGCCTTAGGTGAATTACAACTTAGTAAACAACTTTAAAGGGATAGATCACAATTTCAAAAACTCCAGAATGCGACGAATGGTGCGAGCTAAGTATTCGGCTCGATGCTCCATGGGAAGGGGATTGATTGGGCCTCGCAGCCAACGATAATGGCCATCATTGGGAACCCAAGTTCGATAATGAAAACGAACATCGTCGTCTTCACATTGACATTCTTAAAACCTTTCTGGTGCGGCTCCACAAGCAGGAACAAATTCTAAATAAATTGCTAAAGCATGTGGGTTAGGAGACAATTGACGATCCCATGCCGAATGATCGACTCGAGTGCGCACCATTCTTCTGGACGGTTCTTCTTCGCATGACTATTGAGAGACCTTCACATCAAACGGTGCTTCTTCAAGCTCTTCCTTTTTTACTAGTGAAATTGGAGGATTCGAAGGCGTAGTGACATCATCTGCCATGATTAAATGCTCATTTGCATCAACAAAAAACCAAGAGGGTAGCAGAAACAATGTGGTACTTGCGTTCAGAAAGGGTTCAAGTGTTTTTATTTAATAAATTAGGGTAGGCTTAAAGTGTGGGAGTGACGCCGGAACCTCATGAAAACTTGAACATCCTAGATCTAATGGAGTCATCGAACCTTAATTTCGACGGTGGATCTAGAAGTATGTGGGGGTTTTTGTGATGCAATTTTTAATTCCAATTTACTATGTACTACATAGTTAATTAGTGCATAGAAGAAAAAATAAGTAGGGGATATCAAAAGAGTAAATGGTATGCGTGAATGTTACTTCAACCATTGAATTGATTTAATCAAGTAAGGACTCAATGATGTTTACTTGTTACTACCGATAGATTGTCTTAATAATTAGTTACTTGAAATAATTAAGATGAAGAAGTAGGATGTGAGGGTCAACGGACGGAAAGGATACAGATCAAGGTTAAGAACCTCATCAAGATATCCAAAATAAGGGAAAGGATGAGTCTTCCAATCCCATTAGTCATGAGGATTGTCATCCTATTTGATTAGAGGATGGAATATTTTTTATGTCTCATTGGGCCCAAGAATTCTCATCCTAAAATCAATTGGAGGGCAAATCATTCTCAATTTTCATTGGCTCTTGAAAGATGAAGGGTGCATTGATTAGACGGAAGGATTTCGAAGCTTCCATTGGATAAGGGAAACAAGCTCAAGGAAAGGTCATGGAGGCTTACCAAAGGAGATTAGAGGAGTATCTTATGTGGGAAAAAAAAAAAACGAGGATAATGAATGTGTGAAAAAAAGATTAGTTCTTATGTGTGGAAAGGTTGTTCATGAAAAAGATGTGTGCAAGAAATAAGCATGGAAGGAATTCCATGATAAAACTTCTGGAGTTTTATTTCAAATAGTTGTTCCTCCCAAATCCAGCATTAGATTTATGTCAAACTTAAAACAATTTTTGTTTAGGAGGTGTAAAAGGTTCTTTCCAAATTCTAGCATCATCAGGGTTGCTATAAAGGAGCTACGCTTGCCGGAAGTAAAAGGTGTTTGTAGTGGAGTTCATGGAAGGATTTCCATGATAAAGCCTCTGGAGTTTTATTTCAAATAATTGTTCCCCCCAAATCCAGCGTTGAATTTGTGTCAAACTTTAAACAGTTTTTGTTTAGAAGGTTCTCTCCAATTTTCAGCATCATCAAGGTTGTTGTAAGGGAGCTACACTTGCCGGAAGTAGAGGAGGTTAAAATTGTCTGTTTTTTTTCTTCAATCTAAGCAAAGTGATTTTTAGTCCCAGGGCTTAACTTTTGATCAAAAGAATAAAAACTTAAAGATTTTGTACCATGGTTCTTTTTTAGATTAACATTTCAAAAATCCAATGCATGTTAGATTAGGAGGTTATGTGTAGATGTTATGACGAATGGAACAAAAAGGGTTCAACCGTCAAGCGTGACATTGAATGAACATCAACATAATGCCCCTTCACATTCCATCATGGTGAGTTACGATTCTCCCACAATGTCTTTGTATCTTCCAAGTGGACACAACACATTG
>Ga0116227_10003352_pt1 | contig 35694 bp, 36 predicted proteins | sample S1TSphgellanicum_FD_89693 | JGI IMG/M metagenome (GOLD analysis project Ga0116227, IMG submission 89693) | Host-associated microbial communities from peat moss isolated from Minnesota, USA - S1T2_Fb - Sphagnum magellanicum MG | ecosystem: Host-associated > Plants > Peat moss > Unclassified...
ATCGAAAGCGCGGCGCCGCCGCGTGCGTCGCCGTCCATCTTCGTGAGCACGATGCCCGTGATGCCCAAGCGTTCGTTGAAGCCTTTGGCGACGGTCGTCGCTTCTTGTCCCGTCATGGCGTCGGCAACGAAAAGAATCTCGTGCGGTTTGGTTACCGCCTTGATGTTTGCGAGTTCCGTCATCAACTGCTCGTCGATTTGCAGACGGCCCGCCGTATCGATGATGACCGTCGGGATGCCCAGACGCGCCGCTTCCGCAACGCCGTTGCGCGCGATCGCCACGGGATCGTTCGACGCTTCCGTATAAACCGGGAGGTCGATCTGCTTACCGAGCGTTTGTAACTGCGCGATCGCTGCGGGACGGTAAACGTCCGCGGCAACGAGTAACGTGCGCCGGCCTTGTTCTTTGAGCCGCAGCGCGAGTTTGCCCGCGTGGGTCGTCTTTCCGGAACCCTGCAAACCGACGAGCATCATCACGGTAGGAGGCGAGTCGCTAAAATTGAGACGGGCCTGCGCGCCGCCCATGAGCGCGACCAATTCGTCGTGCACGATCTTGATGACGGATTGGGCGGGCGTCAGCGAGGCCAGAACGTCGGCGCCGACCGCCTTCTCTTTAACGGCGTTGACGAATTCTTTGGCGACCGAGAGATTGACGTCGGCTTCGAGGAGCGCGACGCGAACCTCGCGCGCGACTTCATTGACGTCGGCTTCGGTTAGGCGGCCGCGGCTTCCGAGTCGCGCAAAGATCGCGCCGAGGCGTTCGCCGAGGGCTTCAAGCACGTTGTTCGATCATCGCCTCGCGCTAGGACGACTTCGCAGCTTGCGAGTCGTCGATCTTTTTGACGGCGTCACCGACCGTGTTGATCGCTTCGGCTTCTTCATCGGGAATATCGATGCCGAATTCCGTCTCGAAGGCCATCACGAGTTCCACCTGGTCGAGCGAGTCGGCACCGAGATCGTCCGTAATAGACGCCTCCGGCGTGACTTCATTCTCCTCGACGCCGAGTTGCTCGACGATGATTTTCTTGACCCGTTCAAAGGTATCTGTAGACGCCATGTTCTCCCTATGTCCGCGCGAATGCGCGATCCTACATCAAAAAGCCGCCGTCGACCACGATCGTTTGACCGGTCACGTAGCGGGCGGCATCCGAGCATAAAAACGTTACGACCCCGCTCACGTCCTCGGGGCTTCCCGCACGTCCGAGGGGGATCGTGGCGAGATAGTGGGCGCGGGCTTTCTCCGGCATCGCGTCGGTCATGGCGGTGTCGATCAGGCCCGGCGCGACGGCGTTGACTCTTACGTTCCGCGGGCCCAATTCCTTCGCTACCGACTTTGCCAAACCGATTAGCCCGGCCTTGGAGGCGGCGTAGGCCGCCTGGCCGGCATTGCCGGCAAGGCCGACGATGCTTGAGATGAGGACGATCGAGCCCGAGCGCTGCTTCATCATCGGCCGGGCGGCTGCGGCGACCAGAAAAAAAGCGGACTTCAGGTTGACGTCGAGCATCCGATCGATATCGGCCGGTTTGGCGCGGACGATCAGGCCGTCGACGGCTTGCCCGGCGTTCGCCACGGCAAAATCGACGCGGCCGAGCTCGTCCTGGGTGCGCGTCACGAACGCCTCGACTTGGCTCGAATCCGCTGCGTCGGCCTGCAGGGTCACCACCCGCGCCTCGGCCCGCGCGGCGCGGACCTCGGCGGCCGTACCTTCGAGGGCGGCTTCATCGCGGCCGACGAGGGCGACGTCGGCGCCGCCGGCCGCGAAGCCGACCGCAATCGCCCGCCCGATGCCCCGACTCGCTCCGGTCACGAGCGCCACGCGCCCGGCGAAGCTCATGCGGGCGCCCGCAGCGGTACGAGTGCGGCGAGCTTCGCGACTCCCCGCTCGTCTCCGACGTGAATGGCCCGCGGCGCCGACTTCAGGCGTTTGGCCATCGGCGCCAGCACGGCGGACCCGCCGAATTCGACGATGAGCTCGACGCCCTCGGCCACGATGCGCTCGGCCGTGTCGTGCCAGAGCACTTCCTGCGTGACCGACCGGATCAAATTCTCACGGATGCCCGCGACGCTCGTGTAGGGCCGCGCATCGACGTTCGAAACGACGCTGAAGCGCGGCAGCTCGATCCGGGCCCGGTGGACGAACGGTGCGAAACGAACGCTCGCCGCCTCCATCAAATCGCTGTGCCAGGCGCCCGACACGTTGAGCTTCACCGCGCGCTTGGCTCCAGCCGCGACGGCGAGCTCTCCCGCGCGCAGCACCGCGTCGCGGTCGCCGCTGATCACGATTTGACCCGGCGCGTTGAAATTCGCGATCTGCACGCGTCCCAGCTCCTCCGCGCGCCCGATGGCCGACCGGACCGCGGCTACCTCGAGCCCAAGAATCGCAGCCATCGCCCCCGGCCGTCGCTCGGCCGCTTCTTGCATCGCAAGACCGCGCTCGCGCACGAGCAGCAGCGCCTCGTCGAACTCAAGCGCACCCGCGAGCGTGAGGCTGCAGTATTCCGCAAACGAGTGACCGGCGCTCACGACCACCCCGAGCCCGTCGCCCGCCGCGAACGCCAGCGCGTAATTCGTGACGAAGATCGCCGGCTGACCGAAGCGCGTCTCGCGTAAGCGCTCTTCGGGCCCGTCGCGGATGACGCCGAGCAGGTCGTACCCGAGGATACGTTCGGCTCGTTCGTAGAGCCGTGCCGCCGCACCGAAGGTCTCGACGAGCGCCCCGCCCATACCGACGCTTTGAGACCCCTGGCCGGGGAAGACCGCAGCGACGCGCACTACGTGCTCCACCGCCAAGCGACCGAGCCCCACGACAGGCCGCCGCCGAATCCGGTGAACAGGATCACGTCGCCGTCGTGCAGGTCGCCGCGCGCGATCGTTTCGGACAGGGCGATCGGGATCGACGCCGAGGAGGTATTGCCGTAGCGTGCGATATTGACGACGATCCGGTCGCGGGTGACTTTTAAGCGCTTGGCGGCAGCTTCGATGATGCGCAAATTCGCTTGGTGGGGAATCATCCAGTCGACGTCGGCCAGCGTCAATCCGGCGACCGCCAGCACGTGTTTCGACGTCTCGACCATTTTATTGACGGCATAGCGGAAAATCTCGCGACCGCTCATTTCGACTTTGTCCTTCTTCGCCGCGAGAGCCTCGACGGTCATCGGCTGACGCGAGCCGCCGGCCGCGACGTAGAGCAACTCGGGATTCTTCCCGTCCGCGCCGAGTTCGCAGGCCAGAAAGCAGTCGTCCTCGGCGGCGGTGCGCTCGATGATCGCAGCGCCCGCGCCGTCGCCAAAGAGAATGCACGTGCTGCGATCTTCGAAATTCATGATCCGCGAAAGCGTCTCGACGCCGATGATCATCACCCGCCGAAAGACCCCCGCCCGCACGAAGCTCGCGGCGATCGGCAGCTCGTAGATGAAACCGCTGCAGGCGATCTCTATGTCGAAGGCGGCCTTGCCGACCGCGCCAAGATTGGCGGCGACGATGCAGGCCGTCGCGGGAAATTGGTAGTCGGGAGTGACCGTGGCGACGATGAAGCAGTCGATGTCGCTCGCTTTGAGGTGTGCGCGCTCGAGCGCATGCGCGGCGGCGCGGGTCGCAAGGTCGCTCGAGGCCTGATCGGCGGCGGCGTAACGGCGCTCGCGCATCCCCGTTCGCGAATGAATCCACTCGTCCGACGTTTCGAGGATCTTCTCGAAATCATCGTTGCTCATCACGCGGTCCGGAACGTAGTGACCGACCCCGGCGATTCGAGCACCGAAATGCCCGTTTCGCGCGGCGGCGACCTTACTGGTGGTTATGACCGGCGTGCTCGTCCTTCGGCGCGACGATCTGGCGACCGTCGTAGAATCCGCACGTCCCGCACACGAAATGCGGCCGTTTCGGCTGGTGGCACGACGAACAGGCGACGACCGTGACGGGACTGAGCTTCCAGTTCGCGGCGCGGCGGCTACGCGTCTTCGAGCGCGGGGTTTTCCACTTTGGATTCGCCATGTTTGAGTTACTCCGGGTGCTTGCAGCGGCAGGTGCCGTCGCGCTTGTGGCCACAGGTCGCGCACAGTCCGAGGCAACCGGGATTGCAGAGGACCGCGAGCGGGAGCGCCGAGTCGATCACTTGCCGCGCGAGATCCTGCAAGTCGAGTTGGTCGCCGATGAGGACGTTGTTGTCGTCGAGCGGATCGCCCGCGGCCGCGCCGGGTTCGAGCCGTTCGTCGATATCGAGTTCGAGGTCGACCCGCACGTCTTCGAGGCAGCGGGCACATTGGCCCAGTGCCGCCCCGCGGACTTGGCCGTCGACCGCGAGACCGCCGCCGATGCGACGAACCGAGAGATCGACCGAGAGGGCCCCGGGGAAGGCATAGGATCCGGAATCCGGAAGGACGAGGGCCTCGTGAACGTCGATCGCCCGGCCGGTTTGAAGGATGCCGCCGACGTCGATTTTGGTCCGAGCGCCCTTCGTTCCGCTTCCGAGCTTCATGTCCCCGAGTTACGTTCGCCGGCCTTGGCCGCCCTTGCGGCGGCCGTCAGCACAACCTCACGATTGTACCGTCGGCCACCCTCCTTGTCAACGAGCGCCCTTGTCAACGAGCGCCCTCGTCGCGATCCGAGCTCCGGAGGGTTTTACGATGGACGCACTCGGGGGGATCCGGTTCGGATCGGCGATTACGGCGGCAGCGCGCGCTCATGGGCTCGACCCGAAGCTCTTAGCCGCCGTTGCGGCTCAAGAAACGGGCGGCCCCGGCAGCAACTCGGGGCGCAACGTGGTCGGGGACGGCGGTCACGGTCACGGGATCTTTCAGATCGATGACCGCACCTGGGCCTTCGGCGCTAGCGCTGCGGCGATGGACCCCGCCGCCAACGCGAATGCGGCCGCGGGCATCCTCGCAGGCGACCTGGCCCGGTCGGGAGGGGACGTCCGGGCGGCGTTGTCGACCTACAATTGCGGCTCGCCTGCGGGAACGGGCACCACCACGACCTGGGGAGACGGCGCGAAGCTTGGTTATGCCGATTCCGTGCTGCGCCACTACGCCGCGCTCGGCGGTGATCCGGCGCAAGTCCTCGCCGACAACCGGGCGACCGCAACGAGCGTCAACGCGCTCGCCGGCTTTACCGCAACCCAACCGCTCGCGACCGCAGCAGCCGGTCCGTTTGCGAACGCAGCAATCGGGACGCTTGCGGACGCGGGGACCGGTTTGCTTGCGGACGCGGGGACCGGTACCCTCGCGAATGCGGGGGGCGGGACGCTCGCATGGACGCAGCCGGCATCGACGGCATCGGCCGACTCGTTCGGGACGGCTGCCTACCCGCCGCCGGTCGTTACGCCGACGTCGCAATCGCCGTTCGCCGCACCAGTCTCCTGGGCCAGCGAAACGAGCGCGAGCGGGCCGGCCGGCGGGAAACTCGCCGCCGACGCCGATTCACTCGTGGCCTCCGAAGTCGACTCGGTCGATGACGATTCGACCAGCCAAGCCTGATTTTCAAAACACCAAAAGACGAGGAGCACGATCGATCCCATGGGCAATTTTCTTGGAAACATCGTCGGTGGGCTCACCGGCGCCGTCACCGGTCTGATGGAGGGTGGCCCGGCGGGTGCGGTCGCGGGCGGTCTCAACGGTGTGATCAACGGCAGTAACGGGCCCTCGAATCTGGGCAACATTCAGTCTTCGACCGATCCCACGCTCGCCGCGCAGCAGGGCATCGATCAAGCCTACGAATACGAAAACTTGGCCTTGCAGGCCGAAGAGTTGCGGCATCAGACGGACATGCAAATTCAGTCGCAGCAATTCAACGACGTCCAGGACGAAAAAGCGGAGCAGATGCGCGAGATGAATTCCCTGCGCGACGTCGCGATGAAGCAGCACGAGGCCGACGATAAAATCGTCAAGGAATTCATCCGCACCGCCGGTGGCGAATGACGCCGGCAACGAGCGCGGTGGGCAGCGGCGATTCAGCCGGTCCAGGCGTTCGCCCGGCGACGGCGATCCCGCGTAGCGCCGACGCAAGCGTCGATGCCGGCGCGGATTCCGCCGCGGACTCAGCCGCGAGCGTTGCCGAAGAAATCGCGCAGCGGGTCGAACTCGTCATGATTGCGGCGCAAGGCAATCAGCAGCGATTGCAAGCGAGGCTCGATCGCCTTCGGGCCGAATTCAATGCGGCGGCCGAGGAGCGCGCCGAGCGCATGCGCGAGAAGAACATGTTGCGCGACATGGCGATGGAGCAAGCCAAAGCCGATAACGAAATTCTCAAGAAGTACATTACGATGATCTAGCCGCGCACGGAGGGTCGCCCGGCCCGCACCGTGAACAGGGTGCGGTCCCGCCCCGCGCGGCCCCCGGGCCATTAGCTCAGTTGGTTAGAGCGCATGCTTGATAAGCATGAGGTCCCTGGTTCGAACCCAGGATGGCCCAGAGATCCGGGGATGTAGCTCAGTTGGTAGAGCGCCAGCTTTGCAAGTTGGATGTCGTCGGTTCGAACCCGTCCATCTCCAAAAAACACGAAAAGCCTGTCCCTGACAGGCTTTTCATATACCTAGCGTTATTGAAAAACGACCGGTGTTTGGGCCGAGCTCGACGTGCCGCCGCAGGTCACTTTACCGACGGCGATGGCGGGCCCGGTGTAGGTGACCGGCTGGCTCTGAAACGATGCGAGGTAGGAGCCCCCGGCCGGTAAGTTCGTGAACGTGTGCGAGAAGCTCTCGATCACGGTCGAGCCGGAGGCGACCGAAACGGCGACCTTGCACGTGCCCTTGAACGTTTGCGACGTCCACGAAACGAGAAACGTCTGGCTTGCGCCCGAGGCGATGTCGTTGTCCGGAATCTCTATTCCGAGCGTATTGGCCTGCGTTCCGTTGACGCAATTCGTACAGGGCACGTTGCTTGCCGTCGGCATCGTTGCGATGAAATTCGTGAAGAATGCGCGCGTGGCCCTCGCTCTCGCGTCCGCCCGCGGTTGCGGCACCGGACGACCGGCGAAACCGGCCGGACCGCTCGGCGCTCCGTCGGCTGCGCGAAGCGCCATGGCCGTCGACTGGTCTTCCCACGATTGTTGCGCCATCACCCGGCCAGGCGAAAACAGCGTGGCAACTAAGAGCGCCGCGAATACCAACTTCATCAAAAAAATCTCGATCCAGAGCTTCACGCCGCCGGTCGCGGCTACGTAGTGCGAGCGACGTCCGTTCCGCCTCCGAGCTCCATGTCCTCGCGTTAGGTTCGCCGGCTTGCGCGGTCCGTGCAGCGGCCATCAGCACAAACCGCTCGATCCCTGTTCGAACGTAGGATAGCCCGGGCGATCCGCTGGCAACACCGTTGCCCGCGGACGGCGCCCCTTCCGCTACTGGAAAACGATCGGCGCTTTGGACGAACTCGTCTTCCCGCCGCAGGTCACTTTACCGGCCACGATGGCCGCGCCGGCGAAGTTGACCGGCTGGCTCACAAACCAGGCATCGTACGCGCCAGTGCCGAGATTGGAGAACGTATGCTTGAAACTTTCGATCACCTTCGAGCCCGACGCGACCGAAATGGCGACAGTGCATGATCCCTTAAACGTGAGCGACGTCCACGATACTAAGAATGTTTGACTCGAACCCGTCGCCACGTAGTTGTACGGATCGTCCATTCCGAGCGTACCGGCCTGCGTTCCGTTAACGCACGTAAAGCAGGGAACGCTGTTTGCTGACGGCATCGTGGCGACGAAATTCGTGAAGAACGCCCGCGCCGCCGCCGCGCCCGAGCCGACGTACGGTTCGGGCATGGCCCGAGCGGCAAAACCGGCCGGCGCGCTGACTGCGCGGTCGGCGGCAAGTAACGCCGTGTCCGTCGATTGGTCTTCCCACGATTGACCGGCCATCGCCCGGCCGGGTAACAGCAATGTAGCCGCACAGAGTACGGCGCAAAAAAACTTCATTTTTTCCCTAATCCTGAGTTGGGTGCACGGGGCATAAAAGCCGGCGCACCGGGGTGGCTCACACCCCGGTGGCGGCGGCTACTTCTGGCAGGCGAAGACGGCGTTTGAGCCGCCCGAGCACGGCGGGACCGTCGGTGTCGGCGTGTTGTGACCGGTGAGACCGGCGATCGCTCCGCCGATGGCGGCGGGTACGAGGAACAGCAGGCCGCCGGGATGCGAGACGGCTGCCACCGGAACCGCTTGCGCGACGACCGGGGGCGTTTCGGCGGGGGCTTCCGGTACGGCCGGCGGCGTCACGTCGACCGGAGTCGTTGCGAGCGTCGGCGTGTACCGCGGCTTGTGATGCGCGGCGGCAACGTAGCGCACGTGGTGCGGAGCTGCCGCGACGGCGGCATGGCGCAAGAGCGAGATGTTGCCGCAAATCTGCGGAACGTAGACCGCGTTCCCGTCGGCCAAGGCGACTTTCCAGCCCATGATGGTCTGGTTCATCATCGCGTTCTTGACAGCGTAAACGGATCCGCGTCGCGAGCCCGACATCGCGTCGAGACGGCGCGGAAGCTGGACGTAGGTCGCTTTGCCATCGAGAAGATTCGTGCGAAATTCCTTGTATTCGCTTGGTGAAAGCCCGATCCGGTCGGCCGCGTCGGCGAAGAGTTTGGGATGTTCGCGGGTCGCGTTCCAGACTTCCTCAGCGGATGCCGGGGGCGTTTTCATCAGATGGTCGACGTAGAGATTTACGATCATTTAGGAAGTCTTCCTGAGTCAAACGACCCAAAAGATGCGGTAACGGGAGAATGGTACGTTATCCCGGTTGACCGGTACAGGGTCGACTTGGCTGTTATGATAGGGCTAAGGTCCCGGACTTCTCCTCTTTTTTGGCGCGGCGTATATTCGCGGTCAGCATCTGCGCCGTCTCGATAACCAAGAGAACGCGCTCCCAAAGTTTGCCCGCCGTGAGCCGCGAGGACGTGGCGTACCGGTCGGCCGGCCAGACGAGCGAAGCCGGGACTTCGACCACGTCGCGGCCCGCGCCGAGCAAGACGGCGACGGCCCAGGTATTGAATTCTCCGACCTGCTCCTGATCGAAGAGCGCGAGAAAAGCAAGCCGGTCGTACGCGCGCACCATTCCGGTGAACGTCGCGAGGCGGCCGCCGGCGCAGCGCGCCAGGATCCAGTTGGCGCCGCGGCTTGCGATGAGACGCACGAACGGAACGTTTGCGACGTAGCCTCCGCGCATGTACGGTGAAGCAAGCGCTACCGTCGCCTCGCTCCGGGCGCGCGCGAGCACGAGCGGTTCCACGATGTCGGGATCGTAGCTGAGATCGGCGTCGAGGAAGACCACCGTGTCGTAGCGCGCCGCGCGGGCTCCGGTCCGCATCGCCGCGACCAGACCCGCGTTGCGTTCGTGCCGGACGATCGAAATCGTGCCCGGGCGCTCCGTCGAGAATCGCTCGAGAATGGCCACGGTCGCGTCGCTCGAGCCGTCGTCGACGAGGATGACCTCAACATCATAACGAGAACGTAACTCGCCCACGTGCGCGGTGAGTCGCTCCAGCACCGGTCCGATACCCGATGATTCATTATAGGTGGGCATGACGATCGAGAAGCCGCTGCGGTCCATGTTCTCAAGGATACGTTCGACGAGGGCCTGTATACATCGGACAATCAGCTATTGCTTTCGGGACCTTGGTCCTATGATCGCACCGTGAGAATTTCACCATCTACCCCTCGCTACCTCAGAGCGGCCTTGCTACGATAGCGACATCATGGAAACGACGCAGGCGAGTATCATCGACGCCGCAATCGGCGTGACCCCGAGCCTTCGGGCCCGGCCACGGCCGTCGCGTTTTGGTATCACGTGGTCGCTCGTTCTGTTTGCAGCGGATCTGGCCAGCCTCGCCGGAGCTGCTCTGCTCGCTCAGTCCGCCGTCCACGCCACGTTTGAATCGCTTTTCACCTCGCCGGGCGCCTTACAGACGGTTTTGTTCGCGGCCCTGGTCTGGTTGATGCTCTTCGATCGCATCGGCATGTACCGCCGGACCTTCTCCACCAATGCGCGGGACGAAGTGTACGCCGCACTCGCCGCGTCGGTGATGGCGATGTTACCGGCCCTCTTGATTTTCTTGCTCGTGCCGGCACTCACGCCGTTCCGGCATCTTCTCGTCGCGACCTTAATTTTGACGGCGCTCGGCGTCGGGATCTCGCGCTTCGCCGCGCAAACCATACGGACGCGTACTTTGCCTTTGGCCACCCGCCGCATTGCCGTCGTCGGAACTCCCGACCGCGTAGCGGCGGTTCCGGGGGATCTTTCTCTCACGACGGCCGATAGCGTCGTGCGGCTTCCGGTCGAAGGGTTCGATGATGAGATCGCAACCGTCGTCGTCGCCGGCGGAGATTTTACGAAGCTCGAGTGGCTGCGCGTCGCGCTCGACCGGGGCGTCGACGAACTCATCATCACCGAAGCCTTGCCGCCGGAGATGATGCCGGGACTGCTGCGCTATCTCGAAAGCCGCGGCGTGAAGCTCGCCTTCGCGCCGATGCGCATCCGGCCGCACGCCTGCGACTTCACGGTGCGTCGCGACGGCGGCCTCGCGCTGCTCTATCCGCGCAGTCTTGCGATCTGCCGGCCGGGCGCGGAAGCCGCCCGCCGCATCTTCGATCTGTCGATTGCCTTGCCGGCGCTGGTCGTTCTCGCGCCCGTGCTGCTCCTCATCGCTCTGGCCGTGCGCCTGGATTCCAAAGGCCCCGTCTTTTACAAGCAGCGTCGCGTGGGGCGCCACGGCGAGCCGTTCGACATCATCAAGTTTCGGACGATGCGTCCCGACGCCGAAGCGGCCTCCGGGCCCGTCTGGGCGCGCAAGAGCGAAGATCGCAAGACCGGCGTCGGTAAGTATTTGCGGCGCTTCAGCCTCGACGAACTTCCGCAGCTCTTCAACGTCGTGCGGGGCGAGATGTCGCTCGTCGGTCCGCGACCCGAGCGCCCGTTCTACGTCGAACAGTTCCGCAAGATGCTGCCGCGATACGAGGAACGGCATCTCGTGCGGCCGGGGATTACGGGGTGGTCTCACGTCAACATGGCGCGAAACGTCGATACCTCGGCGATCGGCGAACGCCTCAGCTACGACCTCTTCTACCTCGAACACTGGTCGATCTTCATGGACATCCTGATCATCTGCAAAACCGGTTTCGAGTTTCTGTTTCACGCCGCGGCGTGAAGCCGCCGCGCAGCCTCGCGCACAAAACGCTCCACACGTTCGCGACGCTGCTCTTCGGACAAGGCGCGTCAATCGCCGCGGGAATCGCGACGGCGCATGCCTTCGGACCGGTCGGCAAAGGGATCATCGCCTTCGGCGGCGTTCTCCTGACCTTCGCGATGACGACGGCTGACGGTCTCAAGGACGCGATCGCGTTTCAAATCGGTCGCGAGCAGCGCGATCCGCGCACCGTATGGTTGACCTCGCTGCGGCTGATGGCATTTCTCGGCCCGCTCGGGTCGGCAATTTTTCTCGGCTGCTATCTTCACACGCCGTCGCAGCCCGCGTATCTCTACGTCGCCATCGCCTTCCCATTTTCGATGTACGTGCAGGCCGTCGGAATCGTGTACATCTTGCGCGACCACGTCGAGCGCATCAACGTCAAGAACGCGCTCACGACGGGCGGCGGCTACTCGCTCCTCACCCTGGTCCTCGTGCTCGCGTTCCATATTTCCGTCGCGGTCGTCATGGGTCTGTGGGTCGTCTGCTACGTGGTCGCGGCGATTTGGAACACGATGGGCGTTCGCGAGTTGCTCGTCGAACGCCCCGGCGCGAACGCGGCGGGACTCTTCGCGGAACAGGTGCGGTTTGCGGTTAAATCGTCGCTCTCCGCAAACGTCACGTTTCTCGCCTTGCGAATCGACGTCTTCATCGTCAGCGCCATGCTCGCGCCGGCGTCGCTTGGGCTCTACACGCTGGCGCTCGCCTCCGGCGAAGTGATGTGGCAGGTGAGCCGCTCGGTGATCTGGTCGTCGTCGGGCCGCGTTGCGCTGCTCGAAATCGATGAGTCGGCCGCGCTCGTCGCGCGCATCGTGCGCTCGCTCATCGCGGTGCAGGCGCTGGTCGGCATCGCGCTTTTCATCGCCGGACCGTGGCTGATCTCACACGTGTACGGGGCGCGCTTCGCCGAATCGGGCACGCTTTTGCGGGTCATCTTGCCGGGCATCGTGCTCTATAGCGCGGACGGCATGCTTTCGTATTTCTTCGGCGTTCGCGCGGGCCGCCCGGCGCTTCTTCTGGGACTCGAGACCGTAACGCTCACGATCTGCGGCCTCCTGACCTTCCTCGCCGTGCCGCGTTTCGGCCTCGTCGGGGCCGCAGCCGCGCATACGTTCTCTTACATCTTCGCGTTCGTCGTCAAAGTCGGGCTCTTTTCCAAAATTGGAAAGGTGTCGCTCGCAACCATCCTCATTCCGCGTCGCTCCGACGTGCCCGCGTTCGTCGCCATTCGCCTGCGCCGTTTGTTCGCGGCGCCCGCGGCCGCCGAGCGCTGAAGTTCTTCGACGCTGCTGCCGAAGAAATCGCGGCGAGCCACGATCGTAAAGTGCCGTTCGATCGCGGGAGCCACATAGACGCAGCCGTAGGACTGATCGAACGAATAGCAGGGAACGTTCGAGACGAACCAGAGCCGGCGATAGCGGCCTAGCGCCTCGAGGGCGGCCACGGCTTGCGCCTCGGAGTGCACGACGAAGACGTCGGCATCGTACGCATCTGCGGACGGCGTGACGGGAAAGGGTACGATGGGCGCGCTACCGTGGTATTGGCGCTGCAGGGCCGCGACGTTGTCTGCCGTGTAGAGCACGATCGCGTCGCCCGCCGGGACGGCGGTCGAGAGATAGGACCCGACGCGGCGCCAATCTCCGGGCAAGGCGAGCGCGCGGTACTGCGCGGTGAGCGCGCCGGCCGTAAGCGCGGCGCAAAGTCCGAAGGCGAGGCTATAGCCGGGATGTCTGCCGCGCAGCACGGCGCAGGCCACGGCGTAGGCGGCCGCGGCCAGCGGTACGTACAGCGCGACGTAGTGACGATCGTTGAGCGGCAGGCGCACGGCGAGAATGAGCGCGAGATAGACGAGTTCGATGGTCGCCGCGCAGGCTATCCACGATAGTTCCGCTCGCGTGAGACGCGGCCTCGCCGCGAGCACCGTGGCGAACGCAAGGACGATGAGGCCGAGATAGGCGCGATGCACTCCGCGCCGCACGCCCCACGTGCTGTCGAACGGAAAGAGAAAATCGAGCCACGGATGCATGAGGGCGTGCCGGAGCAGCGCTCCGAGCGTCGGTCCGCGCGTTTCGTACCCGCCGACTTGGTCGTGCGCGAAGAGTGCGAGCGGCAACGCGGCGAGCACGATCGGCGCGCAACATACGAGGAACGAAACGAGCCCCCGGCGGTCGCCGCGGACGACGAGCGCGCAGGCGAAACCGGCGAGCGCGAAGGCCAGAAAATATTGGACGTAGATCGCCGCGACCGTCACGATCACGAAACCAATTCGCGCTCGCGGGTCGCGGCCACCGGCAAATCCGGAATCGAAAAGCAGCCACATGATGCTCGCGAGCAGCAGCGCGAAGGCGTAGAGGCGAATCTCGAAGCCTGCGAATACGACGAACGGGTTGAGCGTCGCGAGTAACGCGAACCAGATCGCGTGGCGCTCGGGCCCCAGACGTCGCGCGATGAGCGCGGTGGTGAAGAACAACCCGGCGTTGCACGCAATCGACGGCAAGCGCGCCCAGAGAACCGACGACGGATCGAGTTCGCGCCACATGGCCTCGAGGACGAAGTAGAGCGGCGCCTGTAACTCGTAGGTCAGCGCGTGCCCGTAGGCGTAGAGCGGACCGTGCGCCGTGGTCGCGAGGGTATATTCCTCGTCCGTCCAGGTTCCGAACTGCGTCGCGACGAGGATTGCAGCCGTAACGTAGGCCGCCGCCGCAATTGCAACGGCGACGGTGCCGGTCCGCTTGTGGGCGAGCGTCAAGCGATGCGCGTGCGCCGGCTTCTCGTTATTTCGCGCAGCCGTTTGAGCGCTTCAAACGCGGCGCGTCCACCGGCGGTCCGCGCCAAGGCCAGCAGCGCGAGTGCGAGCGCATCGCGAACCTGCGGGCGTTCGCGCTGCGCTTCGCGCAGCACCGCCGCGGCGCGCTCGAAGTCGCGCGCCCCCGCAAAGATTCGAGCGGTATCGCGGAAGTGCGCCCGCCGTTCGCGCACGAACGCCGCGGCCGCGCCCGCGACGTAGTCATCCGGCCGGGCGACGACCCGTTCGCCGAGTTTGAGGTCGCCGTAGCGCACCCGGCCATAATTCGAGGCGAGACTTCCGCCGCGCATCACGTATTCGCCGAGCACCGTCGTTACGGCGAGGACGTCGGTCGAGCGCAACACGCGAAGATACCACTCGACGTCCTCGGCCATCCAAACCTCGGCGGTCGCGGGCAGCGTTTGCGAAAACGTGTCGCCGCGCCCGAGGAGCGCTTCCCGCCGAACCGCAACGGTCGAGGTTCCGATGAAGTTGCCGACCGCGAGTGCTTCGCCGAGGGCCGAGCGCTCGATCAGGACGCAGTCCGTCCCCACGGCGGTTCGCCGCAGCGTGCGGAATTGCGGTGTTGACGCGAAGACGGACGGCGTTTGCAGCTCGCCGGCCGGTCCCCGCCTGCACAGGTCGCTGATGATGACGTCCGGTCCCGGGCACATCGCCTGGGCTCGGCGCAGCGCCGCCAGCTTTTCGGGATACCAGAGGTCGTCGGCGTCGAGAAAGGCCAGCCACGGAAAGCGCGCTTCGGTCAAGAGCCGGTTTCGCGCGTTCGCGATGCCGGAATTTGCGGTCGAGACGACGCGTGCGCCGAGCGATGCCGCGAGCGCGGCGGTGCCGTCGGTCGAACCGTCGTCGACGACGAGAATCTCCGCAGGCGGCTCGGTTTGATTGCGCGCGCTCGCGATGGCGGCAGCGATCCGGCCGGCTTCGTTATAGGCCGGAATCGCGGCCGTAACGAGAAACTCCGCCTCAACCCCCACGCGGTGCGATCCGTTCGGCCGCGTGCAGTGCGAAGGCCGGCGCACGGGCCCGCCCGACGTTCGCCTGGGACGCGTTGGGAAGGCGAAATTCCCGTGGCGCCGCTTGATTCATCAGCATGAGCGCCATCGAGTGCGCGAGCCAGATGTACTTGATGTACATCGGGTCGATCGAAAGCGCGAGAAAGAGCAGCGCAAAGATGGCTCCTTCGAAGGCCAGCCGCAAACCGAACCATTCGCTCGTTTTATCGATGATCTTCAGTTGGCGAATGCTCGCGTACCAGGCGGCCGTCACGAAGACCAACCCGACGACGCCGAGTTCGGTAATGACGCCGACGAAGAGGTTGTGACTCGGTCGCGACCATCCTTGAAACGTCGCCTGATAGACGTCGAGAAAGTTCTTATCGTACGTGGTTCCGAAGGAACCGATTCCGTTGCCGAAAATCCAGTGCTCTTTGAGCGAGTGCAGCCCGGTTTCCCAAATGAACGTGCGGCCGCTCGCGGAGCCCTGCTGCGCCGGATCTTTGGCGAAGCGCATGTACACCGATGGAAAGAAGAGGCTGACCAGGCCCGCGAGTCCGATGAAACTGATCACCTGCACGCGGAATTTGCTGCGGATCGCGAAGTAGACGAGGATGGCGATCGCCGAAAGAAAAGCGCCTCGCGAACCCGTCAGCAGCAGTCCGACCATCATGACCAGCGTGCTGATCGCGCTTGCGAGACGCACGACCGGCTGCTTGCCGTAAAACGTGAAATACATCGCAATCGAAATCGGCAAGAGGAAGCTGCCCGCATAGTAATTGAAGTCGAGCGCGACCCCGCCCGAGGATAACTCGAGCCGGTCGGCCCCGTCGCGAGAGGCGCTCCCGCCCAGGTAATATTCGTGTACGGCATAAAGCGCAGAAATCAACCCGCACGGCACGAAGAGCCCGATGCCCGTTTTGAATTCGCTCTTGCTCGCGGGATAGACGGCGAGGATCGTCATGAAGAGGAACAACTGCCCGATCGCCGTCATCTCTTCCACGCCATTCTGGCTGTCGACATCCCACAGGAGCGAGACCGTCGCGTAGACGACCATCGCGCCGAAAAAATACCAGGAACGCTGCGGAACGAACGCGCGTCGCAGCAAGATGACGCGCAGGATCATCGCGCCCGCGGTGGCGCCGGCGACGAGCCGGGCTACGGTTGCACCGCCCGTTGCCGATAAGAGCGAATCGAACGGCACGAAGCCGACGTACAAGACGAACGGGAAGATCATCGGGTGCCGAAACGCGAGATAGGCGCAGACCGGCAGCATCGCGACGATGAGCGCCGGCAAGGGGGACGACGTCAGGCCGCTCTGCGACTTCACGACGACGAGAAACGCGATCAGCGCGTAGAACGCGAGCCCGAGGATCGCGAACACTTTGGGGCCCGAAAATCGCTTCTTGTTCCGGAACTCCGGAGTCACGAAGATCATGGGCGGTTAGCGCGCGGCGTTCAAGGACTCGGCTTCGCGCGCGAACGTGCTACGCAGCGTCCGCAGCAGTTTTTCTTCACCGTCGCCTTTCGAGCAGACCGCCGTCGCGCCCGAAATGACGCAAGTCGCGGCGAAGAGCGTATCCGTGACGTCGGATAGCGCGATGACGGCCGCGCCTTGCGCCGCTTCGCGAATACGGCAGATCGCCGTGGGTCCGCCGCGTTCGAGGTAATCGACATCGACGAAGACGGCCGCGGGGTCGTGCGCCGTTATGTCGCGCGAATCGACGCCCCCGGCCGTGGCGACGACGTCGAAGCCGGCGTGCGCGAGCATCCGTCGCAGGAACGGAACGAAGATCGTCTGCGGTTCGATCAGATACGTACGCATCGGACTCCTAACTCACGATGCCGTTGCGGACGGCATAGACCGCTACGCCTGAGCGCGCGTTGACTTTCAACTTCGCGAGAATATGACTGACGTGGTTCTTCACCGTCTTCTCCGAGAGGGAAAGACGATGTCCGATCTCGCGATTCGAAAGCCCGTCCGCGATCAAACGGACGATTTCGAACTCTCTGCTGGAGAGTTCGCTCGGCTCGCTCGAACGCCCGGTGCGGCGACGCAACATGGCGCCGGCGAGCCGGGGATCCGCGTAATAGTCGCCGTGCGCGACCGAATGGACGATCTCGATCATCATCTGAGGCGAGGTGTCTTTGACGACGTAGGCCGCGGCTTTTGCCGACAGCGCGCGCTGCATGATGCGCGGCCGCGCTTGAGCGGAAAGCACGCAGATTCGGCTCTGGGGCGAAGAACTCTCGCAGGCGTTGATCGCTTCTTCGATCGAGACCTCGAGCGCGTCGAGATCGAGGACGATCACGTCGGGGCGAAGCAACGAGAGGACGGACCGATCGACCGCCGGCGTATCGCCGACGACGCTCAAAAGGGCGTCCTGCGCGTACACGTGCCGCAATGCCTCGACGACGAGTTTGTGCGGCTCGATCAAAAAAATCGAGACGGTTGCTCGCGCGCCGAGTAGCGGCCGCTGAACGTTCATGCGAGGCTTTCGGGAGGGAGCGGTATCGACTGTCCGGCGCCGAGATAGTAGCTCGACGATTCGCGCCGGTCCGGGCGCGTCCGATTGAGTACGACGCCCAGGAGGTTGATGTTGCCGACCGCGCGCAGCTTGTCGATCGCAATGCGAACCGACCGGCCTTCGGAGGTTGCCGCCGACACGACGAGCACGGTGCCCTCGGCTTTGATGGCGAGGACGATGCTGTCGACGACCGGCCGCAGCGCCGGGCAATCGACGATCACGTAGTCGTACTTTTCGGTCGCCCGTTTGAGGAGCGCATCGAAGGCGTTGCTCTGCAATAGCGCGACGGGGTTGGGCGCCGACCGTCCGCTCGTCATCACCGAGACGCCCGCATGTTCGGTCGGCCGAACGGCGTCGTCGAACTGGGACACGCCGACGAGCACGTCGGAGAGCCCGCGGTCGTTCGCGATGTGAAGCTTCTCGTGCATGCTCGGGCGCCGCAGATCCGCGTCGATGATGAGGACCCGCGACTTCATCTGGCCCATGCTGATGGCGGCATTGAGCGCGATCGTCGATTTGCCGTCTCCCTGATCCGCGCTCGTGAACGCGATCGTGCGCGGCGGCCGGCTCGAGGTATAGCGCAGGGACGCGACGAGTTGATAGAACGCCTCGACGGCCAACGGTTTGAGCCAATCGTCGTGGTCGGCCAAAGCCTCGACGCGCGGAATCGTCGTAAGGACCGAAAGCCCGAGCCGTTCCTTGACGTCTTCCTCGGTGCGAAAGCGATCGTCGAAGAATTCGGTGACGAAGACGGTCGTGACCGCCAGAATCAACCCGACGACGAAGCCGAGCAGCAGGTTGAACGAGAGGTTCGGTGTCTGGGTATAGACGTTCGGATCGGCGAGTTGCGTGATCGACACGTCGCTGAGCGCCGTCGTTTTCGAGATGACCGCGTCCTGATATTTCTGCTGCAGAGCGAGGTACACGCCCTCGGCCGATTTGGCCGAACGCTGCAGGTCGACGATGCGGCGCGCTTCGCTCGGCAACTGCTGGAGCCGCGGCTGCTCCTGCGCGATCTGTTGGCCGATCGCCTGCGCTTGCGCCTGCGCCGCCGCGACTTGTCCTTGCAGCGTCGCCGCGGTTTGCGTCAGCGACTGATAGACCGGATTCTGAACGTTTTCCGTGCCGGAGAGCACCGAGCGCGGCGCGGCCGCGAGTTCGCGTTTGGCTTCGGCGAGTTGCGACTTGAGTGCGATGACCGCCGGGTAGTCGTCGGTATACTGCCTGCGCGCCGTGTTGAGCTGCAAGGTTAACGTCTGCACTTGGGACTGCAGGCTGCCCGCAACCGGGTTTGCCGTGATGCTTTGCTGGCCGACGACCGTTTGCGCCGTCGAACCGAGCTGCTCTTCGACCGCCTCGAGCTGGGCCGCGTACTGCCGGGCGTCGGACTCCGCCGCCTGCCGTTTGCTCTCGAGCGCCGCCACGTTGCCGAGATCGCTCTGCGTCTGCGTCGTGAGGTCCGTGATGCCGGTCTGCTCTTGATACGCCTCGAGCGCGGCCTGCGCCGCGCGCATGTGCGCTTCGGCATCGGGCATGTCGTGCTGCAAGAACGCGATCGCCGAATCGGCCTGGCTGCCGACGAGCTCGCGCTCGTGTTCGATGAACACGCCGGCGTACTCGTTAGCGATCCGCGCCGACATGACGGGATCCTTCCAACTGACGGAGAGCGTCAGAATCGCGGTATTCGTGACCGGCCGCACGAGGACGTGCGTCATGAGCTGCGCGACCGTCATATCCAGGTTGAGATTCTTGATCACTTGCGTCGAGACGGGCGACTGCATGAGCAGTTCTGCGTACGTCTCCGACGATTGCTGCCCCGTTGCCGCGAGCAGCGCGTTGAGAACCGGTAAATTCGTACTCGCGTCGTTCGTCGCCGTCGGCGAACCTTCTTTACTGCCGCCGGAAATGAGTTTGACTGCGGTCGTGTACTTCTTCGGCGTAACGAGCGTCACGATCGCAACGGCGACGAAGAACGACGCCCAGATCGCGAGCAACAGCTTGCGCCGCCGCCAGATGACCTTCCACAGCTGACGCGGATCGAGATCGCGCGAGCTGCGGTCGACCTGTTGTGAAAAATCCAGCGTCGCTGGGGCAGCGGTTGCCGGCAGGTGGTATCCGGTGTTCGGATTGTCAAGCATCATTTATATTCTCGGTATGAGGTTGCTGATACCGAAGAGTATGTCGCCTGGGTTCATGTGCTTCGGACTCGAGGGAACGTAGACCACATCGCCTTTTTGCATCACGACATCGTGCGACGTGTCGCCATTTTTGAGGACCTCGTAGAGGTTGACGGTCAAGACGGTCTTGCCCCCGCCCGAAGCGCTACGGGTCACGGTCACGTGGTTGAGGTCGGCCTGCTGCTGGGTCGCGGTTCCAGCCCGCGCGATCGCCATCGCGACGTCGTCGCCCTGGTGAACGGCAACGTCGCCCGGCTTGTCGACGGCGCCCACGACTTCGACGGTCAAGAGCGTCGGTGAGGGGACGTAGATCGTTTCGCCGCTCGCGATCGCGGCATTCGAAGCCGTGTCGCCGTCATGAAGCAATTTTTGGAGCGACGCGGTGCCGGTCGTGCCGTCGGGATACTCGAGCCGGGCGTCGGGAAAATCTCCGTCGGTCGGGCCCAGGCCCCCCGCAGCGGCCAGAACGTCGGTCAGTCGGGCCGGCGGCGGCAACGTGTATTTGCCGGGCACTTTCACATTGCCGAGCACGAGCGCTTCGACCGGACCGACGCTGACGACGGCGATCGTCACCTTCGGGTCGCGCAAGTATTTGCGCAGTTTGCGGGCGACCGCTTCGCTCGCCTCCGACGTCGTCAAGCCGCCGACCGAGACGTTGCCCGCGAGCGGAACCGCGATCGAGCCGCCTTGCAGCACGCGAAGCGGCGTCGGCGGCGTCAGGGTCGCTTCGCCGAAGACTGTCAGCGCAACTTGATCGCCTTGCCGGATGCGGTAGTCACGGGCCGACTGGACCGTCGCTTCGGCCGCGGGGAGGCCGGCGTCGGGGACCGTCTGAGCCGGCGTTCCGGCCGGCCCGATTGCGAACACGAAGAACGTTACGGCGGCGGCCATTCGAGCGGCAAGAGAGCTATACGGCATGATCTTCTCCAGAATAACCTGCGAAAGACTTCGCCCCAAAGCGGCCCATTGCCCTCGCCCGAGGGACTTCCGACCCTCGCGGCCTGGGCTGCGTTCGCCACGGTTCCGCCCGGTCAAAGAGGTCGACGAGGCGTTTTGTCGTTTGGCTCGTTTCGAAATCCTCGAGCACGCGCTCGCGGCCGAAGCGCCCGAGTTCGCGACGCCGGGCGGGGTTCGCGAGCAGCGCGGCGATGGCGTCCGCGAGGGCACCCGGGTCGCGGTCCGGCACGAGAATTCCCGAACGCTCGTCCACGAGTTCGGGAATGCTCCCGGTGGTCGTCGCGACGACGGGCAGGCGGATGGCCATTGCCTCCATCAGAGCAACGGGAATACCCTCGTGCTCGCCGTTTCTCTCGGTACTTGCGAGGACGCTCAAGTCGTACTCCCCCCGCTCGAGCATTTCAAGGACCGTCGCATTGGGCAGATGGCCGAGCATGCGGACGCGGTCGCCCAAACGATGCGACTTCACGAGTCGCGTCACGTCCGCCTCGATTTCGCCGCCGCCGGCCAAATCGCACGTGAAATCGACGCCGGAATCGCGCAGGCGGGCGAGCGCTTCGAGGAGGTACCGGTGTCCTTTCCAGATGCACAGGCGGGCCGAGCAGAGGATGCGTGGCGTCCGGCCTTCGGGCAGATCGACGGCCGCCTTCGGCAAGCGGACGCCGACGTGAACGACGGTACATTTCGACCGCAGTTCCGGCGGCACGAGGTCTTGTAAATGGCGGCAATTACGGGCCGAGATCACGCGCACGAACTCGGCGGCGCGCACCTTGGGCACGATGAGATTGTCCGAAAAGATATCGTGCTGGTGCGCGGTGATGCTAAAGGGAACGCCGGTCAGCCGCGAGGCGATGAGCACGATCGTCGTCGGGCTCGTGATCCAATTGACGTGGAGATGCTCGATGCCGAGGCGCCGCACTTCGGAGGCGAGCGCAAGTGCTTTGGGATAGAGCAGCATGTTGACGACCCGCGCCCGCAGCGAACATCGGCCGAACGCAACGAGACCGAGTGCCCGCAGCGCGGCAAACGGGGAACGCGCGAATTCGCGCGCGGCCAGCGTCGCGACGCGCCGGTCGAAGAAAGCGAGATAGTGCGCCGTGCCGCGCACCTCCGGATAACAGTTGTGTTCGCTCGTCGCCCGTGTCGGAAAAACGGTGACGTCGTATGTGTCGGAGAGCGAGTCGACCTCGGCCGCGAAATACTGTTCGGCGTGCGCGAAGGGAAAGCGCGCGGAAACGTATCCGAGCTTCGGCTTCATGGTGATCTTCACGTTGCGCGACCCTCCGCGGTCAGGCCCGCATAAAGGTCGATGTGACGCGACACGCAGGCGGAAAGCCCGAAAGCGTCGAGGGCGAACTCCCGCGCGTTGCCCGCGATTCGCGCGCGCAGGCCGGCGTCGCGGAGGCGTTCGAGCGCTTGCGTGAAGGCGCGAGGGGAGCCGTCCCCGGCGACGATTCCGGTGACGCCGTCGAGCACGAAATCGGCGTGACCTTCCCACGGTGAGGTGACGACGGGCAATCCGGCCAACATCGCTTCGCCGAGCGCAAGCGGCATGCGCTCCCAGATCGAGGGCATCACAAACGCGTCCATCGCCCGGCAGAGGCGGGCGGCATCGTCTCGAAAGCCGAGAAAGCGAACCCGGTCGCCGAGCCCGAGCGCCGCGACTTGAGCGCGCAGACCCGCCTCGAGAGGTCCGCTGCCCGCCAAAAACAGCCGGGCGCGCTCGTCGCCGGCGAACGCGGCGGCGAATGCCTGCAGCGCGACCGTCTGATTTTTCTGCGCCGTGAGCCGGGCGGGCAGGTAGAGAGCGAACGCGTCGGCGGCGAGGCCGAGTTCCGCCCGCAAGCGGTCGCGGTCGGCCGGCGGCGGTTCGGCGACGCCATTGGGGATCGCGACCACGCGGTCGAGGGGAACCCGCTCGCGCGCCGCGTACGTCCGCCGCTGGCTTTCGCTGAAGACGACGAATCGAGCGGTGCGTGGGTGGAGCACGCGATTGACGGCGCGCCGGAGCGACCCCCCGGCTTCGTCGCCATGCTCGGTGAACACGATGTTCGGGACCCGGGCGGCCAGGGCGGCGATCCGGCCGGCGTACTTGCCGGCATGCAAATGAGCGTGCACGATGTCCGGTTTCGCGTCTCGCACGGCCGCAATGAGCCGGGGATAAAAACCGGCGATGTCACCGCGGCCGCGCCGGTCGAGAGCTCGGAACGGGACGCCTAGCGTCGCGCGTTCATCGTCGCGCAGGCCGTCGGGGTAGAGCGCAAGGATGCGCACGTCCAGGCCCGCGTCGGCGAGTCCCCGCGTCAGACCTCGAACGAAGGTTTCCGCGCCGCCGCCTTTGAGCTCTTTGACGACGTGCAAGACCCGGACCGGCCGGATGTGGCGCGCGCGAACCACGGGCCGGTTTTGCAGCAACATTCACCTTAGCATATCAAGGGTGCATGAAGGGGTCGAGAGACTTGCGAACGGGACCATTGGGCCATACGTCGCATGTGACCCCCGCCACCCGGCCGTTCGCCCGTCCGCCGCCCGTGCGTAGAGTGAGAACATGTCATCGCCCCGGTTCGCTTGCATCATGCCGTTCCTCAACGAAGCCGAGCATCTGCCCGGCGTGCTGGCGTCGCTCCGGGCGCAGACGCTTGCGCCCGACCGTTTTTACGTGGTGGCCGTCGATAACGGGTCTTCCGATGCAGGTCCCGAGCTCATCGAACGATGGCTCGCGGAGGGGCCGGTTGGGGGAAAGCTCTTGCAAGCGCGAATTCGGTCGATTCCCTTCGCCCTGAACACGGGACTCGCTTCGGTGGATTTGCAGGACGTCGTCGTCCGGCTCGACGCGCACACCATATACGATCCCGCCTATCTAGAAACAATTGCCCGGGCGTTCGAAACGCTCGAGGACGACGTCTGGTGCGTCGGCGGGGCGCCGACGCCGGCCCCCGCCAGCGGTTTCCTTCGGGGTCTGGGTGTGGCCCTCTACTCGAATCCGATGGGTCTGGGACCGGCGGACTTTCGCCAGGACCCCGAGCGCGTACGGCGCGTGTCGACCGTGTATCTCGGGGCGTGGCGACCGGGAGTTCTCCAGCGGCTGGGCGGTTTCGACGAGCGCTGGGCTGCGAATGAAGACTGCGAACTCACCGAACGGATCGCTTCGGCGGGAGGTGCGGTCGCCCGTATCCCGGTCCGGTGCGGACGCATTTCGACCCGCGGGCCGCTCGCTACGATCCGCCAATGGTCCCGCTACGGTTTTTGGCGGGCACAGACGTTCAAGCGCTATCCCGCAGCCGTTCGGCCGCGGCACGTAGCGGCGCCCGCCGCGCTCCTCATCGCGCTCGCGTTGCTGCTGAGCCCCGCTCGTCTGGCGTTGTTGCCGCTTTACCTCCTCTACGCGGCGGCGACAATCGTGCTCCGCCGGCGCGGCGAATCCGCCGCCGTCACGGCCGGCTCCCTGGCGTTTTTCCCGCTCGTGCACGTCGGCTACGCCGCGGGACTCATCATCGGCGCGCTCCGCACCCCGGACTCGATCCGCCGCGGCGGCGGCCGAGCCGCGTCGCCGGCGTGAGCGTTCGCGTCGGGAGCGGTGCCCGGACCGGCCCGCCGCGCGGTCGGGCGTGAGGGGAGTCGGCAAGAGAACCTTCGAGTGCGCCGAAGGCCCTATAAAGAGGTGTGTCTTTTGGGGCCTGCGGGAACGCTGCTCGGTCCGTTAGTTGGTCGAATTTTTACACGGAAGTCGAACGGACCAGCAGCCGGACGTCGAAGAGCGCATGAAGGAGGCACCCGCTCATGTGAGAGGGACCGCCTCGCGTGCCGGGTGCGGAGATGGTAACAACACACATGCGCGACGGGCTCCTACGCGTCGTCATCATCGAATCGCAAGTGCTTTTTGCGAAGGCGCTTGCCGGCATATTCTCAGAGGATGCCGAATTCGTGGTGGTCGCCGATTTCCGAACGCCCGATGAGTCGGGTCTTGCGGGCGCCAAGCCGCACGTGGTCGTGATCGACCTCGACGGTCAGCCCACCGACGTTGCGGCGACGCTCGGGGCCTGCGCGACCGGCGCTCCGGAAGCGCGCATCTGCGTGCTGTCGATGCACCTTTCGTCCGAGATGATGCAGCGTTGTCTCAACAATGGGGCCGAGGCCTACATCGTCAAGGACATTTCGCCGGCCGAACTGTTGCGGGCGATCAAGACCGTTGCCGACGGCCAGTCCTACGTGGACCCCCGCGTCGCGGGCGGCCTGTTGCGCCGCCGTTCGCTCAATGCCGGCAAGCCCGACATCATGGAACTCTCGGCGCGGGAAGCCGAAGTCCTCAAACTGATCGCCGAGGGGCTGGCCAACAAACAGATCAGCGCCCGCCTCCACCTCTCGGAGAAAACGGTGAAGAATCACGTCAGCCGCATCTTCTCCAAGTTGAACATCTCCGCCCGAACCCAAGCCGCCGTCCACGCCATCCGCGCCGGCATCGTATGACCGCGAACCATGCAACGCAACCGACGCCGCACGCCCACCCCGGCTGCAACCGCGCTCCCCGGCCATAGCCGCCCGCCGGCGCCCCCCACTCCGTCAAGCCCCGCCGCCCCAAGTGGAACGAGGCTCTTCGCCACGCCGTTCTCAAGCCACCCCACAAACGAACCCGCGCGCGCGACGTCGCTCAATGGGCCCGGGAGTCCGGGCCCGGGGGCCAACGGGGGGCCTTCGCCGCCCCGTTTTCAATGGAGGCAAGGAGACTCGAACTCCTGACCCTCTGCATGCCATGCAGATGCTCTACCAACTGAGCTATGCCCCCAAATGACCGCGGACTGCGGCGGCACCTCTGATTCGAACAAGCAATGGGAGCACCTTTTCAGTGAACATCACAAGCGCTGACGCTCTGGAAGCGCCCGCAACCGGAGCAGCGCAGCGGGTCGCAGTCGTCGGCGGCGGCCTGCTCGGCATGACGCTCGCGCTCCGCCTCGCCGAGCGCGGCGGCGACATCACGCTCTTCGAAGCCGATGACGAACTCGGCGGGCTTGCGGCGCCATGGACGCTCGGTAACGTGACCTGGGACCGCCACTATCACGTGACGCTCTTTTCGGACTTGCACTTGCGCGCGCTCCTGCGGGAGCTCGATCTCGAGGAGAGCGTCGTCTGGAGCACCGTCGGGACGGGTTTTTACACGGACGGCCGTTTCCACCCGATGAACGGAGCGCTCGATTTTCTGAAGTTTCCTGCGCTCGGATTGATCGACAAGCTTCGTCTCGGACTCACGATCGCGTTTGCCTCGCGCATCGCGGACCCGTTGCCGCTCGAAGATCAGACGGTCGAAGCGTGGCTCACGCGCTACTCCGGGCGCACGACGTTCGAACGGATTTGGCGGCCGCTCTTGCGCGCCAAACTCGGTGAGCGCTACCGCGATGCGTCCGCGGCGTTCATTTGGGCCATCATCGTTCGTTTGTACGCGGCCCGCCGCGCCGGCCTCGGTGCCGAGCGCTTCGGTTACGTGCCCGGAGGCTATCGCACGGTGATCGCTGCGCTCGCCAAGCGGCTCGCGGCCGCCGGCGTTACCCTGCGGCTCGGCTCCGCGGTGCAGCGCGTCGCCGCCCGGGACGCCGCACGCGTTCGGGGCGGACTCGTCGTCGAGACGGAGGAGGGAGGCCGCCCCGAACGTTTCGCCTTCGACGAGGTCGTGCTCACCGTGCCGGCCCCGCTCGCCGCCTCACTCGTGCCCGAGTTCGACGCCGACGAACGGCAGCGGCTCGCCTCGAAGATCTATGGCGGCATCGTGTGCGCCTCGCTCCTGCTCGACGAACCGCTCGGGCCGTACTACGTTACGAATCTCACCGACGACTGGGTGCCCTTTACCGGAGTCATCGACATGGCGAGCGTCGTCGATCGCGCGGCCTTCAACGGCGGCGCCCTCGTCTATCTTCCGAAATACGTTCGGCCCGACGATCCGCTCTTCGAGGCGACCGACGAAGCGATCGAAGCGAGCTTCCTCGCTGCGCTCGAGCGCATGTATCCGAACTTTTCGCGAGCCCGCGTCCGGGCGTTTCGCGTCTCGCGAGTGCGCCACGTCTTCCCGATCGCAACGCTCGGCTATTCCCGTTCGCTGCCGCGGATCGAGACGTCGCTGCCGGGCCTCTACGTCCTCAACTCGGCGCACATCGTCAACGGAACGCTCAACGTGAACGAGACGCTCGCGCTCGTCGAGCGGGGCCTTGCGGCAATGGGCCAGGCCACGGTGCCGCGATGAAACCGCTGGCGAGCCTCTCGCTCGATCTCGACAACGAGTGGGCGTATCTCAAGACGCACGGCGACCCGGCCTGGGACGCGTTCCCCTCCTATCTCGACGTCGTCGTGCCGCGCTTCTTGCGCGTTCTCGACGGCCTAGGGCAGCGGATCACCGTCTTCATCGTGGGTCAGGACGCCGCGCTCGAGAAGAACGCCGCGCCTTTGCGTTCGATCGCGACGGCGGGTCACGAAATCGGCAACCATTCGTTCCACCACGAGCCCTGGCTGCAGCACTACACGTCGCAAGAGATCGAAGATGAGATCGGCTCCGCGACCGAGGCGATCCAGAACGCCACGGGCATTCGTCCGGTCGGATTTCGCGGTCCCGGTTTTTCGCTTTCGGGGCCGACCCTCCAGGCGCTGGTCAAGCGCGATTATCGCTACGACTGCACGACGTTTCCAACGTATATCGGGCCGCTCGCGCGCGCCTATTACTTTATGACCGCGAAGCTGACGCCCGAGGAGCGCGAGCAACGAAAGGCGCTCTTCGGCAGCATGGCCGAAGGCCGCCGCCCGCTCTCGCAATATCGCTGGGATCTCGGCGAGGGACGCTCGCTGCTCGAGATACCGGTTACGACGTTTCCGGTCGTGAAAATTCCGATTCATTTTAGTTACGTACTGTACGCCGCGATGAAAGCGCCGTGGCTCGCAATTCCGTATTTCCGCAGCGCCCTGCTCGCCTGCCGCGCGTTCGGCATCTCGCCGTCGCTCTTGCTGCATCCGCTCGATTTCCTCGACGGCGAAGACGTTGCAACGTTAGCGTTCTTCCCGGCGATGCAGCTTTCCAAGGAGCGCAAGCTCGACGTCTTGACCAAAGCCCTGCGGGTCTATCGCGAGATCTTCGATGTCGTCGCGGTCGGCGAACATGCGGCCGCCATCGAAAAAGCGGGGCTGACGCGGAGCATGGCCTTTACCAATTGAGGGCTCGCGTGGTATGGTCGCTGCGCGAAGGTCGCCGGGCAGTCGCGCGCTCGCGGAGCGTGAGGAAAGTCCGGGCTTCACAGGGCAGCGTGCAGGATAACGTCCTGTCGGGGCAACTCGAAGGAAAGTGCCACAGAAACAAACCGCTTCACGCCTCGGGCGGCCTTGCCGCTTCGACGCAAAGCAAGGGTGAAATCGTGAGGTAAGAGCTCACGGAGATCCGCGGTGACGCGGTCTCGGGTAAACCCCACGCGAAGCAAGATCGCTCGAAACGTCCTCCGGGACCGGACGGCCCGTCCGAACGAGTTACATCGCATCGAGGCGCGCGGTAACGCTCGCCCCAGATAGATGGCTGCCGCCGCGCAAGCGGTACAGAATCCGGCTTACAGGCGGCCTTCGCACTCGCTCTAGTGACGCGCCGCGAGCCGCAGAAACGGAGCTTCGAGATATTTGCGCGACAGTGCCGCAAGCAGATACGCGGCGCCGATCGCCACCAGGGCCCGGATGAGAAATGCGGGCAGCGGCGCGAGCGCCACAAACCACGGCATCGGCCCGACGACGTGCTCGAAGGCGTCGATGAGCGGTTTGTGGATCAGGTACAGGCAGTAACTCAAGAGCGCCGTCGTCGCGAGCGCGGGCGACCGCAGGAACGCGAGGCTGCGATGACCGCTGAAAGCGACGGCCGCGACGAGCGCGGCGCCGAAGAGCAGGACGCCCTGCGTGATGCGCAACGCCGTCCCCGCGGTTCCGTCGTGGAGGATGCCGAACGGCAGACCGGCGACCGTGAGGGCGACGGCAACTCCGAGGAGCGTTAGAGCGAACGTGCGCGCCCGCGAGCGGTCGCCGTTCCAGGAGACGAACCAAATCGCGACGAGGGCTCCCATGGCGAGCCCGTCGCAGCGGAACCACGGAAGGAACAGGAGCGGCGCCGGGACGACGACCCGCAGGATCGGCTCGACGACCAGGAGCCCGACCGTCACGAGCCGCAGCGAGCGGCCTGCGAACCAAAGAACGAGCCAGGGCCAAACGAGGTAGAACTGCTCCTCGACCGCGAGCGACCAAAACGGCCCTGCGGCGTCGGGAACTTTGACCGAAAACAGATGCGCCAAATTCGCGGACATCAATGCGCAGTACGCAAAGTAGGTGAGATAGCGGCCGTGAAAGACCGCCAGGAGGACGAGGAGCACGACGAAGTAGAGCGGCAGAATGCGCGCGGCTCGCCGGATGTAAAACTGCTTGAAATAGGCCCCCGTGGACCGTCCCCGCGTCTTGAGCAGGATGCCCGTGATCAGAAAACCGGAGAGTACGAAGAAGAGATCGACGCCAAGCCAACCATGGTCCGCGACCACGAAAAGTGCGTGCATCCCGGGGCTTGCCGCCGAACTGCGATACGTGGTCAGCAGGTGCCCGGCGAAGACCATCCAGATCGCGAGCGCCCGCAGCCCGTCGATTTCAAGAACGTGTTTGGGCACGGCGCTCGAAGCGACGCTCCGTCTCCGAGTCGACGCGGATTCCGTTGCAGCCGCGGCGGAGACCCCCATCCCGGCCGCTTTCCGGCCGCTCAATTGGAAACCATTCATCTTCCAATCCCGCAACCGCCCCCCAGCCCGCACGGGTCTAAGCGATGTAAGCGGGGGGTAAGCGCCACACGCCGCTCCCCATTTATACGAGTCCGCGACTGCGGGCTCAGGGGCATCGGGCCCTCGCCACATCAGACCAATTGATCCAATGAGCCCGCGAGTGCGGGCTCGCGGGCCATCCGGGGGGCCTTCGCCGCCCCGATTTTAGGGAGAAATCGACGACTTGAGCGCTCACTTCACCAAAGACATGACCGTCGAGAACGCGTTCAAGACGCACGCCGGTGCGCGCCGCGTTTTCGCGAAGTTCCATCTCGGCGGCTGCTCGAATTGCGCGATCAGCGAGACGGAGACGATCGAACAGGTCAGCGAAGGCTACGGGATCCCGCTGCCGATGCTGATGGACGAACTCGAAGCGCTCTACGCGACCGGCGCGCTCGAAGTTGGAGACCGGGTCCGTTTGCCCGATGAGATCCGTTCGAAGATTCCCCAACTGGCAAACGTGCCGGAAACAGGCGACGTTCGCAGCGTCGAAGCGGGAGCGTACACGGTCGAGTTCGGAGACGTACGTCTCCAGGGACTTGCCGAGGACTTCATCAAGGTCGAGGCGGCGCCGGTCGGTTAGCGACGAAGGCGAGCAGCCGGTGGGGCTTTAGAGCGTCTTCCGGCCCGTAAAATTCTCGTCGGTGCCGTGCCAGTGCTGCACCGTTCCCTCGCCCGCTTTCCAGCAAAGAAACACGGGCCGCCCGTTGCGTAGCGCCGGGAAATCGATGAGGCCGAGATCGATATCCTTGAGCACGCAGCCGTACGCTTCGATGCGACTGATCGTCCGTACGATTTCCGCCTTCAACTCGCTGCAGCGTCCCCGCTCGCTGCGCCGCTCGCTCGCGGCCGTCCCCGCGCGGCCGGCTTTGCGGAGCGCCGGATCCGCTTCGAGCAGCTTGATTGCAAGTTCGCGCCGCATCCGCCACAGATCGTCGATGAGCGGCGTGAGGAGGGGAATGAGGGCGTTTGCTTTTTCGGGCGAAAAGAAACTCATGCGCTCGCACTCCGGCGTCGTTCGGTGACCTTTACGCAATTCGTGATCGTGACGGGGTTGTCCGGCGCCGGCAAAAGCCAGGCGATGAAGTCGTTCGAAGATCTCGGCTTCTATTGTTTGGATAATCTCCCGCCGGCCCTCGTCGTCGATTTCGTTACCCTCCTCGAGCGCGCGGGAATCTCACGGGTGGCGCTTTCGCTCGACGTCCGCATTCACGGGCCGCTCGGCGACGCCGTTACGGCGCTTGCCGAACTGCGGGCCCGCGCCGTCCCGTTCGACGTGCTCTTTCTCGATGCGAGCGACGACACGATCGTGCGCCGCTACAGCGAAACGCGCCGCCGCCACCCCTGGGCCGACCCGGCTGCGGCGACGCTCGGACTCGCGGACGCGATCCGGCGCGAACGCGTCGAACTCGAAACCCTACGCGCCGGCGCAACGCGCGTCTGGGACACGTCGAGCCTCACGCAATCGACGCTCAAGACCCGTATCGTCGCGACCTACGCGGCCGACGAGCCCACCGCGTCCATGGCCGTTCGCATCGTCGCCTTCGGTTTCAAATTCGGTTTGCCGCTCGACGCCGATCTGCTCTTCGACGTCCGCTTTTTTCGCAACCCGAACTACGATCCCGATCTCAAAGCGCTGACGGGCGCCGACCGCGCCGTCGAGAAGTTCATGGAGGCGTTGCCGGAAACCGAGCCGTTTCTGGCCCACCTCTTCGGGACGATCGACTACCTTCTTCCGCTCTACGTCGCCGAAGGAAAAGCGCGACTGACGATCGCCATCGGCTGCACGGGCGGGCGGCATCGGTCGGTCTATATCGCGCGGCGCCTCGCCGCGCACATCGAGCCGCAGCAACGCGTTACGCTCTCTTGCGAGTTCCGGGAGCTCGTACCGGCGTGAAGGCAGGCGTCGTTCGGCTCGGTCGCTGGTTCTATCCCGGTCTCGGCGTCAAGCGCTGGGTGCTCCTCGGTATCTGTGGCGTCGCGCTGGTCGATAACGCCATTACACGCTGGTTTACCGCGGAAGGCGCCGATTGGCGAATCAACGAGATCGTCGACAGCGTGATGGCCGATCTCGGCATTCCGCTGAGCGCCCTACCGTATTTTTTCGGCGCGCTCGGCGTCTTTTTGATCTTCCTCGGCATCGTGTTGCCGATCCGCTCGATCGTCGTCGCCGTAGCCCCCAAATCGCGCGACCACATCGTCGATGCGTTGCTCGACCGGCGCTTGCGCGGCGGATACAAAGTCGTGGCGATCGGCGGGGGGACCGGGCTGTCGACGCTCTTACGCGGGCTCAAGCGCTCGACCACGAACTTGACCGCAGTCGTCACGGTAACCGATGACGGCGGCAGTTCGGGGCGGCTGCAAAAGGAACTCGGTATTTTGCCGCCGGGCGATATCCGCAATTGCCTCGTCGCCTTGGCCGACGATGAAGCGCTCGTCACCGATCTCTTTCAGTATCGCTTCAGCGAAGGCGAAGGACTCACGGGGCATTCGTTCGGCAATCTTTTTCTCGCAGCGATGTCCGGCATCACCGGCAACTTCGATACCGCGATAAAAGAATCGAGCCGCGTGCTCAATATCAAAGGTCGCGTGCTGCCCTCGACGCTCGAAACGGTACGGCTGTGCGCCGAGTTTGCCGACGGCCGCGTCGTGCGCGGCGAAACGAATATTTCGAGTTCCCACGAACCGATCGTACGGCTCTTTCTCGAACCCGCCGCTCCAAAGCCGCTGACCGAAGTGCTCGAGGCGATCGCAAACGCCGATGCGATCGTGCTCGGTCCGGGAAGTCTCTATACCTCGGTCTTGCCGAATTTTCTCGTCGAGGGCATCTCGCAGGCAGTCGCCGACTCGCGTGCGCTCAAGGTGTATATCTGCAACGTGATGACCCAGCCCGGTGAAACCGACGCGTTCACGGCGGCGGCGCACGTGCGGGCATTGCTCATGCAAACCGGACAGCGCGTCTGCGACACCGTTATCGTCAACGACGAGCCGCCGCGCCGATTGCTCGAAGCGTACGCCGAAGAGGGGCAGGTTCCGGTCGTGCCGGACCGGACGGCCCTGGCGGCGCTCGGCGTACGGGTCGTCGGTGCCGCCGTCATCTCCGAGACCCAAACGGTTCGTCACGATCCGCAACGCCTTGCCGAGGTCGTGCTCCGGCTCATCGACGAACACGTCGCCGTCCGTTCGTCGTTCGTCCGCCTGAACGGTCCCGCGCCGGTCCTCGCGGGGAGCCCGGCGGAAGAGCCCGTAGGCGGAGAAGCACGCTAGAGCGGAGGCTGGTTCGATGCGAGAAGCCGGGCGATGCGAGCCGCGGCCCGTTCGAGCAATTCGGCTGCGCCGGCCTGCGCATCGGCCAAGGTCGCCGGCCCCGCGAGGATGGGGATCGCGACGATGCCCGCCGCGGCGAGCGAGCGTTCGGCGGCAGCCTCGACGCGACCGCCGAAGGCGATGGTCCGCGCGCCCGCGGCCCCGGCGAGCGCCCCGACGGCCACGACCGTTTTGCCGTAGCTCGTCTGCACGTCGATCGCGCCCTCGCCGGTGAAGCACCACACCGCGCCGCGGAGCGCCCGGGGCAAGCCGCGTAGCTCGGCAACGACCGCCGCACCCGAGCGGACGCTCGCTCCAAAGTAGGCGCGAAGCGCAAAACCGAGCCCCCCGGCGGCACCGCTGCCGGGTTCGTCGCGAACGTCTCGTCCGAGGTGGGCGGCGGTCCGGTCGGCAAAATGCACGAGGGCGCGCTCGAGCTCGGCAACGTCGGCGGCGTTTGCCCCCTTCTGCGGTCCGAAGACGCGGCTCGCCCCGTGCGGGCCGGTCAGCGGGCTTTCCACGTCGGCCGCGATTTCGATTCGGACCTCGCGCAAGCGCGGGTCGAGACCGTTCGACACGATCCGCTCGAGCGTCGCAAGCCCCGCGCCCCCGGACCCGAGCGGTACGCCGTCGCCGGTTTCGAACCGGGCGCCAAGCGCCGTGAGGAGGCCCGCCCCGGCGTCGTTGGTTGCGCTCCCGCCCAGAGCCACGACGATGCGCCGCGCTCCACAATCGAGCGCCGCGCGCACGAGTTCCCCCGTGCCGAACGTCGAGGCGTGACGTACGCTGAAGCTGCCGCACGCGGGCAGGAGCGCGAGCCCGGATGCGGCGGCCATTTCGACGACGGCGGTCGGGTCTTCTCCGGGCGGCCGGCCGAAGGCGAAGGCGGCGTCGACCGGCTCGCCGAGCGGGCCGCGGACCCGGCGAACGACGCGCTCCCAGCCGCCGGTCACGAACGCATCGACGGTACCCTCCCCGCCGTCGGCCATCGGAATGCAGAGGGGCTCGGCGCCGGGCCAGCCGGCCCGCAAGCCGCGCGCGATTGCGGCCGCCGCCTCCGCGGCGCCGAGACTTCCCTTGAACTTATCGGGCGCGACGACCAGGCGCGGTGCGCCCACGTTCAGCTATGCTTGAGGCTGATCGAGAGCGAGCGCTGCTCGCCCGGCTGCAACGGGGCCGCATTGTCGACCGGTGTCGGGGAAACGTAGCCGGGCGGGACCTGCGAAACGCCGTAATCGAAGAGGCCGGTCGGGACGTTCGTAATGCGGAAGCGGCCGTCCGAATCGGTCGTTGCGTACTGAACCGCGTTGACCACGACGACCGCGTCCGAGATGCCCTTGCCGGTCGACGCGTCGACGACGGTGCCGGAAATCGTCGCATAGTTTCCGGCCGGCGGGATCGGGGAACTGCACGCGCCGAGAAACGCTCCCGCAAGCGCAAGGAGGAAGCCAAGCCGCACGACGATCATTGCGCCGCTCGTTTTGAGTCAGGCGGCGACGACGCCTTCTTCTCTGTCCTGCCGGTCCATGTTCGCGGCCTTCTCTTCGACGAGCCAGCGGTTCGCCGCGTCGCGGCGTTTTTCGTCGACGCGTTCGCGTACCCAGGCCAAAATTTCAGCATCGGTCCGGCGCGTGGCGAGCGCTTCGTCGAACTGCCGCGCGGTGATGCCCCAGCGCTCGAAGACGCCCTTATCCATCGGACACGGGTAGATGTAATCGTGCAGCGTTCCATCGGCCGCCGCGCGGGCTTTGTCGAAGGCCCGCGCGAGCCACAGGTACCCGTCGATCGCTTCGCGGCCGCGCCGCGGAAAGGCCGTACCGCTTCGTAAATCCGTCGCCATGTCACATCAGAACCACGGACCGGGCTTCGGGGATTCAACGCCGCGTTGTTTCAAGTCGGGGCCGCGCCTCCCGACCGCCCCAGCGGGCAGACGGAAGGCGCGCCGTGACCGCCGAACCGCGCGAGATTATGTCCGTGCGAGAGCAGCTCAAGGCCGCGTACTACGAAAATGCGCTCGATGCCGTCGGGCGCACGCCGCTCGTGCGCCTGCAGCGTGTGGTCGACGATGCGGCCGCCCTGGTCCTCGCTAAGGTCGAATTCGTCAATCCGGGGGGCAGCGTCAAAGACCGGCCGGCGGTCGCGATGATTCGTGACGCGGAGGAGGCCGGGCTCCTCGGGCCCGGCGCGACGATCGTCGAGGCGACGAGCGGCAATACGGGCACCGGGCTTGCGATGGCTGCGGCGATTCGCGGCTATCGCTGCATTCTCGTGATGCCCGACAAGATGTCCAAAGAAAAGATCGATCTCTTGCGCGCCTACGGCGCGGAGGTCGTCGTGACGCCGACGAACGTGGCCTCCGATTCGCCCGAATCCTACTATGGCGTCGCGACGCGGCTGGTCGCCGAGATTCCCGGCGCGTTCATGCCCAATCAATGGCACAATCGCTTTAACCCCGAAGCGCACTACCGCACGACGGGTCCCGAGATTTGGGAAGCCACGGCGGGCACCGTCACGCACTTCGTTTCGGGCGTCGGGACCGGCGGGACGATTTCCGGAACGGCCCGCTATCTCAAAGAGCGCAATCCGAAGATCCACGTCGTCGGCGCCGATCCCGAAGGCTCCATCTATTCCGGAGACACGCCGAAATCGTACGCCGTCGAAGGCATCGGCATGTCCTATCTGCCGGAAACCGTCGACATGCGCGTGATCGACGAGATGACCCGCGTCTCCGATCGCGATTCATTTCTCATGACGCGACGGATCGTTCGCGAAGAGGGGCTACTCGTGGGCGGCTCGTCGGGGACGGCCGCGGTGGCGGCCGTCAAGCTCGCCAAGACGTTGCCGCCCGAAGCCGTTCTCGTCGTCGTCTTTCCCGACTCCGGGCGCGGATACATGTCCAAAATTTTCAACGACGAATGGATGATCGCAAACGGCTTCCTCGCCGAAAGCAAACTCAAAGCGACGGTCG
>Ga0116227_10003355_pt1 | contig 35680 bp, 23 predicted proteins | sample S1TSphgellanicum_FD_89693 | JGI IMG/M metagenome (GOLD analysis project Ga0116227, IMG submission 89693) | Host-associated microbial communities from peat moss isolated from Minnesota, USA - S1T2_Fb - Sphagnum magellanicum MG | ecosystem: Host-associated > Plants > Peat moss > Unclassified...
AAGAAAGTGTATTCATATTAAAATGTACAAATAATAGTCATAAACATTGCTTAATTTTTTTAATTTTGGATTTTAATAAAAAAAAAAAAAACAAATAAAATAAGGTTTTTATAAAATGTTATTATGAATACATTATGTACATATCATAAAAATTTGGAATCCATCTAATGAGTAAAAAATACATAATTTACACTTTTAAATGCTTGTAACCATTGCTTAAAAACAATTTTGACATTAAAAGCACATTTTTTTATTTTTTTATTTTTACATAGTTTGCAATATTTTTTAATATACACCTTAACATAATAGCATCAAGAAAACTTTCAAAATATTTAATATTTTTTAAAAAAGATATATTAAAAAAATTCTTAAAATATTTTTCAAAAAAACAATGAAAAATCAGTGGTCTATGGGGGCATGTGTGGCTCCTTATAGTGTGGTTAGACCCAGCCCAAATCTTTAAACTCTAAATTTTCACAAAATTGTTGTGACTTTCTATCCAATAGTTTATTAATAATCCTAACAACAAAGATTTATTTTGAACTTGCTAAAAATTATGCAGATAGATATTCAAATAGTTATGGCTATTCACAATAATTAGTTTTTTTTTCATCCTCATGTGATCATGTTTAGTGTAAATGAAAGTCTAGTGATGGCCATGGTAGACAATGGAAGAGAAAACCATTATACTAAAAAAAATCTTTAATGTCTCTGAATAAAAAATTAACTTTTTAAAGCAATTTACGAAAACTATGCATCTTATGTTCATAATATCACACATATGTACTAAAATAATTTTTAATAAGATCTTTGCTATTTAATGAATTATCATCATTTGGTGTTATGTTTTCATCAAAATGTTGAATATGTAAATTTCTTAGTGTCATCATATATACAAGCCAATTATTAGCACCCATATTAAATATTACAAAAGACATTGTAGGTTTAGATTGTCTAATCATTACAAATTTTCATTTTTTCAAAAATAATCTAAATAATTTGGAGATGTTTTTATACAACTTAATTCTCAATAACCTAAATAATGTTTTAATATTTTGTTTAAATTTACATTGGTTGACACATCACTAAATGTTAAAGTACAATTCAATTATTTTTTGCTTAAATACAAATCCATGTAGAAGATCATATGAAATGATTCAATATATATATATTTTTTGAAAAATATGTTTGTTATGTGGACCATAGTACATAAATTTTCTAGTCACACTTGTTAATTTAGCATGGATTATTTTTTGGTATGAAGACTTAAAAAATTGTCTTTGATGTCCAAAGAATAATGTTAGAAAATTATATTCGTCAAATGTTTGTCATGAAACAATGCAAGAGGTTGAAAACCTTCTCCAAGGGCAATCATTAATGATTATAATTATTGTCAACAATTTGTTTAGGTTTTAATATGTCTTGTATCAATATTTCATCATAATTTTCTTCTATGACTTCTTCAAATGTGTTTAAATTATTAAAATTGGAATCATTTTCAAATTATTTTTAAAATTTTCATTCTTTGACTTATATTCGCAAGTTCCACTAAACCAAGTTGCCAGTTTGGTTTTATTGAAACATTTACATTCATGTATAAAGGAGTTTTATAATTTGTCGTAATGCTTTCATAATTATGTTTGGGTGAACAAAACTTTATATATATATTTGTATTCTAATTTCCTTTTTAAAAAAATTGAAATTGAATAATCATCATATGGCATTTGTGGTAACATATTTTGTATTAAATTTAAGTTTTTGGTGCATTATGATGTTACCATGCATTCCATATTGTCCATATCTTCATAACTGAAATATTTGCATGAATGCAAAACAAGGTGCAATTATTATTTTTAAATATTTTGTTTAATTGTAAAAAAAAATCCATGTTTGGCTTATTATTGACAATATGTTTTTATAAAATTAAGTCTAGGAGCTTTTCAAGATCAATTTTCTTTCTACAAGATTCACACATTAGTACATGATCATTAGATTTACATTTTTAATGGCACTAGAGAGATATTCATTGTATGATTGGGATGCATAACAAACTTGATGTTTAAAACATAATTTTTGACAACAATAACATACATCTTCCATTATGTCTTCAATATCAAATATATATTGAAGAATGTGTTTGTCATGAATTGGTATTTGTCTTAATATTCATTTGCTTTGAATTCTTGTCTTTTTCTAAATTTCGGTTTGGAAATGTTTAAGTTTTGTCATTCAAAACTTCATTATTTAGAATATTATGGTTTGTAAAATTTTATCAATATTGATTGGTACATACAATGGAACATTTGAATAGTTTCAGTTATTTTTTTGAATGATTATTTCATTGTTTTCATTGTCTTTCAATATGTAATTTTGAGAATTTTGCAATATGTCAAAAATAATTATTTCATTTTCTTTTGACTTCAAAAATGTTGATTTTATTGGTTTTATTTTTTTGGGGGGCTTGAAGATGCTTTAAATGTTGTTTGATTTGCGATGTGGATGAATTTTAATGCACTTTCTTGTGGATTCCACTTGGGTTTCTTTTTTTTCATTTTAAATAATGTATCATTTAATTTTCCAAGTGAACATTTTTCATTTTTTATAAGTTTCATTTTTAAAAAAATCCTTGTATGTTTAAATTAATATTTCCAACTATTTCAATATATGCATCATGTTTGGAAATGGTTGGGATGTCAATAACATTAAATTGCATTTGTGTGTGGGTTCAAAATAATTGTTTCCATATACTATATTCAAAATCATAATGCCATATTGATCGTTTACTTTTGCCATTATTCACTTGTTATTTATATTCCAAATATGAATTGGGCATTCCAAATTTCTTCATATCTAATACATAGTAGTGAACTCACCCCACAATCCACCATTAGCTATAGATATTGACATTTTTTGTATATAGGTTTGTTCATTAGTTATTTGTTCATGATGTAAATGATGTAGAAATTCATTTTTTAATTCACATGTATGACATTCTGGTGTTTAGAGCATTAAACATTGTTGTAAATGAACTATATTATTTTTGTGGAGCCCTTCTTTTTTTTTTGAATTTTTTTTAGCAAATAAGTTATTGTTTAAAAAAGGCACCACCTAGACCATAATCGAAGTTGATAATTCTTTGCAAGCCAATTTTATCAATATCCTTTTATTATAATAAGACAAGTTTTTTGGGGATTTAATTTCAGATCAAATTATATAATTTAAATGTAGTTTAATATATAGAATTTTATTTAATCATTCGAAGTTTTGAAACAAGAGAATTATTTATATTTTATTTGTAACATATTTAATTAGTTTTATACTACTAGTTGATTTATTTTGATAAAATTATTTGAATTCACTATTGAATTTTTTTTTTGGTTTTTTGTTTATCTTTTATAATTCACAAACCAAAAGCCAATATCCATAATATACCAAGAACCTACGAAACCAATTTTTTTTCATTTACATGGAATGTACAAGAGTAATTTGCACAAGTAATATGTACATATCGTAATCCAAAACTAGAAAAAATAATATGTTGAAGATCCATCCTAAAAACATAGGCTAGAAAAGCCAAGATTTAAAACTACGTCTATTGTGTAAATATGTATAGTGATGTCTTCAAAACCTCAAGCAAAAATAATAATGGACATATCAACAATGTCTATTCCTCTAGATTTATCTTTTGAGCTCTTTCCCACAACCTTTTTAATACAACTTAATCTGAAACAACATCCCCCAAGCCTCTTGTCCTTGAAAAGATGAAGAAAAAACCTTTTTTTGGTTCTAAAATCTTTTAAACTCACAAGTTTGTGTATAAGCAAAATTTTGATATGAGGACCACACAACATGCAATCGTACTCATCACAATTATGTTGCTTTATCTTGGATGAAATCTAAGCTTGGGTTTTAAGATGGACCATGCATTTGTAACCACATAAAGAACCACCATCTCAATTGGTTAAATCATATGGCATTTTATGCATACATTTTTGGAGCAAAATACTTTAATTTTAATCACCAACTTCCTAACAACTTGCACCTAAAAATGTGAGCCTTAAGTACCAATTCTATAAGCAAATTATAAAAGCAACCAAAAAGTTCATACACAATACCTCAAAGATTATGGCAAAGTTTTTCCCTTCTACCTTTTTGATGTGCACTGTGCTGAGCCTATCAACAATTGCATCATTAGGTATAGGGATTACAAACACACTTGAAAAATTCGTCATAAACTATTGTTCCCCAAAATTGCATTTATGATAATTTTGACCAAAAGTAAGTTGTAACAACTTTGCAAATGTTATACATGTTTACCAATTGCACATACTATGCATAAAAGTTAAGGTAAAAAAAAAACCTTGTGTATCGCCAACTTTTAACCCATCTGCCACAACCAAGATAAAGGTTTTTATTGACTTGCCATATATCCCTATGACAACCATTTCTATGGTTCTGAATTCTTGCAAATTTGACTTTTGCATGAAAGTGGGATGGAATGAATGGCAACAAAATGCAAGCTAACTAGGAATGGTTCAATTAGTTTTATTATTATTGTTGTTTCAACTTATGTACAACCCAACATTGAGTTGTGAAAAGAAAGTAATGACAAAAGGGTGAAAAACATGATCAAAGGAACTAGGGACACCAAGGTAAAAGTCCTTTTCCAAGGATTGCACAATGACACAAGGAGACACTTGTCATTTTTATGTTGGTTTATAACTTTAAATTTTGTATTTTGGGTACCCTGTTTAACATTGCATTTTTTGTATAAATAAATTTTGATTACAAATTGATTTTATATCATGTATATTATGCATTCATGCCTTTTATCACATAAATATGAGCAACTTTTGTTAAAGGCACATTTCAAAATCCATAATTTTCAAGGTCAAAAACACTTTTGAACCAAATGTGCCCAAATGGGTTATATAAAAAAATTCATCAATTCAAGTCCTTTTGCCCTTATAATCATCAATCTTAAAATCTTGTCCAATTTTCAAAAGGAATGGTGTACAATTAGTAGAAAAAAAGATGTTGAAAAAAACAAGGATTGTCCATTTTCAAAGTTGAGTGCTTTTATGCAAAAACATTTTTGATTTATATTAAACTTTGAGCATGTAAACTTTGTAATTAATGAAAAATATTCCATAAATTTTATAACAATCCAAATTATTATGCTTCATTTTTATCTTTCAAACATACAAAAATGCAATTTTAAGGAGTGTCCATTCACTTCAGTGGCTCCTTTGACTATGTTTTTACCCAACAATTGAACCAACTATTAAAGTGATTATAAGATATTCTGATGCATTTGTGAAACATAGTGTATACATTTAAAATCATTGTTAGCCACATTGTAAGATCCATACTAACTCACTATGTACCTTTCAAATACAACACCTAACATCTTTTATTACATGTTAATTATCCCCACAACAAACACTAATGCTATTCTTTTCTTATTGGGGCCTTGAACAAGTTCAGCCATAAATTTCAAAAGAAAAAACAAAGAATAAATTGCTTGCTATCTACTAAAATTCAATTATGCCCAAATGAACAAAAGATATTAAAAGATGAAAAATTAAACATTAACTAAGTATAGAAGTTAGTTATCAAACACCTTGAATCAGATCACTAAATTAGGTAGACATACCTTTTTGTTTTCCCAATTGCCAATTTCATCAATTGTGTCAATTGTTTTCTATCCAAGATGCCTCTTCATTATGTGAACTTGTGCACTAAGCTCAAAAGTTATCTTGATGGTTCAACATCCCTTTCCACATGTAGAAGCCCTTCCTATATTGTAAAATCAATGGCCTCGTTGACTACTTCTTAAAGTCATTAAAACACATATTCAACTCCCAAAGGTCACAAGATATTTAACTACTTGAACACATTTTTTATCTCTATTAAAAACATAGCTCTCATTCAACTTGATAACTCCATTAATTTAACCAAAGAAACCATTGAAAATACATGAACACATTGAAAACTTGCAAGTACTTAAGCCTAAAGGTGGTGCCTAAGCTTTAGAATCAAGAAGATGGCTTGGTTCATCACTGACAATAATATCTACTCCCTTGTCATATCTTGCAATGACATTGACCAATTGTTTATGCAATTTTGGACTAGGCCTCAAAGCAACAATCTTTAATTTAAAATATTACTTGCAAATTTCCCAAATATATAGAAGCATTCTCAATCAATTCACAAGCCATCTTCTAGGTGGTCTCATTAATAGATAATTGAAGAGGTCAAATTGATTAAAATAAGAGAAAAGACCCAAGTGAGTAGTAACCCATGCATTTCAATTATAGTGAAAATGTGTGTTCATTAGAGCTTGATTCATTTCTTGAGCTTTTGTAATCCATGGGAAATAAAATAACTTAATATGTTGTTCTTGGACCCACTTCAAGCTTTGGAAAATTCCAAAATTTTGTTATGTCATTTCACTCATCTAACAAGCCACCACTCAATAATGTTTTTTCAAATGAAAAAATTGAAAACAAATATCACCAAATATTTAACAACAAATCAATCTCTTCTTCAAATGAAATTCACATTACACAAATACATCAATGTAAACAAGAATGCAAGAAAAAACACCAACAAATTTGTCAATTTCAATATCCTAAACTTGCAATGAAGTGTACAAAAACATTGTTACTTTTAAATGAAAAAAATCATATTTTGTAATTACATGATGTAGAAATTCAGATTTATAATAAACTTATGAACATGGGTTTAGGCACAAAAATCTCATTTCATGACTTCTTTGTAGAATTTAAACAAATAGATGAAATTTATTTGCATTGCAATGTACATTATGTAAACCAACATTATTTTAAAAACATAAACCAAATGATATATGTACAATTGTATTTAACATACATGTTGGGCTTCTATGGGAAGCAAATACAAATGCATAATTCACTTTAGATTGATATTTTGATGTTGCTTATTGCACTTTTCACTTAACAAAAGTAAATAAATTTGTTACACGAAAAAATAATATATATTACGTGTATTATTATAAATGTAATATTGAACAAACTAAAGCATGTAAACAAATAAAAAAGTGAAGAAATGCATTTCTTAATGCATAATAAATGTTGATTCGACAAGTAGTATACATCATTATTCATCACACTTTATCATTCAATTTGTATTTCCAAGGTAATTAAGGAATGTGAATCATGAAGGGCCATCATTATTAGGAATAAATTTAATTTTTTTTAAAAATTCCAAAATAAACTTCAAGCCATATGTTAAAACATACAATGAATAAATATAAGAAAAAAAAATTATAGTTGTGAAAACATTTAAAGGAAAGGGCCCAAGAAAATGATTTGGCCATTTTTGGTTTTTTAACCATTTTTTGAAGTGGTACCACCAAATGATGAGTTTACCCAATGGCAAACAAAAGTTCATTATAGATAATATCTTAAACAAAAAAAAAACACTTATCAAAACCTTTACATCTTTTTCTAACAAGAGGTGCATGCATAAGGAAAATATTCATGTTCATGTGTATCATACAAAACATGCTACAATATTATATCATATAAATGTCAAATGTTAACCCTTTAAAATCCAAAAATATGAAATTAACACATATATACATGGTAAATTGCATTCAACATCAATGGTACAACAATACATTTTACATTGGCCATTCCATTAAACAAAAATTACATTGAACTCAAAGCATTAAGTGATGAAAAATGTTACCTTTTAATAAAAACATGTAATCAATTACAAATGTTAATAATAATGGAAATATCTTTAGTAAGTAATAGAATGTTAACATTCATTGATTGTAAATTAGGTGATACAAAACAAACACCCAAGGAATTTATGGGTGGCCTTGATGTTATAATGGCAAGTGATTTTTACCAAGGTTCACCAATCCAAGAATCATTGATTTCCAAATCAAGAACTAATGGACTTAATATTTTTGGAACAAATTTTTGGCAAGAAAACAAAAAACATTATGAACTAAAGAAGCCATGTGCCAAAATGTTCTTGAATTCATTAACATTTTAAATAGGTTTTGAATAACATCATAGACTTATGAAGATATCAATTTTATTAACAAAATTTATTTGAAATCACCACCAATAGATAATGATTTGCCACATTTATTTTACACAAATGCAAAAATAATTGAACATAACAAAACCATATTTCAAAACACATCTATGGGTCAAACATCCACATTTCATGAAAAATAAATTCACGTAAAAACATGTCATTTTCATTTCAAATTGCCAATGATATTTAATTAGGTAAACTATGTAATTAATCTAGCTATTAAGCTAGGTAGTAGGTAGTAAGTACTTAGTAGGTCATATGTATTTGGGTTAAATATAGGTACTTTGTCATGTTGATTTCTGATTTTTAAAATTTATTTATTTAATTAGGTAGGCAATGTAATTTATTTATTGAATAGGCTAACTAAGTAGTAGGGTTAATCTATGATCCATTTATAAATCTCATATATGATTAAGTTATATATCATATATTTAAAATAAATTTTGCTGATACAATTTTGATATATAATATAACTTTAAAAATCAAATAGAGGTTTGAGATGCAAAAATATATATTTTTTTTCATAAAATTTTTTATAATTATTTTAAGTAAACCTTAATATATTATAAGTGTTAAAGTTTTTAAAAAATATTTCCATTAAGTCACTTAATTATATGGCATTAATTAATATTTTAAGAAATTAAATCTAATTTTTAGATTAATCTCTTACATCAGAAATACTATGATTAATATAAAATATTATATTATATTTATATTATAATTTATTTATATCCATATATAAATTTTATATGTGAATAAATTATATATCACACAATTAAATTAAATTAAAGTCTATTGTTAAAATTTTGATATAAAAAAAATGGTATAATATAATTTTTAGAATCAAATGAAATTTATATATATATATATATATATATATATATATATAATTTTATTTTTTATCCTATTATCCACAAATTTCCATTTATAAATCATATGCTTGAATTCATTTTTTCCAAGGAATGATCATTGAAATGATATTCAATAACAAAATTCAAGTATTTTTCTTTTCAATTTAGTTTTTATTTCTGAAAAAAACCTATGTAGCTATGTACATTATTGGAAAACAATTAAAATTAAACTTAAAATCTTGTCATCTGGACAAAATATGAATAAAATATCAAATATCAAAAATGATGTTTTGTGTAATGTTTTGAATCAAGTAATGTTAATAGAATGCACATTAGTATATTGTCATAAAAAGTGAGGTGGTTTAGTGGTAAAGGAGTTGATATCCATCCCTAGGGTTCAAGGATCAATTTTTTAAAATGACATGGGTTGTGGTCAATGGTGGTAAATTGACCAAATATTTCCAACCTACATACCCTACTAGGTGGATTAGGTGGCTTACCTATAACTTAAACCAAGCTTTTGGCCTAGCCTAAGTAATGACATGTGTTAACAACTTATAAGTTGAAATTAATGAATTATCAATAATATAATATATATATAGAAATGACAATTTTATTTTAAATATTTATATAAATAATGTGATTGCATTGTTTTGTTGTAAAAGCAGTCACAAAACAACAATGCCACATAAGTTAATTTGAACGGATGAAATGTTCATGTCAATCACATCTTCATGCGATTGCCATTACAACTTGGTGCCACATATTATTCCACATATTGTCTTTTGTGATTGAAATTCTATGCAATTTGTTTAAGGTGATTGGAATAAATTATAGTCACATGTGGCATTTACAATTGAAAAATAGTTGAAAAAATTAGTCATTAATATGCAAATTCCTTGTAATGCTACATTTCTGGTTTTTTACCAAAATAAGTATGCATAATTACATACACATGTGAAAAATCACTACCACGTGATAATTATTATGATTTGATTTATTCAATATATTTCACTTAAATTTATTTCATTTAGATTTTGTATTTGGAAGATTGCAAAAACAAAATCCTTCAGTTTTGTGCTCAAAAAGTGGTACCTTGATTGTGAATATGCCTTAAGACACATCATACATTGTGCACAAGGTTTGACTTTTAATTGTCTAACATTTGATCCATTTGGTGTAACAAAACATAGCTTAACATACTTAATGTTACTTCATATTTGTTCAAACAACACTTAAATTTATTTTTCCCATTATCAAACAATATTTTTGATTTAGATTCCATCATTCAACAAGAAAGGTTATGTTTCAAAACAACAACACAATATAAATTAACAATTCATGACTTGGAATCTTATTGAAAAAATATATACTCATACAATCCCTTAACACTCGTTTCTTAAATTTAAATTTCCAAAACATCCTTGTAGATCAAAACCTATTTGCATCACATATTTTATGTTTAAATGAAATATAAGAATACAAAATGTTTGTACATACAAAGAAATTCACAACACCATATTAAATAGCAAATTTAATATCTTATCAAATGTTACAATCGACATGGAACAATGATATTTTACAATGAAATGGTTTCTTTTGTCAAATACAACTTCAATAGCATATTCAAATGTAAAATTCATTGTTGCAACCTTCAATGAAAATACACAAGGGGCTATAAATTTAATTACAATTTATGCAAAAATGCAAGTACCTTATTTCATTTCCATTTTAAGAACTATTTCTAAAAAATACCTACGGACTGTCCAACTACAATAATTGACAATTTTAATATAGACATGTTAACAAACACATTACAATAAATGGAGCTACAAAATTTTATGAATAAATATTGTTCACAACTTGGTTTCATTTGTCAACTACTATTTATAACACTCAAATTGATCAGATATGGACCAATACACTAATACAACAACGCTATTTTGGATCAACTGAAGCTTGTTGGACAAATCATAAACCCATACACATTGCATTTAAATTACTAGACTATGCCTCAAAATTTACCCTCCCAAAGAATACAACATGACATCTGTCACATCCATAATTATTTGAAAATGTATTATCAAGCTTCAAATTTGAAAATAATACTTACAAATAAGTAATAAACAACACATAATTTAATTTTAAAATACCAATCAAGCAATAAATCGTAAATATCCCAAAACTCATTCATTCAATGGGCAAGGCCTGCGTGTCAGGATGGCTTGTTTTGTATCTGTCAAAAAATAAGAATAAAAACCCAACCAGAGCAGGACAACTGGGATGGAATGTGAACAATGTATGTAACAAAAATCGTAAAGTTCAAAGCAAGATGGGTGAATTCAGCGACATTAGGCTTGTTCTGGACTATCTTGGACAGGTAATAGGCTTTGCAAAAGGAGAAGGGGGTAAGACAAGGAGGTTCATCAATGGCTTGGCAAAGGCCATGATGAATGGGTGAAGTAATGGGACGGTTTTGCACTTTAAGGATGTGTACAGGTTCCACAATTTCAGAGACTTATTGCATTATTGATTGGAAAGCACACATGACATACTTAGCCTGCTGCAGATAGCAAACTTCAATAATGTTCCATGTTGGTGGGTAAGGAAAGGGGGTGAAATAGTTATAAGGATAAGAGATAGTTATTAGGAAAGGAGTGACATACTTATAATGATAAGATGTAATTATTACGAAGGAAGTGGGATAATTAAGCTTGAAAATGAGGTAATTACATTTGAAAATGTCTCTGGAATTGTTTAGGGACAATCATACAAGATAATGTAAAATCAATAAGGAACTTACGCAAAATTATAAAAAACCACCCATGTACCAGTTTCTCAAAATTCTCGTTACTGGAATATATGTGCCCTTATGTGTTTTAGTAAAGGCATGAATATAGTAAAATGACCTTTTACACTATATTTTGATTTATGTGTAGCAGTCAAATAGCGTAAAACTCGGTTTGGGCATGTAAAATTGCCCTGCATACAGTGCCCACTCCCCTCCAAGAGGGCCTGTAAAATGAAATAGATGGTTTTCATTAGCCAACTACAATGATTGGCCCAGGTGGTGATATCAAACTAGTCTCTGATTTTATCGTGTAGACTTTTTTATATTATGGGGATGATGGAAAACTAACACTGTGTGTTGGATGTGGCAAACACTAATGGAGGCTCACATATGGAGCATGGGTGGGGGATCTGTCCCTTTTCTTTTTGACAAAGATTTGTCAAAACCATACACACACCTCACAAAAAATTCAAATATTTTGTTGCAAATTCCCCTTTTTATTACAAGAATTGTCAGTTTTTGCCAAATGTTTTTCCTTTGGGGGAGGGTGTCATCACATTTCTCTCTACTAGTTACTATTTAAAACGATCCTTTACAAACATGTCACCAATTAAGGCCAAATCTGTTTTGGGTTGCTTGTCACTATGACTACATCACAAAATCGAAAGAGAAGACCGATGGAGATGCTCTAATTTCCACTTAAGATCGTTCAATTCCAAAAATTGGTAAAGTTCAGTCCAGAAACTGACTTATAATTTTAAAAGAACTTGAAAAATAATTCAACACCAAGAGGTTATCTGAATGAAATTGTTATTAATTCTAAACCCAGAAAAAAGAGTGGACACAAAGTTCGAATGGACATTGAATGGAGGTAATGTGCAGTGGGTACAAACAGTATGGAGCAAATTTTCAGGATCTGGTTTTCTCAAATTGTAGTCTATATTGTTGATAAGTTTGACTAAAAATGCTTTGTTTATATTAGAGGGATAATAGGTATCTTTGTTCATACATTACTAGAAAGCTTTGTTGTTCCACAAGCAAAATCTAAATGTGTTGCAGCATATCTTACCATTTAAAGAGGATACCCTAACATATGTCCTCACTCATTTTTGCACAAAATGAGCTTAAGTTTTCAAATGGTTGAGATCAGAATTTTTAGGGCATATTTTTGGAGTTGTATTTTATACACATGATGGGTGAATAGGGAGTGACTTTCTTTTTTTAAATCTTTCACTGTTGAATGATATACTAGACTCTGGAATGTTGGTAGTTGTTGAGTATCCAAACTAAATCCTGTGTGATGTCAAAAACAACATAGAATTGTGCAAGTTGAGATATCTCATTTGCAGTCACATTGCTTTTGCCACAACCTCATTGGACACAAAATCAGTATTATTGAAGAGAAATATCTAAATCACCACCACATCTTAAAACCCAAAAAATTAATGAATGAGAAATATGGCCTGTGGACCTGGCCTACTACCCTGGAGTCCAAACTCAATAAATTAGGGAGGTGGAAAGAAGGGATTACAGATATTCCGCTATAATCCATTTTGGTGAGACTCCTAAAATCCATTAAAGATCAAAGCCCAATTTCATGATCCTGGACAGAGCAAAGAAAAGTAGAGAAATAGCACTTGGCCCACACAATTCCACACCAATATATACCTTTTTGGCTGTCATCAAAATATGTTCCCAATTAAGACAAGAACAATAGGAGGAGCTAATGACATGTGAAATAATTAAGTTCAATTCCTGAGAGAATCTAACTTTCCCAGGAAAATGCCAGTGTTGGGCAAGTACCAAGCTGGAACACTGGTATATGATGGTCCCCACTACAGTCCTGGTATCAAAGAATTGACAATATTGGTATGACCTGGGGCAATATGAACGAACCTCTGTACCAGTACTTGCATAGTATGGACATGAGGTAATACCTGCCTCACACTTGTACTTGCCTGGTACAAACTTGACGTAATACCAGTTTAATATCAAATGTATATCAGTGTCAATATAAGGTATTTATCAGTGTTGTGTGTGTAAATGGTTTGGGACTTACACTCCATGTAAGTGTAAATCTCATAATGAAATTTATTTACACTCTGTGTAAGTGTCTAATCTCCATTTAGATTTGTCTAAGTGTAAAACAATGTAAATTTTTTTAGGGGAAGGGGGATTTCATAATTTTTTGGTCATTAACAGGCTGATTTTTTTTTTCAACCTGCAAAATAATTACATTAACACTCAAAGGGGAGGGCGGGCAAAGTCAGAAAACCATAGATCTTTGTGATAAATTGAGTTTCACCTTGTCTTTCATTTTTCCTTCACTGCTGCTACATACATTTTCATTGCTCCTACATGTACAACTACTATAATTAGTTAGAACCATATGCATTAAATGCTGAGTTTCAACATTTCATTCCCAGATTTAATAAAATTTCTGTACTTTATGAATACATTGAAAGAAGGGTTTGAGAGTGAAAATAGGCCCAAAAACAAGATGACTTTATGAATAACTTTAATATATACACTTACCCACCCCAAAACATTTACACATGATTGTGTAAATGATCTAAACTTACACAGGATTTACCTATCATATAAACGGGCTATTGACACTTACATGCACAACACTAATATATACAGTATGTCACATACCAGCCAAAATTAGTTTTGGACCTTAAAACCAACATCAGGCTGGTATAAAAGTTTTTTAATTGATCCCATGTACAAGTACCAATTGGTATATGAAAGTTGAAAAAAGATCTAATATCACCATTCCAACCTGCATGAGGGAAAAGAGTTTGTAAGTGTGAATATTGTATGTAGCTAACCACCATGTGATACTTTGGGCCTCATCAAGTATAAAACCAAACAGTATATACTAGTTGCCAAACTTTCTTTGTTAACCAAGGTAACAAGTAACAACTCTCACATCATGGTTACTGAGGTGAATCAACTAGCTCCTCTTCTACCTACACAAAACATCAAAAACTATTTAATTAGATCATGATTTTCCTGGAATAAATATTGTATTTCGTTAGAAATAGACTTCCTTCAAAAATTGAAACTTTGTCTTTTTTTCACAAAAACATCTCAATTTCTCCTTCTATAACTAAAAATTGTGTGAGAGTCTTAAAAAGAAATTGGGATCAAAGCCCAATTTCATGATTCCTGAAAGAGCAAAAAAGAAAAGAAAAGGGACAAGAACAAGTGCTCAGGTACTGTACCTCCACACCAATAATTTAACCTCTTCAGCTGTCATCAAAATATTTTTTCCGATTAGGAAAACATTAAAATATTTTTCCAATTAGGAAAACAACACAATGAAGAACAAACAAAGTGACCTCCCCAACCCCCCACAAACCCAGAAACAAAAAAAACAAAACCAAATTTCAATTCTTCGAATTTTCAGGAAAAACAATTTCAGTCCTGACTGGATCCAGTCGAACACCCACTCGCTATTACAGAACAATCCAGACCCTTGGATGGGCGATGGGGATGCATGGGGGATTCCGGACCGTTGGGGTCGAGGGTTTCTCGTCTCGCACACTTTGGGCAGCACTGCGCAGAAATAAGGCCTCTGTGTTGCTCCCTTCCTTTCCTCTCTTCTTCTTCTTCTTCTTCTCTCGTCTTCTCTTCTTCTTCTTCTTCTTCTTCTCTCGTCTTCTCTTCTTCTTCTTCTTCAGTGCAGCGATCGTCTTCGTCTTCATTCTACAGAGCATCAGTGGAGTCTTGACCGGTAAGAGACAGTCCTGGGGTTGTGAAGACTTACATATACACTACAGTGCTTTGCTATAGAAGGATTTGAACTGAGCTTGCATGATCACATCATTTCACAATTTCACAATTTGAAGGTTCTCTGTTTTGAGAGTGCTACTATTGTTCTGTCATCTGCATATTGTTTTCAGCTTTGAGGAGTACATTGTAGTCTGTGTAGGAGAGAGAGAGAGAGAGAGAGAGAGAGAGAGAGAGAGAGAGTGTTGCAGGTCCATATAACGTGCGGTTTTTTACAGGGGGTGTCACAAACGCTCTGTGATATCTTCACTGTGGCACCATGAGAATCTATTCCACTCGTGTTGTAACTACAGATTTCGTCAGGAGTAGTTCTTGGTGACGGAGACACGACAGACATAGAGCGTTTATTGTTCCGATAGAACTTTCACAATTGTCTGTGGGTCCACGTTTTTGCAGGAAATAAACTCTTGCTGCTGCAAACGTCTGGGAGATCCTGGTTGAGCGTCTTGTAACGGGTAAGAGAGATCGTCGGAAAGGCAAGAAGATACTGTGTGCCATATACATATGTTGTCGAGAAATGAGTTGCGAAGAATTCGTAAAGAGCTCTGATCTGAAACATCGTGTATGCTAGTGCGCTTTGGTCATCATCTAATTATTCGTTTGCATCTCACATGGTGGTTAGGTGTCTTATACAATGTCTAGTAGCGCGACAATGATTCTCCTCGGCTCACTGGAAGATCGACGTGGACCAGAGTGGCTGTCGGATCTCTTCACCGCTAACCCAGCTTCGGGCAAATGCGACTGCGGTCGCAGCTGGAGCAGCCATGTGTTCTGCATCGACTGTCGACAGAGCTGTGTTTCGAAGAGCGACTTCCAGGAGAATCGACCTCATTTCGGGCACAAACTCCTGCGAATGCGCCAATTCGACCACAAACCTGTGCTGGAAGCCAACGCCTTACAGGCACTAGCGGATGTTTCCGGGGTCCAGTCGTACTACAAATTCGGTTGCGAAGGCTCCCTCATCATGTTTCTATACAGCCAAGAGTCCGCTGCAGCAGCAGCAGCTGGCAAGAAACAAAACACATCCAAGAAAATTGGGAAAAAGAACAAGCGCGGACACTATACACCGCGCCGTGCAGCTTCAAGATCAACAAGCAGCCCCGAAAGATCGCTTGGGCCCTTCGTCGAGTGCGCGAAGTGCTCAAAGATTCTCAACACTGATCGCTGCACGGTTTCGTTTTGCTCTGTGGAATGCAAGATGAAAGCTGTGGAGGACGATCCCACCGTAACCCTGTCCAATCCTAGGGTCTATACTCCGGAAAGGATTGAATTGTTAAGTTACGCTGTGGCACGAGCCAGTGGAGAAGAGTACGACATCTCCAAGTGGACTTACACTTGATCTTCATTCTCATGCTGTGCAGTGTCGACATGAGAGGCAAACAAACGGCCAACCCCCAGCTTGGGAGTAAACCAGTTGGAGCTTTTGAACTGGTTTTCTCCTCAACTAAGTTCCACATTGCTTGTTGTCATGGCTGTTTTCGTGGTTCCTGGGATGGTGGTACTTGTGAAATGGGTGTGAAGTTGGTACCTGTGGATGCAGGAGATTTTTGCAGTCTACTTACTCTTCTGAGGATGATCAGCAACAGAGAGTAGCCTGACTTAAACTGTTTTTGGTATACTATACATACAGTTCTCTCTGCACAAACGCCAGTACCTAACCCTGGCTGTGTCTTCCAGCCAGTGTGGCGGATCGTAGCTTAGGGCCCAGTTTATGAACACAATCCAGCCGACAGTTGTGTGCAACTTCCGGTTATAATTAAGTGCCCTGATGTAACCGGTGGGTCGCTCATATATGTATGCATCTCTGTTGTTTGTATGCATGTTGTTTGTTAAATGTATGCATCTCTGTCTGTTGTGTGGGTCATCAGAAAATGCTGCATATATCCTGCACACAAACTGCAAGCTTGTTTCTGAGTTTCAGGAGGTTCAGAGTTCAGATGTCCAAGTGAAGCATCAGTGCACCATAAGGGACATGCCAGCAGAGCTTGGCCTTCACATCATTGCTCTACGTGACAGCATTCTTTCTCTTTGCAGAATGAAGTTTGCATTGTTCAATCGGTATTGATCTGCAAAAGGATTTATGTAATCCAAATCTCTGAACATGTATGTTTTTTTTCTTTTTTTTCCTGTCTTATTCACTATGGAGTTCCATTGGGCTTTTGACTTCATGGATTGGGAAGTTGTGGGAAAGTTAATATATGGTAATAGCATCAGTTGGCAGACCTTGAACTGGACAGCTCTACCTGAAAGGCCTTTTAATTTCAGAATGCAGTTTGCTTTCTTGTAATGAATCCTGCAAAGGGATTTACAGTCCAGATGTTTGGATATGCATATTTCTTTGCTCTTGCTGACCACTTTGAATGTTTGTGTAAGGTCAAGAAGAACCATCAGACCTTGAACTTCATATTGTGAGTTACATACCTGACAATTTTTGCATTGAATGCACACATGCCAGTTAGCTTGCTTGAATTAAGACTCTGCATTTAGGGATTTGCAGTCCAGGAGGTGTAAAACATCTGGTTCATGTTGAGCCTATCTTTCTAGAGAACTTCAGTTGCAAGCCAGCCTCAGATTGGGTGATGAAATACTCAGTGCTAGGATCTCCTCCCAAAGTGAAAAATCACAAACTGGATTCCAATGACATACAGTTGACAAATGAAATAAAGAACTCAACCCTCAACACATCTAATTTGATCTGCAATCTACACCTAAGTTCTGAAGGTTTCCTCTACAAAAAAGCCTTCATATGAAATGAAGGTACCAGTTAATCTACTCATCTGGCATTGGCATTGAAGATGCAACACTAGTGCACATTCTGCAGACTTGGAGAGCAGGTGAGGGCTGCTGATTCTTCCCAAGGAACTAGGCTTGAATGCTACAACTGCATCACTGTAAAACCTTAAAGATTTAGTCAGCTAATTTATGCACTGCAATCCTCAAAAACTATTGTTAGTTCAATCCCAATTCTATTACTTTCCAATTGCCTGGGCAACTTTGTTGATTTCAAGTACTTATCAAAAAGCCTACCTGTTCAAAATCCCCATAGTATAGCACTTGTGGGCCATATATAATTCACTCTTTCTTACTGAAAGGAGTGAGATATGTACCATGGAAACTTGTAACTCCTTCCCATTGAACCACAACTGCTATTTAACAAAAACTCCATCAACATGACTGTCAAGTTGAATCCATAACCATGCAAAATCTCTTTGAAAAACTGTAAGGCCATATATTATATGAAGGATATTTGACCATATTATGAAGTATGTTGTTGTATTATATGTGCAAACAAACCATCACTACAAAATAATTCATGAAGAAAGAAAAGAGATGAATTCCAGGAGTATTCAACAGAGAGTAAGGCTTTTTGCCCAAGGAAGACAAGGGAGCTTGGCTATTTAAGTCCCCACTCATCACAAACATTTCTCAGGGTATCCCACAAATATTCATGCTATTACAACTAGTGCTAAAGGCATTTCATAACTAATATCCTCTTAAAAACCAAACATAAGGTTTTTAAGAGACCTTAAGGCTTTGGAAAATACCAATACAATAGGTTTACGAAGACCTTAACCTGTGTGAATGAATGAGTGAAAACGGATCAATAATCTCAAAAGACTTGCAAATGGCAACAATTGTAAGAAGGGAAGCATGGAGGATGTCAATTGAGCTACTAAAATGATAAATATGTCAAATTTTACTAAGAATTCAAGTCCTGAGACTGGCTCATAGTCACCAAGTATGGAGTACACATATTTCCTAGGCTATGCTTGAGTACATGAATAAAATACAGTGTGAATTTCTATGTATGCAACAAAAAATAAAGAGACTTAGCTTTCTCATCATCTTATTCAAGATTCATCTTCACTAGATCACTCAAGAAAAGATTCTTTGTAATCTGGATTGATAATATTTTTTATCATGTGTAATCAATCTAATACAGTTGCTAAAGATATAAACTAGGTCATTCACTTTCTCTAAAAACAAACAATTTCATTGTTTTGAATGAACATGTAACTCAAAAGAACTCCAATTCCTTTCTAACATGATGCTAATTTTACTTGATTAAACATCTAAATAACCATTGGTGTGAATGCATGAATCGGTGGACCAAAAATGGTAAGTGATAACATTCTCATAAATCCATTTCCTTTGTACTATTTTAACCATGGATGACTAAATAATAGGACCCAAAGCAGTTGTGACTAGTGCTTAATTCTTCATGTTTTAAATGTTAAAAATTGTATCAATGTTACAAGTCATTCAAAAGTTTTTTTATTTTAAATTAATATATTATGTAAATATGTGATATGATTTGCAACAAATCTAATGAAGGTAAGGGTGAAAGCATGGCATTTTATAGATAAAAAAGTTGACAAAAAAAATCAAGTTTAAAAAGAGATAGTTTTTCACAAAAACAAGAAAGTATATTCAATTTTTATTTAAATTTCATTTTGAAATCATGGTGCTTTCTATTGAGTTTGTATTAAGTTGAATACAAAATTTGAGAAACTTTGGAATAATAAAAGTAGGGAACAAGTATTTTTAAATTTTACTAGTCAATATGGTGTTCAAAAATACTTTTTCATTAGAAAATTTAATGAAATAAATTTGTGTGAAATTATAACATAAAGATCAATGTATATTCAAAGGAAGGAAAATAAATAAATTTTACTTTCACTAGAAAATATTTTTAAATCTATGAATCTATATAGGATTAATTTCATAGTCATATTGGACATTGTATGACTAAAGGCCCTTAGTTGTAATGGATGAATAACAAAAGACAAACAATCATTTAATGTTTCGACATGGCACTTTTCATCCTATAGTCATTAACAACAACTCATAAAGGATAAGCCAAATATAATGTTGAGGAGTCATATAATGAATGACCAAAATATTATTGGCAAACATTAAACCATTTGATTACTCAAATTTATGCCTAGATTTTTTTTTTTAATGGATTATTATTTTTAAATATTTTTTATAGGTAGGTAGGTAGTAGGTAATAGGTTGAGGTAGGTCGAAAAAAGCAAATAAGTGAGTAGTAGTTTAACCTAACTTATGTAATTTATGTAACCTACCTATGTAACTACCTTAATTTAGTCTACTTACCCTAGCCCTTTAGGAATGCACATAGGTTGCAAGTATTAGGAATTAAACCCTTCACCTTCATAATGATCAACCATGTCCTTACCAATGGATTACAACATCAAAACATGTTCAATTTTTGTCAAGTTTTTTATTTCACATGTTTATTTCATATCATCACAAGATTATGAGGTAGGTAACAAGTGGTAGGATGATAGGTAGGAAGTGGGTAGGTTATAGGAAATAATAAGTAGGTATGTAAGTAAGTTGACAAAGTAAATAGGTGGGTGAATGGGTAGGTAAATAAGTGAATGGATGGGTGGGTGGCTAGGGAGGTAGGTAAATAGGTGGGTCATGTGTGGGTGGGTCAGCAAGGGGGTAGATGCACAGTCAAATGGCTCATTTTTAGCAATTTTAACATTTCTTATAAGTCCATACAAGATTATTTAAAATGATTCAAATGGACATGGTTGTTACTTTAAAAAATATTATTATTTTAATCTTTGAATAATACATGTTCAATCCCTTACAAACTTTCCCAAATCAGTGTGAAAACTTGTATTTAATGTAGTTGATGTTATTTTTAAATTTGGAAGTCCTAAAAGGGAAACCCACAAAGTCCATAAAATAAAACTTTATCTAAAACTTCAAAAACATATGCTTTTGGGACAAAAAATTTGAAAAACAAACAAAAATTGCAACTCATATGGACTTATGAAAATATGGTCAAATTTTCATTTTTCAAAAGTCCCTAATTATTAAATAATTAAAGTTTTCAAAAAAAAGATTCTTCATATGAATTTATCATCTTGTACTACATTATATATTGAGTCTTAATAACAAATTTGGAATGTGAATCAATATAAATGTTTTTATTTTGTGATGTTCTAATTAGATGACTAATCCATATTTTTCAACTTCAAAAGTCCATTACTACTAACAAATGAATTTTTTATTAATAAATGACGAAACAATTCTCTCCATAATGAAATTATTAGTCTAAATCCAAGTCTCAATTAATAAATCTAAGAATATATTAATTACAATATGCATTTGAATAAAGAATATTTAAGGAAAAAACATCATTTCATTACAAAAGTGAGCCACCATAATTTGCATCTACTTAAGGGGGTGAATGGGCGGGAAGGTAGGTAGAGGTAAATAGGTAAATAAATAGGTAGGTGGGTGGGTTGGTGGGTAGGTACGTACGTAAGTGGATAGTAAGTAGGTAGGTGGGTGGGTTGGTGGGTAGGTACGTACATAAGTGGATAGTAAATAGGTAGGTGGGTGGGTTGGTGGGTAGGTAAGTGGGTAGTAGGTAGGTACGTAAGTGGATAGTAAGTAGGTAGGTGGGTGGGTTGGTGGGTAGGTAAGTGGGTAGTAGGTAGGTGGGTGGGTGGGTAGGTACATATGTAAGTGGATAGTAAATAGGTAGGTGGGTGGGTGGGTAAATAAGTAGGTGGGGGGCAAGAATAGGGTTGTTCATGTTCATATCAAATCACTTGTACTCATTTTTTAATCATTGTAATGATAATTAGACATCCATGCACTACTACAACAGTGGGGTGCAGTTCATTAACCTAAATCACTATAGAACTTTTAAAATGAACTAAATTCATTGCATTTTATTGAATTCACTCTAGTGAAAGTTATTTCACTATAATATCATTATGTAAACATCATGTTCATTATTAGTTAACATAATTCACTATTATAATTTATTGTAGTAAATAGGTTTATTTCTATGTTTTTTTAAATATTTAATATATGCTACTTTATGATATACCCTATATTATTTTAATCTACTTTAGTTATTTTAAGTTATTCCTTATGTTATTATAAATTATTGTACCCTAAACCACTATACGTTATTTTACCTTAAGATATATTAACTAACTTATTATAAGCTTTTAAGTTATTCTAATTTAAATTATTCAACTAACCTTAGGCTATACCTTAGGTTATTTTATTTTGAATTAATATATGTTATTTCAAGTTATATTTTAAGTTATTCAAGGTCATTCTACTTTATGTTATTATAAATTATTTTATCCTAAGTATAATAACTTAAAATAATTTAAAATATAATATAATGACCTTAGGTAAAATAACTTAAAATTGAAAATAATAACTTATAAAAATAATTTAAAATGCTCTATAATATAACAACTACCAATAGCCTATAATATTATAACGTAAAATATCTAACAATAATTTTATAATAGAATAACCATCAATAGTTGTAATATAACATATAATAACCAACAATAACCACCAATAACCATTAATATAGCCATTAATAGCCACTCATAGCTACCAATAAATAGCCATTAATATAATAACCATTAATAACCACTAATATCCAGTAATAAAATATCCACCAATAGCCAGTAATATAATAACCATTAATAACCACTAATATCCACTAACAAAATATCCACCAATAGCCATTAATATAATAACCATCAATAGTCATTAATAGAATAGCCATCAATAACCACCAATAGAATAACTATTAACAGCCATTAATAAAATAGCCACCAATAACCATTAATAGAATAACCACTAATAGTCACTAATAAAATAACCATTAATAGCCACTAATAGAATAGGTACTAGTAGCCATCAATAACCACCAATAGCCTCAATAAAATAACAACTAATAGCCATATATTAGAGTTGCTTAAATTGTCAAAAATAATCTAAGGTGAAATAATCTATAATAGAAAAAAGTAACTTAAAGTGAAATAACCTATAATAACTTAAAATTGTCAATAATAACATAAGGTGAAATACCAAAAATAGCCAAAAGTAATTGAAATTAGCCATAAATAGGCATAAATAATGTAGGGTGAAATAATTTAAATTAATGAAAAATAACCATATAACAATTGAAAGTAGCTTAGCATAGGTACTATTATTATATTAACAAAAATCTTATCCATTTATTAAACTTTTTTTTTTCCAAAAAAATGGTCATTGAAATGTTATTGAATAATGATATTCAACTTTTTTTTTGTTCAAATGATTTTACACTTTCAAAAGGAAATAAATGTAACTATGTACATTATTGAAATTTTTTTACAAATAAACTCAAATCATTTCATTTGAACAAAATCTTAATAAGATATGAATTTTCAAAGTTTACGTTTTTGTAATGTTTAAAATGAAGTATTTGATAAATAAAATGTAATGTAACATATTATCACAACAAGTGAGGTGGTTTGATGGTAGGGGTGTTTATTTCCATTCTAAAGGTCAAGGAATCAAACCTCATGAATGGTGTTGTGTGTGGTCAACAATGGTAAGTTGACTGAATATTCTCTTATCTAGTTTTTTAAAATAGGTGCCTAGGTGATTACATGGCTTACCTACATAGGTTAAGTTTTAAACCTAGCCTAAATATCGACACGTGTCAATAAATCATAGGCTGAAAATCATGAAATTATCAATATAATATTATATATTAAATAATTTAATTTTAATTATTTCCATGCTGACTAATTAATTAACTAACAAATGAATGGCTTAATAAATTTGTATTTCACTTTTGAATAACCTTGTTTTACTAAATACTAATGAAACAATTCATTGTCCGTAACAACTAGTCCCTGTTCACTAAGGGCCTAACTAATTTCATCAAGTAAAACTGTCCAAATTCACTCAAAATCTAATGAAATCCAAAGTGAACTAGGACGCATTTTGGCGTAGTGATGTCACTTTGTCATTAATCATGGGTGCCATATGGATGAAATAAGAATGATGAAAACTAACATCCCCCATCTTCTCACCCCTTCATCATCTACTAGTCACATGCCCCACTAATATATGACTATGATTTTTTACACATAGGATTCAAAGTAATAGTTTATGACTAACATCGTATATATAGTCATTTAAAACTTGTAGTCATAGATTTTTTTGTTACAAAGGACAGAATTTCTTCTAGTGTTCCTCTTTGATAGAATATACTTGACACATATGTGAAACAAATGTTCCATTACAAAAAGTAGGCTTCAAAAGCTATCTACATTAAGAAAAGTCTACTTGAAACTTATTTTTACAATGTAAAATTTTTAAATTAATTCATAGTGATGAAGAAGTATCTTGTTTTTCATCATTTAAGTAGTAGAATACTATTTGCAAGCATAAATTTTTTTCCATGACAATGGCCATAACATTAAAAAGTAGACCTTGCAAGTTTATTTAAGCAATGAGTTATTTTTCAACAAGTACTTGATCTTGTACATATAAGGGTAAAACTTATCACTAATCTTAATAAGCCTAAACCCTTCATCATTTCCTTATGTTTACATTGACAAATTTACCTCTCTATTCAAGATCGAAAACAAAACATGCACAATGTAATGAGTTATGGATAAATTAACACCTATTGTTCAAAATTGACAAATCACCTCTTTTTTTCTTTGTTCAACTATAGCTAATAACTTTTTCATAAACTAAATGAGCTAATCCATACACTCATAAGAACTTCCCATGGTTGGAAGACTAAATCAACCAAATGAAAAATGAAAAATATGGATGCTAATATTGTCACCATCAATTGAACATTCTTCTAAAAGCTAACAAAGAGGATTGTATCCAAAATAATCTATGCTTCAAACTTTTTGCTAACCTCTTTAACACCTTCCACTCTTTATTAATTGCCATTTGTTGTAAAGGAATTTTCATTTCAACAATGTCCTTAGCATTATGAAATGTGTACCAAAACTTGTGTCCCCAAGTTTCAATAATTGTAAACCATATTCTTTTGCATTGTTCCCTCTCCAAATAGTGCTCATGTATTATGGTGATTCATGAAAAATTTCACCAAATTTTTACCCTTTTGGACAATAGGGGCTACCCATTCTAAGTCTCCAAAATCTACAAAACAAAGAGGTGGAAGTATGATTTGGTAATACCCTTAGGAACATCACACCTTCATTTTATTGGACCATTTTGACTTCAAGAATGATTTGTGATTTTATGGTACAATATTTGATTATCTTGTTTATATTTTTACATTATGTAAATGCGATGGGTTTTCCAATGGCACATCTTAATCAACATTTTCACATGTTTTGATGTTCTTAAGCATTTCCAATCAAATTCTACAAAAAAATTACAAATTAAAGGAAAGAACATAAGAAAATGCTAATGACTTCATATATTTAAATTTCTTGTCGTAGGAGATGCCTTGGAGATGCTTATGACATATGCGTATGAAAAGTATGCAATGCAAAACTATGTATATTGGAATTTTTGGATTACAATTGAATATCAAGAAAAACATGCATCCAAAGGCCACATGAATAAGGAATGGAAAGGTTTTTTTTTTTAAATAGAACTTCGATTGCTACTTTTTAGGCTTGTCAAATAGTATATATTTATAATGGCCATTGATCTGAAAAACGAACCTTTTGATACTACGATGTCCATTTTGAAGATTATGGTATGAATTCATGTATTTTGAACAACACAATGTTTTGAACCCTATTATCCTACAAACTTTGAACAAGAATCTTAGATTTTATCCTACAAATAATCAAAACCCTTGGTTACATAAATGCAAAGATAATGATAATTTAAAAGACATTATTTTTAAAAATTGGACCATTTTTTAAAACTTTCTTGAAGTGGTTCTTGATGGTACCACCCAATCAAACTTGTACTCCCAAAAATCGAAACATGAATTGTACAACATGAATAGACAATATGAGGATATTTTTCCTTCACAAGCTTCCTTATTTTCTTACAAGTAGCTATATTGTCAATTATCATTTGAAAAACATTTTGGACTCCAACTTGGATTCAATTGCAACCTTGAGGTGTTTTGTAATGTATTCTATACTATTTTATCATTCTTACTTGTGTCTACTAACTTCAAGAAATAATAACTTTTAAATGATACACATAAGATATTTAACATCAATTTAGGCAAACCCATCGTTGGGTGGTACCACTAGGAACCATCACACTTTTGTTTTAATAGATCCATCAAACTTTTAAAAAAGACAAGAAACACTTAAATAAGGACTTTCATTAGATTTTTTTGTTGAATACATTTACCAAGTTGTATAGACTTTGAACCTTAATCATATCAAAAATATTTTGTAAATTTTAACACTATTACAAAAATGGTATTTTATGATTGCATGTATAACTAGTGTTGTAATTGTATATGCCATTCATGATTGATCATGACTACATGACTATTTTAGTCCAAAAGACCACGTTGTTTAGGGCATTAGTCGTATTTCATGACTACAATCACAAATGCCTTTTGTACCTACAAACACTATGATTATATTCATTTAAGCCCCAAGAGAAGAACTCATCCAATTGCTCAATTTACAAACGAATCATCATGCAACATGTGCCAACATCGAAAAGTTGACACGTGGGCTCGCAATTTGCTAATCAGCATTCCCTTAGAATTTTACATGAATGTGGGGCGACCATGTGTCACCATTACATTCCTTCATTAGGTGCAGATTTATATTGGGCTATGTTAGGGCTAGGTTTAGGGGAGGTTAGGGTTAGGTCTACTAAGGAGGTGAGGGCTAGGTATAAGGTAGGTCAAGGTTAGGTATGGGGTAGGTCAGGTAAATATGGGGTAGGCTAGGCCTAGGTTCAAGGTGCAATAAGGTTAGGTTAGGGGTAGGTAAAGGCTAGGTCTAGGATAGGCTTGGGTTAGGTCTAAAGTAGATTAGGGCTAAGTCTAGGGTAGGTTAGGGATAGGTCCAAGGTAGGTTCGGGTTAAGTCTAGGGTAAGTTTGGGCAACTAGTTAAATGGTGCTTAGTGGCACCTCCAAAAGTGGTGAAAATTTTAAGGTTTCTGATTTTGAATTATTTACAACAAATTAATTGGTGCCACGTGGCATTCCCAAAGGTAACGACTATTTTAGGGATTTTAATGACAATTTTTTTGGAGTAAATTAAATATGGCCATGTGGAACCTCCAGATTTCAAGAAGCTTTGAAGGTTTTTTTGGTGATTTTGGCCAATGAATTAAATGGTGCCATGTGGCATCCCCAAAAATGGTGAAAGTTTTAGGGTTAACATGCAAACTTGTTGCAACGAATTAAATGTTGCCACATGACATCTACCACTATGGCAACAATTTTAAGGTTTCAAGGGTCAAATTTGTCCACCCAATTTAATTATACCACATGTTAACTCCAAAAATTTGGGGTTTCTAGGTGGCAATATTATTATTGCAATTTGGGGCAAGTTCCTTCTAACTACTTATCAAAGTTACATACCATCATAAGGTGAAAGTAGGAAAAAAAGAACCAAGCAATGTGTGGACAATTCTTAAAATCTATTTTTTGAAAATTTGAAAAATCACCATGGGAACATTATATATCAAAAAATTATTTTATTTTTCAAATAGTTTCTTATACTTCCAAAGTTGTAAGCACAAAATTTTCATGAAGATTCACCATGTTTCAAGAGTCTTTTTATATGTTTAAAGCACTTAAGAAAAGCATGTGGACATGTGGTTTTTTTGTATTGAAAGTCCTTTTCCCTTATCAAATATTCACCAAATCATTTAAATTTTTTGTGAACTTTAATATATTCCACAAGAAGGGATCGATGTGTTCAAAACATTCAAAAAATAAAAATACATATACCTTTTTGGTTTTTAGTACTCAAATGTCCCTTTACATTATTATAGTTCTGAATTTGTAATCATGGGGTCCAACCACTCTATTAAGAGCTGCATGTGCCCCCTTAAACCATTGTTTTATTCTTAAAATCTTCTTAGAATCTCTTTAATACGTCTTTCAAAACAATATTAAAAATCTTTAAAGTTTTTTTAATATTATTATGTTAAGGTGTATATTAAAAAAATCCAAAAATATGTCATTAAAAAATATTCTCAAATGGTGTTTTTAGTGTCAAAATTATTTTAAGCTGCTTTTATGCAACTTTTAAATAATGATTATGATTGTTTTTGGTACATGTTAGTATGACTGCACCCCATGGTTCAAAGTAAAGTTATAGATTAGATTATAAGTAAAGTTTGATGCAAAAAAAAACAGAATTTTTATCATGTTACATGTCATATTTGGCTTCAAATTTGATATTCAATATAAACCAATAAAAAACTGCCATGTGGAAAATGCAATCCGTAAAAAAGACTTTAACCTTGGCGCAAGTAACTCTTTTTTTCATGTTTTCACCCCATAATCCAATCATGAAATTGAATATAAAAGATTGATTACAAACATGGCTATTAATAAACAAGCTATAAAGAGAAAATAGGTTTTGTGTTATTGATTTTTCATGACTATCTACATGCTCTTACAAGGACTTGCAGGCATGGGAACAATAACAAACTAAAATGTTCATTATTTGTTGAAACAATCATATGTAATTTATAATCGATGTCCCATCAATCCACATAATTATTGTTTCTATAACGAAAAACTTAGTTGATGGAAATGTGTCCATGGGAACTTAAGGAACTTCTTTGACCAAATGCGAACAAAATCCCTTAATTCTCGAATTGTTGGATCTCTTGTTATCTCAGCAAATGTGATTGCTTTGGATGGTATGAAAGCATCCATTATTTTCATAGCCACATAACCATCAAGTATGGCCTTCTACCCAATTTGTAATCCTTGTAACCCACAAATCATAGCAGTGGCAGCCTTCTTGTTGGTGATTGCATCCCAAAGGAAGACTTCGGTGTCAATCTATACTTGTTGCATGTGTAACAACCACATAAGCAATGCAAAGTTTCAATCTTCACACCATATTTACTCAACACCTATAGCCATCATCCAACAAACTCATGACAATATTAACGATAAGATTTCAAAATCAACCTCCCTTAACATACCAAGTTGTTTTCAAATTATATCCCAAATCTTTTTATGCATGGGTCTAGCAAGATCACATGTACCTATGTTGAAATAAGCTTTGTTGCTACATTTGCCACTTTGCTTATTTTTGGTGGACTAACTTTTGCCTCTTGCACACATATGTGTGTGTATATGTGATAGATGCATCAATTAAAAACTATCAAATTATTAGACATTTCCAACCATTTTCATCTAGTAGTGAAGTATTCCAAAATCTATTTTTGCTCACAAGTTCACCCCATGGTCTGTATATGACTCCATATCCCTAGGTAATCCAAATCATATGCTTCAACATTGCCCCATGGGCTTTGCTCCATAACTTCCAATGTCGACTAGAATAACAGACTTCAAACAGTTCATTTATATGTGCCAACTATTAAACCAACCATGGATGTCATGAATTCATTCATCTTAAATTGTACAACATGGTTGTCTAACTTGCATGCCACCCGAACAAATAGTGAATACTTGCCACACTACATAGTACTAGAGATCTTGTAGCACACGCACATAAGGTTTGGAGAACGGCCTTTCTTACCTGCATGGATGTTTCATTGGCAACTAATTTTAATTTCAGCAAACCCAAATTGCCTTCTTGTAACAAACTCAAAGATACTTCACCCATTAACCTTACAACATAATGACATACCATAAGTGTCACTTATCTCTTCACAACTTACAACAAACGCATCACTAATATAAAAATGGCATGTTATGCCTACACATTTCATCCCATGTACCTATGTTAAAATAAACTTTGTTGCTGCACTTATTATTTTCCATCTTTTTGGTGGACTAGCCTTTACTTCTACACACACACAATAGATGCACCAATTTGAAGAAATCAAGTTATTGTACATTTCAACCTGTTTGCCTCATGGACTGGTAATCCAAAATCCAAAATATGTTTAGCCCACAAGTTCACCCCATGATCAAAATATGACTCCATATCCCTATATATTCTAGATTATATGCCTCAACATTGCCCCATGGGTTTTGTTCCATAACTTCCAATGTCGACCAGACTATTAAACTTAAACCACTTGACTTATATGTGCAAGCTATTAAACCAACCACAAATGTCATGAATATATCCATGACTAACCATACCACATCATGATGTTACTTACATACCAACCCAACAAAAAATAGACACATGTTAGATTAAACAATATTGGAAATCTTCCAACACATGCAAACAAGGTTTGGAGTGCACATGACTTCCTTACTTGCATGGATGTTTCATCAATTGTTAACTTTAATTCCAATGAACCCAAATTCTATTTAGTAGAAATGAAATTTAATTCCTATAGAATTATTCAACACTACTATAACAACATATTTGCATTTCAGATGCATACATTCATTATTTTTGCCTTGATTCTCAACACATTTAACACTGCCATTCATTAAAACATTAGATTCATGGTTATTTCATATAACCAAAATTTACATTTTAGAATCCATTGTAAAAAACTCCATAAGTAATATCATAATTCATTTCATCATATTCTAATACTACAAAAAATTCACGCAACAATATAAACATAGAATTCATTGTAGAAGTCTATGCTTATCTGTATTACTGAAAACATGAATCAAAATTATAGCAAAATCCCATGTTTTGTTTTAAAAAATCAAAACAATAATTAAAATTTATGGTATATCAAAATAGACTCTATGGTTTTCTACTACAAATACCCTACAACTCCTCCCATTCTTCCCAAAACTTTGTCTAAGAACCTCTTCTCCTCTTCCCCAGATCTTCCCTCTTTGGGCAGTCCCAAGTCGCATCATCATGATTCAAAACCAACAAGAATTCAAAAATTCAAAACTATAATGTTCCATGAATAGTCCTTGTCCTAAATGCCATGTTCATCTAAATCATGTAATCATCTTAACCCCTTAACATTACCCCTTCTATACTTTGGATTGCATCCTTGAAATCCTTGGAAAATGACAGAAAATGAAATGCAAGTATTTTGTATCCTTCTAAACATATGTCTCTTCTACGATAGTCTTTATAATTTCAACATGGACAATAACTAATGGTTCTATACCCACATCTAGCTTTGTAGTTCTAACCTGTATCTTTGTCTCTACAATTCTAACCTCCTCTTCCTCCACTAATTTAGTCTATGGTTCTATTTCCTAAGGTTGTATCTTAGATACCTCTTATTCTATTGTTGGAATAGTTTCCACTTGTGCTTATTCCTAAATTCTTTGTGGTTCTTTCTTTTCCTAACCCCCTCCTTTGAGGTCATGTGGTTTCTTTGTCTATATCTCCTCCTCCGGAATTACTCCACTTCTGAGGTCTTGTGGTTTTTTAATCTACATTTCTTCCTCCTGAATTATTCAACTAGGCCCTACTTCAGTTTCCTCATCCTAACCCAATACTCTATACTTGTTGGATTGCCACATATAAAATCTAGAATTTTTTTTTGATAAGCTTCCAACTCATACCTTATAATTCTTTCATTAGCTCTATGTTGAGCTAGAATCTTCTCCAACTCCTTCAAATATTCCTTTACAACCTCCCACCATTCCTCAAATTCTGCCTCAAAATCCTTCATCTTATTCTTCATCCTCATCAAGGTATAGTACTATAACATCTGTTCATAATCCTTTAGTCTTTTCTTGACACTAACTAGGTCCAAATTCTTCCTTTGTTCCTGTGCCATCTCCAACTATGCTTATAAGTGTTGTGGATTCTTTTGATATTCTTTCTATTCCTCCAACAACTTCTCTTTCTCTGCCTCTGTTGTCTTTTTTCTAAGTTTTTTATATTGCAACAGAGATACATTCTTCAAATTTACCAATTCCAAATCTGTCATAACATTTTCCTCCTTCTTTTCCTAGTCAATGCTTTCACCTGACTACCCAAAGCCTCATGTTGTTGCTTATGAAAAAACAATGCCTCTATCCATTTCCTTTCTGTGGTTTCCCAGATTTTAGACTTTTGCCTTAAATCTTGTAGTTATTCATCTTGTGACTTCAGTTGTGTTGTGCTACCCTTGAGCTTTTCATTCTCATCTTATAGTTTCTTAATGAGCACTTTAATTTTCTATTCAACCTCTACCCTATTCTTCCTTTAAATTTCCACATTATGTTTATACCCCTTATGGAAGTCTCTCTCCTTACCTAATTCCTCTTGCAGTACTACTTTCTCCTTCTCCCCTGTAGCCAATTTGGTCTTCAAACTGTTCACCTCTAGAGTCCAATTCCCCATATTCAGATTCACAATTGCTATAATCTGAAATAATTTAGCTATCTTATCTTCTTGCATTACTTCTACAGTTACCTCCTCCACAAACTTCAATGTATTTATCTATGTCCTAGGTTTTTGGGATCATTCTATAGATGACCCCATCTCCTACACCATTCTATTCCCTAGTTCAAATTCAAATGGAAATCCCTTTGCAAAATTTAGTCTACTAACCGGTACCTATAGTTATGCTGGTTTGAACACTTCAAAAGAAGGTTGTGGTTCCACTCCCTCCATCTATAGTCCAGCAACCTATAAACCTTCTTGTGTTTGGTGTTGTTGTTACTACAAATGTTGTTATAAATATTGAAAATGTTGTGGACTTGCAATGGTCTCCATCCAATCTTCATATCCATCCTAATCAAAGTGCAAATGTTCCTCACCTTTTGGAAACCTTATGTCATGTTCCTTCTTAACTTCCTAGCTCTACTCCCTTAGTTGTCTTTCTTGTGGAAATGTCATTTGTGCTACCTCCTACCTCGACTCCTTCAGTTGTCTTTCATGTGGAGATGTCATCTATGGTACTTTTACAGTCTATCTAGCTACTTGTACAATTGTTGGCACTACTCATACCACTGTTGGCACTATAGTTGGTTTCATTTTGCCCCTCATCATTTTTTGTGCCCTTACATCTATGCTTTTTTGTTCCCTTTTCACTCCTAAGCCTAAGGTTCCTCCTTCTTCAACTTTATTCTTTTTCTAAAAAGCAATTATTAGAAAGTTTGCTACAACCTTCTTTCTATTTTCCAATGTTGTTTAAGTTTCATGCCTAGTTTTTTTAACCTTGGTTAGTGGTTTTTGTGGATTCTCTTTTTGATGCATGAATAAATACTAAAAGATTTTTTCCAATACCAAGGTAAATTGACAGGTAGCTTTCTTATCCCCCTTATTATCCTTAAGATATTTACACCATCAATCCAACTCATTACATAAACTATTGAATATAATTTGTGCCCAATCTACCTTTTGCCCCTTCTTTGTTCTCACTAATGTAATAACATTCTTGTTGCTAAAATACTATACCTTCTCCTTTTAATAAATGATAGATATAATGGCAAGATATTTGATAGAATATGGTAGACCCAGGTTCTTTGCACTCCATTGATTTGCAAAAGAATTTGCAAGTGCAAGTTTACAACTCTGTAATGCCTAAATTGTTAGTGACTTATTGACTTGCCCTTTCAGTTCCTTTACATACCTTTCTGCACACACTCCAAAGACATCTACAATTATCTATTTGTTAATTACATACACCTTATCCTTATGCCCAAAGTAAATATCTACGCCCTTGATCAAGAATGTGTTTAAAAATTTCAACATTACATCAGGCATTGGTGCTTGCCAATCCATTAGAAACAAAGGAACAAGCCCTACTTTAGAAGCCTAGTTTTCTTCCTCAACAATATCCTTCCACTTCTCCATTTGTTCGACATGTTTATCATAGTTTTGTATCATTTATGTCCACATGAATCGCCCAAGATCTAGAATTTTAATAGCTTTTTCCATAAATACCTAAAATTTCTCGTCTTTTTTTCACTACAACTTCCGATTCATGCCTCTCCATCTCCATCACCCTTCGTTGTGCTTCTGCCATTGCTTGCACCTTTGTGGATTATTATATTTCCACTTGCATTTCTATGGATGGATGTACTTCTCCCTCAACAACAATCTCCTCCCCAGCGTCCATCTACTATCTATGTTTCCACAAAGTGCTACTCCACAACTTTGTCTTCTTTTGATTCTTCAATAAACAACAGATCTAGTCATGTAGCTCATGGTCTTGTCTACTCTCTTGCACGCCAACTTCTTTTGTTTCTATGCAAAAACTCAACTGCAAATGTTCTAATTCTATATATATCATGAATTGTCATTTGTGCAAATAGCATCTTCTCATTGTACACTTTTCCTTTTGCACATTTCAAAGATGATGATGAATGCGGTGGCAACCTCAAAGCCAATGGTTGAATATTCAACAGGCCTTTTCTTTCTATTCTTTTCAATTACTCTTCTACTTTTATCTTTCATCTGAGCTCACTCCTTTACGCTTTTTTTTCCTTTTTTATTATTTATAGTTTCTCAATCACACTATCTGCACTCACGTTACTATGAATTCCAAAACTTTCAAAACGCGCAAAAATTCCAACAACAAATGCAAACTACTTTTGATGATTACATCATTTTTTTTCATCCTTGAATTTCCTGCTCGTCACATTCATTTTTTTATCTGCCCGTTGTTTTTTAATTAACATATGATCCTTGAAATTAATATTGCCCATCACTACAAGTTTGTGTCCTTTATACAACCACATGGAAGCACTTTGCATCATCATTATGAATGAACGCCCCAGATTTCATCTCCTGATTATTCCACATTTGTAATCTCCCTAAATTAATTGTACTAATTCCATTTTGTTCACCCTATACACCTTCTATTGATTACACCCATTTATCTACTAATTATGACAATACATCTGTTGACTGTATCGATTTTTCTACAAACTATGCTAACAAATATGATGATTGTGTGAATGTGCATAATGATTGGGTGAATATTGTTATCGATTCAGCTGATACCCATGACAAATCATCTTCAAAATCTTACATCCCAAATCCCTCACTTCTATAGTAATTATTCATAGACTTGTCAATCATCTATAGATCGAAAATCAATATTATGTTGACCACGAGATCTTCCATCTGTTCTTCATCTTCTATACTTTGCATCTATGGTTCTATATTTCACAGTCTTCATTTTCCTCTTCTATATCATAATTTTTCACATGAACTATTGAGAATTCAAGCTCAACTAGTTAAGTTTCATTAGTTACTAGAGTAGGAAAGTAACTAGGTTACTTTCACAAGGTTGAATTACTTTCTTTACTTATTTTAGTTTGGTTATTTGTGGTTTGGT
>Ga0116227_10003356_pt1 | contig 35677 bp, 32 predicted proteins | sample S1TSphgellanicum_FD_89693 | JGI IMG/M metagenome (GOLD analysis project Ga0116227, IMG submission 89693) | Host-associated microbial communities from peat moss isolated from Minnesota, USA - S1T2_Fb - Sphagnum magellanicum MG | ecosystem: Host-associated > Plants > Peat moss > Unclassified...
CGCGCAACTATAACCACGCGCCGAGACCCTCCTCTTTTGGCAGTGAGGGGATAAATATTTTAGTTGGGGGGGTGGCGGGGGGTGGCGGGAGAAATATATATCTGCAATAACATGATCTCAGATGAGAGAAATACCTCCAGTTTTTCATGGACAGCATTGAATAGAGCTTGATAGTCTGATCTCAGGGCTGCATCTGTGGCATGAGAAGGACACACCATTGCTGCTTTCAGAATCCTGAAAAAATGATCTGCAGTATCCAGGTTCACACTGCCAGCCTGCAAGAGCTGTAATGCCAGCTTTGATGCCTTGGAGAATTTCCCAGGGTTGCCAATGTGTATTGCTATTTTCACCATGGCTTCCACCACCTGCTCACTGCTTGCCTCCATTGTTGTAGGCTGGAACCTCACTCTTTTCCCTTCTGTTGCATGCACAGAAAGCCATCTCCAATTTGTGAGGCACAATCATAAAATGGAAAGGTGGGTTTAGGGTTTTGGAAAAACACAGGTTGCTTTACACAGTCTTTGTGTGCTTTGAAACCACGATGTATCATGGCATGGCAAGAAGGGAATAGAACCCCCACCTTTAGGTTTGGCATCCCCAGCTCTCTTGGCGATCGGAGCAGCTGAGGTTGAAGGAATGGGTGGTTTCGATTCTGCTCTTGAAGCAGCGCTTGTTGTTGTTGAATTGGGCTGTGGTGCAACTGGGGGCGGTAGGCCTCCAAACAACGAGTCCTTGGCCATCAGAGGTCTGTCTGTGTGTCTTCCTCTTCGAACCCGAAGCGTCAGATTGCTGAGAAACACACTGCTGCGTAAAACCAATTAGGGCAATAGACACCCACCAGCAAAGGATCCCTTGGAAACTCCTCTCAGCGCAGAAGAATGATGTCCCGTGCAACAAACAATTCGGAGTTGGCGTTCCTCACCAGCGGCTGGGCTGTTTCTGGATCACGACAAACAGCAAAATGACGACACAAAACAGTCAGACAAACACACAACAACCCCACGCAGTCTAGGCAGCAACGCACAAGGAAGCAAAATAGGATGCAGTCAGCACAAGACCCGAGATTTCATGGAAGCTGTGTGCCCAAAATCTACTGAAACAACAAGAACAACCGAAGACTCGTGGAGAGAAACAAAACCCAGAAGAAGAGCATCAAATCCAACCCTAAACCCAAGAGAAGCATCAAACCCTAAATCTCACAAAGAAAGATTGTTCGGACTTGTGGCAATCACTTTCGTGAAGGGTTTTTTCTTGGGTGCACAAATCACACAAGAAACATACGCACTGGTTGCATCCCATAACCAGACATCTTCTAACGCGTCTAAAGTCTAAACCCTAGAAGAAGATGCTTCACGAGATTTCTGAAGAATCCTCGCAAACTGTGGGTTTCAGTAGAGTAGTGTCCCAAGTCTCAATTAAAACGAAGAAGAGAGTGGAGAAGCGAAGGAATGAGTCTGCTTGCAGTTCTTACACTTGAATGGCTGTGAAGCAAAGAGTCCTACAATCCTGAAGCTCTATTCAGAAACAGCTGCTTCTTGCTGTGTGACTCAAGCTTGAACATGTTGATTGTCACAACAATCAGTACACGATGGAGTTTGTTCTCCAACTAAAGAGATACTAGAGCTTGAGTCTCTTCTAATGCCAAAGCACATGGACAATTAAGATTCCAAGAAGGGCCCAACAAGTGTCCCAAGGAAGAAGACTCTTTTCGGTAGAGGCTGTCAGAAGAAGACAAAGCCATTACAACCAAGCTTCTGTAGTGCATCAGCCAAGAAACCAGATCAACCAAGAAAGCATTTTATAAATCACGGACCATGTGCAGTTTTTTCACATCAGAAGGAAACATACAAGCATAGAGCATTGCAAGAATGGCCACAAGATGATGATGACTACCAGCTATATCACCATAATCTTGCCACTAATAGAACAACCAACTGAAATGAGACCATGCCTCTATCTCTCCTCTCAATTGCATTTGAGTGAACTCTGAACTTGCATGATGAATGAATGGGTATAATCTATTATGCTTGGCTCTTTCATTTTCTGAGAAGCTTCAAGGGCTAATCCAATTTCAAAAGAGTATTTGTTGTCTTTTAGAGGATTTTTTTGAAGATTATATTTTTGCATGGGGAAATAAATATTTGAGTTTCCATAATTCTTCTTCTTTTGCCTTAAGATACTTTGGAACGTGTACGGCAAGGCCACAGTGTGAGACACACCCCTTGTTTATGTTTGCACCAGTGTTGGGCAAGTACCCAGTTTGGCAGGTTAGAACTGCCGGTTCTGGTTCTGGTTAGTAAAAACCAGACCAGAACTGCTGGGTCTGATTTTTGGAACCAGGTTCAAAACTGGAACTGGGTCTGACTTTTAAAACCTGGAACCGGAACCGTCTAAGAAGCAAAATTATTCAGTCTTTTTTCTCAGAACCAACGTCAACAGCAGGGTTCGAACCTGCGCGGGGGAACCCCAATAGATTTCAAGTCTATCGCCTTAACCACTCGGCCATATTGACATCTTGCAGTAGAGAGCTTAAAAGTATGTTATAACTATCCTACATTTTGGGTTTTGTTCTTATTCTGTTCAACACTCGATCATGCACTAATGCTAATTAAAGTGATTATTAATCCATTTTTTGATAATAAAAACCTGAGGGTAATATTACCATACTAGCTTGGCAGCTTGGACACTTATATCATATTATTTATAAAAAATGTTGATAGTTTTCAAAAACATGTTTTTTTCAAAGACTAAAATTTTGTGAATGAAAATAGAGAATCTTTCAGAATATTAAAAAAAATTATCAAGTTTTCAACATGAAATCTTCAAAATAAAACTTATTAATTATTCAACAGATATGTGTTGAAGGTGTTCATGCACTATGGTCTTTGGGTATGAATCCTTCAAAGTTCCTTAAAATAGTTTGCCTTTAAAACGTAACCATCAAGCAGCACTTGAATTAAGGTTTTTCTCTTTTGTATTTGAATGCACCTCCTTGCACTAAAGATTCCTTCATCACTTGAATTAAAAAACATTTCCTGTTTTACACTTGGGAACGCTTTGCCCCTAAGGGCCTCTCCTAATTTGAGGGTTGTAGCCTTCAGGGCAGTAGAGCCCGAGGGTGTAGGCTTGAAAGTTTACCACCCTCAAGGCTATAACCCTCGGGCTCCCGAGGGCGTCTCCTAACTTGAGGTTCTCTGATTCTGGAAAATTTCAAAGAACCAGAACTGGAAGTTCTTTACAAATTCAAATAATGTCTAACGTTGGTTTGAATGCAAGCCCTTTTACATGGATTAGGCTTCCTTTGGACCACTTTCACATCAATTTGTTGTGTTTGAGTCTTTGTGTCATGCACATAGGCCTGCTCAGGAATACTGATCTGGTAACCTGTTCATGAGACTGTGGCTTTTGGGTGATTGATCAATCTCTGGTGTTGAGAACATAGTTCACTAGAGGAATGAAGCATTGCAAGGATGTGTTATTACTAACAGCAACTGTGGAAGGGATTCATAGGCACAATGGGGGTGCAACCCTTTAGACCTCAAAGAATGTGATAATTCAGACTAATCCCTCTGGCACCTTCTATTACCTCACAATTTCCACTAAGGTTGCAGCAGCAAAAACAAGGAACAGTGCACCACCCACATACGCTATCACCTGCCATAGACACCATGCATTCTTTTCAACCACTGGTGTAGCGTTTCCAAACAACAATCCTCCTGAGATTAGCTACATATCAAAAGAAGCCAGACACTAGGCACCCTGAAGTCAGTCAGTGATGGACACTGCTAGAGACTGACTTACAGTGCACATATGAGAAGAGAATGAAAAACTGAATGCAATATTAAAAGTAGTGGAGAATTTACCTTTTCAGAAATATAAGTGCCAAGAAAGGAGCCTCCTAGTACAGCCAACTGCAAAGCACAAAATAAAAGTTACTTCCCTGTAAACAGTATCTCTAAACCTAACTAAACAGAAGACTTGAGTGCATGTGTGATGTACAAATAAATGCCTGGAAATTGCTGACAACAACGTGGAAACTCCACTTTGAATTCCATTCATATGGGTACATACCACAGTGGCAACTCCATGGCCTGCAATTGCACCTGTCACTACGCCCAATGGTGAGGATGCAGCTGCCAGTGCTGCACCAGAAACAATATTCCCATTAAGAATCCTTTCATACTCATTAACACAATACACCAAACTGTAGGCAGAAAGGAAGAGTGCCAAAAAGCAGGGAATTAATGAAAGCTCAATTTGTTTTTGGACAAACAAAGCCTGTAGACCTCAACAAAGTTGCACAAGTCACCATGGTGACAGCCTTACTGAACATAAGAGAAGAAGAGATGGAGAGTTTGGACACCCCTACATGACAACAGGAAACTGTTCCAGCAAAAGAACTAATTGCCTTTCACTTCAAAGGTCCCTCATGTGTAGAGCCCACATACCAATTGTAGAAAAGAATGACTTATCACCCCATTCTGCTACAAACACTAGTGCAAAGGTTGCAGACACAGTTCCTGCTGCAGCCTGCAAACCTTGAGCACCATTTGCACCCACTCCAGCTATTGCCAATTCAGCCTGCATTTGCCAACAGGGATTCCATAACATTTGGTCATATTAAAATTATGTTTCAGTACTCTAATAGTGGTGAAAATAACTCCTTTTTTGACCTTTGGATAACCAGCAACCAGAAGCTTGAGCATGAAAATATACAGAACCAGTGTTCAAGGAATACCTCTTGCTGCTCTTCCTCAGCTTTGGAACCATCCATCGATGATGCCTCCAGCAGAGTTGACACTCCAAAATACACCAACAGAACCACTGCTGCCAAATCATCCAATGGCAATTCCATGTTCCCAAGGCTGTGGCATGCCCCCCACTGTCAAAAATAAATTACTCTCATGTTTTTTCCAAGTACTCCACACTCATTGCACACAAGACTTTTCTGGATACAGAAATAAGGATGCCAGCAGGTCCAGTTATTGAACATGATCTGGACATGAATGTATAAGAAAAAACATACCTGAATGGAAGAACACCATCAAGGTAGTGGAATGCTCATCCCAGTGTCACTGAGATTACAGTCATTGTTCTGTCCATGACAACCCATCACTTAGTAAGGCAAATATTCAGAGTGAAAAACAGGGAGTGTCTGCAAGGTCAAGAAGTGTGGGTGGATGAAACATACCCAAGTGCTCCAAAAGTTCCAGTGAATACAGCCAAGTTTGACTTGCGAGTTGCCAATAGTGCCTGGCCCACAAAACCATGTTTTCCTCCGCCACTTTAGAATACTTCTTCTACCACAAAAAAATGTATAGTTGTTCTACTGTTTACAGCTTTACAAAATGATGCCAGCGACTTCTCAGTTTTGGAACATGTATTTCTGTGTTCAAAGGCTTGACTCTCAAGCACATCTCCATGTGAGGTAACCTACATGCTCAGTCACTGACAAATTGGGAGTTACACCAGAGGCTCAAGTGCAACAGTTGCATTTTCAAAGAGTTTTGAGCAGAGGTTACTTGATGATCTTAGAGACAACACCCTATGCAAATGCACAATCATGCAACATCCTTGTCCCCTGAGCATGAAATGTACTAAATCTCTTTCCTGGGTGCTAGCTATAGAGTGTCAAACTTACAGCAATAAAGAAGGTCTTGTCTCCAATCTCAGAGAAAAAAATGAGCAAAAATGCCTGCAAATTTCGGTACATGTACAAAAGAATGTGTGTGAGAATTTTCCACCTTCACAGATGTGTTGATGGATTTCAGGCTAGATGGCATATGCTTGATACAAAACCAGCATCACTAGAAAAATGCTGAGCCTACTCTGAATGTCCACGACACCATTTCAGGGATGATGACTCTAGGGTTTGAAGAGATGATGATCTAGGGTTTTGAAGAGATGATGATCTAGGGTCTTGAAGAGAAGGGAAATTGCTGGTGAGAAATTAAGATTTGTAATCCAGAGAGAGAGAGAGAGAGAGAGAGAGAGAGAGAGAGCACAAACACACCGAAGCAAAGCCACTTTGAATGTCACCCAAGTCACCAAAGAAGCCTGCACTCTCTTCGCTTGCAACTTCAGGACACAATGTCATGTCTGCAGCAAGTGCAGGAGCACATGCATGCATGCCAACAACCATTGCACCTACTACTACCACCACTGCAGCACAATGTGCTACTACTAGTACTTGCCATTGCTTTTGATGCACCTGGAGCAGGTGCAGCAAGGAAGAAAACCTCTCCTGAAGATGATGGTACCTTGCTCTTCTGTCTGCAGAATAGAAGATGTCAGCTTCTTCTGTGCTTGACCTTTGAGGAGGTCCAGCAACAGTATCTAACTCCGCATGCTGCTGTTTCCAGCCCAATGATGCTGATGCTGATGATGCTGGTGATTGCAGTTTCATCTCCTGCAGCAAGAAATTGTGTTATGGCAGAACAGACATTCAATTCTGCATCTTACAAGCCCCTCTAAGGCATGATTGCAGACGTCCTGGAACAAACCTACCTTGTTGGATTGAAGAAGTTTGTCAGTCTTGTGCAGGAAATTGGAGTCCATCTGATGAGAAGCCGAGAGAATCCTCCTCTTGTAGGATCTTCTACCAGTCTTCTGCGAGCACTGTTGCGAGAAGCGCGGCTTCCTCCAACAGATCATCCTCCCTGAACACTCGCGTGATAATAATCCTCTTCTTCTTCTTGGCACTGTGTGCAACGAGAACAACAGCGAAGACGTCAGCTGTAAACTTCTGCTGCAGATTGTCAAATTGTAACTATGATGAACACCAGAAGATGTGAGCTCCTGCAGGAGCGACAAACGCTCCATATCTCAACAACAAGATTACTGCGCTCTCCAGCAAAGCAAAATGTGGCGACTTGTTCTACAACAAATCCGAACTGTTGCAGCAGCAGAGTTCGAAATCTTCTTCTTGTCACCGCCTCTTCTTCCTTCCTTCCTTCAGTAGTGTTGTTCCCGCGGAAGAACAATTGGTTGCGTCCGGTTTGGCAATACATCCGTGATAATCTTCTTCTTCATTCCAAGCGTTGTGTCATTATCATCACCACCTCTACTACCGTCGTCGTCGTCTCCTCCTCCTCCTCCCACCTATCCAGCAGCGGCTGTCGTGTGGCTACAACAAAAACAAGAACAATAACACTGGTACGATTCCTTATCCCTTCCGGAACGAAGAACAAGATCGGTTTCCTCAAAAGACAATCTCCTTTTTGTTTGTGGGCCCGATTTGAGCAGCATTTCATTCTTGCTTGCGCGACATGCTGCTGTCTCTGAGAATTCGGAGAGAGAGAGAGAGAGAAACAATCATCAGTTTCCATCTTCGTCTTCCATTTGATGGTTATGGGAACGCTCACAAGCAATTTATATGCCACTCCTTGTGCACTAAGTTCTAGCTTATAAGTGTAGGGTAAAGCCCTAGGGTGGGGGCATTCTCAAATTAAGGGGCCTAGGGTGAGGCAATAGCCAAGTCCAACCCTGCATTTTGGGAATGTTGCCGCCCCCAACCCATGGGCTTTACCTATAGTTAAGCATGAGGCAACATTTATCATGAACCAAACCTATGTAGATCATAGCCAAGTTCGACCCCGCATTTTGGGAATGTTGGCCCCCCCAACCCATGGGCTTTACCTATAGTTAAGCATGAGGCAACATTTATCATGAACCAAACCTATGTAGATCACAAGGTTTATGAATGGAAGGATTCTTATGCCTACTCCTCAATATTGGGAGGGTTCTTACACCTATAAGTAAGCATAATTTTCTTCGGACCTTTGAGGAGTAGGCATAATATCTTTCCCAATTTCTAGGAGGAAAATTCATGGATTTATATAAGGTGCCCTTCACATACACTAGATCTTGTTTTTTCAAGTGCTTTACAATCACAAATAAAAACATCATAACAAGAAATAACTTGATGAAGGAATTAAACCTCAATTCTTTACAAAACTCTACTAAATGCAATGCAAGTTATTTGCTTGACCACACCCCCACACAAAACCATTCAACCTCATGTCCAACACTATCTTAGTAACTTTAATCGTTGTCTATATGCAACTTTTTGAAATACATTTGCTTTTTCAATCAAGTTGGAGAATTGTCAGTCACCAAAAATGTTTTTGTTTTCATATATTTTTTCAGATCCATTTTATTTCTATAATTAAGGTGTGAATCATTAGATCAAAATTTCATCTTAGTGATGATTCAATAAGATTTTGTGTTTATAAATGGCAACATTGCAAATATGTTAACACCCCAACAAGATTAAACACTCATTTTATTTTAATTTATGATTTGAAAATGCCAAGAATTTGTTTGGGTACGAATGTAACATTTGAAAATTGTTCTTCATTAATGTGCCACCAAGTAAAATGATCTTCACATGCAGTTGGGAGTATGGACAATCTCTTAAACAAAGACAATTTCTCAATAACAAATGCATGTGAAGGTTTTTCAATAGATGTTTCAACACCAAATATGTTATTGTCATTTTCAAGCTATTCACTAGGTTTATGAATTTTGCATTACTGAACAATAAGGTTTAGTTAATGAAAACAAATCATAAGAAGTGGAATGACTGTTTTCACATCATACTTAAAAGAAAGATGGATTGTATTCTCACTACCCACATAATTTTCCTTAACACACCAATGTTTGAATCAAGGATTCAACATTATGACAAACATGCCATGAATGTGATTTGCATCATAAGTTTTCAAAAAAAAAAAAGAAGGGTTTCAACACCTTCACAACTTTTTATTGCATGTTTTGTTCCAAGAGGAGGAGTTCAACATCAAATTCATTCAAAACTTTAATCCCATTTGAGACTTGTTGAAATTCAATTTCCATGTTGACTATTAAGACAATAGATGTAGTTAGGGCATCTTTCAATAGCCCTTTGATTGATTCATCACACATGTTGTGATGGTAAGGTTTAAAACACTTGTGATTGCCTTTGTAAAATTTGTTATAAAAATATTGTTTTTTACTACCCATAACAAAGATGATGATCTTTGAACTTCAATGTTTTTCCAAACATTATCACTTTAATAGGAAATCTAGTTTTCAACAAAATTTTCAGTTTTTGTTGCCGCAACATGTTTTCAACACATACCTTCTTTCATTTTTGCCCTCTTTTTCCTAATTTTTTTTGCATGTGATTATCTTTTGCAAACTAACTTGGGCATTTTTCACATCAAAATATTTTAGACTTGCAACAACCTTATCATCATTGTAATATATTAACATGTTTTAGACATGAAATGGCCAAAATAACTACCTTCATCAACTTGTTGAAATTTCAAAGGATGATAATCAACAATATAATATAGTGTTGATGCCATAGATGTCAAGCTACTGTTTTCATCTTTCACAAAAGAAATCCCACAATGCATTAAATCAAAATTTTGAAATAAATCTTGTCATTATCCAATCATGGAAAGTTTTGTTGTCTCATGCATAGGGGTCCAAAATCATTTAAACAGTTGATTGCCAATGTAAATGTGTTCATTACACCTTTGGACATCCAAAGATCAAAACTTGTAACCATAGTTGTTGTAAATGCAAAATTAGATGACATATGTAAGTCCATAGTTTTGTTTTTATCATTGCAAGAATAATTTTTTTTACCAAAGTAAAATGAAAAGGAAACACAACATGAAGGCATTGGTGTAATACCAACATCCATAACCAAATATTTTCACAAGTGACAAGTGACTTGAAACCTTTTACACATACATATAACATCAGATTTTCAAGAAAGTTCTATTATGTTTCATCATTTTTTAAATAAAGATTTGTGGCCCCAAAAAATGATGTGATTGCACATCCATTTGGCCCAAACTTTTTCTTCAATTGTCAACTATGATTTGTTTCAACAACATAATTAGTAAGGACTAACTTCCTTTGAAGAAACAACTTGGGGTGTGTAAAATTAACATGGGTCCTCATAGGAATAATCCCATTATTTTCATTGTATTTATAAGACTACTCTTTTGAATAGAACATTGGGACAAAACATCATCAACAACTTCATCTAATTTGTAGATAATATATCATAACATCTATATGATTACAAGATCCACATGTAATTTGTCATTAACAACAAAAGTATCCCCAACAAATAAATGCCTAATGATATGGTTTCCATAATTTAACTTGAACTTGTATAGTTGCAAGTTGTGTAACCTTAAGATCAATGGAATTAATAACTTGTAAATGCATAACTTATCACAAACTTTCAATATCACAAAATTAAAAAACAATTGTGCAAAAACTATAAAACAATATGTCTATATAAAATCCATGGGCTTCAAAGTGTAAAAATAGTATTAAAAAAATTATTTTTATACAAATGAATTATTTTCTATTTATGATGTTTTGATGTGAAGTATGCATGATTTACATTTTAACTAAATCTATGAAATTATCATAATATAAATTTGCATAAAACTATGAGATTTTTGTGTATTAAACATGAACATTCATGTATGTAATTCAAAAATAATATTTCATTTCTTTGAATATTTAAGTTATTAAATACGTACAAATATTGTTCATATTAACCATTCATGCGACTTTTGTACAAATTGATGAAAATCGAATTTCGCATGAAATTTGTAGAATTTATGAAGCTTGATAAGTTTGTGATGAGTCAGTCTCAACATTTAACATGCTACCTTACACATAAAAAGTCCTTGCAATGAAGATATTTTCATGAACCTTGCCAATAGATTCAATAATGCAAACATTCACTTTAGTCATCGCAAAATACAATGACCTACACATATGAACAACACAAGGACTTTATAAGATTTGTTGTTAGACAATTCTATGAAAAAGTTGTAAGCAAACAAAATTGTGAAGATTCATATACTATCTAGATTCAAATCTAAATTTTAAGGTATAACCAAACAACATTGTTTAATACTACTAGGTTGCTTACTTTCAAAACAATGGTTTGGCATAGGTACGCCTATGCACAATCCCTTGTGCCTAAAAAAATTGTATGAAACTAAATGTATAATCATGTCTAGTTTTAAATAGATACATTGACCTATTGTCCTTTTAACTTTTCTAAAGATGCACATGTGAATAAGCATTTATTATATGTTGTTGTTTCCCCATTGTCCTAGGAAATCCATGAGGAGTAATTTTCCATACTTGTTGCATGTCCATCTTATATATTAAAGTAATAGTGGTGTCTATCTGTCCGGGTAGTGCCTGGAAATTTTTTCCAATCATTGTTCGTTCCCTGTGGTGTGCTTTGTAGAAGGGGGGGGGCCCGGGTAAGTTGAGAAATTTTTTGATTTGGGAATTTCGATATTTGTGATAGTTATTACCCAACTGACAGCTTCGAAGACCTGAACCGAGGTGACAGAATCCTCGATAAAGGTCTTGAATCGAGATTTTCAGTACCCGGTCCAGACCTCGAAACAGACCTGAAACGAGGTTCCCAGAAAGAAAACTTATCATTGGGGACCTGCAACGAGGTCCTTAGAGAGAAAACCCGTCGTTACGATCCTGAAACGAGGATGCACTCTTTTACTCACCAACATTGAATTTGTTTTTTTTAGGGATTCATAATAGCCGTCTTTGATTTGTTTGGGAGAACGGCTATTATGAATCCTGAGAACCGACCTAATAACCATCGGGGGTCTGTTCTTATTTTTCAAAAGAAGTTTGAAACAAGAACCTAGACCGACAGTTCTTTGATTCTGATGTTTTTCAATGAAAAAGAACCGAAGGTTCTTTTGTTTTTCAAAGCACCGCAACTAGCAGTTCTCGGCTTTGGACATATTGAAGAAGAACCGACAGCCGAACACAGGTCTAGTTCAGTGTTGGGTGGTGCTTTTGAGTCTTTAAAGAACCACTGGTTCAGGTCCTTTAAATATTTCAGACCCTAAGAGCCGCCTGCTTCCTGTTCTTTGAAAAAACAAGCCAGGGCAGCCGTTGCGGGGGGCCGAGCGAGGTGCCACGGGTGGCTGGAGTGGCGTAGCCATGGGTTGCCCTCACTCGTGTAGTTAAAATTTGGAAGGCCACCTTCAATTTGTTAAAGCAAGTTGTGTAGAATTTTGTGTTGCTTTGGAAACTAATTGCTTAATAAGGGGTAACACTTGAAAGGATAGAGACAATTCGATACAACAACTTCCAATTCCCCTAAGCTATTGAAGTGCACTCCTCTACTAATTGACATGTGCCATTACGGTCACCCAAAACTTTGTCAATGCCAAACTACTCAATGTAGACGGTATCATACCTAATAGTTGTGTTGTCTTAAGGAGCTTCTTTGAGTTGTTCTTGACTAACTCATGAAACACAATTGATTTCCCTTGCGACTAAGGATGAATGCCAAGGTAGAATTACAAAAGTTCACCCGAGGTCATTACCAAGTATGTATCGCCTCAAATAAGTGCATTGGAGAGAACATTAGTTTCCATCTTTGTCTTTCATATCTCGGTATCTTGCTTGTAAATTTCTAACACATGTTTTTTTTCTTGCAGTTCTTGAGCAATAAAGTTTTTCTCCATCATTATTTCTTCCTTCAACATCCTCAAGATCCTTTCTTTGGCATTCTCATGAAGCTGTACAGAAATCACCTTGTGATTGGTTCTTTTGACTTCATCATCTAGGGTAGACTCCCCCATCTCTGATGTTGGTCTATACACCAATGCCATATCCTTTGCAACAACCCATGAAGACAAGCAACAATAACCTCAATCCAAATTCAAAACCTGTTTAGTTTAGGGTTTCTAAGATTTGACAAGTTTTGTGAGATTTGTAATTGACATTTGAGGTGTTAAGATTTGGTTATACTTGTAGTTTTAGAGGATCAAAGAAGAAAGCTACAACTCAGATGAAAAATTCTGCATGCAAAGTTTTGTAGGAAACTTTTGCAATAATGTATTTGCAACAGAGCTGAAATTCTGCATGAATTTTTTGTGCGAAAATGTTTTGCAACAACCTAGGATGACAAGCAACAACAACCTCAATCCCAAATTCACAAACAAAAAATTTATGATACTCCAAAGTCACATGTCAACCGGTAGAGGAGCACACTTCACTAGCTTAGGAGAATTGGAAGCTACTGTATTTTATTGTCTCAATCTTTTCAAGTGCTACCCATCATTAAGCAATCACTTTCCAAGGCAACACAAGACTCTGCACAGCTTCAACAAGTTGAGAGTGGCCTTCCAGTTTTTGACTACTTGGACATCTGACAAGGATGGAAAATTACCACTTATAGAGTTTCAGGGATGGCAGGGAAACAGCAGTAGCATAGAAGTGTTTAGTTGTGGGTACATCTTTGGAGGAGTTAGAGGAAAACAAGTTGATGAATATGCTTACAACTGGACATGATTGCACAATTTGTTTCATACAATCTTCTAGACATGAGGGATTGTATGTAGGCATACCTGTGCCAAACCATTGTTTGAAAGTAGGCAGCCCAGTGGTACTAAGCTGCTGAAATAGGCAGTCATCATTATTTTTCTATGTTAAGATTTCTCTCCTATGAGGAGAAGGGATGGAGCACTCTGCAGAGCAAGAGGGAGGGAAGATGAAGATAACAGGGATGATGAATGGAAACGCCAAAGCATAAGCCTGTGGAAAGTGGTGCATGGGTTGGCTACTTAGCAAATGAGAGGTGACAACCACACTCTCATCAGCATGGCAGTGATGATGGAGCTCTCTCTCTCTCTCATTGGAGCCGTGCAAGATTGACATGATTCTGTTAGACTGCCATCATGGGATGGACCAATGGAGCTCTGATGATAGCAGTAACTCAAGATGTTTCTGTTCAAGAACTGTCACCAACAGAACAGCAACAAATGGAGAAGAAGAAGATGTACTATGCACAGAGAAATTATGTGGAAGCCGTATTTGAAAGGAATCACGGAAACTTAGACCACTCTATGGCAGCTTGAGAGACAATGGCAATCAACAAGTCTGAGATGTTTTTCAAAGATCATGGCAAGGTTTCGGGTGTTGCGTGTTCCCCATTTGATGCTTGGCAGCATCCCTTGCATGTGCGCTATGATGCTGTACACTGGCACCCATGGTAGGATGGCAAGATTTCGGCTGTTGGCCTTTTGATGCCCAGCAGCATCCCTTGTATGTGCCATATTGCTAGCAACCACCCATGGTAGTTGTGAGCATCTATTGCAAGGATATTCATCACTGAAGCTTAAGGACGCAGTTTCTATTTTCTGTTGTTGATGCACATAATTCTGTACACTGTTGTGAGAGTTTACTTGCATCTCAATTTTGACAGTCAGCGGTCCACTGGGTAGGTAGCTAATTCCTGAGCCACCACACCTGGTTATTGTGTGCTGTAACAACTCCTGATTAGTACATGATACTCAATTTCGTTTAAGAAGATCTAGTATCCAATAGAATGTTTTCAAAATCGGTTGTCCAAACTATCAATACCCAACTATTTGAACTAAGTTAATGTTGGTACTATTTTCTTGCTTTTACAAGCTACTCACTTGCTCAAGTGCAATGGGTGGATGGGAGAACAGGTTTAGTAAATGCTGCCAAAGCCACTTGGGGGGCTCCCAACCAACAGAAGGCTCTGATCAAGAAACAATGAATTGCATGCACAGCTTTGTTTGAAAACCAGGTTTCAGTGGAGATCAGTAATGAATCTTCCGAATAATCTGTCTGAGGGCAAGTCCTGCAGATAACATGTGCACATTGATAACCAAACTGAAATGCACACATGATCCCCTGGAAAAAAAAGATCAGAAATTTGCATCTAGATAGATCATGAACCCCAGGAGTACAGAAACTGAAAGGGTTGGTGGTATTCATTGTCACCTAGGAACTTGGAGCTTTTGTTTTCTTTGCAGGGCATGCTTTGCAGGGTTTTTGGTTTGCAGAAATGGATCCACTTTGAACCATCATGTAGTACTACTACTATGATCTCTGTGCTTTATATTGAAGCTATGCACATGAGAGCACTAAAAAGTTCAATGGGAGTTGAGAAAAAGGCCATATGATCTGCTCGAGACAAATGGAAAACTCTCTCTGGCTTGTTGGCATGGATGATCTGATCCTGCTCAGATGGCAATACAGCATGGTCATGTCCTGTGCGGATATAGAACCTGCGAATGCTGCCATACTTTGTACTGGTCAAGTTGAGCTTCTCAGTTCCTGGTTGATAAGGTGTTGGTGTGAACAGATCCTGGCCCAGGGTCACATACTGCACATCAAACACCACACGAGAAAAGGTTAGTGATAATACTATCTCTAACAGAAAAAGTCTGTGAAATTTGAGGTCACCAATTTGTAGAAGAACATAGGAATTCAGGTTGGTCATGAGCTCTGTGGGTTGAAAATAGAATACCTGAAGAGGACTCTGGTTGAAGGCAAAAAGAGCAAGCCTTGTTTTGTTTGCATATACCGAAGTAGGGTTAGGAGAACCTGGATTTGCAAAATTCAGGATCAAGTCTTTGTTCCCTATTAACCTTGGAAACACCTGCACATGTACCAGATCAATTATCATAATATGCGCTAATCCCTAAGCCCTAATCTTTGTTCTAAATTTTGCTTTCAATGCTTATATTGCAGGTTCACCAAGTCAATCATCAGATTGTTGCTGGCTGAGACATGTTTTCTTATGCATCAAAACTACAATCTCAATGATACCACACATGTGGATCATGATCTCCCTGGATCAAAATCAAGGCTAGATTTAGAAGAAGAATAAGAAGAAGAAGAAGAAGGATTCAAGAAGAAGATAGCTTCATGGAGTGCTGAGAAGTGCAGGCAATGATGGTACTGTGGGTGGAAAGGAGCTGAAGAAGGTTTGCCCATTAGTAGGCATATTGGATGCCAGAAAAACTGCTTTGGAAATCTTTTGTGGGTATGTTTCCATTGCAAATGAAATGCTTCCTCCTCCCAAGCTATGACCCAAGATGATCACCTGCTGCCCCACATTGTACACCCAGCACCACTCCTCATGGGATGATGATCACAAGAAGATGACATTGATCTCATTCAGAACCTGCATGAAGTAAACTTGAAACTCTAGCTCTCGAGAGAATCTAGAATGTTGATTTGCATGAAAATCTAGGATGCACATCATGGGGATGCACATTTATGAAGGATTGAAGATGATCTGCAGAAGGTGATATAATTGCCAGAGCTGGAGATCTTCTCATTGGTCATCATTGTCAATACCTGACCATCAATGCTTGCAAGGAAGTCAAGGAGTGGCTGAGTATATTGCACAACAGTGACAACTTCATCAGCCACAACCTTGTTGATTCCATTGGCAGTGAGGTCAATGGCGGATGCAGAATAGCCAGCTGCCTTCAACAGTGTCACCACCTCAAAGAAAAACCATGCACCGCCGCCTATCCCATGGACTAGCACAAAATGCTCCTTCCCATGGATACTGGCATTCACTTGCAGCTTCTGCAAAGGATTGACGACAAAAGTGGGTCATGATGAACAAGCTTCCATTTTCCATTTAGACTGGACTACTATCTTGTAGTTTGCAGTTTTCCTTCTAGTCAAGTTCTTTTGCTTAGTTTTTACTAGAGCAATCATCAGCTCATGCATGTATGAGTCTTGATCTCGACACTTGAGGAGGGCAATTTCTCAAATTCCAATGCCAAACATGATAAGATCATCAGCTGCAGGGCTTAGAGTTTTAATCCCAGTGATCACTCTTAGGGAACTAATTGGATTGTCATGACACAGATTGCTAATCAACATGAAGTTGCAGCTGCAGAATTGGGGGTGACTACAGATTCAATGACGAGATTCTCATGACTACTAAGAGATTCAACAGTTTCAAAGAATTCATAAGAAGAAGCAGTGACTAAGGTTTGAATCACAGTGTTAGAGCATTTCGACCACCTGCAGCGATCATTAGAAAAGCAAAAGAACAGCAACTTGCAAGCAGTCCGGGAAGAATGGCACCAGCTTAATTTGCTACCTGATCTGTGGCTGCAGGTGCATGGGCTTCTGTAGCTATGGTCAGCGAGATCATGGACACCACAAATATCAGAGCGGCACCCATCAAGTGAAGCGAAGTCATGCTGCAGGACGACATCTTGATACCAGCTGCTGCAGCTGCCATGATGATGATGTTGACGATGATCCACCCAAGTGAGCACAAATTACGCTTCTGCAGCGGCCTGAGTTTCCACAACTCGCCGGGGAATCAGTCACACCCTGTATCGAAGACTCTCGATATCAGTACTAAAATGGGTTGTCGAGAGTCACTTATACGAAGCTCTGCCTTATCGAGGAGCAAAGTCTTCTTGTGGTGGAAGTATCATCTGACCCATTCTTGGATCGACATCGCACTTCTATTCCAAGTAAGATGATCTAAGAACCAGAGCTACTTTATAGCTGTGCAAAGGGCTAGCTCATGAAGACAACTTTGTTGGCAAGTTCTAGATCACTGGTCAGTAGTAGTGCCGGACACTTTTCCAGGAATAGAAGAAAAATTGGGAAAAAAGGGGTGAAGACTATTTTTGTGTAGCTTATCAACGTCTGCAGCTGCGCAGTTTCCGTGATTAGAATGTGTGTACGCGACATTTCTGCGGCATGCGGAAAACGATGTCGAGAGATCATCATCTTCATCATCACTCCCGGCTCAAAAGCAGCTGGAAGTGCATAACTCCTCGCTCTAGTCCGAATTGGATTTTTAGCCATGCATTCAAAGAGAGCAGAGCTTGCACATGCATGCATAATTCATGAATCATCTCTAAGTATATGAGGTTGCTGATCTTGTGCATCCTGGCGCAAGGAAACAAAAATCAAATCAGACAGTCTGGATCATCAACTTCTGGATCATAATGGGTAAACATGATTTATATATTCTTTTCCTCCATTGCAAACATAAATTCAGATCTCAAACATCTGAGCAAACTGTCTTCTTTCAAAGCTGAACTTCTTGAAGTTCTTGATGATGCAACACAGACAAAATGATCATGACAAGTTAGCTTGAATCATACATGGGTTGAATGAATTTCATTATCACATCATAAGTTTATGGATATTTTTGTTCTAGTGAAGTTCTGGGTTTCATTTTTTTTTGGGGTTTTTTTCTCTTGCAGATTTAGCTATGCATCATCCTGCATGTTATATTACACAAGGAGTTCTTGGATGATTCCTTCCCTTGTGGGGGAAAATTGTCTATAACTTTACCTCCAAGAATAGACTGTACAAATAGAATGTAAGTAATAGGGAATTGTGCAACATGTGAGGAGGGGGTTTTGCAACAAATTCCCAAGGAACCTCATACAGTAGGGAGAGTTCATCTAGAAGGGTTTAAGGGTTTATGTAACATATGACTACCAGGGGAAGTCAGTCAAGTCGGTCATTTTTCCTTGGTTGGAAAACATCTATATTGGGGAAAGACCAAATTTCCCCTTTGACATTGGTTCTACGAGGGATTTCTAAAATGGACAACTGAGAAGAACAAGTCAATCTGTTGAAGTTTGTTTCCCTTTTTTCCAGTGCATCATTTTCGAGATTTAAAGTAGTAGAGTCCCCAAAATTGGAAGGAAGAAGCTAGAGATCTATCTATCTATGTATCTATCCGGATGCTAAAATAAAAAATGGGGATTCTGTAGAAAAAGGTCGTGCTGTTATCATCCTGTCAAGACTGGAGATCATATATTTCTATATATTCTAGACAATTGGGACAAAAAGCCGCACCTTTTGCGCTCAAATTCTGCTTCTAAGGATACGGCAGCTCGGAAACATGAATGCGGAATGAATCTACCTCTTCACCAGTCTTATTACTGACCTCCTGTGATGCAGAAAATAATAGACGATTTCGAAATGCGATCGGAAATATTATTACGAAGAGGGAGTTTCCAAAGGGCTTCTTCTGTTGCACCTTCAAGCAATATATTAGGAAGTCAGAATTATTAACTTGAGGGATGATGCAATGCGATTCTCAACTTCCTGATGAAAAACGCACTGAATCTTCTTCTTCTTCTTCTTCTTCCAAATTCTCGCCCGCCTGCCAAGTTCCTTGTTGTTTTGTCGCGAATTTCTTAATTTCAATTCAAAGTCTGCAAACTTGCACGCAAGATGAATTGGAGGAGAGGAAGAATATTAGGGCATCATCCAAGTCGGCAGCTTTGTCGGCACCCAAGTCGGCAGCTTTGTCGGCACCCATGTCGGCAACTTTGTCGGCGATTTTGGCTTCCCACGTTTTGCAGGAGACCACTTTTCACACCTACTCTAATTAATTAACTCAACTAATAATTAATATGAGTAATTAATTAATAATAAATAAATAAATCAATCCTTCCTTTTCATCTACAAACGGATGTATCTTTGTAACTTTCTCATTCTTGGGGATTTTTTTGGGGGGAATGTTATTAGGTCAAAGTTCCACTACCACATGCTATGGTTAGATTCAACATAAATTAATTATATAAAAAATTGAGATGTTGAATTTTTCTAGGGCAAAAAAAATGTTGAAAGTGTAAGAAAAGTCAAGGCAACATTGACTTTTCTAGATAGGGAAATGTGAAAATAAAATTAATTGTTGTGTCCAATATGTTTTGAAATTGAAATGTAGAGAAGTTATAATCATATGAAATTTCAAAAATTTCCATTTAGAAGTTGAAACGTGATACTAAAAAAGAAATAGGGCATGACGTAACAAAAGCTTCAATGATGAAGGAACATGAACTTCAAGCCATAACACATTTGGCCATTACAATTTTGAAGTAACATAGAGTTTCAAGCCATAACACACTTCGCCATTAATTTTGTAACTTTCATCATTTTTAAAAAGCTCTTCAAACTTTTAGTCTTCAACATCCTCCTTCTCACATATCATGATCATCACAAAAAAAAAAAACCTTTTCTATTTGCCCTTAGTACTATCACTTGTATAAGTTGTTCAAATATTGGGTTTTGGCAAATGTCTAAAATTATAAAATCAAAACTTGAGATGTTGAAAACTCCCTTGCTCTAAAATTATTTCAATTTAACATTTGGTTCTTGGATATGATCACAAGGTAGAGTAGTATGAAGATATGCATAAATGAACACAAGATGATAAATTTTGTTAATAATATTGTAAATTGAATTGCTTTTTACAAGCCAAATTTGTCATATGCAAAACAAATCACCTTGAATTACACCATTATATAATGTCAAAATTGCTTTTTTCTCTATTGAGAACTTTAGACATTATTTTTTGCTTTGATCAATTTTGAATTGCACAAAGGTCATGTTTGGTGTATTGTTTAATCCGTTCAATCAATTATAAGTAAGTTACATAACATAAAAATGATTTGGCATCTCCAATATTTACATAAAAGTTTCCATTTAATAACAATTACAATATGAACTTTTTCACAAGTTTGTATTCCATGAGGTTGATAATTGAAGGCCATACAATTTGTAAAAGAACCCCAAATATGAATTTGGTGAAAGGTTGAATCATGTTTTGGCTACTTAGCTCTTCATGTCTATGAAGAGATTTCAAAAACAACTTCACAAAACACTTTTGAACATAATTGTTTTGTTAGTCCAAATGATACCAAAATTAACATCACAAGAGTCATATAGGTAGGATGTTTAAAACCCACTTGTGAACTTTGTGGGTGTAAATGTTATAACTTGTGTATTGCATGTAGGTTTTGATTGACTTAATGCAAAGTTTAAATAAAATATTTTAGGATGAAAGCATGATCAACTATACATTTCATGATCCTTGTTACGAAAAGTGTTAAGTAGCCATAAATCAAGTCTTAACATATCAAAATTTTAAATATTATTTAATTTAATGATCAATATGAACATAATTTTTGAATTTACGTCAATGATATTGAAGAATCATATCTTTAAAGTAGATTTAAATAGATTTTTAAAAAATGCATGTAGAATTTTTTTAACTTTTTGGGTTGCCCAAAGAAACAAAGTAGGCTTCAAGTAGATGAAATATCGATTTTTTTACTTTCTTGGTTAACGGCCATCTAAGATTTACGTATGCATTTTCAACTTCCAAAGTAAAAATAATAATATATCAATCTTTTAATGTAAAAGTATTTTTGAACACAATTCCACCAGTCAATTTCAAAAATACTTTTGACCTATTAAAATACATTAAAGTTTTCCAAATTTTGTATACAACATATTATAAACTCAATATTATCCACCATGATGGTTTGACAATGATTGAAAAGGTTTCGACTTTACTTTCTTACATTTATGTGTAAAAATATGATTGTAACTACTCATAGCTACTTTTGTTGTATAATTGATCATGCTTTCACCCTGTATTTAGTTTTTGAATCATCCAATTTTGTTTAGAATTATAGAAGTTATGCCCCTCAAAATAAGGGGGGATTTCAACTTGAAATTTTTTACTAACAACCTACAACCCTAATTCCAAAAACCTTTCACCCTATAAACAATCAAATAATTCCTTATGTATGGTCACTATCCATATGTTTACACATTTTGTGTTAAATTAATAACCCATGGAAACATGTTCAATTTTCATCAATGGTCAAAAAAATTGTTTGGATTTAAGGGTTTAAATCAACGGTGAAAAGGCTTATGATGTTTATGGTAACCTAAATATCAAACAAAGATGGGTGTTGCCACCAAACATTCTTTCCTTATTATTGTTACAATCACAATGGTTTCCTCATGCTCTTGTGGCATTTAGCACCTCATGCTCCTATTGAATTGCCATTCAATCTAGTTATGTATTTTAAACTAAACTACCTTTAGCTAGGCTACCAATAATGTTGAACTCCTTTTCTTGTTGCAATTCCAATTACGAAATGTCCCTTCCAAGCTTTTCAAGCATTCACCAACAAGTAGCACCACCCTCGTTCCCCCTTCTATGGCCTTAGTGATGCTCATCTTCTTCTTTTGTTTTGTAGGTTGTTATCCAAGTGTTAAGCATTGTTGCATTTGATGCAAGTGGCATGGCATGGAAAGTAATGTTTCTTAGTAAAAAATTTCCAATCTATTGGCCATGGTGACATTTGTTTCCTTTTTCCAATAAGTTGACAATGGTGACATTCAATTCCTTCTTTTGATTGCTACCATCAAGATGGCCACTTACAAAATGTCCTTTCCAAGCTTTTCAAACATTCACTACAGGCAGCACCACCCCCCTTCTATGGCCTTAGTGATGTTCATCTCCTTTTAATTTGTAGGTTGTTACGTTTTTAAGCATTGTTGTGTGTGATGCAAATGGCATGGCATGGCAAGTCGTGTTTATTGCTAAAAATCTTCCAATTTGTTGCCCATGGTGACATTCATTTTTTTTTCCCAATTTTTTGGCAACGGTGACATTCGTTTCCTTCTTTTGATTGCTACCATCAAGATTGTCATCTCCTTTTGATCCATTAATCACAATCTAATGTTCATCTCCTTCTTTTGATCTACTAATTATGGTGATGTTCATTTCCTTCTTTCAATTTACTGGTCATAGTGATGGTGATGTTTGTGTCATTTTAAAAATATCTTGGCCATGGTGATGATTGTTTCCTTTTCATCTAATAGCCTTGATGATGGTTGTTTCCTTTTTCTCATTTACTTGTGATGGTTATTTCTTTCTTCTAATTTTAGTTAGTGATGCTTATTTTTGTTTTTTTTTTCTCATCTACTAGTGATGTTTGTTTCATTATTTTTATTTTCATTTGTTGGTAGCCGTTGTTTTTGTATCCTTCTTCTCATTTATTAGTGATTCTTGTTTCCTTTTGATTTTCATTTGTTTTCATTTCCTTCTAATTTGTTATTAGCTTTATGTTATGGTTGTTTCTTTTTTTTATATGTTGTTAACCTTGGTGATGGTCATCTCTTTCTTTTCATCTACTTGTTTTGGTGGTGGTTGTCTACTTTTTTTGATCTTCAGAAATATATTAAAGTTTTTTGGCCTTAGTGATGTTTTTATTTATTTTTTCCACTTTATTGATCACTAGTAGAAAAAGTTTTTTTTTCGATTAGTTTTGTGATTATGTTTTAGTTGCCAACAACATGGATTGTGGATGTAAAAAAAAATTCAAAAAATATAGTTTCATCCTTTGACTTAATGCATATGTATTATCATTTGTGACTTACCATGAAACTAATTTGGTCACCCTAACAACAAATGATGTGTTACCATGTGGCAACATTTTAAAATATCTTTTAAAGGGTTAATTATTTGGTGACATGTGGCACATTTAAACTTTATTTAATATTTTCAATTAACTAATTAATTTTGGATTGTTTAGTTTAAGGTCAATAGGACGTTAACATGTGGATAGGTAAGGAGGTTAATCAAGTGGAGTAATAGGTTAATAAAATAGGTTTAAGAAAATCCTATTTTGATTTGGCTTTTAGCCTTTAGGGTTGAGCCTATTTGATTGGTTCATCTTTTGAATGACATTTGCATTTTGAAAACTTTTAATGCACCTACTTATGTGTTACACATGAAATGAATGAAAGGGAAAGAATATGGGTTAAACATTGTAATTGTAAGTGTCACCAACTTAGGCATAAATTGTTTGAAATTATTTCTTAGTACCCATACCATATTAGTTTAATTTATCTACTAATTAATTTAAGTAACAAAAGTTAATAATAATAAACAACAACAACAAAAATAATAATAATAACAACAAGACTATTTATTAAATTATTAGTGTAGTTAATGGCTAGCTTAAATTATCTATTTTTTCATTATTTTTTTTCTTACTATCCCACTTGTTATAGTTCTTATTATCAACTTTTAGATTCAAATAACAATATTAAAAAATTGAATGGTTATTTTAAAACTTAAATAATAAATTTCTAAATTGAAATATTAATTTCTAGATTCAAAAATAATAATTCAGAATTAAATTTATAGTTTTCAAATCAAATAATTTTTTTATTTAAATCAAAATTTTCAGAATTAAAATGTAAAATTTTAAATTCAATATATGAACAATATACAGACATATGCATAATTAAAATACTCACAAATATATATTTATTATGTATATCATAAATATAACTTTAATACATGCATAAAAATATATTTTTAAATCATTGTAGATATTTTTAAGGTGTGATTAATTTGGTCACTATTGTGACTAATTGGACATATGAACCTATTAATGGATAAAAATAGATTAAAACCATCCAACTGATAAGATGAAAATTTCAATAGTTACAACATAATTGTAAGAATTATTGATCATATAGTTACAAATTACTCCCAAACTTAGTCATAAACGATTATAAGTCACATGTAATTGCAAATGAAATGAATACATTTTGGTTGATTTCTACTAATGGATGATGTTTGTGTCATTTTTTTGTGATGATTCCCCTCTAGATGTTCATTGCCTTTTGATGTGTTTGATCACTTTGTGATGTTCATTTCCTTTTGTTTTGATCAACCTCCTTATTTCTATTATTTATTTAATAGAAATAATTTTGTACTTAGTTGGAACATGTTGTCGCAACCCTAGCCTTGGGCTTGTGACCAAGGCAAAGGGCTTACAAGGGTGCGGGCCAAGACTAAGCCCAGGAGTCACATTCTCATGCCCCTCGGGAGTGCAAAAGAGTGTGAGGGAAAGAACCCTCACACTCCCAAGTGAACTCCCATGTTAGGAGTTGAAGTCCCTATGGGTTTCCAAATGTTTAGAGAGTGATTGCAAGGGTCAAAACCCAATGGCTCGAAGAGTTTTTCATACCATTGGAAAGCTATTGAAACGTAGATGTCTAAAATGGGTTCACATCACCCATTTGGACATCTGAAACACAAGTTATGACCAAAAGAAGGGCCAAGAGTCAAATTGGCAATTTGACTCCCAATCACTAAAAGTTGAGAATCACCCCAATTTCCTTATGTGTGGGTGACGTGCAACATACCGTTGAAAAGCTCTCGACGAGAGCTACAACTTTTTTTTAAACCTCATCTCAATTGGAGGTCTGCACACAAAGCTATAAGGCCCCAAAGTCGCAGGAATCCCAACTTTGGCAATTTCGAAACTCCCATTTGGGAGTCCCGGGACAAAAAAACCATTTGGATGTGGGCCTCATGGAGAGGCACAAAGTATATTATAAAGGGGAAAGTGGTGGCTTTCCCCAAGTTCGGGCCGTGGTGAGTCTTATGAGTCCAAATTTGCCCGTGGCTCATCTTAACACCAAAGGTGCTCCAATTATGCACTAACCACCTTGTGTTGGTTTTGTGCAGGTGTGTGTGAGTAGTTGATGCTTGTCACTTGTCCTAGTCCCATCTTGGAGTTCCAGCACACCCCTCTACCCCCTCAAGTGCTACGAGCTAGGGAACGTGCCCTGACTCCTTGCTCTTCCGTTATTTTCAGTTTGGACTCACATTTAAGTCCATTAAGGAGCTTGGGGGTGCGTCACATGTCCAACAACTTGTAATCTTGCCTTTGCTCATGCTCTAGCAACATTTTGAATTTGTGTATTGGCACCAAGGTTGACACCTATGTACCATAATGGGTTAGTTCACAAACATACTGCAAAATTGTTATGAAATTGATTCCTTGCATCCTTAATTTTAATTGGAGACTAGGCTTGTATGAACATACTACCTTTGTTTGTTTTTCAATGGACCTTTGAGTTGCACGTTCAACAATAATTAAGGTTTTAGTTACCCTTTTGGACCTCTTTTCTTCATTTCCTTTTGTTTACATTCAATAATCTCATCTACTTTTGCCTTGGTAATTGCTTTTAATTGCATAATGTAGAAGTATTTTTCAAAAATGACCACATGGGACATGTTATAATCGACTAATGGTTTCTTTCAAGTTTCATTTGTCTGGTAGATAAATGGGTAGCAATAACAACTTATGAAGGGACATAGCTTCTTGTGTCAAACTTAAAGGGTTATATTATTTTCATTCCTCTTGGATTGAAGGGTTTTTTAAGTCTACTATCAATGTAGTAATGTTTGTTAGTCTTTCCACTTGTGTTCCAATAAGGTTATGTGGCATGTCCATGTAATAACAAGGTTCTTTTGTCTCTTGTTCATTAGTTTTGTGTATAGTTTCAATTGTAGTTACTATGTTGAAGAGTTTTTTTGCTATTGATTATTTATCCCATTACTGATTCTGCTCTTTATCAAAATTTTAATTAGAATGTTCTATTTCCTCCTTATTTGTAAGTTGTGTTATGTATATTTTTGTAAGGTTGAACTTTTCATCCATAGCCTTTGGATTCAATGGCAAAATCCTTATAACCTTAAATTTAAATTTGATTTTTTGATAATGTTTGGTTTAACACCTTGTATATCCACCTAGCCAATGCAACCTTATGTAGTTCACAATAATAACTTTTTACCATGGCCCCATCTTTCTCCTTCTTAAATGAAGTTTTGAATGGATTAAAACATGAAACATCCAAGGCTTGTAGAACATGTGAAGTATGTGATGGTAAAATAACCATATCTAAACCAAATTGGTAGGCTTGCTTTATTGCTCGTAAAATAACATGTGATCTATCCCCATCCATAATTAATACATGTGATGGTTGGTTAAAGAGATTTCACCAAAAACTAACCTTTTGAAAAAGCTTAAAAAAATTTTGAACAAAAATGTTATCATCAAAGCCTTTTCTTGCATTGTTATACATGTGACTGGTTTGCAATCCTTGATGTAATCTTCTTGTAGTTTTTCACCTTTGAATATGTAAAATGTTAGTAGAAATTTTCCTAGGGAATGAACTACACAATTCATAATTAGACACTGTTTGGATTTTGGAATGGTGTTATAGAATTTCTGTGAATCATAATTTGTTCATATTCTTGCCCTTGCTAATTTGCCTACTTGAATTCTAAATTCATCACTATTCCATATCTGGTTTGTTAAGTAATCGAATCTACTATATAAAACTTTCATATTGTTTTAAAATGTTTGGTAAGATTGTTGGGTTAGTCCTTGCACTCTACATACCTCCAATCCTCTTGCTTGATAGATAGACAAATTTGAATGGTGCCACTTGAACCAATATCACCAACTATCTCCTAGAACCCCATTATGAAATGGTGTTGGTTTGGTCTAAGGATGAAAGCATGATCAATTAAACACTTCGTGTTACTTGTATGCATAAATGGAAAGTAACGATAAAATATACCTTCATATAGTAAACTTTAAAATATTATTTATTCCAACAATCAATATGGGTTTTTTTTTGACTTTATGCCAATGATATAAAAGATCACATGTTTAATGTTCATTTAAGTAGATTTTTCAAAATTGCAAGTAGATTTTTTTCTACTTTTTGAACATTTATTTCATAGAAAGTAGGCTTAAAGGAGGAGAAATATTGGATTTAAAATTTTTTCTTGGATATTTTGCTTTAAAATGTACTTATGTGCTTTCAACTTTTACTTTAATAATAATAATATATCAAACTTTCTAATGTAAAAAGATTTTTGAACACATTTTGGCTAGTATGTTACAAAAATATTTGTAATCTACTTTTATTAAATGAAAGTTTCTCAGACTTTGTATACAACAAATTTATTGAACATCATGATGGTTTGATAATGATTGAAAATGTTTTGATTATACTTTTTTGCATTTACGTGCAAAATATATGATTGCATGATAACTACTTTTTTTGTTTAATTGATCATGCTTTCACCCCTAAGTGATTTTTGCTACCTTTAGTTTCAATTGTTGTATGTTAATTGATAGACTTGTTTTCAACATAGCCAAAATCCAAGTAACTACAACAACATCACTTTTGCATTAGCTTTTAATTGGTGATATTGAAGTAGTTTGTATTGCAAGTAAATTACATGGAGAATAAATATATATCGACATAAAGATATGCAACATCACCCAAGAGTAAAAGTTTTTTGTTAGTGTTGGATATGTGTGATTTGCATGCCCCCTTAACATGTCAAAGTTGGAATACTACTATTCATAGAAATTTGAGAAATCTTGCCAAACCAAATTCTCATTTGTTGTTGTTGTGTAGGGTGTGGGAATAAGTCTCAATCAATGTTGAGCTTGAGATCATTGGAACCTAACCCTTTTCAAATTACTAGGTAGAAATACATATTTAGAAACCCAACAATAGTAGAGGTACTACTTATATATCTGATTGTAAATCTTGTCCAAAACCTCAATCCATATGTCTTTTTTTCCTTTCATTTTCAATTCTTGTACCTCTACCTTGCCTTTTAGATCTAATTGCAAATTATACATTGTATGGTAATTTTTTGCACTTCTACATCTTTAATCAAATACGATGATCGTTCTTTTATGTCTACTTTTCGAAATTTTGCAATTTTAATAAGATTTTATTGTAATTGCACTATGCCTACATGTTGCAATTTTGCATCTCTTCTCAAATCTGATTTCAATTCTTTTATGGCTAATTTTGATTCTTTGATTATAATCCTTCTATGGCTACTTGTTGCACGAGTCTTTTGACATCTAATTATTTTTCAAGGCTTCTGAACTATAATTTACCTTTTTAAAAAACAGTGAAATGCTTTCAAACTTTTTTTTTCCCTCTAAATATGACATGTAAGAAAAGTGATATGAAACAAGGAAGAATTATGAGTTGTATGGAGGTTTGCCCAAATGCTTGTAGACGTGTTGTAATTTTTTGGAGGAAAAATGTGCACACAATTGGAGGAAAATCTACAAAGTATGAGTTGAGGTGGTTGATTAATGTTTCAATATTTAGTATATTAAATTAAGGCTCCCTGTTGATGGGAATTGATGAGCCCACAATTAAGCTTTGGAACACTATTAATTTTTTCTTCAGATTTGAGATAAGTTGCCTTTTTTAATGGAACATCCCATGTCCTTAATAACTAAACAAAGTTTTTGCCAATGTTCCATACCTTATATAAAATTGCCCCAAAACACCACCAACACCAAACAACAAAAACGCCCCACTTCTTATCTTTCCTTGATTTAATGAACACCCAACTCCCCAATACTACACAAAAAGCTTTGCAAATGTACAATGCCTATTAATAATTGAACCCCAACAACCCCCAATACCAAACAAGAACAAACCCTCCCTATCTCCGACATGTCCATGATTATTTATAATCATTTTTACTCCAATTGATTATGTTCACAAAATCTCCCATTACTAAACAATACAAGAACATGAGATGGGTGAGAATTATCCATACCCCTTCAATTTTACACACATCAATGAACATAAAAGCCAAGTATTTTGGTCACTTGTTTTCAAAAATTTGAACACATACCAGATGTTCAGTCATAGGTAGTTGTTGATTGGGCAACAAAACAATTAAGGCTGTTTCCTTCAAAGGGCCTCCTACCCTGAACAAATGGGGCTTTCTTTCATTTGTAGGCCAGTGTGTGTGTGGTGTTGGGCCTGTCTACCCTAACTCTGGGGTGGATTCCAACTAAACCAAAACTAAGTAAGGTGACAAGAATGAATGAGTACAAAGCCATTATAACAACCTTTTTCTTTTTTTTTGGTGTTACTCACCCTCTCTAGTATATGAAACAATAGAGAGTTGCATTGCATGGGCTTCTGATGAGAAATAGGAGTGAATTAGCTGCCATGACTTTGTGAACTCCAAATCATGGGGCATGGATAAAGTACATTCATAGCAACCTGCACTGAACCAGCAGCACATACATGAAGAAAAACTAGGCCTTGAGTTTCTTGTGGCATTTCCAGAAGCAACAAGAAGAAAAAGAAGAAGAAGAAGAAGAGGAGGATTGAGTCATGATGTTGTTGGCTAGCAATGAAGACCATAACTCACTATCATAACAACATTTCATAAGCCCCTCCCCAATTGTAGGTATGTCCCTGCCATTTACCCAAGGTCCAAAATGATGACAAGTAGTAGCAGAAATTCAGCTCACTCAATGAGGAGATGCAGCAGCATGCACCCAAGAGGACTAGGGTTAGGGTTTTTTCTTTTGAGGAAGGGGATGGGGGTTGGAATTTTAGGGTTTTATTTTCATTTGTTTGGGATCCCAATGTCTTCTCATCAAGCTCCCAAAGGGTTTCCCATTATGTTCCCACTAGCACCACACTTAGGACTGACCAGTCTGGTATGTTCAAAAGTTGATACCCGTCCAACACGGGTTGTTGCAATGTAGCCCTTTAAACTTGAATTTTTGCGCATCATTCAAAAGGCAAATTGTAATCCAAACTTTGTCACATAAAGGGCAATGTTCAAGTCCATCCATGGTTATCAGATGAGACACAAAAATCAATATTTTACGATTAATTAGATTGGTGAATTTGGAGGAGGGGCTTTATGAAGTGTTGATTCCATTAAAAAAAAGGAAGCAATCCAGGTACAAAAACAAAGCTATATAACAACCACCTCCATGTCCATGAGGTTTTAAAAAAAATTCCCTCAAAAACACCTAAATCCTTGTTATTTTGGAAACAATAATTACAAGGAAGAGTATTCACTTGCACTATTTGACAATTGATGCAATTTCATTCTCTATACTGGAAAACTTTGCAAAGGATGCTAACTAAAAAAAATCACCATAATGAATGGGTTTTAAAAAAATTATTGCAAGTCTGATGCTGCCACTTCTGAGGACGAGCGGGGTTGTCTTTTTGTCAAAGAATTGTCCAAGACAACAAGGTCTTGGACAATATTCCTTGCAGACCCAAGAAGGAATTCAAATGGCTGGTGGGTGTCACAGAGCCTTGATCAGCCAAGGAAATGCTGGGCATTCCACAAGAATAATAAATATTCCTTGCCTTTGATGGGCTAATGATGAGGATCCATTGACACCACTCAGAAGCTGTTTGAATGACAACATAGTGCGTTGTCTGCAATCAACACAAAGAAATCAGACTTGACCCCCCAAAAAAAGAATTTGGATTCAATCACAAAAGATTGATCTTAATAAGAAATTTATGTAACAAAAACAACACTTGAAATGCTGAGATGATAGTGTACAAGACTTACAAGTTTTTTAGAATGAGACAACTGGTACAGAATCCAATCTTTGGTGGGACATAGAATCTTAACTTTCATAGATCGTAAATTGGGAGTCATAAGACAAGTTGGTTTTTTTGTTGGGGTTACTTACGCTATTTTTATGTGTGTTGTCACCCTGAGAGTGGATGCTGCTGCTGCTGCTGCTGAAGCAAATTTGTTGTTTCTGAATACAGCTCAAGAGGATCTGCAGTGTCAGCCCAGGCGCGTATCACCTTGCCAGACTCAAGACTGTTATGATGAAAACCATAAATGTCCAAGATCTGGTTGTCAGCGAAATTGAAAGCTCGCTCCATTTGTTTCAAGCATCGTTCAACTGCGTAATCACCATAGCTGCCACAGGGTTTGCAGCCCACAAAATGGGTAACAAATGGCCAACGGTGGTCACCATAACCTGGATGGTACTTCTCCATCACTTCTTCATACCTTTCAACAATGCTCACCCAATAGCCATGTAGGTAGTATGACTCTTCCAGAAACACTTGGTTCGACCAAAGTTCATTCTGTGTCAGCAGCAAATAGATCAATGCAGATTGATCATCAGCTTCAAACTCGGGCCTTCCTTCAAGGGTTTGGGAAAGGAGCTTGCCAGCTTCGAGTCGGACTGTACCCTTGGGACCCATAGGAGCCCATGCATCCAACAGATCTAAAGACCATTGACAATTCCTCAACAAGAAGCTACCAGTGTTCAAACCCACCCAATTCTTCTTGTTGTAGATTTGCTCCTTGTACCCATGGACTACCAGGTTGTAATCTTTGTACTTTTCGATTGGGAGCTCAAACACCATGTCAGTAAACATGGCATCCGAATCCATCCACCAAATCCATTCAACCTCGGGATGAGCCAGCATCAACTTGCGCATCAATGGCAGCTTGGACCAATAGCCTGCCATTTCTTGATCCAAATGTGCTACATTGTAGAAAATCTCAATGTCATGCAGCCGGCAGTAGTCAATCTTGTTCTTGATAGATTTCAGCAGATAGTGATCGCCCACAGGGTTATCACATGGTTTGGGTTGTGATCCAGTGACAAGGAGGAATCGGTCCTTGCCAGCTGATGTTTTGGCCATGTCTGGGTTTTGGGACAACCAAAGAGCTCGTTGCTCATCCCAGTCCTTGATCTCGGGTCCCAGGCTGTAAACCACATTTGGGTCAGGCTCAGGATCTTCCTCTTCTTCCTCTCTTTTTTTCTCCTCTAGTATCCGTCTGGTGTCCATGGCAATAGCCTCGTCTTCTGCTGATTTCTGTTGCTGCTCTTGTAGTTCCTGGGCTGTTGGGCTGTAGAAGCTGTTGCTACCTCCAATGGTTCCGCGCAACACAAGTACTGTGACAAATCCACAAATGATGGTCACCTTGAGGTTGTTGAGTGTCTTTTTCATTTGCTTACCTTTGCGCCCTGACCATGCTCGGTTCCATGCATTCACATTTGGCAACCCTTTCTTCCATCTCTCCCTCATGTCACCCATCTCTCACTTCGACTAGGTACTCTTTCTCTCTCTCTCTCTCTCTCTCTCTCTCTCTCTCTGAGAGCTTTCTGAGCACTAATAGTCTCTCTCTGGACAGCTGCACCTGCACACATTGTTCAAAAGAGAAATGATGATCAAGAGCTTGCTCAGTAGAAAAAATTGCAAATTGTAAAAATCGTAGCCAAGATGCTCAATCTTGAATTGGATCCAGCAATGGCCACATCGAGGAATTATATATTCAAACTTTGAAGAACTATAGTACTGTGCCAGCCAGCTGGCACCTACTGGGAAAGAAAAGCTGTGTGTGGAACCACAAAGTGGTGGTTTCAGATATGAGAAGAGATGGGTTTGAAGAAAAAATAAATTCAGAAGCAGAATTCCAACAGAACTTTGGAAAGAGAAAAAAGTTCAAACCTGCCAAGAACTAGATCAGCTTTTCAAGACTCAGTGTATGGCAGATTGCATTGAACTTGGAGAGTCTAGCCTTGCATGATGCATTGTCAGATGGGAATAAGCTCCTAGACTTCATGCTGGTTCACCCCTGAAGGGGGTGGCTGGCTGCTCATATGTCTGTCAGTGTAACTGTTGCATGGATCTCCCAGTACTTAGCATGGCTCAGACCATGTCCATGGAGCATTCAAGTCTCTGACATATTTTCCTGCACAACAGCAAGAAGAGAACAAGTCAAGCCAAGAGCATGTCTAAGTTCTGTGCTCAAGAAAAGAAATCTGTACACAAGATTGGAAAACTTCACAATCAACAATGGAAAATTATTAACACCCAATTTCCACAACAAGATCGAGAAGCAAAAGAAAGTGTTCTACTTTGCAAATGAGCAAATTATTCTTCAGATTGCTCTAACTTTCCTTCAGAGCATGTTAGACTCTACCAAGTCTGTCTGCAGCTAGTCTGCTGTTGCAAGCTTGACATTTCCATGCATGTCTGGAGGTAATATCTTCAGTAAGAGGAGCAGCAATTTCAAACCATGACAAACTACTATTCCCATGCAACAAATCTACAGGCCAATTTGTCTTCACTGGTCAACACCTTCAAACCTCTCAACATGTATCTCCTGTCAGGGACAACTCTGTTGGAAAAAAACTTACATGCATGCATGGACATGGAGGAATAGACTTCAGGAAAGAAAAAAAGAGAACAAAGAACAAACTTGTGCCCACAAAGTCTATCTTCTTCAGGATCCTCTCAAACTGTTCTGTGATAGTGTTACAAAAACCACACAAAATAAGTCTACTTCTTGATCCAAAGCTCTTGTATAATATAACTCGATGTGTTATTTGAAAGCTCCAATTGATGATGCACAAGACTGAGCATGTTTCTTTTTCAAGAAGTCAGAAATTATATCATCAACCAAAGGAGAGAGGTCTACTCCACAAACACAAACAGATCATCTTCAACAACAACAACAACAGGACCTTGGCAACATCATCATCATCCCTCTCTCTCAAACAAGATAGGAAAAAATAAAAATAAACACACACTCCATACAAAATTTATGGTCCCGAAGGCTATGTACACAACCCACCTTGCAGCCTGTTGTTGTTTTGTTGTGTAGGTGAAGCGAGCTTTTACATGCAAAAATGGGATGAAAATGGTGTGGGTGCAAAATGGGTCTTCAAGAAAAGAAGATTGCAAAAGAACTGGGATTGAGTAGTATTATAATATGAAGCAAAGAAAAAGCATGAAAATGGACAAGAAACTCTCAAAGAACTATGCACACAAAATTATTATCATCATCATCAGAAGAAGAAGAAGAAGAAGCAGAAAACAAAGGCATTCATGGTAACAGCAGCAACAGCAGCTCCCTCTCCTCTTGTGTTTGTTTCTGTTGTGGGTTTGTGTACAAGTGTTGTTGGTGTTGTGGTGAGGAGTTGGCAGGGAGGGAAGGTTTCCAAAATGGAGGAGAGATGAGAGAAGCAAACACAGTTGTAGTGTTGTAGTACAGTAGTAGTAGTTAGTCAGCATTCTCACTGCAAGCTTTGTTTGTCTTTGTTGTCATCTTCTTTGTCCTTTTGCCAACTCGTACTTCTTTTGCCCCTTCTTTTCCCCATTATTATTATTATTATTATCATTATTATTTTCAAACCCCATTTTCCTTTTCTACACAATTTTTTTTTCCTTTTTTTACTTTTTTTCTTTTCTACTCAATTATTTTCTTTTTTTTGTTTTTTCTTTTCTACACAATTTTTTTTTTCTTTTTTGTTTTTTCTTTTCTACTCAATTGTTTTTTCTTTTTTTTTGTTTTTCTGTTTTTTCTTTTCTACTCAATTTTTTTCTTTTTTTGTTTTTTTTTTTTCTACACAATTATTTATTCTGTTTTCCTTTTTTTCTTTTTTCTTTTTTCTTTTCTTTTTTTTCACCCTTCCCTTTCATTTTGGGAAGGTTTTTGTTTTTGTGGGGAGTTTTTGTTTTCCCCCTATTTTGGGATAATTTTTCAAGAGTTTTCTTTTTTTTAATATTTTTCTTTTCTGGGTAATCTTTTAAGTTTTTTTTCTTTTTTTTTTCTTTCTTAAATTTTTTTTTTCCAGCATAAACCTATTTCAAGTTTTATTTACCTCATTTTGCTTTCCTACCCAACTTTTTCAGTTTTACTTTTTTTGGGGAATTTTTTTAGTTTGGAAAATAAATGTTTTGAAGAAAAATGGGATTTTCTATGTTGAAAATTGAGTAATCTCAGCATAAATTTGCCAGTTTTGTGAACCTTTTTGTATTCTATTTTCTTTTCTATAAGAGTTTCTCATTTCTTCATTTCTTATATATATGTGTGTGTGTGTGTGTGTGTGTTTGTGTATAGTGTTCTCTATTTTGGGAAATATTTTCTTGAGAAAAGCCTTGGAAAAACTTGGTTTTTTAGAATTAAGATTGTGACTTTTGTGAAATTGAAAAATTGAATAAAACCCTATTTCTCTGAAGGTTTTTTGAGGCAAAAAAATGGGTTGTCTTATAAAATATTAAAGAGAAAGAAAGAAGGAATGATGTTTGTGAGATAGTTTTGGCTATTCTTCAAAAAAGGTTTTGAAAATCATTCGCCAGAATTTGACCTAATTAAGTACCTAATGAGAAGCATAGAAGGATGCCTGAAAATATTCTACGGTCCATCAAAATTTGTTGTCAGTTAATGCTAAATTCTTTTTGGGATCTCACCAGTGAGACTACATTAGAACAACTGCCCCCCCCCTTCTATATAAAAAAAACCCTCTATCTCTAACACCCCCCTACACAATTTTTTTTTTTTTTTTTACTATACATTTTATTTTTTTTTATA